>NPIE01006247.1_pt1 | contig 80352 bp, 53 predicted proteins | sample 8637661 | NCBI WGS metagenome assembly NPIE01 (sample SAMN07420842, study PRJNA396082) | bioreactor metagenome | isolation source: sample BA12 brine-fed electro-methanogenic bioreactor BA | place: Japan: Kochi | collected 2016-12-09
CATGCCCACGCTCGCGTGGGCATGTCTTAGCGATGCAGGGGGCGTTCATCAGCCCATGGCCACACAAGTGTGGCCATGCCACCCACCTTGGGAGGGCCTGCATGGCGTGAAGACCGCGTGGGCATATCCTCAAGAGGCCGGGCGTTCGTCACCACATGGCCACGGGCTGTCCAGTCCCATCGGGGCTGGCCACGGGCATGGCCGGGTGATGGGCCGGGTCGTGGGTGGCTTTTTGCTTGCCGCGACCGGTGGGCCGGGCATAATGAAGGCGGCCCGACAGACAAGGGCGATAAACCATAACGACGACGACAGGCGAGGGTTTGCCCATGCCAATGCGAAATCACATCATTCTGGGTGTTCACGTGACCGGTCGCGTGCAGCACGTGGACGCCGTGCAGCACCTCCTGACCGAATACGGCTGCAGCATCAAGACGCGGCTCGGTCTGCACGAGGCGGATCGGGACTTCTGCTCGCCGAACGGCCTGATCCTTCTGGAGATGCTCGACGACCCGCCCAAGGCCCAGGAACTCGCCGACCGGCTCAACGCCATCGAAGGCGTCGAGGTCAAGATGATGGTCTTCGACCATCCGTAAGCCGGACGCTAGCCGCCAAGCTTCGTGAAGGGACCCATGTGACCAGATACCGAAGGGTGAGTTTCAATGGGATTGAGGCGGTGGCGTGTCCGTGCGGGTTCAGTCGCCGGGCGTTTGCGGACTTGGCCGATGCGCCGGCGTCGGTGCACATAGTGCGGATCGAGCAGAACGCCCGCGTGCACTATCACCAACGGCTGACCGAGATCTACGTGATCCTCGAAGGCCATGGGCACCTGGAGCTGGATGGCGAGCGGGTGGCCGTCGAGCCGATGACGGCGGTGCTGATCCGGCCCGGCTGCCGCCATCGGGCCCTCGGCGAGATGACCGTGCTCAACATCGTGATCCCGCCGTTTGACCCGGCCGATGAATTCCTCGAACCACAGAACTCGGAGGAGCATGACTCATGAACCGAATGATGACCGCAACGGCACTGCCTCTCGTTCTCATCGCGTTTTCCGCGTACGCGGCGGAACCCCGCGTGCTCTACGAGCCCGGTGGCACATCCGCACTGGGGCGATTGGAGCCGTCCGACGCGACGATCCGTCAGACCGGCGACGGCATCGACGTCCGCGCCGGCCACAACCAGCCATGGCCCGGGCTGACCCTCCGCGCCAAGGACGACCGGTGGGACCTGTCGGCGTATCTGTACGTGCAGGTTGACCTGGAGAACCTGGGCGACCGGGTGGTCACCGTCCACGTCCGCGTCGACAACCCCGGCGCCGATGGCCGCGACCACTGCCTGACCGAGCAAACCCGCCTGGCGCCTCACGCCAAGGGAACCGTGACCGTGCGGTTTCACAGCACGCCCTGGGTGCTCTCCGAGCCGCTCGAGCTGATCGGCATGCGGGGCTATCCGCAGGCCCGGGGCAAGCTTGACCCGGCCAACGTCGTGGGGCTGGTGATCTTCGTCAACCGCCCCACGGAGGACCACGCGTTTCGCATCCGGCGGATCGTCGCCGACGGCTCGGCCATGATCCTCGACGCCAAGACCTTCATCCCCTTCATCGACCGCTACGGTCAGTTCATCCACGTGGACTGGCCCGGCAAGGTGCACGATGAGGCCGACCTGGCCGCGAACGCCAAGGCCGAGCAGGCCGACCTGCGGGCACACCCCGAGCCGGAGGGCTGGAACCGCTATGGCGGCTGGGCCCAGGGCCCCAAGCTGGAGGCGACGGGCTTCTTCCGGGTGGAGAAGCATCAGGGCACGTGGTGGCTGGTCGATCCCGAAGGACGCCTGTTCTGGTCGCACGGCATCGACTGCGTGCACGAACACGCGGCGACCCCCATCAGCGACCGCGAGCATTACTTCCAGTGGCTGCCGGAGGAGGGCACGCCCTTCGCCGCCTTCTATGGCCGCGGGTCGTGGGCGCCGCACGGCTATTACACGGACCACAGCCCCTACCGCACGTTCGACTTCGCGCGGACCAACCTGTTGCGCAAGTATGGCCCGGACTGGTTCGAGCGGTTCGCCGACGTGACGCACCGACGGCTGCGAAGCTGGGGCATGAACACGATCGGCAACTGGTCGTCCAACACCATCGCCGCCCTGCGACGGACGCCCTACGTGGGGACGATCAGCTTCAGCGCCCCGACCATCGAGGGCAGCACGGGCTATTGGGGCAAGTTCTTCGATGTGTTCGATCCGGTGTTCCGCGAGGCGGCCCGGCGGGCGATCCGCGGCGCGGCCGACCGTGGCATCGGCGACCCGTGGTGCATTGGGTTCTTCGTGCACAACGAGCTGGCCTGGGGCGATGACACCTCGCTGGCCATCGCCGCGCTCAAGAGCCCACCCGACCAGCCCGCCAAGCGGGTTTTCATCGACGACCTGAAGAACAAGTACACCACCATCGACGCCCTGAACCAGGCTTGGGGGACCGACCACGCCTCCTGGGCACAGATGCTCCGGAGCACCGACGAGCCGGATAAGAGCAAGGCGGCCGAGGACCTGGGGGCGTTCTACACGAGGATCGCCGAGAGGTACTTTGAGACGATCCGCGATGAGCTCAAGCAGGCCGCGCCGCAGCAGCTTTACATGGGGTGCCGCTTCGCCTGGGTCAACGACCGGGCCGCTCGCGTGGCCGGGCGGTACTGCGACGTGATCGGGTACAACCGCTACGACTACAGCGTCGCCGACTTCAAGCCCCCCGCGGGCATCGACAAGCCCGTCATCATCGGCGAGTTCCACTTCGGCGCGCTGGACCGCGGCATGTTCCACACGGGCCTGCGTCCCACGCGGGATCAGAACGACCGCGCGGCCAAGTACAGGGATTACGTCCGCGGGGCCCTGCGAAACCCCTGCATCGTCGGGACGCACTGGTTCCAGTACAAGGACCAGGCCACCACCGGTCGCGGCGACGGGGAGAACTACCAGATCGGCTTCGTGGACACGTGCGACACGCCCTACCCCGAAACGATCACCGCCGCCCGCGAGGTGGGTTACGACATGTATACCTACCGCCTGCGGGCGGGTGCTCGCTGATTCACGTCGCGGCGCGGGCTTCCTGTTCGGGGCGAGCCGGCGCCGATGGGCCGTTGCCCTGTGCCCACCCGACAAGCACGCGGGCCTTGCGGCGACCGGGCGTGTCCTTGATCGTGCGACCCGCGTCGTGCAGCGCGCGGTCCACGATTCGCTTTTCCTCGCTCGTCAGGAACAGCACGAGCGAATGCAGATACGGCTCAGGCGACGGCTCGCGCCGCACGGCCGCTTGCGGCCGGGTCAGGTTGAGCAAACGTTCAATCGCCGCCCGCGTGTCCGGCAGCATCGCCGACAGACGATCCATGTTGAACCGCCGGGCCAGCGCCGCGATCAGCTCGGTCTTGGCGGTCAGGGCATCCCGGCCGGCCAGCCGGTTCAACGTCGCCAGCAGCACCAGCGCCTCACCATCATCCACGTCCCACACGATGCACGCCGCCCGTGTCTGCCCGATATGCCGCAAGACTTTGAGCCGATGGCGGCCATTGAGAATCTGGTAGGAGCCCACCCGCGAGGGATGGGGCCGCACGACCAACGGCTCATACCGACCGGTGCGTCGGATGTGATCTTCCAGCCGCTTCTGCAGCCGCCGCGACATGCGGTTCGCACCGGCCGGATGCTCCAAGAGCCGATCCAGGTCGATCCACTCGATCGTGGTTGAAACCGGTCCAGCCGTCGGCGCCGGCGGTTCGTCCGCCTCTGGCGAGCGTCCATCCCTCGTCCGCCCTGCCTCGCGAAGATCTTCTTTCGTCATCGCTTTGTCCCTCCTCCCATCCGGGCCGTGTCCACACGTAGTAGACCGGCCTTTCGCTCAATCGGCTCAGCACGTAGGCGGTCCGCTCGGGCCCGGCGGACATGTGCCGCCGCGTTCCGTACGCGGCGCAGAACCGCTTCATCTGCTCATCGAGAAACGCCCGCTGGCGCGTATCCAGCCGCCCGATGCGTCGATGGATGGCTACCGGATCGACCCACCAGCGGGGTCCCAGGCCCACCACCTCGAGCGCCGCGGCCATCTGTGTCACGTGCCGCGTGGGCGGAGCGCAAAAGGCCCGCATTCCCGCCCGCTCGAAGAACGGATGCACGTGCCCCATCGTCGCCAGGGCCTCGATGATCGGCACGCCGAGCTGCGTCCGCGTCTCGCGGACGAGCCGCGACGCCAGCCCCAGCCCTCGGTAACGCGGGTCGACGACGACGCGGCGGATCGTCCGCACGTGCGCGTTGAGCCATTGCAGCCGCAGCGACCGCCCCAGCCCCTCCAGCGCCGGCCCCAGCGCCGCCCGGCGCAAGGCCAAGTTCACCACCGGCATCGCATAGACGATCACCGCCACCGGCGCCTCACGGTCGAGCCGCAGCGGATGATCGTCCCACACGGCCCATACCCCCGCGGCCGCACACACGCGGTCCGTCCGGTAGTGATGCCGCGCCAGGCGCTCATACGCCGACAGGTCCGCCCGGCCGATTCGCAGCCGCCGGGTCACGCTGCACGGTATGATCCCTCGTCTCGCCACCCTATCCATGACGATAGATCACCTCGTTGGACCCGTCCAATCGGCACACGACAAGCACGTCGGGCTGCAAGTCGGCGAGCACGTCGTCATGGCTGGAGGCCAGAAGGAACGTGCGGCCGTTTCGGTCGGCCAGCCACCGCACCTGCCAGGCCACGACCGCCGCCGTCAGGCGATCCAGCGTGCTGGCGAACTCGTCGGCGAAGACCCACCGCCGGCCACTCACGAAGGCCCGGGCCAGACGGTATCGGTACTGCTGCCCCTCGCTGAGCTGCCCGGGCTTCTGGACCGCCGACAACGCATCCCCCAAGCCGGCCTGGCTCAGGGCACGCAGGGCCGCCGGCACATCGCCCTCGATGCAGTCGATTACGGACCGATCCGGCTCGATGGGGATGTCCGACAGCCACAGCCGATCCTCGGCGTCGGCCACATCGTAAAGACCCCGCAGCAGGACGCTCTTGCCCGATCCGCTGGGGCCCGTGAGAAAGACGACCTGCCCCGGCTTCAGGTCGAGTGTCACACGAAAGCGCCCGAGGTGGGACCTGAGCCGGCCACGCTCCAACCCAAACAGCCGCATCACCGCCCCCACGCGCGGCGTAACGCGGAGCCGCCCCGAGAACCCTCGATCCACCGACAGAACGCTCATCGCCCTATCCTCCCCCGTGCGGGCCGGCCGGATGAACCGTCCTGCCCCGGTTCTTCACCGGCGATCCGCTCCAGCGTGCGGATGACCTGCCGGACGCGATAGGTCGTCAGGCCGCGTTTGGCCGAGATCCGCCCGATGCCCAGCCCATCCAGGAAGTAGTCCCGTGCCAGGGCCAATTGTGCCGGCGTCAGCCTGTCCCGCCGACGCAGGCACGCCACGTAGCGCCCCTCGGTCAGACTGCGCCGGAGTCGGCGAATCCGCCGTGAGATGACCCCCTCGCTGACGCCCGCGACCCGCGCGATATCGGCCAGCCGGCCCCCCTGTTCGAGATACAACACCAGCAACGACCGATCCGAGGGATTCAACACCTCCGCCCGCCGACGGACCAGCTCCACCTCGGCGGCCAAGTCGCCTCGAACATCATCTCCCCGGCTTGCCCGCCGTGTTTCATGGCCAGGAACCCCATGGGCGGCGGCCAACTTGTCCATCTCGATGCTCCGCCTTGACATGCCATCCTCCGAAAGACAGGAAAATAATTGTTTGTTAGATACCTATCTATAGACGATGTTAGCCATGCAATCTTTTCCTGTCAACAAAAAAAGCGGTTTCTTTTCGGGGGGCAGCAGATTCCACCGCCCAGGAGATGCCCCCCCAGCCAAGCCCGGATGGTGCCCTCAACATATCCAGGAAACTCACAAATACTTGTAAAACAAGATTTTAAATACGTACCTGCCTCGCCTGATGGCTCGGCGACGTCGCAGGAAACCCCGTGGGGGGGCATCTTGGCGACGCCGACGGAAAAAACTTCTGGGATTTTCTCGGATACAGGTGTTACGAAGACCCGTCGCGCGACTCATAAGGGGTGACTGCGGGAAGGTTACAGGGTTTGACCCAAGTAGAGCGGTCGGCAGAGAAATCGGGAGAAGCTGACAGGTCGCAGGACCTCGAATCGTCAAGAAGATAGAAAGGGCACAAGTAGCCATTACCAAGCTTACATTGTCCTCCTCCTCCTCCTAAGGCTGGATTCGGGTTCCCTGAATTCCGGCCTTTTTTTATGCGCCGCCCGGCCGCTGCCCGCTCGTCTTGGATGAGCCCTCGGCGCGCGCAAAAAACGGGCCGTCTCCATGGAAAACATCCACGACACGGCCCGTCAGTCTACCGCTTTGTCAACCCGGATGGGTGACCTACCGGTTTTTCTCTTCCAGCAGCTTCTTGAGCTCGGAGTTCTCCCGCCGCGTCGCCTCAAGATCGAAGATGAGATACTTGATGCTGACCCGCAGGTAGTCCAGCGACTCCTGCAGCGTACCGACACTCTTGCGAAGCTTCTTGTGCGCATCCCCGGTCTGCCGCACCAGGGTAATCAGCTTGTCGCGTTGCGGGCCTGGGATGGAGCCGATCTCCTGAACCAGTTCGTTCAGCTTACTTTCGAAGCTCGCTTCGTTCATGGTGTTCCCCCTGTACGGTCTTCCGAGTACGCACTTGTGAATCGAGGCGACCTCCCTGGCACGACGGCACTCCGTTGAGATCACGATGGCGACGACTCCAGATTCCGCCCGCCACCCTGATCTTGTGAGCGTATTATAGCACAAACCCCGGGCGATTGCAAGCCAAACACACCTGTGCGCGGCTGATATCTGCATTTTGGAGGGCGCGTCGAGGCCGTATTGGGCCGTGCCCGCCTGCCGGGTCTGCCCGCCCGGTTCTTATCGGCCTGTGCCCCGGCGAGCGGGCTTTCCGGGATGGCGGACCGGTTGGAGCGTTGACCGCCGGCCAAGGAACGCTATAATCCATCCCGGTATGATCCGACCCAACCAGCCCGAAAAGGACCCTGACATGCAGCCGAGAACCCTGGCAGAACTGGCCGATCACGTCGGCGGACGCGTCGTGGGCGACGGCGGCCGCACGATCACCGCCGCCGCCACCCTGGAAAACGCCGGCCCGGGCCAGATTACGTTCTTGAGCAACGCCAAGTACGCGTTGCTGGTGAACAAGACCCGCGCCGCCGCCGTCGTCGTCAAGAACGAAATGTCCAGTCCGGCCGCCCTGCTCGTCGTCGGTGACCCCTACTATGCCTTCACCCAGATCGTGGTGCTGCTCTACGGGCACCGCAAGCACCCTCCGGTCGGTATCAGCCCCAAGGCCCACATCGACCCGTCGGCGCGGCTCGGACGCGACTGTCACGTTCATCCGTTCGCCGTGGTCTGCGGCGATGCGAGGATCGGAGATCGTTGCGTTCTGTACCCCGGTGTCTTTCTCGGTCCGGGCACGGTGGTGGGCGACGATTGTCTGCTGTACCCGAACGCCGTGGTGTATGACGACTGCCGACTCGGAGCCCGCGTGATCGTGCAGGCCAACGCCACGATCGGCCAGGATGGCTTCGGCTTCGCCACCCACCGGGGCGTACACCACAAGATTCCGCAGATCGGCCGGGTCGTGATCGAGGACGACGTGGAGATCGGGTCCGGGGCGGTGGTCGAGCGCGGCGCGCTGGATGATACCGTTGTTGGCCAGGGCACCAAGATCGGCGACACGGTGACGATCGGCCACGGCACGCGGATCGGGCCTCACTGCCTGCTCGTGCCCCAGGCCGGCATCGCCGGCTCGGTGCGGATCGGTCACCACTGCGTGATCGGAGGCCAGGTCGGCATTGTCGGCCATATCCGCATCGGCGACATGGTGCGGATCGGGGCCCAGGCCGGCGTCATCGGCGACGTGCCCGACGGCGCCGAAATCATCGGCTCCCCGGCGATCGACGCGGGTAAGGCCCGCCGGGCCTATGCCCTCATCGAGACGCTGCCGGGTATGCGTCGAACCCTCAGGGACACCGAGAAGCGCCTGGCTCGGCTGGAAGAATCGGACGCGTGACTCATGAGCCCCGACGCCTTGGGACTGATCGCCGGTCAGGGTCGGTTACCTTACCTTGTGGCCGACGGCGCGCGGGCGGCGGGTTGTCGCGTGATCTGTGCGGCCCTGGCCGACAGCGCCGAGGCCGATCTGGCCGGGCACGTGGACGTCTTTCGGCGCTGTTCGGTCGCGCGGCCCGGCTCGTGGATACGCCTGTTCCGCAGGCACGGCGTGCATGAGGCGATCATGGTTGGCCGGGTCGCGAAGGTTCAGCTCTACACGCCCTGGCGGATCATCCGCTACCTGCCCGACTGGCGGGCGTTTCGCATCTGGTACGGACGGCTGCGTCGCCGCGACACGCGCAACGACACACTGCTGGGCGCCGTGGCCGACGAATTGAAAACCGGAGGCATCACCGTGATCGATTCCACTCAATACTGCCGCGAACACCTCGCCGGGGCCGGCCTCATGACGCGGACCGAGCCCCCCCGGACGGTCCAGGAGGACATGGAGTTCGGCTGGCCCATCGCCAAGGAGCTTGGGCGGCTCGACATCGGCCAGGCCGTCGCCGTCCGCGAGCGCGAGGTCATCGCCGTGGAGGCGATCGAGGGCACCGCCGCCATGATCGAACGGGCCGGAGGCCTCTGCTGCAAGGGCAAGTGGACGCTGATCAAGGTCGCCAAGCCAGGCCAGGACCTGCGGTTCGACGTGCCCTGCATCGGCCCGGATACGATCCGCGACATGGCCCGTTACCAGGGTGCGTGCGTGGTTCTGGAGCAGGGAAAGGTGCTCATCCTGGACAAGCCCGAGACGCTGGCCCTGGCCGACTCGCTGGGGATCGCGGTCTTGGGCCGGTGATCGATCATGGACGCGACGCCCGTGCCGATCCGCCAATTCGAGCGATTCTACGTGAAGGGCTGGACCCTTTGGGTGCATCCGGCCTTTCCGCGCGACTGGATGGGGCAGGCCGCCGCGGCCGCGGCGTTGGATGACGGTGTCCGCGGTCCCTTCGAACGGTTGGGCAGCTCGCGACACACCGTGGTCTCGCGGGGGCGGCTGGTCTTTCATGGCCGGGTGTTTGAACTGTTCATCAAGCGCTTTTACCACCGCTCGACGATTGATTTTGCCAAGCACCTGGTTCGGCCCAGCCGCGCACAGCGGGATGCGGCCGGCTGCGAGATCCTGCGGGCCCACGGCCTGAACGCGCCGACGATCGTGGCCATCGGCGAGCGATCCGTCGGACCGGTATGCCTGGAGAGTCTCACGGTCACCCTCCACGCCCGGGGTGAACACCTTTACGACTATCTTCAACACACATCCGAAGAAAGTCCCCTGTGGGATGTGCGCCGTCGGCTCATCATGGCGGTGGGCCGGTGCGTCGGCCGGATGCACGCCGCGGGCATCGTGCACGGCGATCTGCGCCCGCGGAACGTCCTGGTCCAGCCGGACGGCGACCGTTGGCAGGTCACTTTCCTGGACAATGAACGGACCTGCCGGAGCGAGAGGCTGTCGGACGCGGCGAGGCTCAAGAACCTCGTGCAGATTAACATGTTTCCCACCGGTCTGTCGCGAACGGATCGGATGCGATTCTTCCGCGCCTACCTGGACGAGAACCCGTCCCTGAAGCCGAATGCCCGGACGTGGGCGGCCCGCATCATGGAGGCCACCCGCCGCCGTCTGGAGGGCAAGCCCTATGGCCGCGATGCCCGGCTATGACGTCGGCCGCGACGCCGGACGCACCCACAGGGCGTTGGCCCACGTCAGCACGCCGCCGGGACCGTACTTGGGCTTGTACACGTCATGCAGGATCAGGCCGAAGGATCGCAGCAGCAGATCGATCTCGGCCCAGGAGGCCCCCTCCTCGTAAGGCATGTTGAACCAGATCTCGGAATAGATCGCCCGAACGGTGTTGAGTAGATCGCCGGCGCCGCGCAGGGCCGCCAGCTCGCCACCCTGGATGTCGAACTTCATGATGTCCACGGATTCAACGCCGCGACGCTGCGCCCATGCCTCCAGCGTCGTGACCGACACCTCCAGCGACTCGACGATGCGATGCCCATCGGGGCTGATCCCCTCAAGCTGCTCGTTGGGCGCCAGCAGCGAGGTGTTTCCCGGCGACGCCGTGATATGCAGCACCTGGCGGCCCTGACGATCGCTCAAGGCGTCGAACTCGGGCGAGAAACGCGGCTCGCTTTGGGCCAGGGCCTCCAGCCCGCGGCGGTACATCGGGTGCGGTTCGAACCCGTATACGCTCGCCGAGGGAAACAACCTCGCCAGACGCCGCGAGATGTGCCCATCGCTGGCCCCGGCATCGACGATGGTCCGCACCGGCGCATCCCGCAGGAGCCGCTGCAAGACCTGGTAGGGATCGTCCAGGGAGACGAGGTTTTGGTCCTTCCGAACGACCTTCTTCTTCAGCCATGTACTGAAACGATTCGCCACGTTCGCTCCCGCTTGCTTGCTCGTCAGGCGTCGCTTTCGACGCAACCGCGGATGAGTTCGGCCAGCCGTCCGCCGACCACCGACACATCATATCGTTGTGCATGTTCGCGACCCCGCTGTCCGAGCCGGCGTCGCAACGATTCATCCCGCATCAAGACATCGAGCCGCTCGATCCACGCCTCCGGGCCATCGGCCAGGTGGCCCGTTTCGTCCGGCAGGATATGCTCGACGTTGGTCCCGACGGGCGAGGCCACCACCGCCAGGCCCGCCGCGGAGTACTCCAGCACCTTGAAGCTGCACTTGCCCCGCGTGAACGGATTGTCCGGCAGGGGCGCCAGGCCGATGTCGCACTCGGCCAGGGCGGTGTATCGCCCGTCGCGATTCCACATGACCTTCTCCACCGGCAGGTCATCCAAATCGAAAAACGCATCGCCGATGATTCGCAGCACGGCCTGGGGGTGCCGCCGACCAATCTCCTCCAGGCACGGCGCCAGGGCCCGCAGGTAGTCCAGCGTCGCCGCGCTGCCGATCCAGACCAGCCGCACGCGGCCATCATCGGGCCGGGTCACCGGTGGATTATACCGCGCGACCTCCAGGCCCAAGGGCAGCACGTGAACATCCGCGTTGAAGGGCCGGGCCTGATCGGCCAGGTACTCACTGCCCGCGATCACACGGTCGGCCAGCCGCACCGTGCGCCGGAACGGGTAATAGTGGCTGGGACTGAAGCGCTCGGGCCGTCGGGGGCTCACCCAAATCGCATCGTCGTACGTGTAGATCAATCGCCGCTTGTATCGCCCAAGCCAGAACGCATCCCAGGGGTTGAGTTTCTTCTTGTGCAGCAGCACCGCGTCGAATTGTGCCGCCCGCATCAGCAGCACCCGCCGCGCCCAAGGCCCCCGCGGCAGCACCGCCAACTCGCAGGCGATGCCCGCGGCGTCGAGACGCCGCAGGTAGACGCCGATCCGCTGGCGGTAGCTGGCCCGCTCGGGGTTGTTCGTCACAATCAGGGTTGTTATCGGTTGGCTCGCCATGCTTGGCCGCGCGTGCCCGTGCTCTTCCGGTTATGCTCTCCAACCCGCCGCACCGGCGGCGGAATACCGCATCATGAGGCCTCACCCTTCTTGAGGAAACACAACGTGCAACTGTAATCCCGCCCGGTCTCGTACGCAAACGGCTTGAGGCCGCCATCCGAAAGCACCTCGCACACCTCAAAGTGCCTGAGCCACGGAAACTCAAAGACGGCGGACTCCGAAACGCCGGCCCGGCGCAGGTGCTCCGAGGCGAACTCGAGAAATATGACATCAAACCGCAGCGCATCGGCCTCCGAGAGGCCCGACAGCACGTGATGCTCGTGCCCTTCGACGTCGATCTTCAGGACGGCCCGCCGGATGCCCTCGGCGGGGATGATCTCCATGAGCGGGCGAACGTCCACCTTAATCACGTCGCAGTCATGGGCGTGTCGGCCGGACCCTGCAAAACTGCCCAGGCTGTGGCGACGGCGAGGCACGTGAAAATCCAGCGTACCGCGGCCGGAAGACACCCCATAGTGGAAGACCTCGGCGTGGCAGGCGTTGTTCAGCCGCAGGTTCTCCCGCGTGCGGTCCACCATTCTCGGATTGGCGTCGATGGCGTACACCTTCGCATCCGGATGGGTCTTGGCGAACAGACAGGCGAAGTAGCCGATGTTGCAGCCCACGTCCACGAAACAGGCATGGTCCTGAGCCAACCGATAGATCTGTTCGGACAGGCCCCGCTCGAAGGTTCCCTCGACGAAGATCCTGTTCTCCACCGAATCGCCGAGCACCAGCTTCATGGCAGCTCCGTACCGGGTGGTCGTGATGCCCTCACGACCCCGGTTGCGGCGGCAGAACTTGCGGTAGCAGGACGCCCGCGCGGCCCGCACGGGCCCCTTGCGTGCATACCACAGAAGCATGTCGTCTACGCTCATCGCGTCCCTTCCCGTCGTCCCTCAACGGCGATTCGGCTGCGCCGGGTCCGAATCCGTCCGACGGACGTCCCCTGCCCGGCCATCGTCGCGCCAGGAGCCGTATTCATCCGGACACGGCCTCCGGGGTCCGGTGGGCCCGGATGATGTCATCCTCCACGGCAAACGTCCAGGTCGGATGTGCCGCCAGAATCTTATCCCGCACCGACGACAACGCCGGATAGTCCCCCTCGCCGGTGAAACATCGGGCGTCGTCGATCAGCAGCACGTGATCGCCGGCCAGAGGATGCCGCAAAATATGCTCGAGCTCGATCATGATCGGCGTCTCAAGGTCTCCTTTGGCCGTGCACCCCTGGGAGTAATGGGCGTCGAGCCAGAATAGACAGGGCCGCTGCTCCCGCTCCAGCACCTCCGGCAGCCGGGCCTCGCTGGACCCTTCCAGGATGTGCACGTGCCGGTACCGTGCGAAACGCTGCTGGGCCTTCCGGCACAATTCCGGATCCAGCTCGATGGAGTAGACCTCGTCGAAGCGGTCGAGCATCGCGGTCACCGTATGCCCCGTATACGTGCCCGTTTCGACGAGCACGCGCAGGCCGAAGCGCCGGGCGTACTCCAACAGGACAAGCTGCTTGCCGTAATGGGGCATGGGCAGATCGCCGCCCTCGCGCTTCCACGCCCAGTATCGCCGCGCCAAGCGCTTGACCTTGCGTCGTCGTGAAAGGGCATCCCACCCGGGAATGGCCCCCAACCAATCACGCAACATCTGCATCGTAGAATCCTCACAAAGGGCCGCGGGCCCGGACACCGGACAGATGCCACACGCCGGCGCCGAACGATCCATCACCACACGGCGTTTCCTTTTCTGCATCTCATCTTGACCCGGCGTGATCCGCCGGTCGAACCAGCCGAAAATGCTCCGCCCCGGCCCGCACCCAGGTCGGCTTGTTTTCTTCCAGAACCCGAAGGTCCAAACGGTAACCCTCTTTGAACTTGGCGTTCAGCGCCTCGATCGAGTGCTCCTCGGTACCGTACACGGGATTCGGGACCACGGTGTTCACCCGATTCACCTGCAACGTCGTCGCACAAATCCGTTGGAAGTACAGACAGCCGGGCAGGCGGCGTTTGCGACTCCGACACCATCGCCACCCATAGCCCTCCAGGTTGTTCGGGTCGTGGAACGTATGGATGACCTGGTACAGGTGCTTGGGCGAGGTGAACAGCGACGCGAATTTGAGCAGGACCGAACCCGGCGCAAAGACCCGCTGCAGGACGGGATGCTCGCGGTTGATCTGATCCAGCAGATGCCGGACGAACGCCCGCGTGTAAACCGTGCTGTTCAGCTCGAAGGGATACTTGGCCGCGGGATCGCGGGCCGTGGTCCACCGCACCTTGTAGACGACCTGGCCGGCGATCCGTTCCTCGAGGATCGGCTCGCGCCCATCGGCGAAGTACGCCGGGCCGAACTTGAGGGTGAACCCGAAGAGATCCCGTCGCGATTGGAACGCCTCATGGATCACGTCGAAATCGACGGCATCAAAGTAGACCACGTCGTCGGTGGCGAAGATGACATAGTCCGTGGTCAGGGCGTTGAACGCATCCATGAAGTCCCGGTGGAAATCCGTCTCCCGCCAGACCCGGCAGCGGGGAAACGCCGCGAAGACCTGCTCGTACTCGTCCGCGAAGCGATCCTCTTTGTAGATCACGTGGACGGCCTCGACGGATCGGCCCATGTGCCTCAAGAAACTCTCCAGGTAGCCGGCGAGCTGAAGGGGGCGATTCCGCGTGAACACGATATTGGTCAACGGCACCGTCACGACGAGGTCTCCGAGAGGGAACGCACGACTCTGGCCGGAACCCCGGCGACGATCACGTTGGGCGGTACGGCGGAGGTGACCACGGCGCCGGCGGCGACGACCGAATTGGCCCCGATAGTGACGCCTTTCTGGACGATGACGCGGCTGCCCAGCCACACGTTGTCCTCTATCCTCACGGGCTCGGCCCCCGGATCGACGCGGCGACGCTCCGGATCCACACCATGGAAGTCGCTGTCCAGAATGGTCACGAGCTCTCCGATGAGACAGGCCTGCCCGATCTCCACCGAGCGCATGGCGATCACGGACACGTTGTTGGACAGGGCGCAGTGCTCTCCAATCCGAATCACCGCCTCCGGGCTGCGGGCCTGGAGCATGACCGTCCCATCGCCGTATCGCGGCGCGGCCGGCCAGCCCAGTTTGGTCCGAGCCCCCACGAATACCCGCCCCGAGCCGTCACACCGCAATGGGGCGTAGAGGCGCACCCGATGCCCCAACACGAGCTGCCCGGACAGGCACCGGCCCAGGCTCCGCAAACGGTACCACAGGGGCCGCCAACTGCGCCGGCCGGACAACCCGTCCAGCAATCCCCCGACAATCTTGCGCACGGGCTCAGGCACGGATCCGCTCCACCACAAAAGCCGCCTGTTCCGCGGTCAGGTGCGGCCCCATCGGCAGACTCAGGACCGTCGCGGCCAATGCCTCGGCGATGGGAAACGAGCCGGGGCCATAGCCCATGTCCGAGTAGGCCTGGGACCGGTGTGGCGGGATCGGGTAGTGAATCAGGGTGCCGATCCCTTGCTCCGTCAGACGCTGCTGCACCGCATCGCGTGCGGGATGGCGGATCACAAACTGATGCCACACCGGCTGGGTCCAGGATGGCACGTGGGGGAGGGTGATGTCCGCACAATCCGACAGCCCCTCCAGGTACTGCTCGGCCCTTTGCCGTCGGCGGTCGTTCCACGCGTCCAGGCAGTCCAGCTTGACCCGGAGAAACGCCGCCTGCAGTTCATCCAGCCGGGCGTTGAAGCCCTTATGTTCATTGTAGTACTTGCGTTGCGAGCCATAATTTCTGAGCACACGGACCTTCTCGGCCCAAGCAGCGTTATTCGTGGTGACGGCGCCGGCCTCCCCATAGGCCCCCAGATTCTTCGCGGGATAAAAGCTGTGAGCGGCCAGATGACCGAGACTGCCGGTGCGGCGGCCCTTGTAGCGGGCACCCTGGGCCTGGGCATTATCCTCGATGACCACCAGACTATGCCGCTGGGCCGCTTCCATGATCGGGTCCATATCCGCGGGCAACCCGTACAGGTGTACGGCCATGATGGCCTTTGTTCGAGGCGTGATGGCTGACTCGATCCGGGCCGGATCCAGGTTATACGTGCGCGGGTCCGGCTCCACGGGCACCACCGTCGCGCCCGCATACGTCGCCGCCAGCCACGTCGCAATGTATGTATTGGAGGGGACGAGCACCTCATCGCCGGGGCCGACGTCGCAGGCCCGCAGGGCCAGATGCAGCGCATCGAGCCCGCTGGAGACCCCCACGCAATGCTCGACCTCGCAGTAGCCCGCGTAGGCCTCCTCGAACGCCTGGGTCTCGGTCCCCAGGACGTACCAGCCGGACGTCATGAAACGGGCGTAGGCCGCGTCCAGCTCGTCCTTCAGCTCCTCATACGGCGCCTTCATGTCCAGCAAGGGGACCTGCACCGGCTATCCTCTCACAAACCCCAGGAACTCGTCATACTCGCGGATGTAATCGGCCGCGTCGTACTCGTGCGAGGCAAAGACCATCAACACCGCGTCGGGGGTGAACTTGTACTGAATCCCCCACACGCGCGGCGGCAGATACAACCCCATATCCGGCCGGTCCAACTCGTATTCCTCGCGGTGGCGGCCATCATCCACGACGACCGACAGCGAGCCGTGCACACAGACGAGAAACTGATGACACTCCTTGTGCGCGTGCTCGCCGCGAACGTAGATGTTCGGCACGGCGAAGACGTAAAACGTGCGGCGTGGGGCGAACGGCAGATCGCGTTGCCACTCCAACACGCACAGTTCCCCCCGCATGTCCTTGACGTTTTTCAGGCGGATCAGCCTGACCCCCTTCACGGTCGAGGGCTCGGACGTCGTGGCCGTCACGGTGTCCGCCGAGGCGCGGGCCACGGTGTCGACGTAGCCGACGATCCGCGCGGGATTTCCCACGACCACGGCGTTGGCCGGAACATCGCGGGTCACGACGGCCCCGGCCCCCACCATGGCGTTTTTCCCGATCTGCAGGCCCGGCAGGATCGTGGCGTTGGCTCCGATCGACGCCTGGCGGCAGACCACGGTGTGAGCGAACTGGGGGGGATACCGGCGGCTGCGGGGATATTTGTCATTGGTGAAGGTGGCATTGGGGCCGACGAACACCTGGTCTTGAAGCTCGATCCCATCCCAAAGGTACACCCCGCACTTGACCGTCACTCCATCGCCGATGCGGACATCGTTTTCCACGAAGGTGTGGTCACACAGATTGCAGTCTTCCCCGATGCGCGCCCCCGGCAGGATATGCGCGAACGCCCACACGCGGGTGCCCCGGCCAATCTGCGCCCCCAGCTCCACGAGGGCCTGGGGATGTATGAAGACCCCGTTGTTATCCTTGTTCATACGATTCTCTCTTTCCCACCGTTGCCGTGAAGCCCTCCGGACAGGGTGCCGAACCGCCTCTCTTGGTGCGGCTGTTCGAGCGCTTGGCGGTTTTGCATGAGTGTACCTTTCAGGACCCACCTGTCAACCGGACGCCGCCGTCGGCACAGGGGCCCGGTGTACGATCACGTGACCGCGTCCACCGACCGGCCATTCCCTTGGGCCTTCCGAGCCCGCTGCATCTTTTTGCGGACTCGGACCAGATCGTAGGGGTAAACCAGCCCCACCGCCCAGCGCATCAATACGGCCGGGGCGACACCCTGCGACAGGCCCTTTCGGATGACGGCGAGGCGCTCTCGCCGTGTGCCGCGAAGGAACGCAACATCGAGCTCCAATTCGGTCACTTGCGCCTGAATATGGGAGGCCAGCGCTCGGCGCAGGTCCTCGTCCATCCGGAAGGGCGCATCGGGATGTTGGAGGGCCTCCAGGTGGTTCCGGTACATCATCAGGCGCCGGCTGAGTCTCTTGTCCATGTGCTGGCGTGCGGCCTCATCGGGCGCTTCGCTCGCGACCAGCGAGGTGATGTTCCCCGCGTGTTTGCGATACAGGACCAACGGCTCGTCGAGATACTCGATCCGTCCCAGCAGGGCCGACCGAAAAGCGATGGTCTGGTCTTCGTACACCGTGCCGGGCAGCAGCGGACCGAAGACCTCAAACACGCGACGATGCCAGGCATGAGAACAGCCGAACACACGGGTCTGGCGCAGACAGGTTTCAACGGGCCCGCCCTTGCGGGGTGCGGGCCTGCGGACGAGGCTGGTCCGCCGACCCTCTTCGTCGATGATGCCAAAGCTGGAATAGACCGACATGACGTCGCCGGGGCCCTGCTGAAATACCCGCCATAGCCGCTCGGTCCGCTCGGGCACGGAGATGTCGTCGCCGGCGGCGATGACCACCACTTGCCCCTGGGCCATCGCCATGACCCGGTTGACATGGTCTCCAATCCCGAGATTGGGATCGTTGCGATTCAACCGAATCACGTGCGGGCCTTGGTAGTCCGCGGCCATCTCGGCCATGATGCCAAAGGTCCCATCGCTGGAGGCGTCGTCGGACAGAATGATCTCCAGCGGAGAATAGGTCTGCGACAAGGCCCCCTGCACGGCGGATCGGATGTACGCCTCCTGGTTGTAGGCGATCACGATGAAAGACAGCAACGGCCGGTCCACGCTCGCACATCCCATCGCCGCATTCCTCTGCCGCGCCCGCCTAGCGGCCCTTGGCCCGGGCGAGCTCTTCGTCATAGATTTGCTGCAGGCCGGCCAGCATGACCTTATGATCGTACCGCCGCCAGACGTGCTCGCGGGCCGCCTGCATCAGGGCCTGTCTGTCACCGGCGGGCATGTCCACGACCTCGATCAACGTCCGCGCCACCCCCTCCAGGTCGCCCGGCTCGATGATCCGCCCGTAACGCCCGCCGCCCAGAATCTCGGGCATGCCGCCGCGATTCGAGGCGACACACGGCACGCCCATCGCCATCGCCTCGATCAGCGACCGCGGCAATCCCTCGGCCTCGGAGGTCAGGACAAACACGTCCATTGCCCGCAGCACGTCTCGCACCTCGGCCACGTGGCCCAGCAGCCGGACCGCATCGGCCAATCCGAGTCGAGCGGCCTGGTCGGCCAGGGCCTCCTTCAGACGGCCCGATCCGGCGATCACGAGCACCGCCGTCGGATGCCGCCGCCGGAGCCGGCCAAAGGCCTCGATCAGCAGCGCCTGGTTCTTGGTGGGCACCAACCGCCCCGTGGTGCCCACGACGATCGCGCCCTCGTCCAGGTCAAACCGACGACGTGCTTCGGCCCGACTGACGGGGTAATCGGCGAAGTGCCCCACGTCGATGCTGATGCCCGACGAGCAGACCTTTTCGGGCGGCAGGAATGGATTGGCGGCCAGCACATCCTGCCGGGTGGCCTCGCCGACGGCCAGGATGCGGTTGACCCGTGGCAGCACCAGCCGGTTTATCCATCGCCGCCGCACGCGCCGGGCCCGGCCCAGCCCATGCACATGGCTGAGCACCACGGGCACGCCGGCCAGATGCGCCGCCAGTGTGCCGTAGACCGTGGACTGATGCCCCTGGCAGTGCAGAATATCGACCTTTTCCCGTCGCAGGACGCCAGCCAGCCGGGCGATCACCCAGGGATTGAACCATCGAAAGAACCGCAGGCGGGAGATGTAGTGCGTCGCGCACCCGTGCTCGGCCAGCGGGTTGGGCACCTCGCTGCTGTGTTTGAGGTAGATGCACACGGGCCGGTACCGCTCGTGATCCAGCCCCAGGATCAGGGCTTCCCACCACGGAACCGGGCCGATGTAACGATTCCACAACCACGCCACCGTCGGCCGCGAATCCGACCCTACTTGGTGCGGAGTTTGTCCCTCTGACCACTCGGTCGCCGCCTGATCCAATGTCTTTGCCCCGCTCACCGCGCCGCGACCAACTGCGTTTCGTACAAGCCCCGGTACACGCCGCATCGTTCCATCAGCTCGGCGTGCACACCCTGATCGACGATGCGTCCCCCCTCCATCACCACGATGCGGTCCGCCCCGATGACCGTGCTGAACCGATGCGCGATGATGAAGCACGTCCGACCCCGCATCAGATCGCCCAGGGCCTCGTTGATCTTCGCCTCGCTCTCGGCGTCCACCTGACTCATGGCCTCGTCGAAAATCAGAATCGTGGGATTCTTCAAAATGGCGCGGGCGATCACGATCCGCTGCAACTGCCCGCCGCTGAATCCCGTGCTGTGCTCCCCGATCATCGTATCGTAGCCGTTCGGCAGCGTGTCGATGAACTCATGCACGTGCGCCCGACGCGCCGCGGCGATGATCTCCTCGCGGGTGGCATCCGGCTTGCCGTAGCCGATGTTCGCCGCCACCGTGTCGTTGAACGTCGCCACGGTCTGGGTGACCAGCCCGATCTGGTCCCGCAGGCTGACCAGCGTGGCCATGCGAATATCCTGGCCGTCGATCCTCACCTGCCCCGCATCGGGATCGTAGAACCGGGGCAGGAGATTGACCAGCGTCGTTTTGCCCGATCCGTTGGCCCCGACGATCGCGACGGTCTGACCGGCCTGCACCTCCAGCGACACGTCCCGCAGGGCGGGGCTGTCGGCCTGGGGGTAGGTAAACGTCACATTCCGAAACTCGATCCGATCCCGCAACGGCGGCAGGACAAAGGCCTCGGGGTCCTCCTTTTCCAGGGGGGCGTCGACCACCTCGAATACACGCTCCGTCGCGGCGTTGGCGGATTGGACGCTGTTCCAGACGTCGCTGGCCTTGCGGACGGATTCGGCACTGGTCCCCAGCAGCACCAGCAGCGCGAAGAACTCGCTGCCCTCCATGCCGCCCCGCATGCTGAACACCCAATGAGCGCCGACCACCAGGGCCGCCGAGCCGGCGATCATGCCCAGAACCTCCAGGATGGGCTGCGTGGCCGCCTCGACCTTGGCCATCCGAAGCGTGCGCCGCAGGAACTGCCGGTTGACCGCACCAAACAGGCTCGCCTCGCGATCTTGACGATTGTAGACCTTCACCACGGGCAAGGCGCTGACGCTGTCCTGCAACCGTCCCAGCATCCGGGCGCTGGACATCAGCGACCGCCGCGTGGCCTTGCGCATCCGCTTGCCCAACAGACTCAGGCAGGCGACGGTCGGCGGCGCCGCGGCCAGGAAGATCAGCGTCAACTGCCAACTGAGCACCATCGCCCCCAGCAGACAGAAGAACGCCTTCATCGGCTCACGCAGGGCCTTGCCGAGAAGAATCTTGATCCCCTTGCCCGCCGTGGCGGTGTCGCCCACGACCCGGCTGATCGTATCGCTGGTGCCCTTGGCCGAGAAGAATCCGACCGGCATGTACAACACGTGCCGGTATACGTCCGCCCGCAACCTCGCAATCGCCACCTGAACGACCTTCTCGGCCAGGTACTTCTGATAGAACGTCGCCACGCAACGGACCAGCGTGATCACCCCCATCACCACGATGATGATGACGACCGCCCGCTCATTGTCGCTCCGAGCCTCTTCGAGCGACTTGTCCTCGCCCCGCGGCAGGAACCCGGCCACCCACTGCATACGGTTGACCAGCGCCCACTCGACCCCCCATCGGAGACGCGCCCCCAGGGACATCTCATCGGCGCCGATGGCGTCGGGATGCTTGCGCGTGGTCAGTTCCAGGGCCATGGGCTCCAGCGCCCCCTGGGACGTTGATCGCAACATCGCCAGGTCCAGCGTCACGCCGTCGTCCGCGGTGGCCAGCAATTCCAGCAGCTTCGAGGCCGGCACGGACTCGCGACCCGATGTCTCTCGGAAACCGCCAACGTCCACGATGCGGTCGCGCGCGCGGATCCCCGCCTGCCACGCCAGCCCATCCTCCTCCACGGCGTTGACCAACAGGAAATACGCAATCTGGCTGTCCTGCCGCATCAGATCCGCCCGGTCCGGCACGTAGAAGTCCATGCCATACCGGATCTCGCAGGACTTGCGATCCAGCCAGCCCTGGAGCCCCTCTTCGCCCATCATCACCTTCAACAACGGGATGATGGTCACGAAACTGACCGAGAACAGCATGCCGATCATCACCGCCGTGGCCACAACGACCACCAGGCGGGGCCACTGCGGCCAGACGTACTTCCAGATCCGCCAGAACTCCTTGACCGATCGGTCCGGTTTCGCCTCGGCTCTCATCGTGCAATCCCTGTTTCTCGGTTCATCCGGCACTTGGCCGCCGGGATGTCAGCGTTGCCCATACCACTGTTGATAGTACGCCTGGTAGTCCCCCGAGACCACGTGCTCCAGCCACGCGGCGTGAGCACGGTACCAGTCAATCGTCCGGGCCAGCCCCTCGTCAAACGTCACGGACGGCGTCCAACCGAGTTCCTCGCGAATGCGACGGGCGTCGATCGCATACCGCCGATCGTGCCCGGGGCGGTCCTTCACGTGGCGGATCAGACCGGCGTCCTTGCCCAGACGATCCAGAATCCATCGCACCACCTCCAGGTTGGTCCGCTCGTTCTGACCGCCGATGTTGTAGACCCGCCCGGGCGGTGCGGCCGTCAGTACCGCCCACACGGCCCGGCAATGGTCCTCGACGTAGAGCCAGTCCCGCACGTAAAGCCCATCACCATACACGGGAAGCGGCCTGCCGTGAAGCGCGTTGTGGATCATCAGCGGGATCATTTTCTCCGGAAACTGGTACGGACCGTAATTGTTCGAACACCGCGTGATGTTCACGGGCAGGCCGTAACTGTGACCAAAGGCGTGCACGAGGTGATCGGCGGCGGCCTTGCTGGCCGAGTACGGCGAGTTCGGCTGGATCGGCGATTCCTCCGTGAAGGCCCCGTCCGATCCGAGCGACCCATATACCTCATCCGTGGAGACCTGCACAAAACGCCGGACTCCGCGATCCAACGCGGCCTTGAGCAACGTCAGGGTGCCCCGCACGTTCGTCTCCACGAACGCATCGGCGTCCATCAGCGAACGGTCCACGTGGCTCTCGGCGGCGAAATGGACCACCGCCTCGACGTCGTGTTCGGCCATCAATCGCGCGACCAGGGCCGCATCGCAGACGTCGCCTTTCACGAAATGATGCTGCGGCCGGTCCACGTACCCGGCCAGATTCTCCAGGTTGCCCGCGTAGGTAAGCTTGTCCAGGTTGACTACGCGGCACTCGGGCTGTTCGTCCAGAACCATCCGCACGAAGTTGCTGCCGATGAATCCCGCCCCGCCGGTTACGAGTAATTGCATGATCCCTCCACGAATTGCGCCAGCTCCGGCTGCCACTTGCGGATCGGCCGTCCCAGCCACTGCCGCAGCCGCGTGCAGTCAAACCGGCTGTTCTTGGGCCGAACCGCGGGCGTTGCAAAGGCCTCGCTGCCGCAGGGCTCGATCCGTACACTCAAACCCGCTCGCTCAACAATGAACCGCGCCACTTCATGGCGGCTGGCATACCCCGCCGCGGCCATGTGAAAAAGCCCCGTCGGAAACGCCGGCGCATCGATCATGGCCCGCAGCACTTCGGCCACCTGCCGGGTGGACGTCGGCGAACCGACTTGGTCGTCCACCACCCGCAGCATATCCTTCGTCCGGGCCAGATCGAGGATCTTCGTCACGAAATTCCGGCCGGCCCGGCCGTAGGTCCATTGAACCCGCACGATGCAATAGGGGCAACCGCTGGCCTGGAGCGCCTGCTCGCCGGCCAGCTTGCTGCGTCCGTACACATTCAGCGGATTCGGGGCATCCGTCTCGACATAAGGCCGATCCAGCCGGCCATCGAAGACGAAATCGGTGCTGATGTGGATCACGGCGGCCTCGCGCGCGCGGGCCAAATCACCCAGCCGGCCCACGGCTCGGCCATTGACCTCGTGGGCCAGGTCGGACTCACGCTCGGCGCCGTCCACGTTGGTGTAGGCCGCACAATTGATCACGATGCCGCCATCCGGCACGGCCGCGGCCAGATCCTCGGTCCGCGTGATGTCCCACTCGGGCAGATCGTAGGCGACATAACGCCGGCCCGCCGCGCGAAGCTGCGAGACCACCTCCGTGCCCAGCATCCCTCGCGCCCCCAGAATGACGATCGGTCGACTCATCTGAGCGACCCCTCCACCGGCCGGCGTCTGTGCTCAGCCATCCACGCATGGCCCCGGCTCAAGGTCTGACCTCCTCGACCACCTGGGTCAGATAGTGAGCATACTGGGTGCTCCGCAGGGTCTCGGCCAGGCGAAGCACCTGGTCGGCGTCGATCCAGCCCTGTCGAAACGCGATTTCCTCCGGACAGGCGATCATCCAGCCCTGACGCTGCTGCACGGTCTGCACGAACATCGCCGCCTGCAATAGGGACTCGGGCGTGCCCGTATCCAGCCAGGCTACCCCCCGGCCGATCATCCGGGCCCGCAACTGGCCCCGTTCCAGATACAGCCGGTTGAGGTCCGTGATCTCCAACTCGCCGCGGGCCGAGGGCCGCACCTGCCGCGCCATCGCCGCGGCCTGGCCATCGTAGAAGTACAGTCCCACTGCCGCGTAATGCGATTTCGGCTGGGCCGGTTTCTCCTCGATGGACAAGACCTGCCCGTCGGGATTGAACTCGATTACCCCGTAGCGTTTTGGTTCTCTCACGCGGTACGCGAAAATCACCGCCCCCGATGAAAGCCCCGCGGCCCGCTGCAATAACTCGGATAATTGATGCCCATAAAAAATGTTGTCACCGAGAATCAAGCACACGGGTTCGCCGTCGGTGAACGATTCGCCGATCAGCAAGGCCTGGGCCAGGCCCGCCGGGCGTTCCTGCTGCGCGTATGAGATCGACAGCCCCCACTGGGAGCCGTCCTCCAGCAATTGCCGGTATAGGTCCAGGTCGTGGGGCGTGGTGATCAGCAGGACCTCCCGGATGCCGGCCAGCATTAGGGTGGTGAGCGGATAATAGACCATCGGCTTATCGTACACGTGCAGAAGCTGCTTGCTGACGACTTTGGTAATGGGGTACAGCCGCGTACCGCTGCCCCCGGCCAGAATGATTCCCTTCATTGTATCCCCATTCCCATATAACCGTCAGCCACATGACACATGGAACGCCGCCCGGCCCTTGTCGCTCCATGATCCACCGGCGGGATTGTACCCGTCCCGCCCGTGGCGGTCAACGATGCTGTCGTATCCTCGCAACGGAGTCGGCCTGTTCGTAAACCTCGTGGCGCCAAGCGCTTGGCTACACTGCCCAACCTCGGTCCCACAACCCAGGAGGGCCTTTCGGCGTAGAAAATGTAACCGGCGGTGCGGAAAAAGGTTTTGCAGGAGAACCGTCGTAGTGGGATAATAGGACCGATGGGGAGAGAACCCTTGGGGTGGATCGGTCTCGGTTATGACAAGGAGCCGACGATGCGACACGCGATAATGGCTCTTCTGATGACAGGATGGGCGCTTGCCGTCTGCGCGGCCGGGACCGGGCCCAGCGAGGTAGCCGAGGTCATCCGGGGCAGCAGCGCCACCGATTTCCTCGCCCGTGTGACGGACTGGCCCGAGGTCGGCGCGGTGCGGGCATACGTCCGCATCCGCGGCATCGAGGCCCGGGAGGGGATCGATAGTTTCCAGGCGGCCCAGGACCTGGGACGAAGGCTGAAGGAGGCCAAGCGGATTCGGCTGTTGAACGTGGAGCAACGCAGTTATTTCCGCCTCGTGGCCGACGTTGAGATAGACGGCAAGGACCTGGCCTCGCAACTGGCGGCGGGGCCCTACGCGCAACGGGCCGAGCCGGTATCGTCCGTGCCTGCCGACCCGTCGAAGGAAGGTCCACCGACGGCCATGGCGCGATCCGTAGTGCTGAGGCGGCCGACATTATCGGAACCGCAGGCAAAGGCCGCCACGGTGTCGCTGTCGGAGCTGCTGGACACGAGGCTGGACCTCTCGGCCTGGACGCCTGAGACCACATTGGGCGAGGCGCTGGACATGCTGCAAAGCCGTACCAACCCGCCGCTGCCTCTGGTGATTCTCTGGCGGGACCTGCGGGAGAACGCCCTGGTGGACCGGAACACACCCATCGGACTGGCCGGAACGGGGATGGTGCCGATGCGCCAGGCCCTGAGACTGGTGTTATTATCGGCGGGTGGCGGTCCGGGACGGATCGGGTGCTACATTCGAGACGGCGTGATTACGGTCGCCACGCCCGCATCCGGTCTGAGTCGCGAATACGCAACGCGAGCCTACGACACAAGGATGCTGACGATGCCCCCGGCCAACCCTCTGCAGGGCATGGGTTATGGGCAAATGGGTACGGGTCTTGGCATGGGGGGCCTTGGGGGGATGGGGGGCATGGGGGGTATGAGTCCTTTCGGTTCGGGTTCAGGCATGGGGTCAATGGGCTCAGGACTCTACAGCGGGGGTTACGGGGGCATGTTCGGCGGTGGCGGCCTGAGACGATAGGTCCGCACCTGTTTTCCCTGTCTTACACATCCGTCAAGCTTCGGGCGGGGATTGCGTTTCTCGATTAGCGACATCTGTGTGCGCCACGGCAGGTCCGATGCCGTCGCCCCGCCCGCACCCCCGTCGGCGAGCGGCCCGGCCGGTGCTTTATCGGGCGGTTTTGCATCAAGGGCCGCGGCGGAATATCCGATGAAACCTAATACATGAAACGGGCACGGTCCGGGTGTGAAATCCCGGCGTCTTTGTCGGAACGTATATTTGAGTAAGGGTCTTCCGGATGCGCACAATCAGGACATTCACCGTCAAGCCCTCTTTGCCGGCACCGCTGGAACCCCTGCGGGCCGTGACGCAGAACCTCTACTGGTCCTGGAACACGGACATCATCGACCTGTTCCGTCGAATCGATTATGAACTGTGGAAGCAGGTGCGTCACAACCCGGTCAAGCTGCTCGGCTCGGTCTCGCAGGCGCGACTGGAAGACCTGGCCCGGAACGAGGGCTTTCTTTACCAGTTGCAGCAGGCCAAGGAGCAACTGGACGAGACGCTGAACCGACCGAGCTGGTACGCGAACGTCCATGGTCAGGCGGAGAACGGCACCATCGCCTACTTCAGCGCGGAGTTCGGGGTGCATGAATCGCTGCCCATCTACTCGGGCGGGCTGGGCATCCTGGCCGGCGATCACCTCAAGAGCTCTTCGGACCTGGGCATTCCCCTGGTCGGCGTGGGTCTGATGTACCAACAGGGGTACGGCCGGCAGTACCTGAACACCGATGGCTGGCAGCAGGAGCGCTACTTCGACAATGACTTCCACAACATGCCGATTGAGCTGATCCGAAAGAAAAGCGGCCGCCCGCTGATGGTCGGCGTGCAATTCCCCGGCCGCACCGTCTCGGCGCAGGTGTGGAAGGCGATGGTCGGACGCGTGCCGCTGTTCCTGCTGGATACGAACGTACCGGCCAATGGCCCGCAGGATCGGCATATCACGCAGGCCTTGTACGGCGGGGACAACGAGATGCGTATCTGCCAGGAGATGATCCTGGGCATGGGCGGCCTCAAGGCGCTGTTGGCGATGGGCATCGAGCCGGCCGTGTGCCACATGAACGAGGGCCATGCGGCGTTCATGGCGTTGGAACGCGTTCGTCGGCTGCGCAGCGACAAGGGGATGACCTTCGATGAGGCGATGGAAACCGCCAAGAGCAGCAACGTCTTCACGGTGCACACCCCCGTGGCGGCGGGCAACGACGAGTTCAAGGTGGAGCTGATCGACAAGTACTTCGGGCATTACTACGGCAAGCTGGGCATCAACCGCGATCATTTCCTGGCCCTCGGACGGGTCAATCCGGAGGACAGCAACGAGGGATTCAAGATGCCCGTGCTCGCTATCCGGATGAGCGCGTTTAGAAACGGCGTCAGCGAGTTACACGGACAGGTCTCACGGCGGATTTGGCGTGGGATCTGGCCGGACCTGCCTGAAGAAGAGGTGCCGATCCGGTCGATCACGAACGGCGTGCACGCCACGACGTGGGTCAGCTCGGAGCTGGCGGGCCTTTACGAGCGGTACCTGGGGGCCAAGTGGGCCGATGAGATCGTGGACAAGTCGATCTGGCAGCGCGTGGACCAGATCCCGGATGAGGAGTTGTGGCGGACCCATCAGCGCTGCAAGGAGCGATTGGTGGCGTTTGTGCGGGCGCGACTGATCCGGCAGAAGGAACGGCGCGGGGCCACGCGGCCCGAGATGGACGAGGCCGACCCCGTGCTGGACCCGGAAGCGCTGACGATCGGTTTTGCGCGGCGGTTCGCCACCTACAAGCGGGGCAACCTGCTGCTGCGCGACAGCGAGCGTCTGCTGCGGCTATTGAACGCCACGGACAAGCCCGTGCAGTTCGTTTTTGCGGGCAAGGCGCATCCGCGGGACACCGAGGGCAAGGAGATCATCCGGCAGATCGTGCACTTCGCCAAGGCGCACAAGGTGCAGAGCAAGTTCGTCTTCGTCGAAGACTACGACATGGACATCGCCCGGTACATGGTGCAGGGCGTGGACGTCTGGCTGAACAACCCGCGCCGCCCGATGGAAGCCAGCGGCACCAGCGGCATGAAGGCCGCGATGAACGGCGTACTGAACATGAGCACCCTGGACGGCTGGTGGTGCGAAGGCTACATCCCCAACGGCGGCTGGATCATCGGCGCCGGCGAGGAGTACGAGGACCTGGAGTACCAGGACCAGGTGGAATCGCAGGCCATCTTCGACCTGCTGGAAAGCGAGGTCGTGCCGGTCTTCTACAGCCGCTCCAAGGGACGCTTGCCGCGGCGCTGGATCCGCCGGATGAAGAACACGGTCAAATGGTGCGCCCCGCGGTTCAACACGCACCGCATGGTCGCCGAATACACCCGCAAGTTCTACAAGCCCGCCGCCGAGCGCTGGCGGTATCTGACGGCCGAGGCAATGAACCGGGTCCGCGCCTTGTCCAGTTGGAAACAGCAGGTCAGGGAGGCGTGGGCGGACCTGGCGATCGAGAACGTCGAGATGCACGCGGACGACGGGCGGGACGTATGCGAGTTGAACGTCCGACAGCCACAGCTCCACGTGGGGGCACAAGTCAAGGTTCGCGCCCAGGTCAAGCTGGGACGGCTCCGGCCTGAGGACGTGGCCGTTCAAATCTATCATGGGGCGATGGACTCGGATGGGACGATCCGCCAGGGGCAGGTGACCCGGATGCAACACGCCGGAAGCGTCAACGGCAACGGCCTGTCGCTGTTCGAGGGGACGATTCCGTGTACCTCCTCCGGCCAGCAGGGCTTTGCTCTGCGCATCCTGCCCAATCACGAAGACCTGGCCGATCCCTACGAGCCGAACCTGATCCTGTGGGAAGCGTAGCCCCTCCCGGAAGAGCGTTCGCCGCGTCGGGCCCACGGAGAGACGGCGTCTACTCGTGTTCCTTGGTGCTGATCAGGTCGTAGACGGTCTCGGGGTCGGTGGCCTTTTCGAGCTTGGCCTTGAAGTCCTCATCCAGCATGAGGCGGCTGATACGGCCCAGGGCCTGAATATGCGGGCCGGTCTGATCCACCGGTGAAACCAGCAGGCAGATGATCTTGACCGGCTTGTTGTCGATGCTGTCGTACTCGATGGGCGTGCCGGCGATACCCATGGCCATGACCAGTTCCTTGACGCCGGCACACTTGCCGTGCGGGATGGCGATGCCGGAACCGATCCCCGTGCTGCGAATGGCCTCGCGGGCCAGAACCGCATCGAGAACGGCGTCGCGATCCAGCAGCACACCACTGGCATCCAGCAGATCGATCAGTTCGGTGATCGCCGCATCCTTGTTGGTCCCCTCCAGGGGAGCTTTGACACACGTCGGTTGGAGGATTTCTGTCAGAATCATCTCACTCGCCGTTCCGGTACACCCTTTTCAGACAGGCACAAACCGAGTACGATACGTTTTTGCCTTCGGCAATGCAACCCCCCGTCTCCAGGAATTCCCGTTCCGCCGCTTACGCCGCCCCGGCGCCGGATCGGGCCTATTTCCCCGAGTCTTTCTTCAGCGGAGTTGTCCACAAATAGACCGTGTGCGACCGGTCGCCTTCTTGTACCCCGTCAACGTAGACCACCGTGTCAGGCTTGACGCCGGCCATGTCAAAGTCGTGAGAGACGATCCGTGAACCCGGCTTGAGTTGCTCGAGTTGGGGAATCAGCTTCACATTCAGGATGGGCAGCAGGTACAGGGTGACGACATCCGCCTCGCTCAAATCCAGCGTGAAGATGTCCGCCTGTTCGATCCGCACCAGGTCACCGACTCCGTGCTTTTTGACGTTCTCGAGCGACTCCTTGACCCGCTCGGCCGAGATGTCATATCCCACGCCCCGACAGCCATAGTCCAGGGCGGCCGTCACCACGATGCGTCCATCTCCGCAACCGAGATCATACACCACGTCGTCTTTGGTCACTTGCGCCAGCTCGAGCATCTTGTCCACCACGTGTTGCGGCGTTGGGACAAAGATGACATCGGGCTCGCGCCAGGCCTCCTTGTCCTGAACCCTTTGGCCGGACGGCGAAACGATCTGATAGGCTTTGACAACGGCACGACCGCCTTGGGGACCCACCAGATCGCCCGACAACGCCCCTTCCTCCAGCCTGCCGGTGAAACTATACTGAATGCCAGGCTCGGTCGACCCCGTCCGCGCCGCGAACTCTACGACCCGCCCCTCAACACGCACGCGATCGACAGGCACGGTGCCATAGCAGCCGCTCAGGTCGGGATACACCCTGAGGAGTTGCCGCGGCACGCCCGATTCGGGGCCAGGAACGAACTCCCACCAACCCACGAGGGAGGCCCCCATGCGCTCGCCCTTGGCGGGGATGTCCCCATCCCGGTTTCGGAAGACTCCCGAAAGGGTATGTCCATCGACCTCACCGTCAAAAACCGATTCCCATCGCTGCTGCCCGACACTGCACGACCAGGCAAACGAGAGGCGGGGGTCCTCGAACGTCACATCCGTGATCTTATGCGTTCCCCACGAACTCACCCAGTCGCCCACCAATGCCCCCTCCTGTCGGGAGAACACCAGGACACCGGCGTATTCCTTCGGGCCCATCGTGACCTTCATCTCCCACCGCCCGGCCACCGCCGGCACAGCCGCGATGCGCCCGCCCTGGAATCGCCTGGTTCCCTCCTCGCTGGACACGACCCCGTACAGCCGGTCTCGCACGATCCGCCCGGAGAAGCGTACGGGAGTCGAACGATTCGCCGACTGGACCGTCCGCCTGAAGGTCAACCGCCCGTCCTCGTACTTCAGATCGCTTAGGTCATCGGCCCGCGACCGGCCGATCCACCTGCCGGTCAGACGGCCGTTTTCCTCTTGGGACAACCACAGGATGGCTTCATTTTCGCGGCCATCGGTCTCGCCGCGGAGGCGCCATTCCCCCGTGACTGTTTGTCCTTCCGGCGAATCTCCGCCGGGCCCTGCGAATACGGGAGCCTGTAGGCCCACAACAACGGTCGCGCCAAGGCGGGGGCTCTGGCCGTCAAACGGACGCCACCCCCACTGACCCGACCGGAAGGTCCCGCCAGAGTCGCCCACGACCCCCGACCCGGCAGCTATGACCATCAAGACTGGGGCAAGGATTCTGGAATACATGGTAGTCCTCCTATGGTCAGACTGTGTTTTGGGACTGCTGTTTCTGCCCTCTCATCCGGAGGTCCGCCCGGCGGCCTATCGAGCCCGTCACGAGCCGCGCCTGATCCACGATGACAGCCACGTCAATTCTACCAAGAATGCCCCGTCTCTGTCAGTGTCGCGGGCAACATCTTATTCGGACCGGTGCGAGCGCACGCGACGCCTTGGGCAGGTAGCCGCGCCCGGGAATTTGGCCTTACGGTGTATCCCGACAGTCCCACAGCGTCATCGCCAGGAAGAAGGTAAGGGTATACAACTATAATACAACTATTACACAATTCTTGGTGGAAAGCCCTTGCGTAGGTACACTTCAGTGGCATAATTCGAATAGTTGTATGGACAAATGCTGACCGATATCGCCTCTGAAAGTCCGAAAAGTAAGGCCAAAGACGTGCCGTTCAGTGACCTCCAAAGCCAAGTGGATAAGGACCGATCCTCGGCGGGTCCGAAGTGGCGCGTGGTCAAGCGTTATTTTGTCGAGGCCTTGCGGTCGGGGCGGTACCGGGCCGGTGACGCCCTGCCCTCGGAGAACCAACTGTCACAGGCGACGGGCATGGCCCGCAACACCGTCCGCCAGGCATTGGCCGAGTTGGAAAGAGAGGGACTGATCCACCGCATCCGGGGCAGCGGGACCTTTGTCTCGGCGGTCGATCCGGCGGTCGCGGCAAAATCGGGAACGCTGGAGGCCTACAGCCTGATCATTCCGGAGATCCGCCGAAGCTTGTTTCCCTCGCTGGCCAAGGGATTCGATGCGCACGCCGGTTCGGAGAACCACCAAACCCTGATCTGCAACACGGATTACGACATCCACAAGCAGGGCAACATCATCCTGCAGATCATCGACAAGCGAATGGCCGGCGTGGCGATCGTCCCGCCGACGACCCAGACCACGCCGGTGCACCAGATTCGACAGTTGCGGGCCAACCACATCCCCGTGGTGTTCTGCCACCGGGGCGTGCCGGGCGTCACGGCGCCGGTGATCACGTGGGACTTCGAACAGGTCGGACAGATCGCGGCGCGGGCCCTGGTCGAACGGGGTCATCGCGACGTCCTGTTCTTCGGGATCTACCGGTACGAAGTAACCGAGGCGTACGAACGGGGCCTGCGGGCCGTGATGGAATCCCAGGGCATGCGTCTGCCCAAGGAGCGGGTCGTCCACGGCCCGAGCGAGATCGGCGCGGACGACGCCAAGGACCGGATGCTCCTGGAGATTCTGCGGCGGCCGGATCGGCCGACGGCGGTGTTCTGCAGCGATGACAACGAGGCCGAGCGCGTCTTCTGGATCGCTTACCAGATCGGCATCCGCGTGCCGGACGAGTTGTCCATCATCGGTTTCGGCGATGCGCATCGTCACACCGTCTTTTTCAAGCGGCTCGCCTCGGTGACCGTGGATGAGTTCGAACTGGGCGTGCGGGCGGCACAGACCCTGGGCCAGATGTGCGCCGGGCGCCGGCCGTGGGACAGCCCGGAGCGGGTGCTGATGGATCTGGCCCTGGTGGGCGAGGGCACACTGGGACCGCGACCTCGATAAATCGGGGATCAGGCGCGGTCCGGACGATCGGGGGCAGGGAAGCCACCGGACAAACGGTGCCGGTACGCGATGGACCGACGACCGACAGGGGCTTCGAGCAGGCCGACAGGCAGGCGACGCATTAAGGAAGGACGGACCCATGAAAAGGGCATTCACCCTGATCGAGTTGCTCGTGGTGATCGCAATCATCGGATTATTACTCAGTGTCCTGGTGCCGAGCCTTCGCATGGCAAAGCAGCAGATGCGTTTTGTCAAGTGCAAGACGAATCAGCGCGGCATCCTGGAGGCCGTCAACGTGTACATGGCCGGCCACGATTTCCGTCTTCCGCCCTCCACCCAAGGCACCGAAGGCGGGCACTGGACGATTCCCATGCGATTGAAGTACCATTATGGGACGGATGGATTGAACGGCGGCTCGGTGGTCGACGTTCTGGGTGATTACATGGCCTCGCCGGAGTATTTCGATTGTCCGTTGGCCGCGCACAGCGCGGATTGGCAGAGCACCTATCTGCAGGCGGCCCGGGACGACGAGGTCAAGTTCGTCAACTGTTCCTACTACCTGCTGTGGAACTGGCGCAGGTTCGAGAACACGCGGCCGCGTTTTCGGCCCACCGACGACGGGGGCGACACGCTCATGACGTGCGATTTTCTCATGTACGACGAGCCGCAGAACAACAACTACCACGGCGGGACCTACTGGATCGGAACGCATCCCTGGAGAGGGGCGTCGCGACTCACGTTCGCCGATGCCATGGTTGGCAGCACGTTGAACGAAGGATTCACGTTTTGGATGCAGGAAGGATCGTATGATGCGTGGCCGGAGATGAAGCTCAGCGCTGGATACAAGGACGGCCACGTGGAGACGTTCAAGTCCGAGGATTATGAGCACATGGGCGGGGTGTACTTCCTGCCCAAGGTCCGACGGTGAGCGCGGGATGAAATTCCCGTCGGTGACGGCGGCCGGAGCAAAGGGAGGGTGAGTGTATGACGTGACTGATTGAAGCAGGGTGGTGCACGCCGAGGCGTGAGACGTGAAAATGGTACCTCATGGATAAAGGAGGCGAAGATGAGCAAGCAATGGGTAGTCGTGATGCCGGCGATCCTGGCGATCTGCGCGGCGCTGCAGGCGGGCCTGGTCAGTTACTGGCCCATGAACGAGGGGACCGGGCAACGGGTCAACGATCTTTCGGGGAACGGCTATTCGGCGTTCCTGGGCGATAGCGACGCCGCGGAGGCCGCCGATCCCGCGTGGGTGAACGACCCCGTCCGCGGGCCGGTGCTCGAATGGACCGGCAACGCCGAGCCCGAGTGGATCAATCTGGATGCCTATGTCGATGACTTCTCGGTGCTTAACCAGGGCACGATCATGGCGTGGGTGAAGCTGCCCGGCGGGCAGGATCCGGACGTGATTCTGGCGGCGTCGAATTCCACGCTGGGGTCCACGGAGATACGGTTCTTCTACGACGGCAGCTATCAGAACATTCCGGGCATCCGATACGACGTGCGGACCGAGGTCGACACTTACTTTCAGCTTTCGAGCTTTCCCACAAACCCGAGGGGCGACACCTGGCGTCACGTGGCGGTGACCGTGGCCGCCGACGGCACCGTGGGGCTGTACGTCGACGGCGTGCTGAGAACGACCGGCCGGGAGGTAGGGTTCTTCAGTGCCGTGCCCGGCCTGAACACCATGTCCATCGGCCGTAACATTGACAACACACAGCCCAGCGGAATCCAGTGGCCCTTCTACGGGCGCATGAGCGATCTGGCGGTGTTCGATACGCCGTTGCCCGACGCCGCAATCCGAGCGGTCCGCGAGGGCTTGGACATCTTGAGTGTTCCGACTGCGGTCTACAGCGGCACACCTGCCGTCGGCCGCACACACGTCGATCCGGCGACCGTGCTGACCTGGCAGCCGCCTCTGGAGGTGGCTCCTTCGGCGTATCACGTGTACCTGGGGGCCGACCCGAATGCACTGGGTGATCCGGTCTACTCCGGAGCCGCCACAACCTACGATCCGCAGGGACTCGATATGGCGACGACCTATTACTGGCGGGTCGACGCGGAAGACGCCGAGGGGACCATTTACCCCGGTCTGAGCATGTACTTCACGACGGCCGGCCTGGTCGAGTCGCCGGTTCCCGTCAACGGCAAGAAAGGCGTCGATCCATACAACCTGACGCTGGCGTGGACCGGCGACGCGTACATCGCGGCGTACGATGTGTATCTGGGCACCAGTCCCGATAGTCTGGCCTTCCAGGCGACGGTGACTGAGCCCGGTGTGCTGCTTGCCGACTTGGGTGAATTCACCGATTATTTCTGGCGGGTGGACACGCGCGATAGTGAGAGCGGACTGATCGCGGAAGGGCCCGTGTGGACGTTCAGCACGGGGGGTCTTGTGGCCTACTGGACCCTGGATTCCCTGCTGGGCGGGATCGCCGTGGATGTCGTGGGCGGAGCCGACGGCGTTCTTCAAAGCGAACCAAACAGCGTCACGGGCGTGATTCCCGACCCGAACCTGCCGGGCGCTTTTGGCAAGGCGATTTGGCTGGACGGCGTGGATGACTACGTCGACGCGGGTGACCAGGACCACCTGGAGGGTCTGCCGGGGATGACGATCTCGCTGTGGGCCAAGCCGGCGACTACGGCGGGCGGCGCCCGGGTCATCGAGCATGAGGACGTCTTCTACTTCTACCGAGACGGCGCCCGGTATCGCTTCACCGTGCACGGCACCAGCGGCAACGCGGCCAGCGCCTACCTGATTGTCCCGGGCAACTGGAATCACGTCGTGGCCACGACGGACGGCGTGCAGACGAAACTGTACGTGGACGGCGTCTTGCAGGCCACCGTGGCCTCCGGGCCGATGCCGACCAGCGTCCATCCGCTGAGCATCGGCGCCCGACGCAGCGCGGGTGGACCGCCGGACACGAACCAGTTCTTCGCCGGCGCGATCGACGACGTGCAGATCTACTCGGCGGCGTTGACGGCCGAGAGCATCGCGGCGCTGTACATGCGCAGCTCGCTGGCCCTGGAGCCGGCACCGGAACGGGGCGCGATTGACATGCCGCTCGAGACCGATCTGACGTGGCAGGCCGGCGCCGAGGTGGTGAACTACGACGTCTACCTCCAGCCGGACAGCCTGGCGGGGGCGACGCCCGTCGCACCGGAGCTGACCGACACCCTGTATGACCCGGGGATGCTGGATCTGTTCACAACCTACTACTGGCGCGTCGATTCGCGGGACGCCTTCGGCCAGGTGCTGGAGGGCAACGTCTGGTCCTTCCGGACGGTTCCGCCGCGGGCGGTTTCGCCGACTCCGGCCGACGGCGCCGAAGAGGTGCACCCGGATGTTGAGCTGAGCTGGCTGCCGGGCGGTATCGGTGCGTTCACCTACGATGTGTACCTGGGGACGGATGCGGACGACTTGCAGCTCGTCGCCGGCGCACATGACGGCACGTCCTTCGATCCGGGCATGCTGGACTGGGCGACCCCCTATTACTGGAAGGTGGACCAGCGGCAGAACGACGACGTGTTTGAAGGATTGGTCTGGACGTTCACCACGATCGTCCCGCTCTGTGATCCGCCGCTGCCGGGTGACGTGGATGGCGACTGCATCGTGAACCTGGCCGATCTGGCGATCATGGCCATGGAATGGATGCAGTGCAATCGCATCCCCGCGGATGCCTGTCCGTAGACGTCCGGTTGATCATGCACGCGATGGAGAGGGCCCTGACGAAGGGTCAGGGCCCTCTTTTTTCTCTGTCGCCGCCGGCCATGATGGGGCCACAGCGCGATTTATGGGGAAGGGCAGCGATGCGTTTTGTTCAGGCTGTGACATGGGTGCTGGTCTTGGGTTTGACCGCGATGGTCTGCCAGGCGTCGTTGGTCGCGTATTGGCCGCTGAATGAGGGCGCCGGGCAGGTCGCCGGGGACGTGAGCGGTCATGCGATTCATGGTGTTCTCGGTGCGAGCGACCAGACCGAGGCGTCCGACCCGACCTGGGTGATCGATGAACAGCGCGGCGCGGTTCTGGAATGGCAGGGTGACGGCGGACCGGCCCAGTGGGTCGATCTGACGCGGCACCTGGACCGCTTTCGCCACCTGAATCAGGGCAGTATCCTGGCGTGGGTTCGCCTGCCGGCCGGCGATGCGGTGGATGCCATCCTGGCCGCGTCGGATTCGCGCGACCCGTCCAGCGAGATTCGCTTCTTCTACGATCCGAGCTACGCCGCGATACCGGGCCTGCGGTACGACGTGCGGGAGGAGGGCGACACGTTCTTTCAGATCTCCACGTTTCCCATCGATCCGGGGGATAATCAATGGCACGCCGTCGCGGTCACCGTCGATGAGTCGGGCGGCGTGGTTCTCTATGTGGACGGGCAGGCCGCCACCACGGGCCAGGAGGTCGGGTTTTTCTCGGCCGTCAAGGACCTGGACACCCTCTCCCTGGGTCGCAACGTGGACTCCGGCGGCACGCAGTGGGTTTACCGGGGACGGCTCAGCGACGTGGCCGTGTTCGACAGGCCCCTGTCCGCGACGGCGGTCAAGGCGGTTGCGACGGGGCGCGACATATCCGAAATCGGCCATTTGGCCTATGATCCGGTTCCCGCGGATGGGACGTCTCACGTGCCGACCACGCTGACCGTACAGTGGACGCCGCCGGATGATGCGGCCGATGCCCGGTACGACGTGTTTATCGGCACGGACCCGGCCCTGGCGGGTGAGCCGGTCGCCTCCGACCTGAGCCAGACCAGCTACCCGCTGGAGCCCCTGGCGTTGGGGACGACCTACTATTGGCGCGTGGACACGCGCGTGGATGGAAAGGTCTATCAGGGCCTCGTGTGGACGTTCGACACGGGTGGCAAGGCCACCGATCCGGTGCCGTCGGACGGCGCCGAGACCGTGTACACGGGGACGGTCCTGCAGTGGAAGGGTGATTCGCTGGCGGCCTCGTACGACGTTCATCTGGGGACCTCGATGCAGGATCTGAGCCTCTGCGGGAACGTCGTGCAGCCGGAGTATCGACCGGCGGCGCTGAAGGGGATGACCCAGTATTTCTGGCGGGTCGATGTCCGCGATGCGGCGGGCGAGCGCATCAGTGAAGGGGACCTTTGGACGTTCACTACGGATGCCCGCGGGGCGTTTCTCGATCAGTACGATGTCTTCGTCAGCGGCACCGAGGGCTATCACACGTACCGGATTCCGGCGCTTCTGGTGGCGGCCAACGGCGATCTCTTGGCCTTCTGCGAGGGCCGCAAGACCAGCAGCGCCGACCACGGCGACGTGGACATCGTGCTCAAGCGCAGCCTGGATGGCGGCCGGACGTGGGGACCGCTCGAGCTGCTGTATGAGGAGGGCGACACGGCCACGATCACCGTCGGCAATCCCTGCCCGGTGCTGGATCGCCGCACCGGGCGGATCTGGCTACCCTTCTGCCGCGACAACCGCCGGGTCTTCGTGGGCTACAGCGACGATCACGGCAAGACGTGGTCTTCCCGCCGGGAGATCACCGACACGGTGGCCGATCCGGCCTGGACGTGGTACGCGACCGGACCGGGCGTGGGCATTCAACTGGCCCACGGCGAGCACGCGGGCCGACTCGTAATTCCCAGCGATCACCGCGACACCTATGGTTACGGCTCGCACATGGTCTACAGCAACGACGGCGGCGCGACCTGGACGCGCAGCGAGCCGATCATCCCGGGCTGCAACGAGTGCCAGGTGGTGGAACTGGCCGACGGCGTGCTGATGAACAACATGCGCAGCTACGGCGACTGGGCTGAGTACCGCAAGATCGCGACCAGCCCGGACGGCGGGCATCGTTGGTCGGAGGTGCGGCCCGACCTGACGCTGATCGAGCCGACCTGCCAGGCGAGCTTTCTGCGATACACGCGGGCCGCCCAGCTCGACCGCAATCGCGTGCTGTTTTCCAACCCGGCCAGCACATCCAGCCGCGTCAGCATGACGGTGCGGCTCAGCTACGATGAGGGGCAAACCTGGCCGGTGTCGCGCGAGGTCTACGCCGGCAGCTCGGCGTACTCGTGCCTGACCGTGCTGCCCGACCAGACGATCGGCTGTCTGTATGAACGGGACGGCTACAAGAAGATTACGCTGGCCCGCTTTTCGCTCGAATGGCTGACGCGCGGCGAGGATTCGATCCAGTTGGATAAGGCGCACGCCCCGGTTCCGCCCGATGAGGCCGAGGATGTCCCGGTGCGAACGGTCCTGAGTTGGCGGCCGGGACAGGAGGCGGCCCTGCATCGGGTCTACCTGGGGACCGCGCCGGAGCTGAGCGAGGCGGATTTTCGACGGGAGCAGCAGGAAACGACCTATGATCCGGGCCTGTTGGACTTCGAGACGAGCTACTTCTGGCGGGTCGACGAAGTGCTCGACGAGGGCCAACACGTGCCCGGGACGGTATGGGCGTTCGCCACGGCCGAGCTGGTTTGTGGATCGCGACTGGGCGCGGATCTGAACGGGGATTGCCTGGTCGACATAAAGGATCTGACGGTCTTGGTGGACCATTGGCTGATAAACAGGACGGTCGAATAAGGACGTGCGCATCACGTGCATAGGACGGCGAGAATCGCGTAGGGAGGTGTTGTCGTGCGGAAGTCATACAAGCAGGTCTTGGTGATGATTGTGTTGCTGTCCAGTCTCTGCCCTCCGACGCGCGCGGCGCAGAAGGAGTGGTTCGTGCGGGAGGGACAGGCCGAACAGGTCCGTCAGGCCGGACAACGCTGGAAGGCGGGCGACGGCCGGCTGGAGGGCTCGGGCATGGGCAATTATCTCTATGCCGCACGGTCGATCCGGGAGGGCGACTTTGTCCTGGCGGCCCGGATCAGTCTGGATGCCCTGAATCACACGGCCGCGTCCTTCATGCTGGACGACAACCACTTCGGCTTTGACGGCGGGGGCAATCGCCTGTTCGTGGAGGGGCCGGCGTTCGGTCCGACGCGGTACATCGGCCCGGCCACGGCGCCCATCACCCCGAACAAGCCCTTCCTTTTCGAGGTTCGCCGCACGAATCAGCAGCTTCGTTTCTCCATCGACGGCCGTGAGGTATGGAGTACCGAGTTCACGTCAAGCGGCATCGGACGTTTCGCCCTGCGTCCGTGGCGCAGCACGATGCGGGTGTATGACTTCTGGGGCGAGGGGGACTTCACCGAACCCGTGCTGCAACATACGATGCCGGAGACGTTTACGATCCCCACGATCGACCTGTCGGCCGAGAAGCACCGGCAGGTCGTCGTCGCGCGCGGCACGGCGGACGTGTATCAGGGCCACCCGACGACGCTGCTGATGCCGGATGGGAAGACGATGTTCGCGGTGTGGACCTACGACCACGGGGGGCGGTGCGGACCGATCAAGAAGAGCACCGACGGGGGCTTGAATTGGGGCGGGCTGCTGGATGTTCCGGACAATTGGTCCCAGGTGCGAAACTGCCCTTGTATCCACCGGCTGGTGGGGCCCGATGGCGTCGAGCGGCTCTTCGTCTTCGCGGGCAACGGGGATATGTATCAGTCCATCTCCCTGGATCAGGGGCGCACGTGGTCGCCCATGAAGCCCAACGGCCTGAAGTGCGTCGTCGCCCCGCTCTCCATTCTGACGGTTGAAGACGGCGACAAGTGGCTCATGTGGTATCATCGGGGCCGCACCGGTCTGACCGAGGGCCGGGACCGCTCGCAGGTGGGCGTTTATCAGAGCGCCTCGACCGATGGCGGACTGACCTGGGGCGAGACGAAGCTCATCTGCGAGGTGCCCGGCGCCGTTCCGTGCGAGCCGGCCGTGATCCGTTCTCCGGATGGGAAGCAACTGCTGTGCCTCATGCGGGAGAACACGCGGCAATACAACTCCCTGATGATCACCTCGAACGATGAGGGGCGCACCTGGTCGAAGGCCAAGGAGCTTCCGGCCAGCCTGACCGGCGACCGGCACTGTCCGCGGTATGCGCCCGATGGCCGCCTGGTCATTCCGTTTCGCGACCAGGCCAAGGGCAGCCCGACCCGCGGTGATTTCGTCGCCTGGGTGGGGACGTACGACGACGTCGTGAATCTCCGCGAGGGTCAGTACCGCGTGCGGCTCCTGAACAGCCCGAAGAAATTCGACCTGGGGTACCCCGGGCTGGAGGTCCTGCCGGATGGGACCCTGGTGGCCACGACCTACGCCGTCCTGGAGCCCGGCGAGAAGAACTCCGTGGTGAGCGTGCGATTTCGCATGGAAGAGATCGACGCCAAGGCCGCCCGGCTCCCCACGCACGTCCCCGTTTACGTGAGCGGGCAGGAGGGGTACCACACCTACCGGATTCCCGCCCTGCTGGTGACGGGCAAGGGTACGGTGCTGGCCTTTTGCGAGGGCCGCAAGGGCGGCCGCGGCGACAGCGGCAACATCGACCTGCTCGTCAAGCGGTCCACCGACGGCGGCCAAACCTGGAGCCAAGCGGCTGTAGTGCGGGATGACGGGCCGAACACCTGCGGCAATCCCTGCCCCGTGCTCGACCGCGAGACCGGGACGATTTGGCTGCTGACCACGTGGAACCTGGGCAGCGACCACGAGCGGCGGATCATCGACCAAACGAGCACGGACACGCGCCGCATCTTCATCGCCCGTTCCACGGACGACGGCCGCACCTGGTCGCCGTTCAAGGAGATCACCGGCGACGTGAAGCGTCCGGACTGGACGTGGTACGCCACCGGCCCTTGCACGGGCATTCAACTGCAACGCGGACCGCACAAGGGGCGGCTGGTCATTCCGTGCGATCACATTGAGGCCGACACGAAACGATACTACTCCCACGTGATCTACTCCGACGATCACGGACGCACGTGGCGCCTGGGCGGCAGCACGCCGACCGATCAGGTGAACGAGTGCCAGGTCGTCGAGCTGGCCGACGGGCGGCTCATGCTCAACATGCGCAACTACGACCGACGCCAGAAGCATCGGGCCGTCTCCATCAGCGAGGACGGCGGGATGACCTGGGGCCCGGTTCAGCATGACCCGGTCTTGATCGAGCCGATCTGCCAAGCCAGCTTCATCCGCTATACCTGCGCCGACGACGAGGGCAAGAACCGCCTGCTGTTCTCCAACCCGGCCCACACCGACCAGCGGGTCAACATGACGCTCCGCGTGAGCTACGATGAGGGGCAAACCTGGCCCGTGGGCAAGAGCCTTCACTCCGGCCCGTCCGCCTACTCCGACCTGGCGGTCCTGCCGGATGGGACGATCGGCTGCCTCTACGAGCGGGGCACTGCGCACCCGTATGAACAGATCGTGCTGGCCCGCTGTCGATTGGACTGGTTGACCGACGGCCGCGATCGGCTGTCGCCGACCTGGAGGCCGTTGCCGTGAGGCCCTTGAAAAGCGATGAAATCCGCGGCACCTGGGGCACGCTTCTGCTGCCCATCCAGCCGGACGACAGCATCGACTATACGCTCCTGGCCGAGGAGATCGACCGGCTTATCGAGTCCGGCGTCGCGGGGATCTACTCCAACGGCACCGCCGGCGAGATGTACAACCAGACCGAGGCCGAGTTTGACCGAATCAGCGGTATTCTGGCCGAGCGGTGTGAGCGGGCCGAGGTGCCCTTTCAACTGGGTGCGAGCCACATGAGCCCGATTCTTTCGCTCGAGCGTTTGCGCCGGGTCGTCCCGCTGGCCCCCGGCGCGGTGCAGGTCGCGCTGCCCGACTGGTTTCCGCCGAGTGTGGACGAGTGCATGGACTTCCTCCAACGGATGGCTGAGGTCGCATCGCCGATTCCGCTGGCGCTGTACAACCCACCTCATGCCAAGCGCGTGCTGAGTCCCGCCGAGATCGGCCAGTTGGCCCGGGCGGTCCCCGCGCTGGCCGGCGTGAAGGTCGCCGACGGCGACGAGGGCTGGTACGAGCGGATGCGGGTTCACTGTAGCGGCCTGTCGGTCTTCGTCCCCGGTCACCACCTGGCGACGGGCCGGGCCCGCGGCGCCCACGGCTCGTACTCGAACGTCGCCTGCCTGAATCCCGCCGCGGCCCAACGCTGGTGGCGACAGATGCACGATGCCCCTGGTGAAGCAGTCGCGCTCCAGGGCCGAATCGAAGGGTTTCTCGAACAGTATATCCTCCCCTTCTTGCTGAAGGGCTACAGCACCATGGCCGTGGATAAGCTGCTTGCGGCCATCGGCCACTGGTGTGGCATCGGCAGCCGTCTGCGCTGGCCCTACCGATGGATCGACCGCGAGACGGCCGACCACCTGCGCTCGACCGCCCGAGATTGTCTGCCGGAGTTCTTCTCGGCGGAGGTTACATGCCCGTGATGGATGATCTGCGACGACTGCTGGACTATCTCGAGGGGACGGTCGATCCCACCGCCCAGGAGCGGATCGCCCAGCGCCATCGTGCCGCCCTCGAATGGCGACCCGTCGATCGGCCACCCTTGATCTGCACCTTTCCGCACCCGCCCGATGCCCCCTTTCAGCCCGTGCCGCACCGCCGCATCTTCGACGATCCCGCGGCCATGCTGTACAATGAGCTCGTTCGCGCGTTCGATACAAGCCTTTGCCTGGCCGACCAGGTCGGGCACGATCTGCCCTGGACGGTCCGGCCCAACTTCGGCACCGTCGTCGTCGCCTCCGTGCTTGGCGGCCGGATCGAGCAACGCGGCGATGATCCGCCATGGGTGCGTCCCTTCGAAACGGTCGAGCAGTTCCGACGGGCCCTGGACCGAGACCCGTCCGATGTGTCCGGAGACACGGTGGATCGTATCCGCCGGTGCTACCAGTTCTATGCTGAGGCATTGGAGCCTTGTCCCGGCCTGCGCCGCGCGATCCGTTTCGTCCTGCCGGATTTGCAGGGTCCCTTCGACACGGCCGAACAACTGCGCGGCAGCGAGATCTTCACCGATCTTTACACCCAGCCCGATCTGGTCGCCCTGGCCCTTGAGCGGATCGCCACCGTCCAGGTCCGGCTGGCCCAGCACCTGCAAGCATTCCTTCGTGAACCCGTCGAAGGGTTCACCCACCAGCACGGCACCCTGATTCGTGGTCATATCCTTCTGCGTGACGACACCGTGATTATGGTCTCCCCGGAGATGTACCGCGATCACATCGCCCGCTGGGACGACTTTGTGCTGGACCGGCTCGATGGCGGCGGCATTCACGCCTGCGGCCGGTTTGATAACCACGTGGAGGCCTTTCTGGCACTGCCGAACCTGCAGTGCCTCGACTTGGGACAGTCGTGGCTTAATGATGTCGATACCATGTACGAAAAGGCCCGCCAACGATCCATCCCATTGGTGCGTGTGCGCGCCGGCGCGGAGCAACTCGTCAGCGGAGAAATCACCCATCGCTTTCCCACCGGGGCGACGTTTGTATATGATGCCCCCACCTTGGCGGACGCCCGGCGGGTGTGCATGGCTTACTGCGATCGCGTCGAGGTGAGTTGAGGTGGACGAGAATCCGTGAGAAAACGGCCCGGCACAATGCGTTCGAAGGACAGGGTCCTGTGTGCGGTTCTGCGACAGGAACCGGACGCCGTCCCAGTCGATTTCAGCGCCAACCCGTGGGTACTTCAGCGGCTGAAAACGGCCTTCGGGGTAGACGACCATCGGTCTCTGCTGGATGCGCTCGGCGCGGATATCGTCGATCTGCGGGGCGTGGTCGACCCGATGTACCGGGGCCCGATTCCCTGGCGACGAACATCGGCCGGCGGCGTGCAGCAGAACATCTGGGGCATGCGAACCCGGATCAGCCAGACAGCGACCGGGCCGGAGGAGATGTACTGCGAGTTTCCGCTGCGGCCCGTGCAGGACCCGGATGAGCTTGAGCACTATCCCTGGCCGTCGGTGGATTGGTTTGACTTCTCGGACTTCGCCGGTCGCCTCCAGCCCTGGCGCGACCGCGCGATCATGGCCTCCGGGGCCAGCATCTGGCAGCATCCCAGTTTTCTCCGCGGTCTGGATGAGTTGTTGATGGACGTCGCCACGGGCTCGCCCATAGGCGGCGCCCTGCTGGATCGCTTCACCGACTTCTATGTGGCGTACTTCGATCGTATGTTCTCGGCCGCGCCGGGGGCCATCGACATTTTGCGGATCGCCGACGACGTCGGCATGCAGGACCGTCTGCTGCTGAGCCCCTCGGCCATACGCGAGCACCTGATCCCGCGGATCGCCCGCCTGGTGGATATGGCCCACGCCCACGGCGTGAAGGTCATGTTCCACTCGTGCGGCAGTATCCGCCCGATCATCCCCGACCTGCTCGACATCGGCATCGACATCCTCGATCCCATTCAGGTCGCCGCCCGCGACATGGACCCCGCCGTGCTCAAGCGTGACTTCGGCGACCGGGTCTGTTTTCACGGCGCGATCGACACGCAATACCTGCTCCCCCAGGGCACACCCGGCGAGGTCGCCGAGACCGTCCGGCAGATGATTGATACGCTCGGTCGCGGTGGCGGCTATATCGTGGCGCCCAGTCACGTCCTTCAAATGGATGTGCCGTTGGAGAACATCCGGGCCCTGTACGAAACCGCCACCGCCCGAAGAGCAAGAACGACTGCATTGGAAACATGAACCGCAAGCCACGAAACCCAGGAAGACAGCCATGACGGAGACACGAACCAGCAGAACGCCGAGCGGCGTCATCGTCCCGATTATCACCCCCCTGGATGAGGACTACCGCATCGACGAGCGGGCGCTGCGGCGCCTGATTCGGCGATGCCTGGACGGTGGTGTGGAGGGCATCTTCGCCGGTGGCTCCGCCGGCGTCGGTCCGCTGCTGACCGATGACCAGTGGCGCGATCTGATGCGGATCGCGCGCGACGAGGTCGGACCCGAACATCTGCTGCTCGGCGGTGTCATCGCCACATCGACGGGCCGGGCGCTGCGGCAGATCGCCGTCCTGGACGAGTTGGGCTTCGAGGCGATGGCGGTCACGCCGCCGTACTACGTTCCGCTGCACACCGAGGATGAATTCCTCGATTACTTCGGGGCCTGTCGCGAGGCCACCGGCATGCAGATGCTGGCCTACAACATCCCGGGGTTTACCGGTTCCAACATCCCCCTTCCAGCCCTGCGTCGGATGGTGGAGATGGGCTGGATCACGGCGATCAAGGAAAGCAGCGGGAATCGGGAGTACTTCGCAGAGGTCATTGAGCTGTGTCGGGATTCGCAAACGGCGGTCATGGAGGGCCAGGAGCCCCACATGGCATGGGGGCTGACTCTGGGCGCGGTCGGGGTCGTGCCGGTCTGCGCCAACTACGAGCCCCAAACGTTTGTCCGGATCGTGACCGCCGCCCGCGAGGGCGACACCCGCGTGCTGGAGAAGGCCCAGACCCGGGCCGATCTGGTCCGCGATACGCTCTCGGTCGCGACGCCGGCGTGGCTGGCCGGAATCGTCTACGCCATGGGCACGCTCGGATTCGGCACAGGCCGGCCGATCCCGCCGCTGGGACCGCTCCGTGCCGCGCAGAGACAACGGATCGACCGGTTCCAGCCAGCCCAGCCTTCGCCCGTTTCCGTCTCCCCTCGCGCTGATGCGCTGAAAGATTAGTTCACGATGCCCGGCCCGGAAGATACGCGGAGAGATCGAATAGTGCGTCGGTTGCCGTTTCTTATTGCGTTCTTATGGATTGCGATGACTCCCGCCGCCGGGCAGGTCGATCCATCCGACGGCCTGCTGGCGTGGACGCCCCTGCCCGACTTGCCCGATCCGTTGGGCCGGGCCGGGGCCTTTGTTGGGGTCCATAACGATGCCCTGATCTTCGCGGGCGGGGCCAACTTCCCGCCGCCCGTGTGGGACAATGAGAAGGTCTGGCACCCCGATGTTTTCGTCCTGGAAAAGACCGCCGACGGCTACGCATGGCACGAGGGTTTTACGCTCGATCGACCTCTCGCGTATGGGGCCTGCGTGTCCACGCGGCATGGCCTGCTCTGCATGGGCGGCAACGACAGCCAAAACACCTGGGCGAATGTCTTCCTGCTCTCCTGGGACCCTGACCGTAAGCAACTGGCTCAGCGGGATTTACCGCCCTTGCCCGACCCTTGCGCCTACGGCGCGGCCGTCCGCATCGGCGACGTGGTCTACCTGGCCGGCGGCTGTCGCGATCAGGGGTTGGACAGCGCCATGCACAACTTCTGGCGGCTGGACTTGAGCAATCTGGAGCAGCCCGCATATCTGCAATGGGAGCCGTTGCCCCCCTGGCCCGGGCCCGCGCGGGCCTTTAACCTCATGGCCGCACAGTTCAACGGCGAGCACACCTGCGTCTATGTCATCGGCGGACGGCGTGCCGATCCGACCACCGGCTCGGTCGAGTTTCTCGCCGATGTGTATGAGTTCTGCCCGGCCCTGTACGATGCCAAAGCCGTCGGACGCCGCGAGGACCCTGCGGACCCATCGCCGTTCTGGCGCCGACGGGCCGATGCCCCCCACCCCATCACGGCCGGGACCGCGATCGACATCGGGCAAAGTCACATCGCGGTCCTTTCAGGGGCGGACGGGGCACTCTTCGACCAGGCCGACCAATTGCGGGATGCGCACCCCGGCTTTCCCAAGGAGGCGATGGCCTATCATACCATCACCGACGCATGGTTCTCCGCGGGCGCCATCCCCGCCAATCAGGTGACCACGCCGGCCGTCCGCTGGGGCGAGGACAGCGTTCGCGATCCGATCATCTTGGCCTCGGGCGAGCTTCGTCCCCGCGTGCGATCCGCGAAGATCTGGGCCGTTCGGATGCAGGAGCAGGGGTCCACCTTCGGTGCTGTGGATTTTCTGGCCATCGGCCTTTACCTGGCGATCCTTGTGGGCGTCGGTGTCTTTTTCTCCTTCCGCAACAAGGATTCGGACGATTTTTTCCGCGGCGGCCGGCGGGTGCCTTGGCTGGTGGCCGGGATGAGCATCTTCGCCACCATGCTCAGTTCGATCACCTTCATCGCCATCCCCGCCAAGGCCTTCGCCACCGACTGGACGTACTTCCTGGTCAACATGATGGCCGTGGCCATCACGCCGGCGGTGATCGCTCTGTTTCTGCCGTTCTTTCACAAGATCGACGCCACCAGCGCCTACGAGTACCTGGAGAAACGCTTCAATCGTCCGGCCCGCTGGTTCGCCAGCGCTTCGTTCATCCTCTTCCAGATCGGGCGGATGGCGGTGGTCATGTACCTGCCCGCGTTCGCCCTGGCGGCGATCATGCCGCTGTCGGTCAGCCAGTGCATCCTGCTCATGGGCGTATTGAGCATTATCTACTGCACCTTGGGCGGCCTGGAGGCGGTCGTGTGGACCGACACCATTCAGAGCTTCGTCCTCATGGGCGGGGCCTTGCTGAGCCTGATCCTGATCGTGCATCGCGTGGAGGGCGATCTGGGGAGCCTCGTCTCACTGGCGGCCGCTGAGAACAAGTTGAATCTGGCGAACTGGGATGTCTCGGCCGGCAGCTTCGCCACGACGGCCCTGTGGGTGGTCGTCCTCGGCGGCATCGGACAGAGCCTCGTGCCGTACACCTCCGACATGGCCGTCGTTCAACGCTACATGTCCGTGCCCGACATCGGACGGGCCCGACGGGCGATCTGGACCAACGCCGTGGCGATCATCCCTTCGTCCATCCTCTTCTTCGCCGTGGGAACCGCCCTGTTTCTGTTCTACAAGACGCATCCCGGCCGCCTGGACCCGACCTTCAAGGTCGATGCCGTGTTTCCTTTGTTTATCGCACGGGAGCTGCCGCTGGGCGTGGCCGGTGTGGTCGTCGCGGGCATCTTCGCCGCCGCCCAATCGACCATCTCGACGAGCATGAACAGCACCGCGACCGCCCTGGTCACCGATTTCGTGCGGCCTTTCCATGTCATCCGGTCCGAGCGGGGTTACCTGCGCCTGGCCCGCGCCATGACGTTGCTTTTCGGGCTGTTGGGGACGGGTCTGGCACTGATGTTCGCCGCGGCCGATATCAAATCGTTGTGGGATCAGTTCATGAGCATCCTGGGTCTGTTTGGCGGGGCCATGTGTGGCCTGTTCTGCCTGGGCATCTTCACCACCCGCGCCAACGGCCCCGGCGCCGTCATCGGCGCCGTCTGCGGCGCCGCGGGCCTGTTTTTGGCGCAGCACTACACCCAAGTCCACCTGCTGCTGTACGCCACCGTCGGCATCGTGTTGTCCTTCGTGACCGGGTACCTGGCCAGTCTGCTGCTGCCGCGGCCTCCCCGCGACATTGACGGTCTGACGATTTATACCCTGCGTCACGCACACGGCCGCGATGCCGGGTCCCCTGCGCAGGACCCGTAAGTGCCAGCCGACAAGACGGCACTGCAGAGCTCGTTGTCGATCCTTGTAGGCCAGTACTGGGGTGTTCTGGGACGCAAAAAGTGCCGCGGGTCACCCGTGATCGTTCGGAAGACCTCCTCGGAAAAAAATCGCCGCGCGGTGCACGGCAAGCAATCTATGGTATAATAGCTGGACCCAGAAGGACAAAAAGGCAGTCATGATCGACGTCACTTTAATGTTGTTACGGGTCTTGTTTTTGGAGGATTTACGATGAAGAGGTTAGCATTCACGATTACCGCCCTGTTTGTTTTCGGGATCGCGTCGATCCCGGCGGCGGCCCAGGAATCCGACTCGTCCCGCCGCCCCATGCGGCCACCGCTGTACGGAGACTGGAACATCAAGGTTGCGTTCGGAGAGCGTCAGATGGACGCGATCCTGTCGTTCTCCAGGGATAACGAGAGAAACCTGACCGCCCAGTGGATCGGCCCATGGGGCGTGACCGATCTGAAGGACGTCACGCTCGAAGAGAACAAGCTGAGCTTCGTGCAGGTGGTTCGGTTCGGCGACAACGAGTTCACGTCCAATTTCAGCGGCACGATCGAAGAGGGCAAGTTGACCGGCGTTCTGGTCAGCGACCGGGGCGAGTCCGCGGTGGAAGGCCAGCGCGCCCCGCGCATCAGCCGGGCCGTCGGGAACTGGGCGATGACGTTCAAGATGGGTGAACGGGACGTCACCGCGACGCTCGTCATCCGGGCCGACAAGGAAGGCACCCTGAAGGGCGAGTGGCAAAGCCCGTGGGGCGAGCACGAGATTGCCGATCTCGCCTACGAGCGAGGCACGCTGAGCTTCACCCGCAAGAGTACGTTTCAGAGTCGTCAGTTTGAATCGCGATTCGAGGGCACGCTCCGAGGAGACACGCTCTCCGGCACGATCACGTCCGAGCGGGGCGAGATGACCGTGGAGGGCACGCGGACCGGCGCACCCCTGATCGGCACGTGGAGCCTTGAACTGGCCTCCGAACAGGGGGCCCGCAAGCAGCGACTGGTCGTCCACCCGGATATGAGCGGCCTGTACGGGACCATCCCCGTCGAGAAAATCAGCCTGGAAGACGGGAAGGTGACCTTCAAGGTGGTCCTCCGATTCGGCGAGCGGGAGTTCGAGATGAACTTCGCGGGCACGCTGGAGGACTCGAAGCTGGTCGGCGAGATAACCACCTCGCGAGGCACAACCAAGGTGACCGGGACGAAGGTCGTTCGCCCGATGCAGTTCTTCCGGCGGCCGGGGCCGAATCCCGCATAGCCGCCTGTTGAAAGAGGGCCCTGCGTCCGTTACCCCCGACCGGCCTGTGCCGAGTCCCGGCGCGAGCGACCCCGGAATACAGGTGTGGTGCGCCAACGGGGACACGTGCGCAAGGAAAGAGGGTGCTGGCCGGTTTGATGCGCTCGGTGACGGTTTCGCCACGTGGGGTGGATCGCGCACGCTGAGAAAAAACGCTTGACAACACGAGATCACGGATGGGAGGATGTGGACGGCGCGGGGATACAAGTGTATGTCCCGCCGATCTACGTGGAATGTCATTTCTGAGGGAGGTGAGGGACATGATGGCTCGACTGTGCGTTCTTCTGTGTGCATCTATCGTGGTGTTCTGCGGGTATCCCGTCGAAGTTCGCGCCGAGGAGGTCACGGACCAGGGCGTTCCGTTCATGACGATCTCGCCGAACGTCCAGGATACCGCCTATTTCGCAACCGGCGGACCGCCTCCGGATTACAACCGGATGGTGGACGGCAACAATGAAAGCACGCACGATACGTGGGAAGGCGACAACGGCATCGTCAATGCGTGGCTCTACGATGGTTTTGGGCTGCAGTTCCCGGAGGGCATCAATGGCATACAGCGACTGGAGTGGGACTTGCAGGTCTTTGTGGATGGAGGATGGTACGACACGCTTTACGAGCCGGTTGTTGTCCAGGTCACGACGGACCCCCGGTTCGCCGCCTACGCCCTGACGCCGGGCACGTACCCCGGCGAGGACGGCCTCTGGATGACCGTGCCTTATTGCCATGACTATCCCGCGAACGTGTGGGGGGCGGCGCAGGACTATCCCGGGGTGCCGGCCGATTCCACGACGTTTGTGTTTGAGATGGATCTTGCCGATACGATCTACGGTATTCGTATTATCGGAGACGGGGGCGGCGTGGCGGGTGCGGATGGAACCGGATTTGTCGCCGTGGAGGAGCTGCGCATCTTGACGGGAGACCCGACAACGCGGGCCACGGCCGTTTGGCCGCCGCACCACGCCGAAGACGTCCCCGTCGAGACGACCGAGCTCGTGTGGTTGCCGGCACAAGAAGGGGGAGAAACCGACCCCAATATCGTGGGCCACTACGTGTATCTGGGAACCGACCCGAACGGGGTCCGTATCAGCGGTTCTGCACCCTTGCCCGTCGACACCGTATCCTTCAGCCCCACGCTTCTCAAGGACACGACCTACTACTGGCGCGTGGACGAAGTGCTGGATGACGGCGCCGTGCTCAGAGGCTACATATACAGCTTCCAGACCGAACGGACACTGCCCGACATCGAGGTCCAGCCCGAGGACACGTTTGCGACGACCGGCCATGACGCCGTCTTCCGGGTGATCGCGACGGATCCCCTGGGGGGAACGCTGGGCTATCAGTGGTATTACGATGGCGACGGCGTGCCGGGCGGGGAGGTCCTCCTGACCGATGGGCCGAACTACAGTGGCACGGCCACTGAGGAATTGACCCTTCGGGAAACCGACGCGTCCGACGAGGGCTATTACTTCTGCATCGTGGACAATGGAATCCCGGTGGCCACCCGCATGGCCCGGTTCATCGAAGGCCGGCTGGTCGCACACTGGACGATGGATGGCGACCCCAACGACGTCGCCAATGGGTACGGCGGCGTGGCGATCGGCGAGCCCGTGTACGAGCCCGGCAAGCTGGGCGAGGCGATTCGTTTTGACGGCGTTAATGATTACGTGACATTGCCGGGGGGCTTCGAGGACTTCTCGGCCGGCCTGACCGTCGCGCTGTGGGCCAGGCCGACCTCCACGGCGAACTGGGCTCGGTTCATCGATCTGGCCAACGGACCCTCCGCGGACAACATCCTCTTTGCGCGAGGGGGCACCAGCAATGACCTGGTCCTGGAGATCTACAAAGGGGGTACAGGCGGAGCCGTCTGGGGTTCGGGCCTGTTGGAGCTGAACGTCTGGCAGATGCTGGCCGCGACGGTGGATTCCGCAGGGAACGTGACGCTGTATAAGAACGGCGTTCGACGAACCATCGGCGTGACCAACAGACCCGGCATTCTGTGGCGCAATAGCTGCTTCATCGGCCGATCCAATTGGGACGGCGACGGCCTGTACGCTGGCTCCATGGACGATATTCGCCTGTACAACTACCCGTTGACGCCGCAGGAGATCGCGGACTTGTACCTGCTTGCCCCCGACGTCGAGTACGCCTGTGTGGAGCCGGTTCCGTTCGACATGAACAACGATTGCCGGATGGACCTGGGAGACTTCGCCATCCTGGCAGAGCTCTGGATGCAGTGCGGACGGTACCCGACGTGTGTGACTGAGGTTCCGTAGGCTGTCCGACGGACCCGTCGTCTCCAGGCGGTGCACACACACGTGAGCTTGGGTGATCGGCCTGATTTGCGGGGCCGAGGGGGTTTTTCGCGCGCCGAGAGGTGGGGTCTGTCGTCTCGAGTCCGCCCCCTGCGAACCGGACATAGAGGTTCCGGGTGCGGGCTATTCGGGGTTCCACAGCCAGTAGTGAAGAAGAACGCGCATATCCGCCCAGTCGATCACGTCGGAATCCATGCCATCCAAATCGACTTCGGCATTCCAGTGCGGGTCGGCGGCCTCGGCCATCCAGTATGCGGCCATACAGGACCAGTCCAACAGATCGACACGGCCGTTCTTGTCAAAGTCGCAAAACACGGTCCCCGGTCTTGGAGATCGGGCCGCCCACGCGTTCGGATCGCTGCCGTGTCGATCCGGCCGAACTCGGCACAAGGCCAGGCCCGTGCCGGCGGCCTCGGCCGGCCAGGGAGTCTTATCGAAGTAGATGACTTCATCGACGATGGCCCAGGAAGCCTCCTGTCCTACAACATCGGCCGCTTCCGGTCTTTCCAGTGCCACGCGTTCACCATGATCGGCCAGCCGGCCCTCGTAGGGCCCCAGTATCACCGACGGCTGATCTCCGTAGGCGCTCCTGAAGGCGGTCAGAACGGCCTCATCCGGCGCGAACGGCACGATGACCAGGTATCCGCCGGCGGGGATCACCGCCTCCGGAGAGAAGGCAAAGCTGATGCCCCCATCGAGACGCCACCCGCGGCCAACCTCGGCATCCCAGAGACGGACCGGCTGCGCCGTGGGATTGTGCAGCTCGATATACTCCCGCATCCCCTCCACCGGATGATACATCAGTTCGCTGATGACCACGTGATCCAGCGGACGGCTGTTCGCACTACCGGGCGAAGGGGCCATGCTGTACCAGAATGCACCTCCATCCGGATAGCGGCCCAGCGAGGCATCGCTGCTCTGCGCCTTGAACGCCCTGCAATCCACGACGCCGCCTTCCCCGCCGTCCGGCAGATAGGACAGATAGACCTCTTCCCCGGCCTTGTCCAGGCCGAAGCCAGTCGTGAGGGGATTGTGAAATCCCGTGACCTCGTCAAAATGAGTCCATCCGTGAGCGGGGATCACGGTCGCGGGGATCGACCATTTCCGCAGGTCCCCGGCGTCGTCGCTCAGGAACCAACAGCCGTCGGCCATAACGACGGGCGCCCCCGTCGGATTGTACAGTTCGATCCAGTCGTTCGAGTCATACTCGGGTCGCGCCGGATCGCGGTAATCGGTGTGGGCCATGACCTCGTTCAGCAGAACGGTCGCCGGTCGGACCGGGTCCGCTCGGCCGGGTGAACCATGGATATAGGAGGAGGCGCGCCAGTGGCCCCCATAATCGAGCACGCCATCCTGCGGACCGGCAATCACGTCGTCCAGCGGTATGAGGGAATGGCCCGCCCCATCGGCCGCCAGCGGCCAACCCCGGCCATCGTCGTACTCCAAGGACAGAATGGGCGAATTCCACGGACCCGTGAACGTGAATCTCTCACCGCCGTTCGAGAGGTTGCCTGAGAACTCGCCGGCGACATTCATATTGGCCGCATCGTATCGCGAGGCGAAGGCGGCAAGGTCGTTCACAATGAGAACGTAGTCGTCGGGCGCCAGGGATGAAACCGCCCCCGCACCGAAATCGAATCGTATAAGCTCGTCCTGGACCATTTTCAAACCGGACAGATCCAAGGTCTGCGGGCCGCTGTTGTACAGCTCGATGAATTCGAAATCGGTGCCGCCGATCGGATTGTACATCACCTCGGTCACCCTCAAATAATCCCGCAACGGTCGCTCGGCGACGGTGCTGGTGATCGACAGGGCCTTCGTCGCGACGAGATCCCCCTGGAAATCGTACACCAGGAACACGAGGTTGTTCTCACCGGGTTCCAGCGGAACCGAGGTGGTCCAATGGAATACCTTGCTCGTGCCGGAGCCCGTGCTGGTCCACGCCAGCCCCAAGGGGAACTGCACACCGTCGAGATAGACCTCTTTCACGTTGATCCAGCCCTTGCCGCTGACCGTCGCGTGGTCCTCCGCAACGACGGGATCGTACTCGGTGATCTCAAAGGGATACTCCGGGGCGATGCGCTTGGCGAGCTCCGCCGCGAGGAAGTTGTTCCGCTGGCCGATAAACGACAGATGGCTGCCAAACGCTTGAGCGGGCAGCAGTCGGCCCATCTGATCCGTCCAATGCTGCATGTACATCGTGTTGTAGGACGTGCGGAGAATATCGTGCACGTGGCCATAGTACAGGCGTTCGTATCCGGGCAATGCCAGCATCTTCTGCAGATCGGTGTTGGCGACGAGCGGGCGGGTGGCGGAGTAGAAGGCGTCCAGATCGTGGGGGAAGTAGAGGGCCCGGCCGTCCGATGGGCGGATATAGATCTGCATGTTGTGCTGCGAATCATCCCCGCCGTAGCTGTCTCCCGCGCCGCACGCCACCGCGATGGCAAAGGCCCGGAGCCATTGATCGACGTCGGCGACCTCCGCGACGTGGTCGTTGAAATAGGGGCCGGTTGTTCCAAACACCTTCGCGAAGTCTATCAATCCCTGATAGTCGTCTTCGTCGCGGTTGTTCTTCTTGAGGAACTGCCAGCGATAGTTTTCCTTGTCGTCGCCGAAGTCGCGGATCGTCCCCCCAACCACCCCATCGGGGAGGGGCAGTTTGTAGTCCTGGGGATCGCCTGATCGCGTGGTGTAGGGATAGTAGATGTATTCGTATTCGAAGACTTCGCCGTCGCCGCCCTCGGCGAACTGGTCATCCAGGAACACGGCGTTGTACCGGGCCAGTTGAAGCTCCGCCGAACCGGTATGCTGGATAGCCGGGGCGATCACCTTGACCAGGTCGCTGTACTTACTGAGCTGACAGGAGCCGGCGCGATTCATCGTAATATGAATCAGCATCTCCCGCTGGCCCGGTGTGACGCCTTCGGAGCGGTCCAGGGCCACGGTCTCATGGATGCCGTTGAACGGCCGGTCGGCGCCGAACCGCACGTTGAAGCCGACGTTGGCGGCTTCATGGCGGTGGCGCTGACTGCTTTTCAATCGCACGCCCGCATCGTAGTAGACCTCCCGTTCCTCATAAATGATTGTCGCCCCCATGCGATCGTCACTCATGAGGTTGATGTCGGTGTGCATCCAGTCATAGTCGTCGGCCAGCATGATGATCCGGACGTTGTGCAGCCCGTTGTCCGCGGCCAGACCGTCGTCCACCTTGTACAGTGCCCGCGAATCGGGGCCCTCCGGCGGATACGTGGAGGTCCTGCCCGTCCCGTCGGTCGCCTGCACATAGAATTGCACCACCGTCGAAGGGGGCAAGGCCGGGATCTGGGCGGTGGCGCGTCCACCGTTGTCGAGGGTCATGGGGACACTGTTCCACGTCTGGCCGTCCACGCGCCACTGTAACGTCACGGCCGCGACGCCGTCGGGATCATCGGCTCGGACGGAGACGGTCACCGGATCATGTTCCAACGGCACCGGCGGGCTATGCACCAGCTCGGCGAACGTCGGGCCGATGTTGCCTTCGTATCGGCTGTTGCGCATTCCCGGCGTGCCGCTGCGGCCCGGCGGCTCAATCAGGGTCGTCCTGGCCACGCGGTTGAAGTAGAGTCGACTGTTGAGCTGATGGGAGCCCGCGATCCACTTCGCCCGGAAGGAAACCTCATACGTACGGCCGTTGACGATGCTGCGCCCGCCGGCCAGCGTGGTCTCGGCATGGTTGTGCAGATGTCCGACGGGCCCCGTCGCAACCAGCCGCAGGACGCGATTGGTCGGATCGTCCGGATCCACGATGATCTCACTGTGGCCGTGATTGCCCAGGAGCCGCCATGAGTCGGCCGTGCCGGACTCGAACGTGCGGTTCTGAATAAGCTCGATGGCCGCACCGTCCGGATCCTCGATGACGCTGATATCATCCAATAGAATCTCTCCGGCGTCGAGCAGTCCAAGCACGAACTCCTGCCACTGCCCGTCCGGCCCGACCGGGCTGGCGGCGGCCGTCGCGCGATACGTGTAGGTCTTCCAGGACGTCCGCGCGGATTCATCACTCGCTCGCCAGGCCGCGGCGCGGGCGTTGTCCGCCTCCGGGTCCCGCAACTCCAGGCTGGCGTAATGGCCGTCGGCCTTGCCCGGCCACGGCTTACCGTCGAAGTAGTGGACCTCGTCGGCGATATTCCGGTGGTTATCCACCAGCAGGAGGCGCTCGCCTTTGTTGGAGAGTCGGCCCTCGTACTGTCCGGCCACGCGGATGGTCGGATAAGCCGCCGTCAACGCCGCCGCATCGCGGGCGATCACGATATACTCATCGGGCCCGAGGACCGTACCCTGCGGGAATACAAAGCGAATCGCATCCTGGAACTCCCACCCGGACAGGTCGATGGGTCCCTCGCCCTTATTGTACAACTCAATCCATTCCTCGTCGGATTCGCCCCCCGGCGTGCCGGGGGAGACTTGCTGCCGGACCTCCAGCTCCGGCAGGATGATCATGTCCGAGCTGGTCGTTCCATAATTGAAGCCATGGATGGCCAGGATATTCTGCCCCTCGATCAGAACATCCTTGTGCCCGGTCACGTCAAAGGACTCGAAATCCGTGGCCTCATGGCCGTTGTCCGCCCCCGAATCCCATCGTACCAGCGTAGGCGCATAGGCGCTTCGGGCGACCTCCCGGCCATTGATGTAGGCGATGAAGGCGTCATCGTATTTCATCTTGAGCGTCAGTCCATCAATGCCGGCGGCGTCGGTTATCTCAAACGGGATGCGCACGTAGACGCTGCGGTTGACGCCGTACATGGCATCGTGCACATCGGTGCCGATCCAGTCTTCGTAGCCTTCGCCGCGCTCATAGCCAATGCCGGTCGTCGAGCCTGTCCCGGCGGTCCAGAGAGCATCATCGAAGGGTTCCTCCGCGCCGGTCCAGCGCCTCCCATAGGTGTCATCCGCGGGCACACACGTTCGCGCCGGTGCTCCCGCGTGCAGAATCAGGCTCGTGTCATATTGAGCGCTTTGGCGGGGGACATAACAGCGGTGATACATAATCTCGTTGATGACGACGTCGTGGTTGAGGTCAAAATGGTTCTCGGCTCCCGGCGTCGGCACATCCGGATACTGCCATGTCCCGATGGCCTCCGGATAGCGCCCGCGATGCGAGTTCTTCACGACAGCCGCATCCGACACGGCGTCTTGGCCCGGCGGATACAAAAAGAGCCTGTCTTCATCGGCGGGTCGGAAACCCAGTGTCGCGCCGTCCAGGACAAGATAGCCGCCGGCAGGGAGCGCACCAGCAGGAATTGTGTACTCGGCGTCCACCTGGCCAACGCAGGCCACGACGAACCCCGTCAGGCCAACGGTGGTCTCCCCATAGTTCACCAGTTCCAGCCAGAACACCTCATCCCGGGCGCTCGCGATTTCGTTAAATGCGACCTGGACCGGCTCGGCCGATGGTTGTGGGGCCTCCGTAATGCTTACGCTGGCGGCAAAGAGGACATCGCCATCCTGATCCGATTGATGCACCTCCACCGCCAGCACGTTGTGGCCCATCGCCAGATTCGTCACCGGGATCGAAAGGAAACCACTGAGCTGGGGGTCAGCCACGTCACTGGACGCGGTCGTGGAGTAATCGATGGTGGCCTCGGGCATGTTGGTGCGGTGGATCTCCTGGCCGTTGAGATAGAACACCGCACCATCGTCGACCAGGTAGTTCAGGTTGACGGTGACGGCCGATTGCGGGTCGCCCTCATACACGAAAGACTTGCGGAAGTAGTGCGTGATCGGCCCTTCCGCCACCGACGTGTGCCCCAGAACCGGCACCGCGGTTCCCGCGATATGGATGCGCAGGCCCATCGGATTGGCGGACGTGCTCCAGTTGGTAAAGACAAAGTCAATCTGATTCACGCCCGAGACAAAGCCGCTCTGGATGGTAAACGGCCCTCGGAAGGCATCGTGGCCCACCGAGGTGATCCCCGTGCCAAGGCCGTTGATTCGGACATCCAGCAGCTCGTTATCGACGGCGACAGTAAAACTCAACGATGCGGTTTCGGCGAGCCAGCCGGTCAGGTCAAAGGTGGTGCTGAAGGAGTAGTCTCCCGGGGGCTGATTATCCGTGCCCTGCCCCGACAGGCCGATCCACATGGACGCCGCATCGTTGGGCGCCCACGCGGGATGATTCTGCATCACCGTCAACGGCGCTGCCGTCGATGTCACGAAGTAGTGCGGGTCCGGCTGGCCCGGCGACAGGACGGCGCCATTCTCGGCAAGCCCCGTGCTGTACAGGGTCGTGATCGCCGTCGGCGTATCCCCCACGCCCGGTTGCCCGGAGAAGAATGCCGCCTGGCCGATGGGCCAATCGCTGTCGTCGTAGTCCGTTTCGCGCCACAGCGTCCCTTGGTCGCCGCCCGAATCGTCATAGCGCCACTCGCCCTGGAGCGTGACCACCTCATGCCTGACCGGCATGAGGTCATCATCCGGGAAATTCGCCGCACCGGGCGTGCCGCCGCACTGAGCGCTCCAGGTCCAATGGGCGGGCGATCCGGAGGGCATCGTCGGCCTGCGTTTGGCCAGCGTGACGCCCGACCCGTCCGGCGCAACCGGCCATTCGCCGCCGTCCTCATAGTCGATGGCGTCCATGAGGCGATGGTCGTTGTTGACCAGCTCGAGCCGCTCGCCCGAGTTCGAGAGCTTGCCGCTGAACGGGCCGTATACCGTGTCGGCGCCCGTCATGAGGCTGAAGGCCTCCGGCTCCTTGGCGATGACAAGATACCCATCGGCCGGAATAAGCGTTCCGACCGGGAAGGAATACTCCACCCCCCCACGGATCGACCACTTGGAGACATCCACGTCCAGGGCCAGCAGATTGTGCAACTCGATCCACTCGATGCCCGCATCGTCACGGGGATGGTACATGACCTCGTTGAAGACCACGACACTGTCGGCGGCCTGGACCCATGAGGCCGCCAGCACCAACCTGATAAGAACGACGCCGATCCGCTTACGACCCAGTTCCCGCATTGATAGTCCTTCACGCCTGGCTGTGACCGTCATTCCTTAAGGCGCCTGCTCTCGATGTATTGCCGAGGACTTGGCTTACAACGGCCCCCCGACCGACGTCGGCCCTATCCATCACCCGCGTTGTTCATCTCTCGAACATGTTCATTATATCAGATTGACTGCTTCACCGAAACGCCATGCCGGACCTAATGAGAATACGGCCAGGGGACGCAGGGCACGGCCAATGTTTATTTTCCTGGGCAATTTGGGTTGCATCGGTAGCTGCTTACCGCTTATGATGGATGGTTGATTTGCCGAGCGGGAGGAATGCCAAGAACGCCCCGGTGAGGCAACACAACAAGCGGTTCTTCGGAATCGCGTGCATCCCTTGTTTTCTAAGGGCAGGCCATACAATGGTTTGTGTGTGGCGAGGGAGAAGGGTTTTTCGCTCGAGGGTCATCTCACGAGCTACAGGTGCGCTGCCCCCGCACAAGCCAGCCCGTCGCTTGCCCCTCCTTCCCTTCGCCGGACAGGGCCTGCGCGGCCGACTTTTCGGCGGAGAGCAGCAGAGACCTGGCCGGATGGAGCCCTCAAATCCACTGGAACTGTATCGGCGGCGCACAATGTATCACCCTGGGTCTGAGGGTGGCCGTGCCGCCGATGGAATCATGCGTTTGTGCAGAAAGCAAGTGTGGAGGACATGATGTATGAAAGCGACACGTAACTGTCCAAGTCTTTGGGTGTGGGGCCTGGTGCAAACAGCCTTTCTCTTAGGGGTTGGCGCCGCCGGCGCCGCGCCTTTGGGGACCATCATTTATCAGGACGGCTTCACCGTCGACGGCGTTCAGCGGCAATATGGTGGTGTCCTGAACGGCACGCCTGTCGAGACGGCACCTGAGGGGATGGGTCGGAATTGGATCGCGCCCGGCGGATTGGTGTTTGCCGAGATCAACGGCGAGGACGTCGTCTATGCCAATGCCGGGTCCACCTCCGCCTTTCTTGATTTTGACCTGACATCAGCAGGCAGCACCATCAAGGTCGAAGCGGATGTGATGTCCGTGGGAAACGCCAACCTCAGCAATTGGGTGGCGATCGGCTTTCAGCCGGGTCAGGCGTCGACGGGGCATGCCGGCGCGGGCTTGTGGATGCTGTTTCGCGGCAACGGGGGATACCAGATCTTCCTGAACGGCACCTCGACCTTATTCCTGAGTGTGGATTCGACGCCCGGCTATACGCAGGGAGACATCACCAATATAAGCATCACGTACAACCAGAACACCTATGTCGCCACGTTTGCCATCAACGAACAGGTGGTGCATACGGAGAACTTGAGTGCGACCACCTTTCCCGCGGCCGCAAAGAGGCCGTTTATCATCACCTATGATGCCGGGCAGTATTTCGACAACTATACCGTGTCCATGGATGGTCCGTTTCCGGTCAGGACCCTGCTGGAAGGTCCCCGAGACGGGAAGCTCAATGTCCCCGTAGACGGGGAGCTGTCGTGGTCTCTTCTATTCCCCGTGGAGGGCGACATCACCTTCGATGTCTACGTCGATCCCAACGCCTTGAAGGTCGAAAGCCTTGACACGTCTGCACTCGTAAGCGTCCAACAGGCGGGGTCCACCTATGTCCCGGATCCCGTGCTGGACTATGAGACCACCTATTTCTGGCGTGTGGTCACGAACGTCAACGGGGAGCCGAATCAGTCCAGCGGTCTTCGCAGCTTCACCACCGATTACGCGGATCCGCACTGGATGGATGCCTCATGGACCAGCGATGCGGACTCCGGCATCAGTGCGGGCAAGACCTATACGCACGCGATTAATCTGAGGGGAGCGGCTTTCGGCACCGTTGTCGTGAACGGGGTTCCGTTCGATGCGCCGGCGGGGCGAAGCGGAGCGAACTGGGTGCTGGACGGAGCGCCCAATGAGACCGGTGGAGGCGCCATCTTTATTGAAGGCGATTCGGCCACCCTGGTCAGCGGCTTCTACTACAACGTACCCGCCTCCCTGACGCTGACGGATCTGACACCGGGTGAGAAGTACGTCCTTACGTTGTATACGAAGGGATGGGGCGGACCCGGTGGACGCATTGTGCACTTGACGACGAGCGACGATGGACGAACCGTGGAATATGACCAGAATGTCGATGGTGACGGATACGGTCATACCTTCAGCCATCATTATACGGCTCCTGAGTCTGGAGAGGTGACCGTCGAGTTCGTTCCGGTGGGTGCCGGCACATGGCACCATTACGCGTTCAGCAACGAGGTCGATCTCCCGGTATACCTGGACCCGACTCCCGTGCCGGGCGCCAAAGTCCAGGCCGAACTGGATTTGAGCTGGCAACTGCATGGAGAGGTTGTGAACCCCACGTATAACCTGTACGTGGGCACCGATGCGAATTTCGTAAACACGACCCTCGTGGAGACGGGCCTCGCGGCCACAACCTATTCCGTGAGCCTGGATCCGGAAGTGACCTACTACTGGCAGGTGGAGGTCGTGGAAGATGGAGGCCTGGTGGTCTATGAAAGCCCCGTCTGGGATTTCGTAACGACGCCGCCACCGGATGCCGAGAAGGTGCTGGAATGGACGATGGATGAAACGGAGGGCCCCATCGCCTACCAGACGGGGACCAGTGAAGACGCCGATGGAATCCTGTCAGGGTTCAACGATCCGAACAGCGCGGGGATGTTCGTTCCGGGCCTGGTCGGCAACGCCCTGCTCCTCAACGGCACCACCGAGTATGTCGATGTCAGCGACGCCGCCCCCTACATGCCCACAGGGAACGAGCAGGCGTTTGCCGTATCGGCGTATTTCCGGACGTACAAGTCTTTCGGGCCGATCTTCTCCATGAGAAACTCCGAAACCGGTACACCCTTGATCGATATCACGATAGGCCATGATGGGGCGTATGAGTCTCCTGGACGAGTAAAGATGTTGGTTCGTGATGACAGTGGCAACCTCGGTCCCAATACGAATTCCGGCGTTTTGGTCAATGACGGCCGATGGCACAGCCTCGTGGTCATGCGGTCAAGAGGGAACTGGACCATGTATGTCGATGGCGTCGAACGGGCCAAGGCGTTTGGTGTGGCCAGCGGTTCGGTATCGCTGGACTGGCTCGCCATCGGCGGAGAGATGAGATGGATCTTCGACGACTACGGCAGTTGGAACGGCAGCCGGACCGACATCCGCTACTTCCAAGGCATGCTCGACGAGGTCTGTGTCTGGGCCGGTGAGATGCAACCCCACCAAATCGCCGAGCTGGCCGCGGTTGTGCCTTCGGCCAGTGATATGGACTATGATCTGGATACCGATGCGGCGGACCTGAAGACGTTCGCCGAAGACTGGCTGATGGATTCGTACACCCCGGTTCAAGCCTCGCCCCTCGTCCTGGAGGATATGGAGTCGTATACCAGCGACCCCAATAGCTTCAAGGGCTACTGGGAGGCCCTGAGCAGCGGCGTGTCGCTCGAGAACGTATACGGCAACGTGGCTACCGCCCCGACCAGTGCGACGGTGGGTGTGTCGGTCAATTCGATAGAGAACGATTCCGACGGCCTGTACGGCCAGGTATTACGGTGGGACTATGACCTGCCGGCGGACAAAGCCAACGCCATTCAGCGTTTCTGGCTGCGGGATCGGCGGCTTGACCTGGCCGCGTATGACCACATCAGCATCCGCGTCAAGAAACTGGCCGGCAGCACGGGTGACCGATTCTACTTCGATTTCCATGACGGTCGCGGCATGACGGATCCAGAGCAGGGGATCTATCCGTGGGTGCTTGCCTGGCAGGGGAGGATCATCATGGGTCTTGATGAGCTTCCGGCAGACCAGTGGGTGACGCTGGAAGCCGATATCCCCGGTGGCTTCAACAGTGGCCGGCCGAAGCAGCTCCGCGATCTCTATGAGGTCACCATAGGCATCAACAGCGCCGGCGTTGCGAGGACCGGCACCATCCTGATCGACGAAATCGTGTTGCATGACGGCACCGCCGACTGCTTCCTGACGGTGGGTGAACTGCCGCCCGACATGGACGGTAATTGCCTGGTGAATCTCAGTGACTTTGCCATCCTGGCCGAGAACTGGCTGCGGGGTCTCTAGTCGCCAGGTCCTGTGGCGATGAAGACCGTAAGCACGGGGACGGGCGGCTTCGGCCCCCGTCCCCTTTTTTCACTCCGGTTCCAGATAGGCCGTGGGCCATGTTCGCCCTCGAAGGATGTCGATCCGGGCCATGAGGCAGATTCCCGAGGGTGTGAGGGGGATTTCATGGTCGCCATTTCGACACGGCCCGGACAAGGAGACCGGCCGAATCGCATTCTCCCCGGCAGTCCTACACCTTTTTGCTTGACGCAGCCGGCGTGCGGCCATAGCCTGAGCGTTGTGTTCTGAAGGGTAAACATGGGCATGGAACGAAGAAAAGGTCGGTCCTGCGCGGTGCAACGTCGCGGCCCCCACGGGTTCACCCTGATCGAGCTGTTGGTCGTCATCGCCGTGATCGCCTTGCTCCTGTCCGTCCTGCTGCCCGCCTTGAAGCTGGCCAAGGAGGCCGGTATGCGGGCGGCCTGTTTGAGCCACCTCAAGCAGTTGGTGCTGGCCTGGTCGCTCTACGCCGACGACAATGACGACAAGATCGTCCGAGGCGCAGCGACCTCGCTCGTCGACGGCTCCGGCACCATCATCGAGCTGGGCTGGATCAACGGTATATGGAACCCCGACCCGGTCACCCAACTTGAATGCATTCAGACCGGCGCCTTGTGGCCCTATTGCGAGACCGTGAAGCTGTACCGGTGCCGAGTCGCCCAGCCGGATGAGCGATGGAGCTACAGCATTGTCCATTCGATGAATCATGGCCTCATCGGCGGCGAGGCCCTGCGCATCAAGCGAAGATCGCAGATCGTGAATACCGGACGCCGGATTGTGTTCGTGGATGACTACGCGTACGACTGGGACGCCTCCTGGGCGGTCTATTATGACCGTGAGCAGTGGTGGAACCCGCTGCCCGGCCGTCACGGAAACGGCACCACCCTCTCGTTTGCCGACGGCCATTCGGAATACTGGAAATGGCAGGATATGCGGACACGGGAGTTCTGCAAGCTGGATTGGGAGCAGGCCGAGGCCATCCGCGGCACCGCCGAGGCCGATTACTATGCCCTGGGCAACCCGGACCTCTACAAGATGCAGTTGGGCGTCTGGGGCAAGCTGGGATACACACCCTCGACGACCCGCCCCTGAAAAATTGCGGCACCACACGGGGGCCGCAAGAACGCCCTCCTCCTGCCATTATTCCAGCAGCGGCGCATAAAAAAAGCCGTGAGTCGGACCCACGGCCTTGTGGCGTTCCGCTTGGGTGGCTAGACGGCCCTGCGCCTGCGAAGCCATCCCACGATGCCTGTGCCCATCCCGGCCAGCAGCAGGGTACCCGGCTCCGGCACGATGGTGATCGAGGCCGAGACGACGTCGTCGGTCATGCCGATGATTTGATCGCCATCGAAGACCCAGTCCGGCATACGCGTGGCCGGACTTGCACTGGTGCTGTCATAAGCACCGGTCAGACAGACACTGGCACCCGGCATGGAACCCTCGCCCGTCATCGTCCAGGCCAGGTTCACCAGTTGACCATCTGCATACTTCTGAGTGGCCATCACCTGGAGAGCACTGATGGCCACCGCGTACGGCCCATCACCCGAATTCCACGGCCCGGCGTCCAACAGCAAAGTTCCTCCCGTATACACCATGTAATGTCTGTGCAACTCAAAGGTGTCGAAGATATCCGCGCCGAGAAACGTATGCGCACTCAGGGTCGCGCTATCGAGGAACCACTGCCCCGCAGCGCCCACACTGATGACGTTCCCCACTTGAGCTTCACCGCCTCCGAGGAACAACTCCTGCCAGGCTCCGGCGTCGAAGTCTCCGGTGAATGTACTCCAGGTGCCGAAGTGCGGCCCAGCCTGTGCACCGACGGCCAGAACAAACAGTGCAGCGATACCGACAGCGATACGCGTTCTCATCATGCGACATCCCCCCGAGAAGTCAAGATCCACCCCCTTCAAGGCGACCGACTCGCCTCGAAATCGTGAGTCCTTATCATAGCATTTTGTTGAGCCCGGATCAATGCCGGCAGGCACACGGATGGCCCCTTTGCGGGCGGACGCCTCGCCGATCTTGCCGTTCGTAACGACTGTAGGGGCTCCCAGGTCTCGATAAAATGAGATGTGACGGGAGGGCCCTTGCAGAGAGGCCGGGGATTCCCCCAAGTCCATGGGAGGTGGGCGCGATGGGGCCGGCGGCGGGTGGATCGTCAGGGCGCGTAGCCGGTGTTGTTGTCAAGAACGGCCTGGGCCGCGTTGAGAATCCCGCCTCCCGGACCGACATGGCGGTTATTGCGAATGACGTTATTCGAGGCCGGCTCGCCGGAGATCTGAATACCGCTGCCGGCGGTGATGTTGTCCTCGATCGTGACGTTGCGGCAGGGGTATCGGCCCTGGTTTCGATCGGCCACGACATAGATGGCGGCGATGCCCCCCGCGGTGCGGATATCGTTGCCGCGAATCAGAAGGCCGTCAATGCCGCCGGTCTTGTAGATCGAGATATAGCTGTTGCCGCGGTTGGCGATAAGGCGGCTGTCCTTGACGGTGCTGTTGACGTGGTCCTCATGCATGAGGCCTTCACCGTCGTTGATGCGGTATTGGCGGTCGTAGCAAATATTGCGGTAGACCCGGTAACGGTTGCCGCTGACGGTCCATCGCCACCCGCGCATCTGGACGGCGCGGTTGTCGTTGGTGGCCGAGCCGCGGGTCAGGTTCGTCCCGGTCGTGGTCGGCCGCCAGACATCGTCTTTGAAACGAATGACGTTGTCGGCGCAGATTGTCCCGTCGCCGCTGAAGGAGATCGCACAACGCCCCGTACAGAAAACGTAGTTGTCACGGATGACGATGCCTTTGCGAAACCCCCACGGATGCGTTTCGGGCGTGCCGTCGGGACCGCTTGCGCCCGCCCCGCCCAGACCCGCGTCATTGACATACAGCCCGGGACGATTGTCGTAGTCGAAGACTACGCCATCAATGCGCCCGCCCTGAACGATGAAGTCGTTCATGGTGAAGTTCCCGTCACCGGACTCGGGCAGGCGATTGTTCGCGACGAGGATGTTCTCGACCGCGCGAACGCACACGGCCGCGTGATGTCGGGCGGTGAAACGCTGCCAGGGGTGCTGGCCATAGTGGGCGTTGGGGATGCCCGGGTCGGCCACCGCCGCGTGGGTCAGGATGCAGCCGACGACGAAGCGGTTGCGCCCCGTGCCGTTGCCGTCGGCACTGGGCAGGTCAATGTGTCCGTGATCGATGGCGATGTTCAGGACGCCGCAATTCGAAGCGCCCGGATCCGCCAGCGTGATTCCCTTGAAGGCGGTATCGATCGGCGTCCCCCGGCCTTCGAACGTGGGCACGTACCGCGGGAACTCAAACCGTACGGGCAGCGCATACCGCGAATCGCGGGCGTCGCCGACGCCTGAGGGATCGGCCCCGCGCAGGACGATGCCATCACCCAGGTGGATCGTCTCGGCAAAGCGATAAATACCGGGCTCGAAGACGATTACCCCGCCCCGGTGCCCGGCCAAGCGGCGTTGGGCATCCCGCAGTGCGCCGTCGCTGGTGCCGTCCGGGACGGGTGACACCGTGGTCTGATTAGACCAGTGAACCTGCGACGTCCACGGCAGACCATATTGGGCCAACGGATCGGCAGCAGGACCGGCCCAAGCCATAGACCACGTCAGCACACTCATCCCGATCAGTGCCAACCACGCTCTCCAAGTCATCGGACAGGCTCCACGGTACGATTCGGTCAGGCTCGGTCGTCCATCGGCACCATTCTAGACGGTCCGGCCAAATCGGACAAGGGCCAGGCGATCCGACCCATGACATCGAGTGCGCGCGTCCCTGTCAACCTGTTGAAGAGGGCCTCCCTTCTATCACCCCGGACTCGATGCGGAGTCCAGGGTCGATGCGCCATGCCCTGTCTGCACGCAGAGCGTGCATCCCCGCTGGGGTTTACCCCGACCCGATCCGGGGCTGGAATGACAAGCCGTGTCTGTCGAGCCGGTTGTACATTGTTCAACGGGCGGCCATGCCGCTCAGCAATGGATAGCAAAATGCGGTTAGGTGAATGCGCCGCAATCGACGCCGCGCCCAAAGGAGATACCACAAAACAGAGTTTCTAATGCCGCCATTCTCTGTTTTGGACTCCAGGGGCATCATTACCAACGACCGCTCACAAGATCATCAATCCCGCTGGTCCAGAGCAGGATGGATCGTCTTGCCGCCGAACTGTGGCAGCACGTTGCGACCCTGACGCCGGAGGGTCGGGCGCTTCCGATTCCAGCAACGCTGGCCGACGCCGAGAGGCAAGTGAAAACAGGACGAAAGGCCGATTTTTAGTTCCGCCCGTTGTTCCGTCAGATTTAGGTCAGAACACAGCATTGATTTGCGTCAATCTGCGAATTCTACGTTTCGGGCCTGCAAAACAGTAACCCGCACGGGCAGCCGAAAAACGCGGTTTTTGGCGGAAAAATCGGGCGACGGGAGAAATGCGGGCGACCAGAATCGAACTGGCACCTTCAGCTTGGGAAGCTGACGTTCTACCACTGAACTACGCCCGCCAAGTTATATGAGTTTAGCCGATCCTCCCCGGACTGTCAACGACGAAAAACGCCCCGGATGAACACGTGGGTTTCTTACGGGAGTTTGGCCGCGGCGGCCGCTATAATGGACCTGCGTGTTTGCCGTTTCTGGTGGAAAGGTCCTTTATGCGATTGTCGCGATCAGTCGGTCTGGCTGTTCTGTTGCTCGCCGGAGCAAGCCTCACGTGGGGCGGGCAGGCTTATGTGTGGGTGGAGGGCGAGGATGCCGTCGCCCACACGATGCAGCGGCATAACTGGTACGACAGTGTCAAGAAGGAGAACCTGTCCGGCGGCGAATGGCTCTCGCACTTTGCTGCCGGGGCCCCGCCGACCGCCGACTATCGCCTGAGCATCGGTGAAGAGGGGGTGTACCATTTCTGGATCCGGGCCAATTCCGTCGCCGGGCCACGGCTCAGCTATCAGATGGACGACGGGCCGTGGGTGGAGGTCGATCTGGGCCGCGCGGTGGAGAACATCAACATCGCCGTGGACGGCAAACCGGACATGCGGTTCATCTCCTGGATCAACGCGGGGCCGGTGTCTTTGTCGACCGGCCCGCACCGGCTCGTGGTCAAGTTCCACAGCGCGAACAACAACCACGGCGCCCTGGACTGCTTCGTCCTCTCGCGCGAGCCGTTCATGCCGCGCGGCCTGTTGAGGCCCGGCCAGCGCACCAGCAACGCCAACCCCGGCTACTTCGCCTGGGAGCCCCCTGCGGATCCGTTCACGGCCGATGCCCTGCTGGACCTTCGCGAATTGAACGAAGATACGGCCGGGGCCACGGGTTACGTGCGGGCGAAGGACAATGGGTTTGTTCTCGGCGATGGCCAACCCGTGAAGTTCTGGGTGGCCAACGCCGGCGGCGTGATTCATCGCCTCGACCATGACTCGCACGTGGTCCTGGCTCGACACCTCGCCAAGCGCGGCGTGAACATGGTGCGCCTGCATGGCGGCATCTACAGCTCGCGGGACCCGGCTGTGGACACGCGCAAGCTGGACAACATCCACCATTTCGTTCGGGCGCTCAAAGAGGAAGGGATCTACACCAAGCTGAGCTTCTATTTCCCCGCGTGGTTCCGCCTGGACCCGTGGCATACCGAGCAGGATCGCTGGTGCTTCATGCTGCTGTTCTTCGATCTGGACATGCAGCGCATTTACTTCAACTGGGCCGACGCCCTGCTCAAAACGCCCAATCCGTACACGGGCATCCCGCTCGGCCAGGACCCGGCCGTGGCGATCGTGGAGATTCAGAACGAAGACAGCCACTTCTTCTGGACGTTCGGCAAGAAGAACGTGCCCCCCGACCGTTGGCGGACGCTCCAGCGGATATACGGCGACTGGCTGAGGAAGAAGTACGGCACGCTCGACAAGGCCGTGGCGGCCTGGGGCGGCGTCACCACTTCCGACGACGGTCCCGACGAGGGGCGGATGGACCTGCTGGATGCGTGGAACATGACCGCCGACGGCCTGCGGGCTGCGCCGCGCAACCGGCCACGCATCATCGATCAGGTGCGATTCCTGACGGAGAACATGCGCGGGTTCTATCAAAAGGCCATTGACCATTTCCGCACATCGTGCGGCTACGAGGGGCTGGTGTCCTCTGGAAACTGGCGGACGGCCGACCCGGGTCTGCTGGAGCCATTGGAGCAGTATTGCTACTCTGTGGGTGACGTGATCGATCATCACGGATACTTCGACCACAATCACAAGGGCGATGGGGCCAACTGGTCGGTCCGGCCAGGGCACACGTTCACCAGCCAGTCGGCGATACGTCTGCAATACGCCAATCCCCTGCCCTACATCGAGATCGACGGGCATCCCAGCATCGTCTCGGAGATCGGCTGGCCCATGCCGAACATGTATCGCGCGGAGTGGCCGTTCCTGACCGCCGTCTACGGGTCACTCAGCGGGCTCGATGCGATCGGGCATTTCAGCGTGAACAGCGCCGGCTGGGACCAGGGCGTGGGCAAGTTCCCCATGAACACGCCGGTGGTGCTGGGCGGGTTCTTCGCCACGTCGCTGCTCTACCGCAACGGGTACGTGCAGGAGGCCCCGAGCGTCGTACAGGAGCACCTGGCCATCGAGGACCTGCTGGCCCTGAAGGGATCGCCGGTAGTGGTTGAGGCGGCGATGGACCAATTGCGGGCCGATCAGATTCCGGCAGGCCGGTCGGGACGTATCGAGCAGGCCGTTGATCCGGCGGTCTTCTACGTCGGCCGGATAACGCGTTCCTTCGCGGGCCGCCCCAACCAGTCGCGTCTGATGGACATAACCACGCGGATCGACCGTGAGGCCAAGACGATCACGAGCGCGACCGGTGAGGTGCGGCTCGACTATGGCCGCGGCCTGGTCACGGTGGACACCCCCAAGGTCCAGGGAGCGGCCGGCTTTCTGGGTCGCGTGGGCAAGGTCCGCTTGGCCGGCGCGGCTATCGACATGGCCAACGACTACGGGACCGTGCTGGTGGTGTCGCTCGATGACCAACCCCTGGCTACCTCGCGAAAGATCCTCATCCAATGCATGACGATCGATCAGCCTTACGGATGGCGGACCTCCGAGCCCGATGGACTGGCCGGGACGATTCGCAGCCTGGGTTCGGCCCCTTGGGGCATGGAGCGGATCAAGGCGGCCGTGACGTTGCGGTTGAATGGCTCTGGCGTCCGGGTAATCGCCTGCGATGAAAACGGCTACGCCACGGACAAGAAGACCACGGTCTCGACGGCCCCCGGCGGCCTGAAGATAGACATTGACGAGACCTCGCCCTACACCATCGTGCTGCGGTAGACGGCCGTCGGCCCGTCGCAGGCCGGACGTTTGACGCGACGTCTGACGACGCGTCCCCGCGACCCGCAGGGTCAGGACGGTGGTTGACAGAGTCACCGGCCGCGGCGTATGATCCGGCCATGGGCAAGAGTCTATACATCATCGATGCGCATGCGCAGATTTACGCGGCGTATTATGCGCCGATGCGTCCGCTGACCAGCCCCAAGGGCGAGCCGACCAAGGCGACGTACGTGTTCACGACCGCGTTGCTGGGGCTGATCGAGCGGCGAAAGCCCGACCTGCTCGTCGTGGCGATGGACAGCAAGACGCCCCCGTTCCGTGCGGCGATCTACCCTGACTACAAGGCGCATCGGCCACCGATGCCGGAGGACATGCCGCCGCAGATCGATCGCATCGAACAGATTCTCGAAGCGATGCGGATCCCGATGCTGCGAGTGGACGGCTTCGAGGCGGACGACCTGATCGGCACGCTGACGGCCAAGGCGGCCACGCAAGGTATCACCTCGTACATCTGCTCCAAAGACAAGGACATGCTGCAACTGCTGGATGCGCACACGCGGATGTACGACATCAAGGCCGACAAGGAGACGACCGCCGAATCGCTGCTGGAGGAGACGGGCCTGCGGCCGGAGCAGTTCATCGACGTCCTGGCCCTGCAGGGCGATACCGCCGACAACATCCCCGGCGTGCCCGATGTCGGGCCCAAGACCGCGATTCAGTGGATACAAAAGTACGGCTCGCTGGATGAACTGTACGCCCACGCCGATGAGATCGGCGGCAAGCGCGGCGATAACCTGCGACAGTACAAGGATCAGGCGTACCTGAGCCGTCGGCTGCTGATCATCCGGCGGGATGCCCCGATAGAGCTGGACGCCGAACGCTTCGCCTTGCACGAGCCGGATGGTGAAACCCTGGCGCGGCTGTTCACGGAGCTGGACTTTTCGCGATTGCTGTCGCAGTTGGGACTGGAGCGGGCCGCCGCCGGCCCGGAGGCAGCCGATACCACGGATGCCCCGACCGCCGCGATCCGGGCGGCGAATGAGTGTGATTATGAATTGGTGGACACTCCGGCCAAGCTGGAAGCTTTCGTGCGGCAGTTGCGAACGCAGACGTGCTTCGCCGTGGACACGGAGACGACGAGCACCGATCCGATGCAGGCGGATTTGGTGGGGATGAGCTTTGCCTGGTCGCCGGGCCGGGCGTGGTACCTGCCGATCCGCGGACCGCTGGGCAGCGCGCACCTCGACGCCGCGACCGTCCGCAAGGCCGTCGGGCCGATCCTGGCCGATCCCGACGTCCGAAAGATCGGGCAGAATATCAAGTACGACATGATCGTCCTGGCCGAGGCCGGCATGCCGCTGCGGGGCGTGTGGTTTGATACGATGGTCGCCTCATATTGCCTGGATGTCGACCGGACCAGCCACGGCATGGACGCGATGGCCCGCGACTACCTGGGCGTGGACACCATCCGCCTGTCCAGTCTGATCGGCAAGGGCAAGGACCAGTTGACCTTCGACCAGGTCGATCTGGCGGCCGCAAGCCGCTACGCGGCCCAGGATGCCGACGTGACGTGGCGGCTATACGAGTACCTGCGGCCGCGGCTGGAGGCGGTTGAGACGTTGCAGCGGCTCTTCGAGCAGGTCGAGATGCCGCTGGTCTCGGTGCTGGCGGCCATGGAGCGCCACGGGGTCAGCCTGGATGTGCCGCTCTTGCAGCGGATGAGCCACGAGGTGGGCCGGACGTTGGAACGGCTGGCCGACCAAATCCACGAGCTGGCGGGCGTGCGCTTCAACATCGACTCGACCAAGCAACTGGGCGAGGTGCTCTTTGACCGGTTGGGTCTGCCGTCGCTGCGACAGGGCAAGACGCAACGCAGCACCGACGTGAACGTGCTCGATCAGCTTCGTGATGCCCACCCGATCGTGCCGCTGATCCTGCAGTACCGCCAGCTCGGCAAGCTCAAGAATACCTACCTCGACAAGCTGCCGGCGATGATTAACCGGCGGACCGACCGGCTGCACGCGTCGTTCAACCAGACGATCACCGCCACCGGCCGCCTCAGCAGCAGCGATCCGAACCTGCAGAACATCCCCGTCCGCACCGAGCTGGGCCGCAAGATCCGCTCGGCCTTCGTGCCGGCCGACCGGGCCGGTTGTATTCTCAGCGCTGATTATTCGCAGATCGAGCTGCGGTTCCTGGCCCACTTCTCCGGCGATCCGGCCCTGCGCCGGGCCTTCGCCGAGGACCAGGATATCCATCGTTTCGTCGCGGCGCAGGTGTACGGCGTCGCGCCCGCGGAGGTGACCGATGCGATGCGCAGCCGCGCCAAGGCGGTGAACTTCGGCATCATCTACGGCCAGGGTCCATACGGCCTGAGCCGCTCGGTGGGCATCAGCCAGGCCGAGGCCAAGCAGTTCATCGAGGACTACTATGCCCGGTACGGGTCGATCCGGCGGTTCATGGACGAGGCGGTCCGAAGCGCCAAGCAACGCGGCTACGCCGAGACAATCCTGGGCCGGCGGCGACCTATCCAGGGTCTGGACAGCCGCAACTACAACCGGCGCAGTCAGGCCGAGCGGCTGGCCGTGAACACCGTCATCCAGGGCTCGGCCGCCGACCTCATCAAGGTGGCCATGATCCGCATTCAACGCCATATCGAGGCCGAGGACCTGCCCGTCAAGATGATCCTGCAGATTCACGATGAGCTGGTTTTCGAGTTGCCCCGCAAGGACGCCCAGACGCACGCCGAGTGGATCCGCCGCGAGATGACCGAGGCGATCAAGCTGGATGTGCCGCTGAAGGTGGACCTGGCGATCGGCGACACCTGGATGGAGGCAAAGTAAACGCCCCCACGCCCCTGGCGGGCCGAACACCGCGGTGATAAGCCGGGCCGGGGTCTCGGCCAAAGACTTGGTTCACACCTCGGCGGGCTGATCCGCCTCGGACAGCGGCGCGTCGGAGACCATGGGAATCACGCGGTAGGTATCACAACGCTTGCAGCGGACGGTGCGGCCGCACAGGGCCACCGGAACGTGGTAGCGACGATGACAGCCCTTGCAGTTGAAGGCGATGACTCGCTGGCGACCGGGCTGCGGCGCCGCGCCCGATGAAACGTCCCGGTCGGATGAAGACTCCTGGGCTTGTGTCACGGCATGTCCTCCACGTGAAGTGCAAAGGGGAATGAGTGGCACACGGCACCACGACGGCACGCAGGGCCGGAACCAGAGGATTGAGGTAAAACCGGCGCACTGACCGCCACACGGCCTCCTACCCCCATGCGGCGTCCGCGGCCTGCGGTTGCCACGACCCGAACAGCCCGCCGCCCTGCCTCGGTCCCGATTCCGCCCATCGGCATCCTCCCGTCATCCTCCGAGAACCGGACCCTGGCCCGATTCGACATCCATCCTAACGCCCCGGCACGAACCTGTCAAACCCACACCCCCGAATCCATGAACGCCGACCCACCGCCGGCGCCGGCCACGACGCGTCGCGGGGATAACACCCAAGCACACGTCTCGACGGCCGAATACAAGAAGATGCCGCAGAAAAAGTGAACAACGAGAGCGTTCCGATCCGTATAATATAGTGACGATGCGGCCGCCAGGAATGTCATCTCGATGCTACCGGGGCTTTACCATTGTGGAGCTGTTGTGCATTATTCTGGTTGTCCTGCTCCTGATCGGCCTGCTGATGCCCGCCCTCCACAAAACCAAGAGGATTTCCACGCGGGTGATCTGCGGAACCAACCTCAAAGGCCTGGGGACGGCGATCAACGTTTACGCGAACGACCACGACGGGATGTATCCGCAACTGCCCGGCAACGGACCCTGGACAAGGGAACTGGGCTTCGCCTATGACATGCCCGCGCCCGATTTCTCGCCGGGCGGAGCCCAACACCTCGCCGGGCGAACGATTACAGCGAGTTGGTACCTCCTGGTGCGCAGCGCCGATGTCTCCCCGAAATCGCTGGTCTGTCCCGAAGCGGATCAGGTCGCGTTCAACCCAACGAACTCCAATCGCGACGTGGTGCGGTACTGGGATTTCGGGCCAAATCCTTACCAACACGTCAGTTACTCCATGCACCATCCTTACGGTCGGTTCCCGGCGGACGCCGGGCGTACGGCCTCGTTCGCCGTGGCGGCGGATATGAGTCCGTGGTTCGAGAATGGGCACATCAAGCCGCCCGGTCCGAACGGCCAGGCCCCGCAATTGATTCCGGCCTACTGGAGGAGTTCATCGTCATACTTCCTCCGGGGCCACGATGTGGGCAACAGTTGGAATCATGGGGTGAGGGAGAACCTGGCCGGCATCGGACAGAACGTGCTGTTTGGCGATGGCCACAACGCGTATGAAAAGACCTCCGATGTGGGCGTCGCCTACGACAACATCTACACGTTCTGGGCCGGCGATGTGGGCACGACAGAGGATGACGGGAGAATCGGCAAGAACCCCACGGCACGGGACGAGAACAACGATGCCCAGGACAGGGACGACTCCTTTTTGGCCATCTGAGGCGATACGCATGGCACAGACTTGAGTATCGAGAGGAATCGGGAGGACACATCATGGGCCCGGACGAGACACCGGAGCGAACCGGGAATCATGCCGAGAGAGACTCGATGCCGGCAACGGTAGCCGACGCCTACCGGCTGATGACGCCCCAAGGCGTCGATATCGAGGCATTCCGACGCTTCTTCCGCGTTGCGGGAGGAAGCGTGTCCTACTGTATCAGCGCGGTCCTGATCGCATACGGTATTGTCAAGCTGCTGGGACCCGTGCTCGCCGAGACCGACTCGATTCACGCTGCCCTGCCGTGCCTGGTCACTCTCGCCGTCTACGAACTGGCCCTGCTGGGCGTCCTGGTCCTGATCGTGTCGCGAAAGGTGGTTGACGACGCGATTTCCGTCGCCCTGCTGCTGGGTCTGTACATGGTGGCTACGAGCATGGCGTTGGGCTCGGTTGTCGAGAGGGATCCCCGCTGGGCCCTTTTTCCGGCCCTGATCGGCACGCTTCTGGCCGCGGCCAAGTTCTGGACGGTGCGGCGCTTTGTGAAGATGCCGTTCGGCGTGCTGTCGCTGGTCGGCCTGTCGGGCTTGATCGCCGCCAACTACGTCGGACCCATTCTGATGGCCCAGACCGTGAAAGCCGACCCGGCGAACGAGGTCGGGCGGCGCGGCCTGTGGTTCGTTGTCTGGGTGGCGATGCTCGGCCTGGGGGGCCTGGTCTGGATGGAGGGGCTTCGGTCCAAACCAAGAACCGCAGCCCCCGGTGAACAGGCGCCGTTCCTGCAGTCCCCGGTGATGGTGTACGTTCTGGCGCTGCTGATACTGGTCGCATCGAGTGTCCATCAGTACGCCATGGCCTATATGTTCGTCGTGCCTCGCCGGCTGGGGGAGTTCCTCGGCCCCGTGGCCCTGGGGACACTGCTCGTGCTGGAGATCCTGCGCCGCATGGATAGCCGCTGCGGCGCGTTGCACCTGGCCGTATCCTGCGTGCCGCTGGCGGCGACGGGCGCGGCGATCTACGAAAGATCGATCGTGGCGACAGGCGCCTTCACTTTCGACATCATCGTCTGGCCGCCCATGTACTGTGCCCTCATGGGGCTGGGTTTGACCATTGTCTCGCTGCGTCATCGCTGGCGGCCCCTAGTCTACGTCGTTCTCGCGTACGTGCTGGGGACCATCCTGACGGCGGGTTACTCACCCGAATATCCCTGGAAACTGAACACACTGACCTGTGGGGGCGCCGTTGTCGCGGGCCTCCTCATCTATGGGTTCGTGACGCGGCGACCGTACGTTTGCCTCCTGGCCGTGGCGATTGCCGCCTTTGGGCTTTCCAGCAGCGACACGTTCATCAACAGGGCCGCCGGTTGGCAGTTGACCCCGTTCGGCGCTGTAGCGGGTGTTATCGGCGCAGGCTGCGTGGGCGTAACCCTGTGGTTCCCCAACGACGTCCGGCCGGCCGTGCGTCTCTTCGGGGTCGTCTGTCTTGCCGGCTTTATCTTCGACGTCCTGCCGAACACCCTCCACTCGCGATATGCCGTTGTCTTTGCGGCCACCGCGGTCATCGCGCTGCTCCTGTGGTGGCGCGTACGAGATTGGCTGAGTATCGCGATGCTGCTTCTACCTCTGGGGGCACGGGTGTACATGCTTGCCAAACAGATCGCCTACTGGAGGCTCGTGATACTCGGATTTCTCGTCCTGGCGCTCGGAACCGTCATCAGTCTCACAAAGTCCATCCGGCGAGAACGCGACGCCCCGCTCCAATGAACGGCAACCAATGCCGAGGACTTCGTCCCGAAAGCGAAAACAGGCCTTTTCTCCACGAAATCAGCCAGTTTTTTGGGGACCGCGTTTTATCAAGGGCGGCCGTCCTTGGCGAGCTCCATGCGAAGAATCAGCGGCCGTCGCACGTCCATCGACAACGGGCCCTTGACCGGTTCGTTGTCGAGCACAATGCGCTCCGCGGAATAGCCGAAGTGCTCGAACTGGACGACGATTCTCTTGGGCGATTCGCGTCGCGGCGGCGTGATGCGGATGACGGCCCGGCGCCCATCACACCGCCTCTCAACCCGCCGGCCGTCTGACCAGGCGGAATCCCGTAGAGGCGAACTCGCCCTGCTCATCCGTCTTCATCTCGAAGAACGTCATGCCGAACAGCTCGCAGGCCTCATCGTACCCGCCGCCGCGGAGGTAACGCATGGACCCGTCCTCATGAGCGAGCCACTCCGAGACGTTGCCCGTCATCTGCCGACAGCCGCACGGGCTGTCGCCCGCCTCATAGGCCCGCACGTCGACGGTGGACTGCCGGTGCGCCTCGCCGCCATTACACAGGGCCGCGTCGAACTGGTTGCCCCACGGATAGATGCTCGGCTCGCGTCCCCGGGCCGCCGCCTGCCATTCCTCCCGCGTGGGCAGACGGTAGACGTACCGCCGATCCTTGGCGGTGAGCCAGCGGCAGTACGCCATCGCATCCGCATGGGTGACGTGCACCACGGGATGATACTGGTACTTATTCAGGAACGGACGCGAAGTCCAGGCGTACGGCTCACGCCGCCAGTGCGAGGGGTACGGATGATGCGTTTCCTCAACGAACCGCCAATACTCCTCGTTCGTCACGGCAAACACCCCGATGTCGTAGGGCGCCAGGGTCACCAGCCGCTGGGCATCCCGGCGCAACTCGTCCAGCACCCTCTCATGCAACGGGATGCAGCACTCCAACTCGGCGATCAACGATGGATCGCACCCGACCACCGCCTCGCCCTCCACGCGGACGAATCGCGCCTCGAACGCCTCCGGCGTCTCCACGTCGCGGACCATTCGAAAGCCGATGTCCGCCTCCCGCCCGCCCGGCTTCTTCAATCGCAACCGCGCCCACAGCAAACCGTGGTAGCGACACCGGTCCGAAAAGCTGCCCCCCAGCACGTACTTGTGGCCGCGTTCGCCGCCATCGACGAATTCGGCCACGTTGCCCACGCACTCCAGCAGTCCGAACGGCCCGCGACCCTCCGGGTGTGCGTCCACGGGCGCCACGCCCGTCGCCCCGCCCTCCCGACAGGCGCATCGGGCCGGATCGAACGCATTGCCCCACGGGTAGGCCCGACCATCAAGGCCGCGCGCCGCCTTCTCCCATTCATCCGGCCAGGGCAGCCGCCCCCCGGCCCAGTCGCAAAAGGCCTCGGCCTCCTCGAAAGACAGGCCCGTGACGGGCAGGTCGGCGCGCCCGAGCCCGCCGGCCGGGCGGCCTGAGCGGTAGCCGCTCTCCCGCTCGAACCGTGCGAACTGTGCCTCCGTGATCGGCGTCTGGGTGATTTCGTAGGCCCGCAACTCGACCCGGTGCGCCTTGGGATCCGTCAGGACGTTGGGATCAACGCCTTCGGCGAACGCCCGGTCCTTGAGGTCCATCAAGAACGTCATGTTCGCACCCACGACGGAACGTCCCGCCGGAACCCGCAGGAGCACCGGCTCCTGCGGCTTGGCCTCGGCCGCCACCGAACCCCCCAGACCGGCCGAACCGAGAGGCACGCGGCCGATGTGCCGCACGGAGGGGACCTGCAGATCATGCTCCCCGCATAACGGGCACGCCACCACCCGCAGCCGGGCGCGTGAGCAGAAGCCGCAATGGCCGCACACGCGGTACTCCGTCGCCGCCTGCACGGGCTCAACCAAGCGCACTAGCTGCTCCAGCAGCGCATCCCACGTCTGCGCGATCCGCGCGTTGGGGTCCTTTTCCAGACACCCCATCACCACCCGGCACAGGGCATCGGGCACATCCGAGGAATCCGCCGGCAGCGCCTCTCGGATATCGCGAGCCGGCTCGCTGATGATCGCGTTGCGCCCCATCCGCCGAACGTCGATGGGGAACTGTCCCGTCAGGGCCTGGTACAGGGTGACGCCGAGCGAATAGATGTCCGCGCGCCGATCCACCCGCTGTGTCCCGGAGGGCCCCAGCCAGCCGCCGCGGATGAGCACTTCCGGCGCCATGTAGAGCCACTTGCCGGCGATCCGCCCGATCGTCTTTTCCTCTTCGAGACGCGCCAGGCCGAAATCCGAGACCTTCGGCGTGTTGTGGAACCGGGCCACCAGGATGTTGTCGGGGCTGATGTCCCGGTGAACGATGACCTGATCGGGCCGCTCCACGTCGCAGGCGTTCTTCATCCCACGACAGACGGCCGCGGCATAGCCGATGCCCTGAACCGGCGACAGGTACCCCTCTTCCCGGTTCAGAAGCTGCCCCAGGGCGCTGCCCCGCACGAGCTCCATCTGCAGGAAGGGACGGTCCCCCTGGTCGCGGAAAACATAGAACGCGGCCGCCTGAACCAGGTTCTCGTGAACGGGCAGCGAGATCCAGGTTCGGGCCTCGCGTTGGAACTCCTCGATCAGCGTTTGCAGCTCATGGGGGGCGCGATGCTGGTCACGGTCGTGCATCGTCTTCAGCGCGCAGACTGTATCAAGCTTCACGTCCCGCACCTTAAAGACCTGCCCGAAGCCGCCCATCCCCAGCCGTTCGAGCACCTCGTACCGAACCGGGTCATGGGGTCCGCCGATGATCGAGCCCACCTCGATGGGTTTCCACTGCATTCGCCGTCTCCGTCGTCGTCCCGCCTCCCGGGCCTTCATCCAGCCTGTGCCCTCGTGCGGCTTCCCGCCGCCAGCCTGTAGACCAGGGGCGCATGGCTCACCGGACCGCCATCCGAGCCGTGTGGGAGCACATCGGTCGGACCGCGGACCATTATGGCATAGCAGCCGCACGACAACAAGCACCCGCCGGCTTGAGTCATCGCCCCTTTCCAGACGGACGGGCTCCGGGGCAGGTTGCCCGCGATCGTTCGCCCCTCCGGGGCCTGTGCGAGATGCGGGGTCGATCATCGTCCGGGGAATGTCACCCGGCGCTGATGGGTCGGGGCGAGCGTGGGCATGCCACCCGGCGCTGATGGGTCGGGGCGAGCGAGCGTGGGCATGCCACCCGGCGACGCGTAGCCCCGCAGGGGCGTCAGGTCG
>NPIE01000634.1_pt2 | contig 80049 bp, 69 predicted proteins | sample 8637661 | NCBI WGS metagenome assembly NPIE01 (sample SAMN07420842, study PRJNA396082) | bioreactor metagenome | isolation source: sample BA12 brine-fed electro-methanogenic bioreactor BA | place: Japan: Kochi | collected 2016-12-09
CAAAGCGGCCGTTTTCAAGGTGTTCGTCAATGATGTCGGTGATAAAGTTCGAGCGGGTTGCGCTGGTTTCTTCACTCATGGTGATACTCCAAAATCCGGGTGTGATTGGTTGGTTATTTACATTTCGAGCTTAAGCGTTTTTATTATATTACATTTAGTTTATGCTTCGCAATTCATTGCTGCTGAAAGCAAAATGCCATTGTTTCTGCCTATTCTTTTCGGGATAATCACCACCTGGCATTTATGTAGCCTGATACAGGCGGACGATCTGTTCAGCGTAGTCCAGCACGCTCAGTTTCAAGGCTCGAGGCGCTAGCACTTCCATCCCGCGACCAAAACCAAGGATCGTCTTTCTTGCGGCCTCAAAGGATTCAAAGGGCAATTCCAACGTGACCCAGCCGTCCCCATCCGGCGGACCCGCCTGGGCGAGATAGTGCTTGATCCAATTCCCAAAATACATCGACAACAGGGGGATAATGTTTGGCGCAGCCCGCACCCTGGCATTGAAATGGACCAGAAATCGCTCGCGTTCAGAACACCAATGGCGCCAGAAAGCCTCCAGGTCAAAACTTGCCGGCCTTTCAAACGGGGTCTCTGTCAGATGTACGTCCAGCAGATCGGAAACAAGATGCACATGCATCGCCGCTTGCCGTGCACATACCAGATACCAGCGTCCTGCCTTCACCACCAGCCCATATGGCGAAACCGATTGTTCGACCTCGAAGGCATGCGGTGTGCGGTAGACAATGTTAAGCTTGCGTCCCTGCCAGATGGCTTCCTGCACCACCTGCAGCAACGGAACATGCGACTCCTGCCCTTGCCACCAGGCCGCATCAAAGTAAAAGCTGTGCCGGATCTTATCATCATCCCAACCGTGCGATTCCGGCAACGACACCGAAATTTTCAGCAGGGCAGAGCGTAATTCCTGGCGCACCCCCAGGTCGGAAAGAGGCGCCAGGCTGCCAAGCATAAACAAGGCACGCAGCTCCTCCCGGTTGAGCCCTGTCAGGTTGGTACGATAGTCGTCCACCAGCGCATAACCGCCATCATGGCCGGATTCACTATAGACGGGGACGCCCGTAATACACAACGCATCAATATCCCGGTAAATCGTCCGTTCAGAAACTTCCAGTTCATCCGCCAGATCTTTCGCGGTCATCTTCCCGCGCCCCTGCAATAACAGCAGGATTGAAAGCAGCCTATCAGCCCGCATCCTCCCTCCTTCCACTTGTTAAGTGAAACTATAACACAATTCACTGACAATAGATGTCAGTGAATCAATGCTACAGTATGAATGTCAAGAAAATACGAGGATAAAATTTACAACTGGTTAAAGGAGAAAAAAAGATGAGTACATTCGATGTTCGTATCGTAAGGTTGGAACCCTTCCGGATGGCAAGCTTCCTTGGTTTTGGCGAGAGCCCAGAAGAATTAGCCTGGTCCAAGCTTCTGCCCTGGGCAAAAGAAAAAGGTCTGCTTGATGATCCGGAAAAACACCGGTTATTTGGGTTCAATAACCCGAACCCCTCAGCTGGCAGCCCGAATTATGGCTATGAAGTGTGGATCGTGATTGATTCCGACGAGATTCAATCAGAGGGTGAGATGGAAGTAAAAGACTTCCCTGGCGGTCTGTATGCAGTAACCCAATGCGTTGTCCCCAAAGGGCAATTTGAGGTGATCGGCACCACCTGGCAGAAACTTGTTGCCTGGCGGGAAGACAGCCGCTATAGGTATGGAGCCCACCAATGGCTGGAAGAATCCTTGCCCCTGCAACTGCCAGATACAGAATTTGTGCTGGATCTCTATATGCCGATTGTTGAATAGCCACGGGCAGGAGGAGGGATCCTTCTCACAGTCTATCCTTATCGGTCAGGTTATCATACCAGCGCAAAACCCGATCACCTTGCGGTTTGTTGCCGATCGTAAAGAACAAAAAAAACAGCCCCTTGTAAATCAGGGGCTGTTTGGCCGTCGATAAATGATCGTAAACTTAGCTGTCTTCTTTAACCGCACGCGCCAGTTGCACGCCGATCTCTCGGGCGCGGTCCAGGTCGGTCGGTGCTGGGCCGCCCACAAAGCCCATCGCATTCAGCACACTCCAGTCCATCTTTTCCGCCATACGCTCAAACTCCGCCTGGGCGCCGCCGCTCCAAGCATAGCTGCCCATGTAGGCTGCGGTTTTATGGGTCACCCGTTTGCGGTCAGCCATCATCAACGCGTCCATCATCACCGGGAACATCCCGCCTTCGTAGGTGGGCGCTGCAACCAGCACGCCGCGTTGAGCCCACAGATCGGGCAGAATGTAGCTGATATGCGTCTTGCGCACGTCGTGCACCTTAACAGGCACGCCTTCAGAGGCAATGCCTTCCAGCGCTGCGCTCAGGGCGCGCTCGGTGTTGCGGTACATGGTGCCCAACAGTGCCGTCACACCAACCTGCGCCGGGTTGTGATAGTAGTCCGACCAGGTCTGATATAGATCAAGGATCCGTCCCGGATTACCGCGCCAGATCAGGCCATGAGAGGGGGCCACCATCTCGATCGGCATCTCGGCAAATTTGTTGATGGCACTCAACACATGCTTGCTGAAGGCTGCCACGATGTTGGTGAAATAACGGAGTGCTTCCGCCTCATAATAATCGAGGTCAGTGCAGGTGTCGTCAAAGATCGCGCCGTCCAGTGTACCATAGCCGCCAAAGCCGTCACAGGGGAACAGAACTTTCTGCTCCACCATGTAGGTCATCATCGTTTCGGGCCAGTGCACAAAGGGTGTATAGACAAAGCGCAGGGTGTTCTCCCCCAAAGAGAGCTCCTGCCCATTGCTTAGCCGCTCCACATTTTCAGTGATGCCATAAAAATCCTTCAGCATGATCACGGTTTTGGGCATGCCCATGATCACGGCATCCGGTGCCAGCGCCTTCAGGCGCAGTAGGGCACCGCTGTGGTCCGGTTCCATGTGGTTGATGACGATGTAATCCAGGGTGCTGATGTCGAAGACCTCCGCCAGCATCGCCAGGTAATCGTCGCTCAACATCTCTTTCGAGAGGTCAATCAGCGCGGATTTCTTATCCCGGATCAGGTAGGAGTTATAGGAAATGCCCTCGCGGCTGATCGGCCACAAGCCTTCAAACAGCTCCGTGACGCGGTCATTCACGCCAACCCAAAACACATCCGGCCGGATTTCAACGGGTTTCATAGATCCTCCAATTATTTTGAGACGATCTCGCGCACTTCATCAAGGTGGCCGGCGCTGCCGAGGAATTCATTCTTCTCTGCGATGAAGTTGGCATATTCTTGCATGAAGAACTTGCCCGGATAGCGCAGGTCGAAGACTTCGGGTTTGTCACGGAAGACCTCACGGTGCACACGCGTCCACACCAGGCGTCCGTCCGTGTCGATGTTGATCTTGGTCACACCCAGCTCTGCTGCGTGCCTAAATTGGGTGGCATCCACGCCTTTGGCACCTTGGATCTTACCCCCAGCCGCGTTAATGCGCCGGACCTCATCCTGCGGCACCGAGCTGGAGCCGTGCATCACCAGGGGGAAGCCCGGCAGCTCTTTTTGGATCTGTTCCAACACGTCAAAGTGCAGTGATTGCGAGCCTGAGAACTTGAACGCGCCGTGGCTGGTGCCGATGGCAACTGCCAACGAATCGCAGCCAGAGCGTTCCACGAATTCCCTGGCTTGTTTGGGGTCGGTCAGTTTGGCGTCGGCTTCATCCACCTGCACATGCTCTTCCACGCCGCCCAACTGTCCTAATTCCGCCTCCACCACAATGCCTTTGGCATGCGCGGCTTCAACCACGCGGCGGGTGATGGCGATGTTGGTATCAAAATCCTCATGGCTGGCATCAATCATCACCGAGCTGTAAAAACCCGATTCGATGCAGTCCATTGCGGCGGCTTCATCGCCATGGTCGAGATGCACAGCAAAGATCGCATCCGGATAGACTTCGTCCGCGCTGCGGATCAGACCTTCCAGCAGGATCTTGTCGGTGTAGGAGCGAGCGCCTTTGCTGATCTGGATGATAAATGGCGCTTTGGATTGTAAATTACCGCGGAATAAACCCACAATCTGCTCGAGATTGTTGATGTTGTAAGCGCCAATGGCATACTTTCCGTAGGCAGCTTCAAATAACTTCTTGGTCGTAACGATCATTTTCTCCTCATTTCTAATTGTTTATGTCTTATGTGAGAATAAGAACAAAATTTGTGAATAAAGTCTTCAACATTTTATTATACCCATAAATCATCCAGCTCATACCACGCCGCACTTGTCGTGCTGTGTAGAAACGACCATTTTTTCTTTATCTTTTGTCACTTTGCTGTTAAAATGAATTAATCAGTTTTTCATCAACAACTCCCGGAGAACACATGCTCAAAGAAACCCACGAACTAAGGCAAAGACCCGTCACGCTGATCCATCATGCGGCCAACTGCCAGCATACTGCCCCGCCCAGCTCACTGACCGCCCTCGAAAAATGCCTGAGCGCTGGCGCAGTCGCCATCGAAATTGATGTGATCCCGCTGGCGGATGGCAGCTTTGCACTGCTGCATGACCAGAACCTCGAATCCGACACCAACGGGCAGGGCAAAGCGCCCCAAATGAAGCGCGAGCAGGTTGAAAACCTGTATTACACGATGGATGGCGCCGTCACCGAGGAGAAAGTCGGCTTTCTCGAGGGGGCGATTGATCTGCTCAAGGCTTATCCCAAAACCCAGCGCCTGCAATTGGATCTGAAACCTTACTCGCCTCTCACCCGGGGTGTGCTGCGGGAATTTTTAGACCTGCTCGAACCGGTCCTGGACCGCATCCAGGTCACCTCGGTCTCTGACTGGGCTGTGCGCGCCCTGGCGCAATTCTCTCCCAAACTTTCATTGGGATTTGACCCCCTGCTGTATCTCGATATTCCAGATGAAGAACCCCGCCCCGAAGATATCCCGCCCTTCCGGGTGGGCGCCTATGGCTTGCTGGATGACCATCCCCTTTCTGCTTATCAATGGGGTGCCCTGGGCGACTATTTTGCCGCCCGCGCCGGTGCACTGTTGGTGCAGGTGCCAAAGGGGTGCGAATGGTTCATCCGCGGCGACCTCTTGAAGATGGCTTTCGATGCCGGTTTCAACTGGATCCAATACCTTCACCGGCAGGGATCGCGAGTGGACGGGTGGACGATCGATGTCAACAAGCCGGAAGACATCATGCTGGCGCGCTTCCTGGTCGAACATGGCATTGATGACCTGACTACCGATACCCCCCGCAAGTTAGCCACCCAGCTCCCATCGGTCACCACGATCTGATAACGCACTTCCATCTATACCAAGAGTGTGCTATGATGTCTGACGTTTTGGAGACAAAGAGATAACTATGAATTTTCTGATCACAGGCGGCGCAGGTTTTTTGGGTGCTGCATTAAGCAACCGATTGGCAAGGCAGGGGCATCACGTGCGTGTGTTGGACGATCTTTCCACAGGCAACCCGGATGCACTTGACCCCGATGTACACTTCACGCGCGGCGATATCAACGACCGCCCCAAATTATGGACGCTTTTACAAGAGATTGACTGCGTCTACCATCTTGCGGCACGGGTATCCGTGCCCGAATCGATCCTGTTCCCGCGAGATTACAACGAAGTGAACGTGGGCGGCACCGCCACGCTGATGGAAGCCGTGCGCGATGCCGGCACCCAGCGCGTGATCCTGACTTCCTCTGGCGCGGTTTATGGTGACCAACAGGGACCGACCATGTCCGAGACGATGCAGCCACACCCCCTTTCACCCTATGCAGCCTCCAAGCTCTCTGCCGAATGGTATGTGCGCACGATCGGCGATCTATCCGGCATCCAGACCATCTGCTTGAGGATCTTCAACGCCTACGGTCCAGGCCAGCGCATTCCCCCCTCCCATCCACCCATTATCCCCAACTTCATCCGCCAATCCAGGCAGAATGGCACCCTCGTCTTCCACGGGGACGGCAACCAGACGCGGGATTATGTGTATGTGGATGATGTGGTCAATGCGCTTGTGTCAGCGGCGACAGTTCAAGGGTTGAAGCACCAGGTGATCAACGTCGGCAGCGGCACGGAGACCAGCGTGCGCGACCTGGCGCGGATGATCATCGACGTCACCAAAGGTAACCCTGAAGAAATCTATAACCCGCGCGTTAGCGGCGGGGTGTCGCGCATGCAAGCTGATCTCACCCGTGCCAAGGAGATTCTCAATTATGTCCCGCTGATTCCGCTTGAAATGGGCCTTCGCCTGACAGTCGAGCGCGACCTGCAATATAAGAACGGCGCCTGATCCACCGCCGCAGATAATCTTATATTCGATTTACATTGCAAACAAGGGGGCGTGTTTGTGTTCATCAGCCACCTGATAATCAAGTAAAATAACAACATGCCAATCTTAAAACGCGACTTTTACGACCGGCCAGCGCTGATGGTTGCCCGCGAGCTGTTGGGCTCCCGCCTGGTGCGGATTCAATCCGGCAAGCGCCTAGCGGGGCTGATCACAGAAACCGAAGCTTACCAGGGCGAAGAAGACCTGGGATGCCATGCCTCGGCAGGCAAAACGCCGCGCACTGCGGTGATGTATGGCCCACCTGGTCATGCCTATATCTACTTCACCTATGGAATGCACTGGCTTCTGAATGCTGTTACCGGCAGCGAGGGCACGCCGGCAGCGGTTCTGATCCGTGCTATTCAACCAGTCGAGGGGGAAGAGGCGATGACGAGCAACCGCCCGCGCAATGCCGGTCGCAGGGGCTGGACGGATGGCCCAGCCAAATTAACCCAGGCCCTCAAAATCGATGGTTGCCTGAATTACGCCGATCTATGTTCTGAAGAGACTCCTTTGTGGATCGAATCCGGCGAGACTATCGAAGACGAGCTAATTACCCGAACACCCCGCGTGGGGCTGAACAGCGTCCCCGAACCCTGGCGCTCAATCCCCTGGCGTTTTGTAGCCGATCCGGAGGCGATACGTGGAAAATAACACCCGCCTCTACCAGCAGATGGTTCACATCCGGCAATTTGAAAGCCTGCTGCTGGATCAATTCTCCACCGGTATCTTCTCTGGCACGACCCACACCAGCTTGGGGCAGGAAGCCAACGCAGTCGGTGTCCTCTCTCACCTGGCAGAGGACGATGTCGTGGTCAGCAACCACCGCTGCCACGGGCATTTTTTGGCTTACGGCGGCGACCCAACCGCCCTATACGCCGAGTTGATGGGCAAACCCGGCGGCGTATGCGGGGGTGTGGGCGGCTCGCAACACCTGCACTGGCGTAATTTTTACTCCAGCGGGGTGCAGGGCGGCACGGTTGCGATGGCAGCCGGTATGGCACTGGCCGAAGCCCGGCTGGGAAGCGGTGCAATCGTGTTCGACTTCTTGGGCGATGGCACCCTCGGCGAAGGCATCGTCTATGAGTGCCTTAACATGATCTCTTTATGGCAAGCACCCATTCTGCTTGTGCTTGAGAACAACCACATCGCCCAGACCACTCCCGCCCACCTGGCTGTTGCCGGTTCCATCCCCGAACGTTTTGAGGCTTTCGGCATCCCCACCACGCACATCGATTCCATTGACATTCTCGAGATCCTGCCCCTGGCAGGCGACTTAGTCCACAAAGTCAGGTCTCAGGGCACCCCACAGGCGCTGGTCATTGAAACTGCCCGGCTGGGGACTCACTCTAAAGGTGACGACACCCGCCCGGAAGAAGCACTGGCAGAACTCTGGCAAACTCGCGATCCCGTTGCTATCCATGCGTCACGTCTGCCCGAAGGTGAACGCATTGCGATCGATCAGCAGGTTGAAGGAGAGATTCGAGCCGCTTTTGAAGGGGCAATGGCGATGGAAGGGGGGCAGGCATGACCCAACCCACGACCGTTCTGCAATCGCTGAATATGGGGTTGGACAAAGCCCTGGCAGATGATCACCGCGTCATTTTACTGGGTGAGGACCTGCTCGACCCTTACGGCGGTTCCTTCAAAGTGACCCGCGGCCTGTCAAGCCAGTTCCCAAAGCGCGTTCTGACCACGCCCATCTCTGAAGCGGGCATCACAGGCATCGCCGGCGGCATGGCGCTGCGCGGCCTGCGCCCGGTGGTCGAGATCATGTTCGGCGATTTCACCACCCTGATCGCAGACCAGGTCATCAACCACCTCACCAAGTTCAACGCCATGTATCACGGGCAGGTAGATGCCCCGGTTGTGATCCGCACACCAATGGGCGGTCGACGCGGCTACGGCCCCACCCATAGCCAGTCCCTGGAAAAATATTTCCTGGGCGTCCCCGGGCTGACGGTGCTGGCGCCCTTCCACCTGACGGGCGATCATCCCCTGGGTTTTCCCGGATGGCTGCTGTATCATGCCATCACCACCACGACCTCCCCGGTATTATTTGTTGAAAATAAACTTCAATATTTGCTGAAGTTAGCGACCCCTGCAGACCTGGCAGAATTTGAAGTACAGGACACCAGCAAAGGCAGCGGATCGCCTTTCCCCTTCTATCAGCTCTCACTGCGCGGTGCCCCTTCAGCAGAAATTACGCTGGCAGCATACGGCTACATGGCAAAATTAGCCATGGATGCTATGACCACGCTTGCCTACGAACATGAGATCTTCTGCGAACTGCTGGTGCCTACACAACTGGCTCCCTTCGAACTTTCGCCGCTATATTCCTCCGTGGGCAAAACCCACCGCCTGCTGACCATTGAAGAAGGTACCCCATCATCAGGCTGGGGGGCTGAAGTGCTGGCTCGGACAGCGGAAACCCTGGGCAGTGGTCTCAGCCGTGCGATGCGCCTGGGGGCAAACGGTGTGGTCGTGCCGGCATCGCCGCACCTTGAAGCGGTTTGCCTGCCTGATACAGCAGATATCATTGCCTGCGTACAAGAAATGGTGTAAAAAATGAACCATCTGACCCCCATCAAAATCCCTTTGCTCAATCCCAATGAAACCGAAGCCTTGCTCGTGTCACTTGAAATTGCAGAAGGCGAATCAATTAAAGAAGGCCAGGTGATTGCGGTGATTGAAACCACCAAATCCACCGGCGAACTGCAAGCCGAATCTTCAGGATACCTGGTCGGGGTCCGCTTTACCCCGGGCGATACCCTGCAAGCCGGAGAAGTGCTGGCTTACATTGGCGAAACCCCCGACGCACACGACCCTACCCTGTCGCCCTGGGCACCCCTACCAGCAGAGGTACCAGAATCAAAGGCAGAACCCGGCGGTCTTCGGATCACAGCCCCTGCCCGAGAACTGGCGCTGGCACACGGTGTTGACCTATTCACCCTGCCGCAAGGCCCACTCGTCACACGTGAGATTGTTGAAGCACAACTCAAGGCTGAACAGCCACAAATCAGCATCCCAGAAGGTGAAAACCGCCTTGTGATCTACGGCGCAGGCGGCCATGGACGGTCGCTGGCAGCCCTTGTTCAGAAGTTGGGAATGTATGATGTCCTCGGTTTCATCGATGACGGCATCCCGATTGGTGAAACAGTGCTGGGCTTACCCGTGCTGGGTGGTGGCGCAGCCCTGGACACGCTGGCAAAGGACGGCATCAGACTGGGGATCAATGGCATCGGCGGAATCAATGACCTGCAATCCCGTCTATCGGCATTTGTCAACCTGAAACGGGCTGGATTCCATATCCCGACGGTCATCCACCCCACTGCCTTCATTGAAGACAGCGCTCAACTGGCAGACGGTGTCCAGGTTTTCCCCTTTGCCTATATCGGCACACAGGTAGAAATCCAATTTGGATGCATCGTCAACACGGGCGCAATCGTCTCGCATGACTGCGTCCTCGGCAACTTTGTCAACCTCTCACCTGGTGCAACCCTGGCGGGTGGCGTGACAGTAGGTGAAAACGCCCTGATCGGCATGCGGGCGACAGTGAACCTCTATGTGAAGATCGGCGCAGGTGCGCGTGTCGGTAATGGCGCAACTGTCAAAGCCGATGTCCCGGATGGCGGCGTGGTCCCTGCAGGCACAATCTGGCCGCCCCGCAAGTGAAACATCTATCATCGAACTTATCTACCCAATTTATAAAGAAAGGCCAAGCGTATGTTATTTGGCAAGAAGAAACCCGAACCCACATTCTCTCCTGGCACTGCCCCTGTTGAGCGTGTCACAACCGTCTTAGGCCCCGGCATCAACTGGAAGGGCGACCTGCGCGGCAAAGGCGGTGTGCGCATTGAGGGCGCGTTGGAAGGAGAAATTGCCATCCGCGGGATGGTTATTGTTGGTGAAACCGGGCGTGTGACCTGCGAAAAATTACAGGCGGACACAGTCATCGTTGCCGGTTCCGTGAATGGCCAAATCAAGGCAGAAAAACTCGAAATCCGCGCCACTGGCAGGGTATATGGCGATGTCATCACCCATTCCTTTGCCACTGATGAAGGCGCATTCTTGCGCGGCAAGATCACGATGGAAGATAAAATCGACCTCTCGGACCTGCCAGCCATGAGCATTACTGAGGAAGAACCCCTCACGGATGAAACTGAATCCCAACAAGAGGAAGGCTGACCGATGCGGATGACACGCCTGTTCAGCACCACACTGCGCGAAGACCCGACGGAAGCGGAAATTTCCAGCCACAAACTCTTGCTCAGAGCGGGTTTTATCCGCCAGTTAGGCGCGGGGATCTTTTCCTATCTACCCCTGGCACACCGCGCCATGACCAAAATAGAAAACATCATGCGTGAAGAGATCGATGCTATCGGCGGGCAGGAACTGACCATGCCGGTGGTTCACCCAGCAGATGTCTGGCAGGAAACAGGCCGCTGGTCCCAAATCGGCGATGAAATGGCACGTTTCAAAGACCGCACCCAGCACGACATGGTTTTAGCGATGACCCATGAGGAAGTCGTCACAGACCTGGCGAAACGTGAGATCCAATCCTATCGCCAGTTGCCCCAGTTGATCTACCACATCCAGATCAAATTCCGTGATGACCCTCGACCTCGGGCAGGCTTGATTCGAGTGCGCGAGTTCACCATGCTCGACAGTTATAGCCTCGACCGGGATTGGGAGGGGTTGGATCAGCAATATCAGGCACATTACCAAGCATACTTTCGCATCTTCAACCGCTGCGGTCTGCCCGTCAGGGCAGTGGGTTCTGATACCGGCATGATGGGCGGCAAAGAAGCCCATGAATATATGTACCTGACGCCCGTGGGTGAAGACACACTCATGTTTTGTGATTCCTGTGATTATGCTGCCAATCGTCAGGTAGCAGATTTTCACAAACCGGAACCACCCGATGAACCGCTGCTGCCCCTTGAAAAAGTCGCTACACCTGAGGTTTCAACCATCAATGACCTGGCAGCCTTCCTGGAGATTCCCGCCTCGCGCACAGCAAAAGCGGTCTTCTTTACAGAAGAAATGTCTGACGAGCAAACGCCAATCCTAATTTTTGCCGTCCTGCGGGGCGATATGGCGCTCAATGAAACAAAACTGGTCAATGCCATCGGCACAGCGGGAAAAGGCAGCATTAAGAATCTGCGCCCCGCCACCGATGACGAAATTATGGCAGCTGGGGCAGCACCGGGCTATGCCTCTCCCATCGGCATCCAGCGGAAAAATGTGCTGGTGGTTGCGGATGATCTGCTCCCGCGCTGTAAAAACCTGGTGGCCGGTGCCAATCAAGCCGGCTATCACCTGCGCAACACCAATCTGGGGCGGGATTATGAGCCGGACATCGTCGCCGATATCGCCCTGGCTGAGGACGGTACCATCTGCCCCCAATGCAACGGGACTCTTTCCGCCCAGCGCGGTGTGGAGGTCGGCAACATTTTCAAGCTGGGCACCCGTTATACGGAAGCGCTCGGCGCTACCTTTTTGGATGAAGATGGCAAAGCCCAACCTGTCATCATGGGCTCTTATGGGATTGGTGTAGGCCGCTTGCTGGCCTGCGTCGCCGAAGATTATCACGATGAACATGGGATTATCTGGCCAGTCACCATAGCCCCCTACCCGGTGCACCTTGTGCTGCTGCCCTCCAAAGACGGCTCAGCCGAACAAGCCGCAGAACAACTGTATCAAGCATTGCTAGAGGGGGGCATTGAACCCTTATTTGACGACCGTGATGAACGCGCCGGGGTAAAGTTCAACGATGCCGATCTGATCGGGCTGCCGCTGCGGGTCACCGTTTCAGCACGTGCCCTGCAAAACGGCGGCTTTGAGTTCAAACGCCGCGATCAGGAAGAACGCTGGATCGTTCCAATAAATAGAGCTATACCCGTTATTTCGCAGATATTGGATGAAATGGATCAGGAGATCAACCATCGGTTCGCCTTGTAGATTTTAGATAACCAGAATTTGTTATAAAGACTGGTAACGATGGATAAAGCAAATAATCAATATAGAAAATCCATCCGCTTAATGTATTATGATTATGCCAGTGCTGGCTATTATTTTGTCACGATAGTAAGTAATAAACGCAAGTGTATTTTTGGGGAAATCGAAAACGGGAATTTGAAATTAAATCCTGCTGGATTGATTGTTGAAAATTCATGGGAAAAAATCCCATTACATTATCCAAACGTCAACGTGGACACCTTTATTGTGATACCCAACCATTTTCATGGCATAATAATCATTAATGATGTAGGGGCGAGGCATGCCTCGCCTCTACATAAGCATTTGACATCTAAAACCAACACGCTGGGACATATAATTGGATCATTCAAATCCGCTGTGACAAAACAAATTCATGACTTGGGTATAAATAACCAAGAAAAGATTTGGCAGCGAAATTATTATGAACACATCATCCATGATGAGCGTGATTATAATGAAATTTATGAGTATATCCAATTCAATCCAATCAATTGGTCACTCGATGAGGAAAATCCTGAAAGGTTTAGATGATTTCAAAACCCGACCATATAGGGGCAAGGGGCGTCTCGGATGTAGAAGCGAGGTACGAAATGTTAGAAGATCGCAATCAATCATCTCCCCTACATACCAAACTACTTGAAATTACTCAAATTGGGCCTTTACGGGCTGGGATTTTAAAAATTCCCGAAAAATATCAACCCACACCAGGTCAATATCTGCCATGCCAGAAACTTTCAGACGCCTCAGAAATTTTAATAGCTCATTTATTCCCCATTGTAGGACAGGAAGGCTTCCTGACGCTTGAATCACCCCCCCAGAACTGGTATCCAGGTAACCAGATTCAATATCTTCCGCCCAAAGGACAAGGCTTTCAGTTACCGACATCTGTCCAGCGGATCGGTTTACTGCCCTTTGGGGTCTCGCCATTTCGTTTGCTCACTCTGGTTAAACCCGCCCTGACACAAAATGCCGCTATCATCCTGTTTATTAACCCGCAGCAACGGAATGAATTCCTATCCTTTGTTCCCTCCCAGGTTGAGGTTGTCCCTCTCACGGCCATCAAAGACAACCTTGATTGGCTGGACTATTTAGCCCTCGACGCAGATCTAAAAGATTTACATATGCTGTCAAATGTATTCGATCCCACACCCCACACATTCATTGGCCAGGTTCTGCTGAGAACCCCCATGCCCTGCCACGGTGTGGGTGAGTGCGGTGTGTGCTCGGTTAAAACGCAGCATGGCTGGCGGTTGGTCTGCAAGGACGGGCCGGTCTTCCCATTAGAAGAGGTGATCAATGTGGCTGGATGATGACACGCCCCTCCGAAAACAAGACCTGCTCCTAGCCGCACCGTATGTGAACACCCCGGGGTCACTTGGTTTTTCTCCGGACGCACACACAATGCCTTTTCTTCCTGCCCTGGGTGCCTATATCACCAACCCGATCAGCCGCAGGCCGCGCCAGCCAGCCAACAACCGCTGCTGCCTGCCCTTCGAAGGTGGCTTTTTATTACACACGGGATGGCCCAACCCGGGGATCCGGAACGTGATCAAACATCACCGCCGCCGCTGGGCAAATGCGCCACTGCCAGTCATCGCCCACTTACTGGTTGATTCCCCAAATACATTGGCTGAGATGGTGCATATGCTCGAAGGCTTGGAAAACCTTATCGCTGTTGAATTGGGGCTCCCCCTCGATTGTGACGCGGCGCAACTTGAGAATTTCCTTGAAGTGGCTTTCGGTGAATTGCCCGTTATCCCCTGCCTGCAGGTAGATCAAATTCCTGTGCTGCAGGAAACGCTCGTCACCCTGCACCCCGCTGCAGTGCATCTCCTGCCGCCGCGTGGATCGCTGCCTGTTGAAGGTGATGAGACGGTTTCAGGCCGGCTTTACGGCTCGGCGGTGTTCCCGATCCAACTTCGTGCGTTGCAGACTCTCGCTGCCAGCGGGTTGCAGCTGATTGTTAGCGGCGGCATCAGCAAAATTGGGCAGGTAGATGCTCTGCTCAAGGCAGGTGCGATGGCTGTAGGCTTAGATCACGCCTTATGGAGTGTGGATCAAAGTTCGCTATTCCCAACTTTAGAGTAAATACGTTACAACTCCTAATGTAATTATTTGTCAGACAATTGACAGGATGGCAGAATCTCGTTAAACTAAAATACGCAAATGTCTGACAAACTCACCAATTCAGACGGAGAACTATGACCACCTTATTACTTAAGAATATCGACACATTGGTCACCATGGACGACCAGCGACGTGAACTCAAGCACACCAACTTGTTCATCAAGGATGGGTTTATCCAGGGGATTGGGGATCTGCAGGACCTGCCACAAGAAGCGGATGAGATATTGGATCTCAGAGGGCACATCGTCTTCCCGGGTTTTGTCAACACCCATCATCATTTTTATCAAACCCTCACCCGCGCTGTGCCGGCAGCACAGGATGCCAATCTCTTCAACTGGCTGGTGACCCATTACCCGATCTGGGCAAGACTCACCCCGGAAGATATCCGCATCTCAACCCGCACTGCACTCACTGAATTAGCGCTTTCGGGCTGCACCACCGCCTCTGATCATCTCTACCTCTTCCCCAATGGCTCAAAACTGGATGACGAAATACAATCCGCAGAGGAAGTTGGCCTGCGCCTGCATGCTTCGCGCGGTTCAATGAGTTTGGGAGAATCCCAGGGTGGTTTGCCGCCAGACAGCGTTGTGGACACCGAAGATCATATCCTCAAAGACAGCCAGCGGCTGATCGAGACCTATCACAACCCCAATCCCGGTTCAATGGTGCAGATCGTGCTTGCGCCCTGTTCACCTTTTTCTGTCACAACCGAATTAATGCGCCAATCGGCCGTGTTAGCAAGGGAATATGGCGTGCATCTGCATACCCACCTGGCAGAGACCGAAGACGAGGAAGACTTCTGCATTGAAAAATTCGGCCATCGCCCAGTAGCCTACATGCAGGAAGTGGATTGGATCGGGAACGATGTGTGGTTCGCCCACAGCGTGCATGTCAACGATGATGAGATCAAGCTCTATGCCCATACAGGTTGCGGCGTGGCACACTGCCCCAGTTCTAATATGCGCTTGGCATCCGGTATCGCCCCAATCTTGAAGATGCTCACCATGGGCGTCAAGGTCGGCATCGGTGTGGATGGGTCAGCCAGCAACGACAGCTCGCACTTGCTCGGCGAAGCGCGATTAGCCATGCTCCTCTCACGGCTTGGCGCTGGGGTGCAAGGCGCTTCCCGCTCAGGTGAGGACGCACCGCCCCTGATGAGCGCCCGGCAGGTGCTCGAAATGGCCACGCGCGGTGGTGCAGCAGTACTGGGCAGGGAAGATATCGGTTCTTTAGCAATCGGCAAATGCGCCGACCTGTTCGCCATCAACCTCAACCGGCTGGATTATGCCGGCGGGTTGCATGACCCGGTCGCGGCTGCCCTGTTTTGTGCCCCTCAAACAGTGGATATCAATATTGTTGGCGGCAAGATCATCGTCAAAGACGGTCATATGACCACTGTAGATGTGTCATCTCTCGTTCAGCAACACAACCAGGCTGCATACCGGCTTGTAAATGGATAAAGATCAATCAAGTGATGGCTAACAAGACAACAATTCAACAGATAAAGACGGAACGTTTAGGAAAAATTTATGAGTGACGAGCTCTCAACTTATCAACGTCTTCAAAACGACTTGTGCGACCTAATCCACAATACACCCAAAGGCGGCAAGCTGCCTGCAGAGCCTAAACTCGCCGATCAACTTGGCGTTTCACGAGCAACCTTGCGAGAAGCGATGCGCACCTTTGAAAGCCAGGGGTTATTAAAACGTAGGCAGGGCTTAGGGACATTTGTGGATGGACCAACACAAATCATCGAATACGGATTGGAAGTCTTAGAAAGTCTTGAGTCTCAGGCTGAAAAGAACGGCTTTGATGTTTCAATGGAAGAACTAAAAATTTCGCACATCAAAGCGGATGCCGAAACTGCTAAAAAGTTAAAAATTAATAAGGATGATCCTTTATTTGAGGTGCGTCGAGTGATCTTGAAGGATGATTCACCCGTTGCTTATCTCATAGATAGATTATCAAGAGAACACCTGGATGAGCAGGCGCTGACTAAGCAGTTTACGGGTTCAGTCCTTGACCTTTTGCTCTATCGAGGAGACCCCCCCCTATCAATCTCAAAAACAGAGATCAGTGCTGTCCACGCACCCGCCGATGTGGCAAAGGCACTGCATATCCAGCGCGGCGACACACTGTTGTTATTAAATGGCCTATTATTTGATAATTCAGGCGAACCAGTAGATGCATCACTCAGCTATTTCTTACCAGGTTACTTCCGCCTGCATATCATACGGAAAATTGGCGGTGTTGGCGAATGAATCAGCACCCCTTTATCAATCAATTTCTATAATTAAAAGGAGTAATGTAAAATGCGTAGCTTTTTAGGTCGTGATATTCTTTCACTAAAAGATTTCGAGCGAAGTGAGTTTTTCCGAATCTTTGAGATCGCTGAAAAACTTGAGCCCATCGCCAGAAATCGGCAAAATGCTGATCTGCTGAAGGATAAAACATTGGTAACGGCGTTTTATCAGCCGAGCACACGCACCCGGCTGGCACACGAAGCTGCCATGATCCGCCTGGGTGGGCAGGTGACAGGTTTTGCCGATGCCAAGATGACCCGTGCAGGTGATTTTTACCAGGAATCCATCAAAGACACGGTGAAGATGCTTGAATTTTATGGCGATGCAATTGTAATGCGTCACTTCCAGCAAGGTGCTCCCCAAGAAGCAGCCAAATGGGCCAGCATTCCGGTGATCAATGGTGGTGATGGCTGGGGCGAACACCCCACCCAGATTCTGACGGATCTCTACACGGTTCTTCGTGAAAAGGGCCGCCTGGACGGCTTACGCTGGCTGGCAGTTGGCGATATGCGCATGCGCACCATGCACTCGCTCGCCTTTGGTCTGACACAATTCGACTGCCCAATCACCTTTGTTTCACCCCCTGAAATGTCGCTGACCGATGACTTCAAGCAGGAACTAAAACAGTACAGCCTGGATTATAAGGTTGCTGACCACGTTGAGCAAGCAATTGCAGACGCAGATGTAATCCTGGTTGAACCAGTTGTCCAACCCGACTACACCAAATCCCGCGATGAGCGAGATGGTGATGTGGGTATGACACCGGCGAATTACAAGATCACCCGCGAACTGCTTGCGACCAAGGCAAAATCCGATGCCATTCTATTGCATTCTCTGCCCAGAATGGATGAAATCCCTCCAGATGTAGATATCACCAAGTGGTCACGCTATTGGCAGGAGGCTTTCAACGGTGTAGTAATGCGAATGGCATTGTTAGCCCTAATCCTTGGAAAGATGGAATAAATTCACACAAAACTCAAGGCTGTCATCATTAGGACAAACTTTGATGGTGCCTTGAAACAAAAAAGGAGCGTTGTTATGAAAACCGATTTACGCGGTCGAGACCTGATCAGTGACCTGGATTTTAGCAAAGAAGAAGTTGAAACCGTCCTTGATGTGGCTTTTGACCTGAAAATGAAACGTGCCCTGGGTCAATCCCATGCATACCTGCGTGATAAGGTGCTCGGTATGTTATTCTTCTTTTCCAGCACACGCACACGCTGCAGCTTTGAGGCAGGCATGGCGCAATTGGGCGGGCATGCTGCCTTCATTGAGTCAAAAACCACTCAGATCTCACACGGCGACACCGAAAAAGAAATTGGCGACATCCTTGGCCGTTATTTCGACGGTCTCGCCATCCGGCACTGTGATTGGGGCATCGGCAATCGCTATCTAAACCTTGTGGCAGGAGCCTCACGTGTCCCGGTGCTTAACATGCAATGCGATTACTATCACCCCCATCAATGCCTGGCAGATCTGATGACCATTTGGGAGAAAAAAGGGCGTAACCTGCACGGCAAGAAGATTGTCGTTTCCTGGGCTTATGCAGCCTCATACGCCAAACCGATCTCCGTTCCGCAATCGCTGATCCTGCAGATGCCCCGCTTTGGGCTGGATGTCACCCTGGCACACCCGCCGGAGTTTGAACTGATGCCTGAAATTATGGACCAGGCGCGTGAACAAGCTCGTAAGTATAAGACCGGCTTTGAAGTTGTGGATAGCATGGAGGAAGGTTTCAAGGATGCTGACATCGTCTATGCTAAATCCTGGGGACCCCTCGTCACAACCAGCGATCCTGAAGAGATTAAAAAGGTAACCAAGAAATACGAGAGCTGGATCACCGATGAGCGGAAAATGGCGCTGGCAAAAGAGGATGCGATTTATATGCACCCCTTACCGGCAGACCGCAATATTGAAGTGACCGATGGTGTCATTGATGGACCACATTCCGTGGTATTCGATGAAGCTGAAAACCGGCTGCATGCACAAAAAGCCGTCATGGCACTGACCATGGCGTAAACCAAGAACAATTAAAGAATAAGGAGTACTTAATCGTATGGAAAGAAAAGGAACAGCAGTCGTTGCAGTTGGCGGCAACGCACTCATTAAAGATAAAACTCGCCAATCCGTTCAGGATCAATTTGAAGCTGCCAAAGACACAATGAAACACATCGTGGATATGATCGAAAAAGGCTGGGATGTTGTCATCACCCATGGTAACGGCCCCCAGGTCGGTTTCATCTTACGCCGCTCGGAGATCGCTAAAGATATTCTTCACGAAGTCCCGTTGGATTACTGCGGTGCAGATACCCAGGGCGCGATCGGTTACATGTTCCAAAGGGCACTGGATAATGAATTCAAACGGCGTGGTATGAAAAAAGATGCCGCGACAGTTATCACCCAGACTGTAGTGAACAAAAATGATCCTGCCTTTAAGAACCCGACCAAACCCATCGGCACATTCATGGAAGAAGCCGAGGCGAAAGCCAGAGCAGACAAAGATGGATGGACCGTGGTTGAGGATGCCGGTCGAGGTTGGCGGCGGGTTGTTCCTTCTCCCTTACCTGAACGCATCGTTGAAGCCAATGTGATCGACAGCCTGATCAAAGCCGGCATTATCGTTGTAGGTGTCGGAGGCGGCGGTATCCCGGTCATCGTAAATGATGAGGCTGAAATTGAAGGTGTGGAAGCAGTGATTGACAAAGATTTTGGTTCCTCTCTTCTGGCAAAAATGATCGATGCTGACCTGTTCGTGATCAGCACTGCTGTCGAAAAGGTGGCTATCAACTTCAATACGCCAGACGAAAAATGGTTGGACGAGATGACCGTCGCTGAAGCCAAACAATACATGGCGGAAGGTCATTTCGCCCCCGGGAGCATGCTGCCGAAAGTTCAAGCCATCATTCAATTCCTCGAAAATGGCGGCAAAAAAGCCCTGATCACCGACCCAGAACATATCGGTGATGCCCTTGAGGGAAAAACCGGTACCTGGATCCTTCCCTAATCCATTACTTTCTAGGGCTGCTATAAATGTGATAGCAGCCCTTTTCTACTCACTCGCAACAACATTCATTGGATTAACCCATGAAATACAAATTTTCTCATTACACCTGTTCCCTTTGCGGTAAAGATTATGAGCCTGGAGAAGTAACATATACCTGCCCAAAAGATGGCGGCAACCTGGACGTGATTTTAGATTATGAAGCAATGAAGCAAAAATTAACGCCTGAGAGGTTTATGAATCTTCCTGAAGCATCCTTATGGCGCTATCTAAACTTGCTGCCCGTAGATGACCCTGGCGGTTTCGGGACACCTCTGCATCGCGCTGGCTGGACACCTGTCTACCAGCCAAAACGTTTGGCAAATAAGCTTGGACTCAAGGATCTATGGATTAAAGACGAAAGCCCCAATCCCACCGCCTCGTTCAAAGACCGCGCCAGTGCAGTGGTTGTCGCTCGGGCGATGCAAATTGGCGCTGATGTGATCGTTGCGGCTTCAACCGGTAATGCAGGGGCAGCACTGGCCGGGATGGCTGCTGCCATCGGTGCCAAAGCCGTGATCTTTGCCCCTAAAACAGCCCCGCCTGCAAAAATCGCCCAACTGCTCATTTTTGGTGCGCAGGTGCTTCTGGTAGATGGGAATTATGACCAGGCTTTTGACTTGAGCATAGAAGCGACCCAAGCCTTTGGCTGGTATAACCGCAATACTGGGTTCAACCCCTTCACTGCTGAGGGTAAGAAAACCGCTGCGTATGAAATTTGGGAGCAGGTCATTCGTAATTTGCCTGAACACAACCAAAAATTAACGGTGTTTGTTCCCGTTGGCGATGGCAACATCATCTCAGGCGTGCACAAAGGCTTCAAAGATTTACATGCACTGGGCTGGCTGAGAGAAATGCCGCGCATCATCGGGGTGCAATCCACCGGTTCTGCGGCCATTGCCAACACCTTCGATCAGGGCGATGAGATCATTCAGGCTGTGCAGGCCAACACCCTTGCAGACAGCATCGCAGTGGACCTGCCGCGTGACGGCGTGCGCGCCCTGCGGGCTGCACGAGACACAGGCGGGACCTATCTTACCGTGCCGGATGAAGACATCCTAACCGCCATCGCTGAACTTGGCCGCGTGGGCATTTTCGCAGAGCCTGCTGCTGCCACAGCCTACGCGGGCTTGGTAAAAGCAGTCCATCAATCGATTGTCTCTCCCAACGATCCGGTGTTGGTATTAAGCACAGGCAGCGGTTTAAAGGACGTCGCAGCAGCCAGACAAGCTGTTGCTGATGCACCGATTATCGAGCCTGTGCTGGAAGCAGTAAAGAAGGTGATCAAATGACAAAGCCGACCTTTTCCATCGTTGCACCTATTTACAATGAACTCGAAAACATCCCCGAGCTGTATTCCCGAGTCAGGGATGTGATGGACCAGAGCGGTGAACCCTGGGAACTGATCATGGTCGATGATGGTTCGACGGATGGTTCAACCGATGTGATGCGGAAATTAGCCGAGAATGACGAACGCGTACGTCCGGTCATCTTTGCCCGTAACTTCGGTCACCAGATTGCGGCGACTGCCGGTGTGGACTTCAGTCGCGGTGATGCGGTAGTCATCATCGACGCGGATCTGCAAGACCCGCCAGAGGTCATTCTTGATCTGATCAAGAAATGGCGTGAGGGATACGAGGTAGTTTATGCTGTCCGTGAAGAACGCGAAGGCGAAACCTGGTTCAAAAAGCTGACTGCATCTTTGTTTTACCGCCTGATCCACGCCATTACCAACGTGGATATCCCCCTCGATACGGGCGACTTCAGATTAATGGATAAAAAAGTGGTGGCAGTCATGCGTCAAATGCGTGAAAAACACCGCTTTTTACGCGGCATGTCCGCTTGGGTTGGGTTTAAGCAGGTTGGCGTCAAATACAAACGTAAACCCCGCCACGCCGGAACTTCAAAATATCCACTCAAAAAGATGATCCAGTTCGCACTGAATGCCATTACCAGCTTTTCATATTTCCCCTTGCAGCTTGCCACTTATATCGGGTTCATTGCCGCCGGGTTGAGTGTGGTTGCTATCCCGGTGGTAGCCATTTTGCGCTTAACAACAGGCACAGCCCTTTTAGGGCAAGCCACCACACTGATCATCGTCCTCTTTTTAGGCGGGGTGCAGTTGATCAGCCTGGGGATCATTGGCGAATACATTGGGCGCATCTACGATGAAGCTAAAGACCGACCTTTATATATCATCGCAGAAGCACCTGAGGATGCCAACCCCACCAAAAGTTAATGTTCATCAATGAAATCATTACAAAAAAACGTAAATAAAGCTATAATCACACCACTTTTGTCTGACAATTAATTAAGGAGACTCTTTAATGGCAAAAATCGACCTGACTGTTTATCCCGATCGGCTTGAGCGTGCGGTGAAACGTGCGCGCGAACGTAATATCATCATCCCAACATTCGAACAAATGTTGAACCCCGAGCTTGTCCCGGACAATATCAAAGAAGAACTTAAAGACATTGGTTTGTGGGATTTGCACCCGCGAAATCTGTTCCGCATCACTTGGCATAACGAACCCAAACCCAGCGGTGGCCTTTTTGGTGGGCTAAATTACATTGAATTTCCACAGAGTTTAACCGGCACACCTGCAAGGATTATTGCCTTAGTTGGTAAATGGTTTCCCACAGGTGCCCATAAAGTCGGCGCTGCTTTTGGATGCCTTGTTCCACGCCTGGTCACCGGCCAATTTGACCCGACCTTACAGAAAGCCGTGTGGCCTTCTACAGGCAACTATTGCCGCGGCGGCGCGTATGATTCAGCACTGTTAGCCTGTGAATCAATTGCCATTCTGCCTGAAGAAATGAGCCAGGAGCGATTTGAGTGGCTTGCCAGCATTGCTGGTGAAACCATCAAAACTCCCGGTTCCGAATCTAATGTAAAAGAAATCTTTGATAAATGCTGGGAATTGCGAAGATCAGGGGAAGACTTGATGATCTTCAACCAATTTGATGAGTTCGGAAATTACCTGTGGCATTATTACCTGACAGGCCATGCCTTTGAAACCCTGATAAAACAACTTGCTGGCCCCAAAGACGAGTATCGGGGAATGGTATCTGCGACAGGATCTGCTGGAACGATCGCCAGCGGTGATTACATGAAACAAGTTTTCCCCGGTAGCTTCGTGACAGCTTCTGAGGCTGTTCAATGCCCCACCTTGCTCAGAAACGGTTTTGGCGCCCATCGCATTGAGGGCATTGGCGATAAACACGTGCCATGGATCCATCATGCGACAAACACGGATATTGTCGTTGGCATTGATGACAATGCCGTTGTTAATCTGGCGCGATTGTTTAATGAACCTGAAGGAAAGGCTCACCTGGCAAAAAGTGGCGTTCCTGCAGAACTGGTTGAGAACCTCAACCTATTGGGGTTCTCAGGAATATCAAACCTGCTTTCCGCGATTAAAGTGGCTAAATATCAGGAATTAACCGAAAATGATATTGTTCTGACAGTGCTTACCGATTCAATGGAACTTTATCGGAGCCGCCTGGTTGAAATGCATGAAGAGATGGGCGAATACTCAGCAAAAGCTGCTGCGGTAGATGATGCTCGCTGGTTGAAAGGGATTACAACCGATTACCTCGAAGATCTCACCTACATCGGTAAAAAACGCGTCCATAATCTCAAATATTTCACTTGGGTTGAACAACAGGGAAAAACCTATGAAGAAATTCAGGCACAATGGTATCAACGTGATTACTGGACAGAGCTTCAAGAACAAATTCCAGAAATGGACACGCTGATCGAAGAATTCAATGGTCGGGTTGGTTTGCTGTAACGCTCAATCTAATAACGCATAAAATGAAAGCCCCTGGTAAACAAAAATTTACCAGGGGCTTTTTGATTGCTGATAGCCGGTTTGTATGCCCATTCCATGATAAAATCTCCTCAGACCCAACCACTAAAAGAGGGATTATGAGCAACATTCTGCCTGCAACCTCACTGATCCTGGTCGCCATCCTGCCCAATCAACGCGATTTTGACATCGCCCGCCTCTTCGGCTGGTATCGAGTGCCGATGAAGAGCGCACCCAAAGTAATTTCGGTGGACTACCTCGCATTCTATCAAACCAAAGCCTTTGGTGAAGGTGAACGCTGGCAGATCGCCTATGTCGCCGAAATATTGGGCCATGAGCTGGTCCATCGGCGGGACCTGATCCGTGACGAACCGGATCATCCCCGCGCCCATGAAGAATATTTCAAACTTCAGATTGGCCCGTTGCAAAGGCTCGAACGCCCCATCCCTGCTGGAGATTGGAAGCGGATCACATTCTTTTACACGACCGGTGAGCAGTTCCAAACTGCCGCAACCATCAATGACCTGGTGGTAAAAACCCAGGATGAGCGTGAGATCTTGTGGCATACCCTACGCGAGCGTGCCCTGCACGCTAACGAATACCAGGCGACCGATCTACCTGAGTCCATTATCGACCCTGCCATCCTTGCTTTGTTGGGTGGGTTCAATAAGCCATAATCCCCCCTTCTGTTTAAAATCAAAACCGGTCAGTTTGCGGAAACCTGACCGGTTATTTTTTTCTAATCGAATGATTAGGGTCTAGAGGGGTTGAACGTCCTTAGCTTGCAGGCCCTTCGGACCCTGTTCCACGGAGAATTCTACCTGTTGTTCTTCTCGCAGTGATTTGAAGCCTGAACCCAGGATAGCGGTGTGATGTACGAAGACATCATCGCCAGCTTCACGTGCGATAAAACCATAACCTTTTGCATCATTGAACCATTTTACGGTTCCAATTTCTTTTTCTGACATTCTAAATACTTCCTTTTGTTGTTACTAAAATTTTGTTGTTATGTGATTTAAGTTTGTTGGTAAAAATAAAAAAACCATCCAGTCTCCGCAAGTCTGGACGGTCGATACCTTACCAAAACTGACATCACTTCATATGTGATAATACCACTTATCAAAAATTTGTCAAACAATTGCCTGCACAGGTTTTTCATAACAAACATAACCCGAAGCCTTAATCTATTGATTACAAACACGAAATATTATTCTTACCGGCTCAATCCTCATTAAATGTTCACTTAAAGCTTTTGATGGATCACTTTACAAGTTGACGCGATTAATACAGATATTATTTATTACCGAAGGAGGATAGAAAATAGACATTGACTTGTTAAGGATTCCCAATCCTCATGAGAATGATTGATTATGTATTGGTCCAGACTACGCTAGTCACTATTTTCCTCTTAATCTGCTAAAATCATTAAATAAGAACCCGCATCCAGACCATTCCTTGGAGTGAATCTTATGGCAATTCTGATAAAAAACGGCACTTTGGTGACCGCCAGCGAGAGTTTCAAAGCGGATCTGCTGATTGAAGACGAAAAGATCAAGTTGATCGGAGAGGGATTGACCCATCCCGATGCACAAGTCATTGACGCACACGGAAAACTCGTGTTGCCTGGCGGCATCGATGCCCATGTCCATCTCGACCTACCCATGTTCGGCACCGTTTCTTCTGACGATCACTACACTGGCGGTAAAGCTGCTGCCTTTGGGGGCACCACCACCGTGATCGATTTCGTCCCGCAGGATGAAGGCACATTGGAAGAGAATATCAACCGCTGGCATGACAAAGCCGACCCCAAAGCCTCTGTCGATTTTGGCTTTCACATGAACATCACCCGCTTCGATAAAGACGTGGCAAAAGAAATTTTCAGCTTGCCCGATCTCGGCATTACTAGCCTGAAGGTTTTCACAGCCTACAACGGGCGCCTTCGCCTGCAAGATAGTGAGATCTTCCGTGTGATGCGTGTAGCTCGCGCTGCGGGTATGTTAACCATGGTGCACGCCGAGAACGGCGATGTAATCGACATCCTTGTGGAAGAAGCCCTGGCAGCAGGTAATACTGCGCCGTATTATCACGCCAAAACCCGCCCGGCATGGGGTGCCGTTGAAGCATCCCTTAGGGCAGCAGCCCTGGCAGCCCAGGCAGGGGATGCGCCGCTTTATCTGGTGCATATGAATGCGGCTGGAGAAGTGGATCAACTGGCATATGCCCGTGAACATGGATTGAACATGATGGGTGAGACTTGCCCTCACTACCTGTTCTTCGTTGAAGAGGATCTGCAACGTGAAGACGGGGCAAAATGGATCTGTTCTCCTCCTGTCCGTAAAGAACGTGACAATGACCGACTTTGGGAAGGTCTTGAGAAAGGCATCATCCATACTGTGTCAACTGACCACTGCCCATTCTTTTTTGACGGCAACCAACCCATCGAATACGAAGGCGAAATGGTCGCGATCCCAGGCAAAGAATTGGGAGAAGGTGACTTTACCAAAATCCCCAACGGCCTGCCTGGCGTCGGAGACCGCATGCCCATCCTATGGACCCAGGGCGTGGGCACCGGGCGTCTGACGCCTAATCAATTTGTTGCCCTGCACGCCACCAACCCGGCAAAAATTTTTGGGTTATATCCACAAAAAGGTGCATTGGTGCCCGGTGCAGATGCGGATATCGCTATTTGGGACCCAAATTTAGAATTGCAGTATGGCGTCAATGTGGCGCAGCACCGCACAGATTACAACCTCTATGAAGGTTGGCGCCTGAAAGGCTTCCCAACCAATGTGTTTTTGCGCGGGCAACTGATCGTCGATAAGGGTGAATGGCATGGTAAGCCGGGCATGGGACGTTACCTCCTCCGTCACGAAGGTGAGATCCTTTAAAGGTTCTTTGATAAATCAATGATTCTTCTGCTCCCCATTGGGATTCTGCTTTTAGCCTCGCTGGCAATTTTTATCCTTGACCAGATCAAGCCCAAATTCGGCACAAGCTGGTTGATCGCGTCAATCACATCGGCCGTTGCCTGGCTGGTGATCTTGACCCTGCGGCTATACCTGCCCACCACGCTTGAAATATTAAACTGGAAACAGGTTGCACCCGGCTTTCTCGGAGATTTTTCGATATTGCTGGATTATGGCAATTGGCCCTATGTTTTCGCGCTGATCACCATTACCCTTTCGGTCATTTTGACAGATGCAGCCCGCACTCGTTACGACAGCACCCCACAGTCATGGTCCGCCAGCCTGATGATCACGGCGATCAGCCTGATGGCACTCCTTTCCGGCACCAGCATGATGCTGATGGTCACCTGGGCAATTGTAGACCTGGTGAAACTTGTCTATCAGTTACGGCTGGAAACCGCCGAACAATTCACACTCAGGATCATCATTTCCTATGGCGTTCGAATGCTTTCCATCCTGATGGTTTTTTACGCAACCACGCTTGCCTGGCAGGTTGATGGCAGTTTTGACCTGACCTCTATCCCGCAAAAAGCCGGTTTCGTCTTCCTTTTGGCTGCGGGTTTGCGTTTAGGTGTTTTTCCGCTTACCCTGCCTTTCCTGCAGGAGCCCGACTTACGGCGTGGCGCTGGCAATATCATCCGTTTAGCCCCGACGATCACCAGCCTGAGTCTGCTGGCACGCCTTCCGGCTGACCTGATCCCGCAGGGGTTGCAAAGCTGGGAACCGCTGTTCCATGTTCTGCTCCTTTTAGCCGGGTTTTATGCTGGGGCACGCTGGCTGCGCGCCTCTGACGAAATTGCAGGCCGCCCGTTTTGGATCATTGCCTGGTCAGCACTGGCGACAGCCTCGGTGCTGAATGGGGCACCCGCAGCAGGCCTTGCCTGGGGCATTGCGCTTATCCTGCCCGGCAGCCTTTTGTTTCTCTACTACCCGCGCATCCAGCGCATGAACTTTTTGCTATATTTTGGTTTGGTCGGACTGGTCGGTTTACCTTTTACCCCCATCGCAAGTGGTTGGGCTGGATTAACTGCTGATGGCATTAATGTTTTCAGTATTCTTTATCTGCTAATTCACACAATGATGGTTTTGGGTTACCTGAATCGCATCCTTCAACCCGGTGGAGAACCCGGCACACTCGAATCTTGGGCGAGGCTGGTTTATCCGTTGGGTTTAATCTTCATCATCCAGGCAATATTTGCTCTTAGTTTGATCGGATGGCCCGGCTCGCTGACGGTAGGAGTTTGGTGGCTGCCGCTGATCAGCAACCTCCTTATCGTTGGGATCATCCTGCTCGCAAATAAATTGGGGATCAGCCCACCCAATTACAAACTGCCTGCCAGCAGCAGGATGGCTAAAGTTTTAGAAACCATAATGCCACGCCTTGAGCCTATCCTCCGTCTGGAGTGGCTTTACAAGGTCATGTGGCGCATCAACAACTGGATCGGTAAATTATTGAACGCAATCTCAACGCTTTTAGAAAGCGAGGGCGGAATCCTGTGGACCTTCATCTTATTGGTGCTGCTAATTTCGCTGTTGTCGGGTGGAGGGCTTAACTGAAATGTCTATCCTCTCAACCCTCGCCTTCGTACTGATTGTGATCAGCGCGATGGTCATCCTGATCTTCAGAGATTGGCGGATCAACACCCTCGCACTGGCGGTCCAATACCTGGGGGCTTTTGCCCTGGTCACTCTCTCCTGGCCGTTAGGTATGGCTGTCGTAAAAGTCATCACCGGCTGGATGGCTACCGCTGCGATTGCCCTGACCTGCTTGCGCCAATATCCAACAGAAACAGCAACCGAACCAAACGCAAGTATGTTTTTTAGAGGATTATCTGGTTTGCTGGTGATCATGGTGATCTTTGTCATTTCTCCCAGCGTGCAAGAAAATCTTTTCCCATCATTAGACCCTGCCATCGTGCAGAGCGGGTTGATGATGATCGGTATGGCATTAATGCAGCTTGGCAGCAGGGCCGAACCCTACCTGACCATCATCAGTTTACTGAGCCTGATGGGAGGCTTTGAGGTTATTCATGCCGGGCTTGAACGATCTACCCTTTTGACCGGGCTGCTAGTGATCGTTAACCTGGGGCTGGCACTGGTCGGTGTGTTTTTTATTATAAAATCCAGTGACAAAGAAAAACAAATCCAAACTGAGGAGGAGGTTAAATGAGCCTCAGTATGCCTTTGCTGTGGGTTGTTCTTCCTTTTGTTGTAGCGGCTGCGTCCTTTGCATTCCTTAATAAACGTATTATGGGGATTGTTATCACTGCCATTACCGCTTTTGGTTTATCTCTGTTGGCAATCTTATTCCCAGAAGATCTGACCCTATCGATCGGCTCCCTCCAATTGGTTTTTACTGAAAGTCTTGCTATCCTCGGCCGCCAAATAACTATAGATTATGAGATACTGCCTTTCATTGCGTTCATCTTTGCGGTGACCGGTCTGTGGAGTTTAAGCAGCGGCACACCCAGCATTCCGGAGATATTCCGGCCGATCAGCTTGATGATCACCGCGCTGTTAACCGCAGCTATGGGCGTGGAACCCTTCCTGTATGCCGCCCTATTTATCCAGGCGGCTGTGCTGGTATCTATTCCCATTCTTTCCCCGGTAACAAAAAAGACCAATCCCGGCATACTGCGCTACCTCACCCTGCAAACACTCGCACTGCCACTCATCCTGCTGGCAGGCTGGCTGCTAACGGGGGTTGAAACCCTGCCGCCAGACAGCCCAAAGGTTGCTCAAACCACGATCGTTTTAGGGCTTGGGTTTGCCTTGTGGCTGGGGATATTCCCCTTTCATACCTGGGTGCCGATGGTCGGTGAAAGCAGCCAACCCGCAATTATGAGTTACTTGATGGCGCTCTTCCCAATGACCATCCTTACATTCAGCCTGAATTTCTTCGATCGTTACACTTTTATCAGAACTTCTGAGAACCTGTATGTCATTTTGGGAACAATGGGTGCCCTGATGGTGATCTTCGGCGGCGTCTGGACGATGTTTCAGGACAACCTCAAACGTGCCTTTGGTTTCGCAGCCCTTGCAGAAACCGGTTTCTCGCTCCTCGCCCTTAGCCTGCTCCCCCAAGGCGGCGCCCGGTGGATGTTAATGCTCTTCCCGGTACGGGCGCTGGGGTTCTGGTTGTGGGGATATTCGTTGACCCAGATCGAAAAATATGCCGACTCCCTTACCTTAACTTCCATTATTGGGTTGGCACGCCGCTATCCGCTCCTTTCCAGCGGGTTGATTTTGGCTCAATTAGGCATTGCCGGTTTACCCATTCTGGCAGCCTTTCCAATTAAAATCAACCTACTCACAGCTGTTGCCGGAACTAACCAAACGATTTCGACACTGGCATTTATCGGCAACCTGGGCTTATTCCTCTTCACTCTGCGGCTGGCAGCCACTCTGGTATCTTCTGAAAACAGGAACGCAACCCTTCGCTGGACCATCTCTGAAAAAAGATATGAGGTTATTCCGCTATTGATCGTGGTTCTGTTCCTGGTGATTTTAGGTTTGTTCCCACACACCATCTTTGCAGAAATCACAGATACCTTGACCGCCTTCATGCAACTGCAGTAAACTCCAGAAACCAACCAACCCTTTTATCGCCCCATGGTGCCGGGCAAAAAAGAGGCTTGTTGTGTATAATTCATGAACAATCTACGATAAGCATCTCGGTTTAACCTGGGTTTGTTTCAATCCCAATAACAATAGGTGAACATATGGAAAAACCACTTGATTCAGAACAATTTGAAAAACGCTTGGAAATGTTAGATAACGAACGGCGAAACGATAAGACCCTGATCGCCGCGTTACAGAGCAAATTGGAGAACCTGGGAACCGAAAACAACGCCCTCAGGATGCGCTTGGCTGATTTGGAAAGTGAAATCACCCGCCTGAACACCTTGATGGCACGCTTGGAACAATTCGAGGGGGATATTGCCAGCCTTCGTACAGACACGAACCGAAAAATAGACGACTTCAAAGGGTCAGTCGCAGAAAAAAGCATTAAAACAGACCGTAATCAAAAGGATATTGAAGACCTGAAAGGCGATCTGATTGATCTGCGCAAAAAAATCACTATCTTTGACGATGTTCATGAACAACTCGATGATCGCAAAAATGAAGATATGCGCCTGGCGAAATTAATCGAAGAATTGAAAGCCAATGTCAATGAAATCGGACGTTTTGACGAGGATTATAAACGCTCACTGCGTATGTTTGAGGAGAACCGCCGCCAGGACGCTAAAAAACTGACCGATTTGCAAGGCGAAATTTCCGCAATCCGCAAGCGGCAAGATGAAACCCGCGGTAAGCAGGAACTTGTGGGTGACACCATGCGCAAGCTGGAAACAAGGATCAGGAGCCTGTTGGAAGCGGAATCGGAACGGCGCGAGGCGCAAACCGCCTTCATCGAAAAGGTCAACCTATCCCAGGTGGATCGCGACCGGGTCTTCACGCAATGGTCGGAACGATTTGAAACCATGGAACAGATCACGACCAGCCTTGAAGAACAAATTTCCGGCTTAGAAGATACCCACCGCTCCGTCAAACAATCTCAGGCCGCACTCGATGAAGTCACCCAACGGTTTGAGCGACGGATCAATGAAATTACAGAAGTCCAACGCCTGAATGAAGACCGCTTCAGGCAGGAGTGGACAACTTTCAAATCTGACGATCAAAAGCGGTGGTCAAATTACACCCTATCCCAAGAAGAGCAGCATCGCGAAATGAACCGCTCTCTCGACAGCGTCACAGAGCGGATCGCCAACCTTGAAGACACTTTCGAATCCATCCAGGATACCATCCAACAGCTTGGCAACCAGGAAATCAAACAAATGCAATCTATCCTGAGCACATACCGGGACGCAATCGACACATACAATAACATTTTCAAAGAATAAACAGACAGGAAATTACAGGTGCAGGTTATCGGAACCGCTGGTCATGTAGACCATGGCAAATCCACGCTCATCAACCGCCTCACAGGGATCAACCCGGATCGGCTAAAAGAAGAACAGGACCGAGAGATGAGCATTGAGCTGGGCTTTGCCTGGCTTCAATTGCCAAACGGTGAAGAAATCGGCATTGTGGATGTGCCCGGACACCGCGATTTCATCGAAAATATGCTGGCGGGTATTGGTGGCATTGATGCAGCGCTCTTTGTGGTGGCAGCCGATGAAGGCGTGATGCCCCAGACCCGCGAGCACCTTGCCATCCTCGACCTGCTGCAGATCCCGGCAGGTGTTGTTGCATTAACCAAAACAGACCTGATCAAAGAACCTGAATGGCTCGACCTGGTCGAAGCCGACTTAAGCGAAACCCTGCAGGGCACCGTGTTGGCAAATGCACCCATCGTCAGAGTCAGCGCACGTACGGGTGAAGGCATCGATGAGCTGATTCGTGTTTTGCAGGATATGCTTTCTCAGCGCCCCCACCGTCCTGACCTGGGACGCCCGCGCCTCCCTATCGACCGGGTCTTCACCCTGCCCGGGTTCGGGACGATCGTCACGGGCACATTGATGGACGGTCAACTCGCGGTCGGTGACAGCGTGGAAATCCTCCCATCGGAGTTGGAGGGCCGGATACGCGGCTTGCAGACTCATAAGCAGGCAGAGGAGCACGCCCTCCCGGGTGGCCGCACGGCAGTCAATGTCACTGGTATCAGCGTAGATCAAGTTATGCGCGGCGATGTTCTCGTTCACCCGGACACCTATGCGGCGACAAAGATGATGGATGTTTGGTGCACCCTGATCAAAGATGCAGATGCGCCGCTGAAACACAACGCTGAAGTAAAAGTTTATATCGGCGCAGCCGAGGTTATGGCCAGAGTCCGCTTGCTGGGGGTTGAGGTGCTGCAACCGGGAGAAGATGCCTTCTTGCAGTTGATGCTGGAGGACCCCATCGTTGCCCTTCGGCAAGATCGTTTCATCATCCGCCGGCCTTCACCGCCGGCCACTATCGGTGGCGGACAGGTGGTTGACCCGCACCCCAGACGCAGGCATAAACGCTTTAACGAAATCCGCCAGGCAGAGCTGGAGCAATTATTGGTCGGCTCGCCTGAGGAGATCATCTTCCAGACAGCTCAAAAATTGGGCGCTACCTCGCTCAAGGAAATCATTGAAACCTCAGGGTTAGAGAATGCCCCTGCACAACAAGCTGCCAAAACATTGATCGACGACGGTAAACTGGTGCCATTAAACGGAGAGCGTTTGATCCTCCCGGCTGAAAGCGTTCGCACCCTGCAGCAAAAAATGGAAGAAAAACTTAGTGCCTATCACCAGGGATTCCCGTTGCGACCCGGCATGCCGAGGGAGCAGCTAAAATCAGAAATGGGCCTGGCATCAAATGTGTTTGATGCCCTGATTTCACGCATGGCGGCTGGCGATGTCCTCATCGAAACCAGCGCCAAGCTGCACTTATCTGGCCACGCCGTGCAGTTTACCCAGAATCAGCAAACCCAGATCAAGTCACTCCTGAAAGCCTTTCACTCATCGCCCTATTCACCGCCTTCAGTCAAGCAGTGCGCCGAGGAGATTGGCGAACCGCTGTTACAGGCATTGATTGAAACCGGTCAATTGATCCAGTTAAGCGAGGATGTGCTGTTTGAGCACGCTGTATATGAAGAAATGCAAACTGCCGTCATCGACCATATCAAAGAAAACGGCAGCATCACCCTGGCTGAACTGCGGGATAAGTTCGACACGAGCCGTAAATATGCCGTCGCGGTCCTTGAATACCTCGATCAAACGGGGGTCACTTTACGGCGCGACGACAAACGCGTTTTACGGCGCCCGAGATGAGCCCTCAGTCTCAAACCAATCAATCATCCCTTTACATTTCCCCATTTATTAACCGCATCAAATCAACGACTTTTCTCATCAGTCACATTGAAATTTACGGTAAAATAGTGAAGCACTCACCAATCATTTAACCAAAGGAGAGATCCAAGTTATGCGATGGAAAATTTTACTCACAGACGGTCTTGCCCCAATAGATGACCAGGAATTGCTGGCAAAGGTTGATCTTGATGATCGAAAAGGCATAACCGCTGAAGAACTGCTGGAAGTGATTGCAGATTACGATGCAGTGATCGTGCGCGGCCGCACAAAAATCACAGAGGAAGTCCTTGCTGCCACCGAGAACCTGAAACTTGTCGGACGGATGGGCGTTGGCGTGGATAACATCGACCTGAAAGCCGCCAAGGCACACGGAGTCACCGTGGTAAACGCCCCGGTGGCAACCACCGTGTCGGTCGCTGAACTCACCATGGGGTTGATGCTCAGCCTGATTCGTGGGATCGCCAAAGCCGATGCAGGCATGAAAACGGGCGAATGGCTTAAGAAAGAACTGGTCGGCACTGAGCTTTACCAAAAGACCCTGGGTGTGATCGGTTTTGGTCACATCGGCGAAGAGGTGGGCAAGAGAGCCCTGGCTTTCGGCATGCGCGTGATTGCCTGCGACCCGGTCCGCTCCGCAGAGGAAGTTAAAGCCGCTGGGGCGGAACCCGTCGAATTCGAAGACCTGCTCCAACAGGCTGACATCATCACCATGCATATCCCGCATATCGAACCCACGCATCACCTGCTGAATGACGCAGCATTCAATTTGATGAAGGATAACGTGCTGATCGTCTGCGCCGCCCGCGGCGGTGTGATCGACGAAAGCGCGCTGTTGGCTGCCCTCGACAGCGGCAAAGTGGCTGGCGTCGCGCTGGATGTGTTTGAAAAGGAACCTCCTGGTGCAGAGCGATTGCCCATGCATCCCAAAGTGATCGCTACGCCGCACATTGGCGCACAAACGAAAGAAGCGCAGTTGCGTGCCGGGCACGATATCGTCTCTGAAGTGGTTGCTGGTTTAGATGGCAAACCCCTGCGCTGGAAAATTGTCTGATCAGAATGACAGAGCCTTCAATAAATTTGGCTCACGATGCACATAAAAGGAAAAAACATGTCTGATAAAACTGAAATTTCACCCAAAATGCAGAACCTTTACGATTTGGCCGCCGAATTAGATGATCTTGGTCACGTTGCGGCTTTGTTGGGATGGGACCAACAGGTTAACATGCCGCATGGTGGGGCAGAAGAACGGGGCTTGCAATCCGCCGCCATCGGACGCATCATGCACGAGAAATTCACCTCGGATGAAGTTGGCCAGCTTATTGCCGATCTTGTAGAAGAGGTCGGTGACCTGAACGCCGAAACCGACGAAGCGCGCGCCGTTAAAGTGGCCAAACGAGTTTATGAAAAACAAACCAAAGTGCCCTTGCCCATGCTGATGGAGCAAATTAAGGTCACCACCATGGCACATCAAGCCTGGGAAGAAGCCAAAGCAAAATCTGATTTTTCGATCTTTCAACCCCATCTTGAAAAGATTGTCGATCTTCGCAAACAATACGCGGACCTTTTCAAACCCTTTGACCATGTTTACGACCCGCTGCTGGATGACTTTGAACCCGGGATGAAAACCGCAGAGGTCAAAGAAATCTTCAACAAACTGCGTCCCCAGCAAGTTGAATTGCTGCAAGCCATCGCGGAAAAAGAACCCCCTGACAATTCCTTCCTCAAACAGCATTATGATGAAGACTTGCAGGAAACCATTGGGCGTTATGTCATCACCCGCTTTGGGTACGATTGGAATCGGGGCCGATTAGACCTGGCTGCGCACCCCTTCACGACGGAATTTGGCCAGGGCGATGTGCGCATCACCACCCGCTATCTCAAAGACGATGCCGGTTCTGCCCTGTTCAGCACCATGCATGAAGCCGGGCACGCCATGTATGCACAGGGTGTCCCCCCGAAATATCGGCGGCACCCCCTCAGCGGCGCCGCTTCTCTCGCCATCCATGAGTCCCAATCCAGGCTGTGGGAAAACCTTATCGGGCGCAGTAAGGAATTCTGGTCCTTCTTCTATCCCTCCCTGCAAATGCTCTTCCCCCAATATCTTGGGAACGTCAGCGAGACGGATTTCTACCGGGGCATCAACCGGGTTGAGCCGTCCTTCATCCGTGTAGAAGCCGACGAGGCGACCTATAACATGCACATCATGCTCCGCCTCGAAATCGAAATCGGGTTGATGGAAGGCACGATTGCTGTGGGTGACCTGCCGGAAATTTGGAACACCAAGATGCAAGATTACCTGGGAATCACCCCGCCGGATGTTGCCAGGGGAGTTCTGCAAGATGTGCATTGGTCAGGCGGGATGATCGGCTACTTCCCGACCTATGCCCTCGGCAACCTGGCTTCGGTGCAGTTATGGGATAAGATGCTGGAAGAGAATCCGAATATCCCAGATGAGATTGCACAGGGAAAATTTGACACCATTTTGGGTTGGATGCGTGAGCATATCCATCAATATGGCAGCAAGTTTGAGCCGCAGGAGCTGATGCTCAAAGCCACCGGCAGTAAGATCACACCCGAACCTTACGTTCAGTATCTCAAAACAAAATACGGCGAGATTTACAATCTTTAATCAACCGTCAAGCGCTATGTTTCACAGGCCTCTCCAAATAAATGGAGAGGCCTTTTCGCATGCGAGATAGATTGATTGTATAATTTAGCCATGCTGACCAAACTTAGGGTTAGCCTGTTGTTTTGCCTGTTAGCGGCTTTCTGCCTGCTGCCGCCTGAAGGCAGCCTGGCACAGCCCTCCCCCGCCATTTCAATCCTCAGCCCCGGAGAAGGCGCCATACTCACCTCCCCAATCCTGCTGGAGGCCGAGGTTGTATCTGACCCGGAGGGTTTGGTCCGCGTGACGCTCCTGGACCACAATGGCAACCCGCTTGCCCGTCAATTGCTGCGTGTGAACCCAGCGGATGATCGTTATCTGGCTGTGTTCAGATCAGAAATTCCCTTTGAAATCCCCGCTGAAAGCACTCAGGCACTGTTGACACTGGAAACACTCGATGCAAAACAGCGGCCGATCAGCCTGCGGTCTGTCAACCTCAGCCTGGTATCCAGCGGAAGTTCAAACCCCGCAACGCCATCCCCCCAAGAAATCTGGGTGGAGATAGACGCGCCCCCTGAAATGGCCGTCCTGGAAGGCGGACGGTTCCAAATCAAGGGCTCGGTCGTACCCATCACCCAAAACCCTGTCTTCTTTGAGTTGATCACTGAAGGTGACCGCGTCGTCGGTTCGGCGCAGTTAGCTGTAAAAAATCCAGATGAGATGATCGAGTTTGACATCCCTATCACCTACACCTATATCAGGGAACTGACAGATGTGCGCCTTGTGATCAGGCAGTCCAGCACTGCCTATGGGGCAGTCATTATCCTGGATAGCCTCCCCCTTCAATTATTACCCTGAAAGCTCATACTAAAAAATCCTTCCTTCGGACTCTGTCCCCGCCCTGCATTTTCATTCAAGGTATAATTGGGAACGTTGCCTGCGATGGTAACACTGTCTTAAGTTGGAGGCTTGCATGGCTGAAAAGTATGATGTGATCGTGATTGGCGCCGGCGTAGTCGGCAGTATGGTGGCGCGTTTTCTTTCAAAGTATGAGCTGGATATCCTGATGATTGAAAAAGAGGTGGATATCGGGATGGGCACCAGTTCTGCTAATTCCGCTGCCGTGCATGCGGGTTATGATGCGTTCCCGGGCAGCAATAAGGCGATCACCAATGTGATGGCTGTGGAGATGTGGCCCCAACTCTCAGAAGAATTGGGCATCGCTTATGAACGCTGCGGGGATTATGTGGTTGCTGTTAGCGATGCCGATATGCAGGTATTGGAAGAACTGCTGGATCGCGGCAATCAAAACGGCGTCCCCGGGATGGAGATCATCAGCGGTGAGGAGATGCGCCGCAGAGAACCCCTGATCCGTCCGGACACCGTCGGCGCACTATGGGCACCCACCGGCGGCATCAGCGATCCTTTCGCGGCCAATATCGCTGCGGCAGAAAACGCCGTGATGAACGGCGTTGAAATCAAACTTTGCACAGCCTTTGAAGATTTCATCATGGACGGTGATCAAATCACCGGCATCCGCACCAACCAGGGTGACTTCGCTTGCCGCTGGGTGGTGAATGCGGCAGGGCTGTATGCCGACGAGGTGATGCACAAAGCCGGCGTCCGTCCTGAATTCACGATCCGCCCCCGCCGGGGTGAATACCTGATCCTCGACAAGGCTGATTTCCAACTGACAAAAAACACCATCCTCTTCCCAACGCCTTCCGATAAAGGCAAGGGTATTCTGGTTGCTTCAACCCTGCACGGCAACGTGATCGTCGGCCCAAATGCTAATTTCGTTGACTCCAAAGAAAACAAAGAGATGACCAAAGAGGGCATTGAAGAGATCTGGTCGGGCGGGAAGACCCTCGTCCCAAGCGTCAACCGCAAGCACATCATCGCAGAGTTTGCGGGTCTGCGCGCCACAGGCAATGCCCCCACACCCAACCCGGACATCGATTACAATCAGGATTTCGTCATCGAGATTCCGGAGAAGGTCAAAGGTTTGGTCAACCTGGGCGGGATCGAATCCCCCGGTTTCACATCAGCCCCCGCCATTGCCGTCAAAGTGATTGAGTTGCTTAGAGGTGCAGGTGAGAACCTGGTTGAAAAACCAAAATGGAACCCGATCCGAACACCCCGTCCTGTTTTCAGGCACATGACCCGCGAAGAACAGGCTGCACTGATTGCAGAAAATCCCGCTTATGGCAGAATCGTCTGCCGCTGCGAAAACGTGACTGAAGGTGAAATCCTGGCAGAAATCCATGCACCAATACCGGCAGACACCTATGATGCCATCAAACGCCGCACCTGGCTGGGTACCGGCCGCTGCCAGGGCGGGTTCGACATGCCGCGGGTGGTCAGCATCCTCTCCGAAGAGCTGGGTCTCTCGCCGGAGGAGGTCACTAAGAAAGGCAAAGGGTCTGAGCTGCTGTTCCGGCAAACGAAAGATGTCACGAAGGACCATCTGACCGTGGAGGATTTGATATGAAACACAACTACGATGTGATCGTCATCGGCAGCGGTCCCGGCGGTCTGGCAGCAGCCATTGCTGCCAAAGAAAACGGCGCACAGGATGTGTTGATCATCGAACGCGACCTTGAACTGGGTGGCATCTTATTGCAATGCATCCATAACGGGTTTGGCCTCGAGCTCTTCGATCAGGATATGCCTGGCCCTGCCTATGCCCAGCACTTCATTGAAAAGGTCAAAGGACTTGGCATCCACACCTTGATGGACACCATGGTGCTGGATATCACACCAGAGCGTAAGGTTTATGCGATCAACAAAGATCAGGGCTATATTGACCTTTCTGCACGCGCCATCGTGTTGGCGATGGGCTGCCGCGAACGGACCCGCGCCCAGATCTTATTGCCCGGTGCACGCCCTGCCGGTGTGTATACCGCCGGCACAGCCCAGCGCTTTGTGAATGTGGAAGGTCAGATGCCCGGCGAAAAGTTTGTGATTCTCGGTTCGGGCGATATCGGCATGATCATGGCGCGCCGTCTGACGATTGAAGGCGCAAAGGTGCAACGCGTGCTCGAGATCATGCCTTACCTGACCGGACTGACACGCAATTATGTGCAGTGCCTGCTCGATTACGGCATTACCCTCCAAAAGCAGCGCACGGTCAACCGCATCATCGGCAATGACCGCGTGGAGGCGATCGAAGCCGTCAGCGTAGATGAGCACTGGAACCCAATCCCAAACTCCAAAGAGATCATTCCCTGCGACACCTTGCTGCTGTCTGTGGGCTTGATCCCCGAAAATGAGCTTTCAAAGAAAGCCGGGGTATTGCTGGACCCGGTCACCAACGGCCCCTTCGTCGATGACCGATTTATGACCAGCGTGCCCGGCATTTTTGCGGCAGGTAACGTCGTGCATGTCTATGACCTGGTGGATTGGGTGACTGAAGCCGGATATGTCGCCGGTAAAGGCGCAGCCCAATTTGCCCAGGCTGAAAAAATTGAAGCTGCCGAGCAAATCCCGTTCAAAGCTGGCGAGAATATCCGTTATGTCGTCCCCCACAAACTGGAAAAAACGCATCTGGCGGAGGATGAAGTCCGCCTGCAGATGCGCGCCATCACCCCGATTGAGGAACGCGTGCTGGTCACCGTAGAAGATCAGAACGGCGAGGTAATTGCAAAAAAGGCGGAAGCCTACGCCCGTCCGGGTGAGATTCTCTCGCTAAGCATCAAACCCCGGGCTTATGACGCCGTCCAGCAAGCATCTGTGCTGACGGTCAATGTGCGCAAACGCTGAAAATTATTGGTAGTGAAGAAAGGAAGAACCCATGGCTGAAACCAGTGATATCATTTGTGTCGCCTGCCCCAAGGGATGTGCGCTGCAAGTTAAACATGAAGGCAAAGATGTGATCGAAGTGATCGGCGCTGGGTGCCGGCGAGGTAAGGAATATGCCATTTGCGAACTACAAGACCCGCGTCGGATGGTCGCCTCAACCGTTAAAGTGAAGGGCGGATTGCATCCGCTGGTTCCGGTTTACACCCGTGAAGGCTTCCCCAAGCCGCTCATTCCTCAACTGGCGAAAAAACTGCGCGAGGTTGAAGTGCCCGCGCCGGTTCAGATCAACCAGGTGGTATTACAAGACGCCCTCGGCACCGGCATTGACGTGATCGCCAGCCGCGACATGCCCAAAGTGGATTGAAACCATCCCGATCCAAAAGAATATACTTAACGCCCCGATAATTGCAACAACCGGGGCGTTTTTTTCTTATAAAAATCCCCGAAGGAAATGCCTTCAGGGATTTTTGTTTATTACATCTCAATTCGCATATCAAATCAATCGGTTTGAGTTGCCTTTTGCTTCCGACCATGCATAAAGAACAGGTAATACATGGCAATCGCAATCACATACAGTGTGATCGTTCCCAGGAACGATGGCGTAAAACCATAACTCACCTGGAGCATACCGCTGATCACGGGGCTAAATGCCCGCCCAAAGCTGTGCACCATGCTGTTCAGGCTGGCCACCATCGCCCGTGATTCTGCATCCACCTGCTCCATCACGAAAGTCTCATAAACGGGTGAGCTCATATTCATCAAAGTCAGGCGGATGAAGTAAGCCAGCGCACTGAGGCTGAACAATGGCGAGAAGCCTAATAATATCAGGAACGGGATCGAGATGGCCTGCGTAAAGACCACAACCTTGATCTTGCCAAAACGATCTGCAAATGCCGGCGCTAAGATCAACCCGACACCCATCGCCAATGAACCCCAGGCAAACATCGTGCCGATCACGGGGTCCGGCTGATTGTGCACTTTACTGAAGAAGATATTCATAAAGGGCATGATCAATCCCGCGCCAATCGATGTGATGAACATCGGCAGCAGCAGTTTGGTAAGCGTCCCCGGGTTCTCACGGGCATAGGTCAGCGGTGCAAACACAGTTACCTCTTCAGAGGGGAGAATATTGCGCTTAAGCAATAAACGGGGGATGACTGCGAGAATTACCAGCACCCCGGCGACGCCAATCGCCCAGGCATAGGCGGTTGTGCTGACCGGGCTGACATCAAAAATGCCGCCAAACCAGGTGGGTAAGTAACCGCCAACCCAGTCGCCAACAGAAAAAGCCGCCATGCGCAGCCCCGAGCCGATGCTGAACAAATAAGTCCGTTCAACCTCGCCGCTGTTTTCCATCAAGAATGGCCCATTGGTGACCGCGCCTAAACTTGATCCAACCCCCATCAAAATATTCATGGCGATCAGCATGGGCACGGAGGGGAAAAGTACCATCAACAAGATGGACGAACCCGTCACCAGGCCTGAAATCACCAGGGATCGCTTACGCCCCAACATGTCGGCCAGGTAACCCATGGGCAGCGCCGCGATCAGGGTTGACATGCTGCTGACGGTTGAAAGCAGCCCCATCAGCGTTTCATCATAGCCCATGCTCCGCAGGAAAAAATTGAACAGGATCCGGTGCACACCAAAACCAGCACCATAGATCATAATGCTGATCAAATACTTACGGGCATTCGGTCGAAAAGCCTTTACACGTTCAAGATAGGTTTTTATGACACCGTTTTCAGAAGGTTGCTCTTTAATTTCTTTGATTTCCAAGATCAATCTCCAGATAAAAATGCCCTGAAGTGTTCAACGGTGGCATTCACCCCATCCATACGCAGAGCATATTTACGCTCAGCCTCCGGCGACACGGTCACCTGCACCATGCCGGCCAAACGTAAATTGTGCAAATGATAAGTTACCGTTGGGGGGCGCAGGCGCAAAATCTTGCTCAGTTCACTGGGCGTAGACGGCCCCTCCAGCAGGTAGCGCAAGATACGCAACCGAGTGGGGTCAGCCAGCGCTTTCAAAGCATTCAGCAAGTCTTCAGGCACCAGGTCTCCCGGAACGAGCGCCATGCCATCCGGCCGTGCACCAAACAGCACAATCGCTTTTTGTTCATTTAGCCTGCTGAAAAACATGAATGGTGCACCCCAGAATGACGGCGCAAGGACAAGCGTGGAGACTTCCGAAATCCAATCCATGCGCACACCTGCTGATAATTTTTCTAGTAGAGTCAACACATCTGTTGTTTCAGACATCTCCTGGGCTTTGGTCAACGCTGTTTCTTGCGCGGGGATGATGCGGATTTCTTCCTCCTGGTAGAAGTTTTCCACATACGCCTTGAGTGAATCCAGAAGATCGATCCCAAATTGCTTGCGATCCACCCATGCTTCAAACAACGCCCTGATCACCTGCCGGGTTGCGCGGTTTTGGGGGCGATAGCCTTCTTTGATCTGCGCTTCAGTTGCCGCAGTCAGGCGTTGTTTCCCATCCAGAGAGAGCAATAGATCACGGTAATCCCGCCTTGCCTCTGAAGTAACCGTGCCGAAATAAATTGCTGGCAAACGATCTTCTGGGGGGAGCGCTTCAAGAACTTCGATCACCACGGCAGCATCCTTTGGTTCAGGCAACTCATAAATAAAGCGCAAAGGGACATTAAGAAATTTCTGTGCCTGATCGAGCACATCCCGCAGATGGATGGGCAGGCGCGAGCGCACACCTGCTGCCCAAGAAGGGCGCAAACCAAATTCGTCGGGCTCGTGGAGTATCGATAGGCTGACAAACAAATCATACGCACTGCCTTTATCCCAAATAAGTTGTGGTTGTTGATCCATAGAAACCTCTTTAATTGATTATTTGACTTACAAATGATCAGGGTCCAGACTCTTTTAGGCAAGACATTAATGATAGACATATTCTGTCTTCCAATGCTTTATTAGATGAACGCCTAACCGGTTAGATATTAGTCTAATCAACCTGATTTGTCAAGCCCAGGCAAGATTAAATTCAGTTTTGAGCAGGCTGCCTTACCCCTGTCGTGATTTGCTTTAATTATCGGAACGGTTATAATCCCTGTATGCCAAAAAAGCGATGGGACACCCCCAAAAAGAAGAAAAACACAGCCCTCAAGATTATTCTGATCTTGATTGGCGGGATCGCCTTGATGGCGGCGCTCTACCAATTCCCGCCCATACATGACCGACTCTACTGGCGCTTCGCTAATATTCGGGCGGATATTTTCTATTTCTTCAACCCCCCAGAGGAAACATCCTTCTCACCCGGGCAACAGGAACAAATGGAAGTGATCGTCCAGAGCACGCAAACCGCCATGGCACCAACAGCGACTGCCACACTGGTGCCGTCGCTCACGGCGACGAACTTTATCAGCCCGACGCCTACCGCCACTCTCACACCAACACCCACCCCAACACCAATCCCGGATCAGGTTCGCCTGAACGGTGTCGTGCATGAATTCCAAAAATTCAATAACTGCGGCCCCGCAAACCTGTCGATGGCACTATCGTATTGGGGATGGGAAGGCGATCAGTTGGTCACTGCCGCCTGGTTAAAACCCAGGATGGAAGACCGTAATGTAATGCCCTATGAGATGGTGGACTACGTTAATACACAGACGAATTTTAGAGCCCTCCTGCGCTGGGGCGGCGATCTTGACATCATCAAGCAGTTTGTTGCGGCAGGCTTCCCGGTGATCATCGAAAAAGGCTTTGAAGAAGAAGTGGCACAAAAAGCCTGGATGGGGCATTATGGTGTGATCACCGCCTATGATGAGGAAAAACAAACCTTCCTTATTCAGGATTCCTACGTGGCAGCCGATTATTCCAATCCCTACGAAAAAGTCGAACGTCACTGGCGCTCGTTCAATTATGCTTACATTATCATCTACCCGCCAGACCGTGAGGCAGAGGTGCTGTCAATCCTCGGCCCGCATGCAGATGAGGTTTACAACTATCAACAGGCCGCACAAAAAGCATTGGAAGAGATCGAGGTCCTATCTGACCGAGAACTGTTCTTTGCCTGGTTCAATTACGGGACAAACCTGATGTATTTGGGCGATTATTACGGCTCAGCCCAGGCATACGATCAGGCTTATGAGATCTATGCGGATCTGGCTGCCAAGCCCTGGCGTATCACCTGGTATCAGACCGGGCCTTATTTTGCTTACTTCTACACGGGTCGCTACCAGGATGTAATTGATCTGGCGGACATCACCCTCAGTTATTCCTCAGCGCAACCCGCCATTGAGGAATCGTGGGTTTGGCGCGGGCGCGCCAAAGTCGCCCTCGGGGATATCGAAGGCGGCATTGAAGACTTCAGAACCGCCCTCGAATGGCACCCGGACTGGTGGGTGGCTGAGCAGGAATTAACAAACTTAGGTGTTACACCTTAACATAATGAACGAAATCCCCCCTCGTTGGGGGTTTTTTTAAAAGTTGCAAATCAACCCTGTTAAAATTATAATAATTAATATAAACAATATCAAAATAACCACTAACTAAAGGAGATGCGCTTATGTTCCACAAATTGACACAAAAAATTGATAACCACCTGCACTTTGACCATGTTGACGCCCACTGTGATATCCCCTGCGGCATTTACGATCCGCACCAGGCCATCATCGGTGCCTTGACCGTGATTCGCATGGTGGACCTGATGGATGATTTCGTCAAGACACACGACAAGGTTGAGACAGCCGAGTTCATTAACAGCATGTCACGTTATGTTGCCGTCAAAGAAGAACACGCCGAACTAACCAAACACGAAATCCGTGTGATCTGGGGCGACTTTATGAAAACCCCGCACACCGAAGAATATCCCCAACTGAACGAGCTGGTGCACAAGATCATGCAGCTCGGATCAAAAGCCCGACAGTCTGTGGATCGTGAGACAGCGCTGGCTTTACTTCAGGCTGTCAATGAATTTGCGGAGATCTTCTGGCAGATCAAGGGCATCAAAACCAAGCGCGTTAAGGCGCCCTATTCCGTCAGTGAAGAGATCGTTGTACCCGAACTCTAATTGCTTCTAAAAATTTATAAAATCCGTGGTCACAGCCTGCATCCCGACTTCAAAGAGGGTGACTATGTTTTGGCCTCGGGTTTTCCTTTTCCTATCAATAAGATCCGGGTTGGTGATGTGATCGTCTTTCATCAACCCGGTTTAGGCACCCTGATCAAACGCGTGCAAACCGTTCTAAATGGGGGGTCAGCCTTTGATGTGCGCGGCACACAGATCAACAGCACCGACAGCCGGGATTATGGTCCTGTACCCCGAGAGACGGTCAGGGGTAAAGTTATCTGGCACATCCGTAAACCCTAATTCGGACAAGGAAATCAAACGCCCGTGAAAGCAGACCTGCTCTTACTGATTACAGCCATCATCTGGGGTTTTGCTTTTGTCGCCCAGCGCATGGGCATGGACCACATGGGGCCGTTTACGTTCAACGCTCTGCGCTTTACCTTAGGCGGTTTGTCGTTGCTGCCTGTTCTTTTTCTTTCACATCGCAAGACCAAACAACCCTCATTATTGCCGCTAAAGCAATCCCTGCTGCCTGCACTGCTGACCGGTTTAGCATTGTTTGCCGGCGCTTCGCTGCAGCAAATCGGCCTTGTAGGCACCACAGCAGGCAAAGCGGGGTTCATCACCGGTTTATATGTGATAGTGGTGCCTCTGCTGGCTTTGTTGTGGGGAAAGCGCACCCATCTGGCACATTGGGCAGGCGCCATCTTGGCTGCCATCGGGCTGTACTTCCTCTCCGTCAGGGGTGACCTGACGGTGTCATCATTCGATTTGATCGTCCTGGCTGGAGCCTTCATGTGGGCAGTGCATGTGCACCTGATTGCGCGCTACTCTGCCAAGGTTGGGCCGATTCGGCTTTCGGTTATGCAATTCTTGATCTGCGGCGCGCTCAGCGCATTTGCTGCCCTAATATTTGAAACACCAACACTAACCGCCATCACCGATGGCATCTGGCCAATTCTTTATGGCTCGTTTTTATCCGTTGGCTTGGCTTACACCTTGCAGGTCGTTGCCCAACGCACTGCTGACCCCACCCATGCAGTGGTGATCCTCAGCATGGAAGGCGCTTTTGCCGCTTTGGGCGGATGGCTTGTGTTAAACGAAATCCTCACCTTCAGAGACCTGGGAGGCAGCGTCCTGATTTTAGCCGGCACCCTGATTTCCCAATTTCTTGGTAAGGGTGAAACTTAAAACCGCACTGGTTGCCATTCAGAATTGCTTTGCTTTGCGTGTAAAATAGTCTTAACACCACTCGTAACCTGCATCCATGGAGCAGCCATGTCCCCTTCTGACACGATCAAATCATTCGCCTGGCGGCGAAACCTGGCCGATTTCCTCCCGCGCAAACCCAAACCTATGCGCATCACGCCCAAACTGCTGTGGCATATGCTGCCCGGCATCTGGCGCATCAACCGCTGGGCGCGGCAGTTACGGCGCACGGGGCGCAGACCCCTATTCGACCTGGTGAGGGGAGGTTTCCCGGTTGAGCCGGATAAAGGCGTGCCTTTGGGCGGCTTGGGCGGCGGGACGATCACGCGCGGTATCAGCGGCGACTTCAACCGCTGGGCGCTTAAACCCGGCGATTATACTTATGGGGCAGTAACGGCTGATCAGTTTTCCCTGTTCGTCAAACGGGATGGCACCCCGCCGCAAGCCGTGGTGCTCAATCCCACCATGCCCGCAGGAAATCATTTACAAAATTGGGGCTGGGGACTTGACCCGGCTAAAGTGACTTACAACGCCCTGTTCCCCCGCGCCTGGCACGATTACGATGAGCCTGTTGAAGGCACCCACCTCACCTGCCGGCAGATCTCACCCGTCATCCCCCACAATTACACCGACTCCAGCCTGCCTGTCAGCACCTTTATTTGGACAGTTGAAAACGAAGGTGAAACGAGTACCTCGGTCTCATTGATGTTTTCCTTCCAGAACGGCACTGGCGGTAAAAATGATTTTACCGGCGGGCACAGCAACCATCTGATTGCAGATGAAAGTGACCCGGATCAAGTGGTCGGTATTGCTCTGAACCACATCCACCGTCACCCCAAGCCGCTTGAGGCAGGGCAAAAGCTCTCCCAGCAGACCCAATATGAAGACCCGCTTACATTCGCCATCGGCGTACTAAAAACAGAGAATATCGCAATCAGTTACCAGACGCGGTTTATCACCAACACCTCCTCTTCCGATCTCTGGGATGAATTCTCGCAGGATGGGCGATTGAGCAATATCATTGACGAGTCGCCATCCTCCGCTGGGGAGGCGATCGGCAGCGCGATCTGTGTACAGGTCAAGGTGCCCCCCGGCGAAAGCCGCCAGGTCGTCTTCGCGCTGGTTTGGGATATGCCGATTGCACGCTTCCCGGAAGGTACTGGCTGGTATCGGCGATACACAAAGTTTTTCGGTCGTGAAGGGAATGCCGCCCCTGCACTGCTTAGCGATGCCCTGACTCACTATAAAACATGGGAGGTAGAAATTGATAATTGGCAGACGCCGATTATGACCGACGATGCACTGCCGTTGTGGTACCGGCAAATGCTATTCAATGAAACCTATTACCTGGTGGATGGCGGCACGCTATGGACAGCCGGCAGGGAAGCGTCTCCTGATTCGAAGAATGAACCCTTGCCCGAACCGGAAATCGGGCATTTTGGCTACCTCGAAAGCCATGAATACCGTATGCTCAATACCTATGATGTGCATTTTTCTGCCTCCTTTGCGCTGGCGATGTTGTGGCCTGAGCTTGAACTGAGCATCCAGCAGGATTTTGCATCAGCGCTTGAGATCGCAGATGATGAGGTCTTCACCTATTCCTTCTCGGGTGCCAGAGCGCCCCGCAAAGTCCGACACGCCATCCCCCACGACCTGGGTTCCTCGTTGGAAGACCCCTGGGTTAAGATCAACGCCTATAACGCCCAGGATGTCTCGCGCTGGAAAGACCTCAACCCAAAATTCGTTCTGCAGGTCGCGCGGGATTACATTCTGACCAAAGATAAAGCTTTCCTCAACGAGGTTTGGCCTGCCGTGATGGACACCATCGCCTATATGGACCAGTTCGACAAAAATGGTGACGGCATGATCGAAAACGAAGGTTTTCCAGATCAAACCTATGATGTATGGTCCGCTGAGGGCGTCAGCGCTTATTCCGGCGGGTTGTGGCTGGCATGCTTGCAAGCAGTGGCAAGCCTGGCTGAGGAGATGAACCAGCCAGACCTGGCAACAGCCTACCGTCAACGCTATATCCGTGGACAAAAAGTCTATGAAGACGCACTGTGGAACGGTGAATATTACAATTTCGAAGCAGGCGGCAGCAAACACCACGACAGCATCATGGCAGACCAACTTGCCGGTCACTGGTATAGCCTGGCCTGCGGTTTTGATGGCATCGTACCTCCTGATCATGCCCAATCTGCCCTGAAGACAATCTACAACTTTAATGTGCGCAAGTTCAAGAACGGACGCCTGGGTGCGATGAACGGGATGCGTCCAGATGGGGAACTTGATAAAACCGGCATGCAATCCATGGAAATTTGGACAGGGACAACCTTCACAACCGCAGCAGCCATGTTGCAGGCGGGAATGACCGAGGAAGCATTCGTGACTGCAAAGGGCGTTTATAACATGGTTTATAAAGACTATGGACTATGGTTCCAGACGCCCGAAGCGATGAGCGCATACGAAAGCGTGCGCGCCATCAGCTACATGCGGCCTTTAGCGATCTGGGCGATCCAATGGGAGCTTGAAGCGCAATCCGCGCAGCAACCCACATCGTAACTCCTTGAAGAATGCCGACTCAGCTCAGTTCGTTCGAAGTGCTGCCCCTTAATTTATCCTTCGTTTCTGGCTATAATTACGACAAAGATATTCATTTAACCAAAATAGAGATAGGCATGTAAGTGACATTTAAGGCATTCACTGAAACTGCCACTGCCCTCCTGGGGCTGAGGCTGACCAAAGATCAGATTGAAGCTCTCAAGATTTATGAAGAAGAATTATTAACCTGGAACGAACGCATCAGTTTGACCGCTATCCGGGATGCAGAGGGCGTTAGGATCAAGCACTTTCTCGACTCCTTAACCATACTGCTCGCCTGGGATCGCCAGACGCCGCCTAAAAACCTGATCGATGTCGGCACAGGTGCCGGGTTCCCCGGATTGGTTCTTAGACTTGTCTGGCCAGCCACACAGGTCACACTGGTTGAATCCGTCCATAAGAAAGCCGATTTCTGCGCCCACATCGTTGAGAAATTAGGCCTTGAGGGTGTGACCATCCTGCCTGAAAGGGCAGAAACCGTTGGACAAAACCCGGCGCACCGCCAATCTTACGACCTGGCAGTTGCACGTGCGGTCGCGCGGATGCCAATCCTGATGGAATACCTGCTACCCTTGGTGCACAGGAATGGGATGGTGATGGCAATGAAGGGTGAGTCTGCGCCGGTGGAGACCCAGGAAGCTGAAAATGCCATCAGACTGACAGGCGGCCGCCTTAACCGGCTGGTGCACATCCAGTTACCGGGCGTGGTTGAGGAGCGGTTTATTGTGGTCGTTAACAAGATCGCCCATACCCCCGATGAATATCCTCGCCGAACCGGTGCTCCCGCAAAGAATCCCCTGGTTTAATCTTATATTTGTGTTTTCTTAATGTAGTAAACTTATAAAACAATGATAGACCAATTTAAAAGAAATAATGACAAACAAGAAGAAATTGACCGCTGCCTGAGACTGATCCAATCCAGAAATCCGCGTGACCGGTCTTATGCTGCGAAGCGATTGGGGGAATTGAAAGCCAGGCCTGATGTCCTGATGTCTTTGATGGATGACCCAAACGGGTTTGTCCGTTCTGCTGCCGCTGAAGCCTTGGGGCGTTCTATTGAATTACCTGCACCGGAAGTGATCTCTCATTTGTTGGCTGCCATCGACGACCCGAACAACTATGTCTGCGCTGCAGCCGTCAATTCATTGGGATTACTGGAAGCCAAAGGAGCGGTCAACCAGGTTGAAGCCTGCCTTACCGACACCCATCCAATCATCGTTCAGGCGGCTATCCTCGCGCTGGCCAGAATAGACCCCGACCTGATCATGGGCAGGCTGACTGAGTTCATCCAATCGGACGAATACCTGATCCATCTGGCAGCCACCCGGGCTTGCGGCTGGCTCTCACATCGCCCCTGCGGACCGTTTATTCTCAAAGCCCTCAAAGATTTTATGGCATCTGGCGACCAGGAAGATCTCAAACTGCCCAAACTCTACATCGAAGTGCTGGCCAAACTTGGCACCAAGGAAATCATCCCAACATTGGTGGAAATTGCCGAACACGAGGTCGGTCTGCGCGGTGTAGCGGTCGAAGCCCTGATTGAGATGAATGCCGAAGAGGCCGCAGCGATTCTTTCTCCCCTATTGAGCGACCCAAGCAACCGGCTGCGCCGTAACCTGATCGAGATGATGATGCAGGCAGATTATGCAGCAGCGCTGCCCCTTGTCCGTCCTTTGCTGAAAGATAGTGCCATCACCGTGCGCGAAACGGCATTGGCGGCTGTGTCAAAATGGAGAGATAAGGTGTCGGTTGAGGATGTGCGCAACATCGCCTTCAACGACCCCAATCCTTTCGTGCGCCCCCAAGCGGTGATCACGCTCACAAATCTGTTGGCGCAGGATGCCCTGCCAGACCTGGTGGATCTTTCAGAGGACTTGAACTTACATGTGCGTAGAGCTGTCGCGCAGAGCCTGGCGCAAATAGATCACCTCACACCGGATGGTAAAGCTGCATTGCTCAGGTTAGCAGATGATGAAGACACTGCTGAGTTCGCCCGAGAAGCCTTGCAGGTGCACGACCTGAGCGCCGTCAAACCCATGCCAGAAAAAACACCGAAGATGCGTGCACCTTTCCCTGAAGCGCTGCAAGATCAAAGAGATTTATTGTTGACTTTGCTCGAGGACTGGCAGGAATCCCTGCCAGATTTACAGAAACATTTTTCACTTGAGGAATTGGCGGATGTTGACCAGGCGCTTTCAACATTGATCGTTTACCTTCGAGAAGCCGCTGATTAATCACAGCGATTTAAAATCCATACTTCTTTAGCAGTTCCTTCAGATCAGCGGGGTCATCAACCCAAACTTCAGTATAGCCGCAATGGACACAGCAATACCGGGTGATGCTAATCGTCTTGAACGAGGAAGGCGGTTTTGCACCACTGAGCATGGATGGGGGTTGCAGATCTTCGGGTATCCGGAGGATCTCCTGTGAGTGGCATTTAGGGCAGTGTAAATCTTTCATGTGCTGATAGACCTTTCACATCAAATTTGCGGGTTTGAAACCTTGAATTATCCTGCCTTTATCATATGTGATACCGTCTATCAAAAACTCACAAAATCTATTTTTTAATCAGGGAAGCCAAATTGGACGGGCACCGTAGTCGATAATCTGCCTGCTTTCAAGCGATTCCCAATCCCAATACCAGATGGAGAGCTGCTCTTCAGACCGTCCCAGGTCATATTGCTGGTAAACCAGCCCCGCGCCCCATGGGTCCCACTGGTAGGCTGAATAAGTCGCTGTGGGGTCATCAGCCACCGTCAAGAAGCCCTTTCCCTTCAGGTTTAAAACCCATAACGCCTTTGAAATGGCCGAATTTACGGGGCGCAGTCCTGCAGCCACCCATTCGCCATCAGGAGACCAGCGCGGTTGACTGAATTCTGTATCCGTCGCGCCTTCATCGAAGGCAAGTGCAGCCGTTTGTGCGTCGAGATCAGCAATATATGCCGCCACAAAAGGCTCATGATGCGCTGCCGCGACATCGGTATAAATGATCTGGGTCCCATCCGGCGACCAATCCACAAACCCCGGTCCAGCAGAAGGCAGATTGAATGCTCCGCCGTCTACAAGATTTAGAATCTGGATCCTTGCGTTTGAAATGTCATAATAGGCGAAATGCACGCCATCTGGCGAATAAGAGGGTGCAGTGCCATACAGATCAATTTCAAGCGCAGGTGCGCAGACAGTGCTCGGTGTAATCGCTGCCGTCAGTATTTTAGCAGGCTGATAACTGCCTGCCTCTGCATCATACGCCTGACGGACATAAGCCAGGCAGCCTGAATCAACCGACCAGGCTGGTTCCGAGCAAACGTCATCACCGCACGCAATCAACTGCCGTTGGCTTACACCTTCCCGATCCATCAACCACACATCACTGCCCCCGTATTGATTCATGGCGGTATAGGCAATCTGCTCACCAGTGCGGTCAGGTGTGAAATCAAGCACATTCCCGCTGGTAAATGTGAATTGCTCAGAATCACTGCCGCTCAGAACCGTTCGCCAGATGTCACCGCCCTCGTCTTGCGGCACAAAATACAGCAGCATCGGTTCACGGACTTGAAATGTCCAGGTGCGGTTTATCTTGACACTTCTTCCACCAGCCGTTTCGATCTCACCCTGCAATTGCGCCTGATAGTCAATACCGGGTGCAAAAGCCTGAATTGGCCGAAACCAAAGGGTATTCTCTTGCCAGAATATTTTCCCTGAGACAGCAGGCGTGATTGCGAAAGCCTTCTCAATGCTTGCTTCAACCACATCCTCAGCGAAGGATACACCGACCCAGCCATACGCACTTAATTCCATACCGGACGCTGGGAAAGTCTGCTCAATCAAGCCGCTCCCGGTTGATAACCCGCAGGCAGAAAGGGTCATAAGCATAGCCAATATGGCAATGCACAAAATATTGTCGGTTAAGCCAGATTTATTCACACTAAGAATTTTCCTTATATCGTTTACGTGATTAGCCTGCCATATTGGCATCGAAAACGAATATGGCTGCTGCACATTTCTTAGAGAATCTTACCAGCAATCTTAATTTTGCTGATCTTTTGGTCAGAGTGACAAATTTAACCAAATAACCAAAAAAACCACCACCAATCTTAACATTGTTAACATTAACCCCTTGACATTTATTCAATTTTTTTATATGATGGGGTTGTGAACGGTCACGGGAACGATCACGGGATCGCTCACAAAACTTCCCGCCCCTTATTCGTAGAAAAGAAGGATCGTTTTAATGGGTAAAGTGTCCAAACCGACAATCTATGAAGTCGCCAAACGTGCCGGCGTTTCGAGGCAAACGGTTTCGCGGGTGATCAACAACCGCCCCGATGTTGCCGACGAAACCCGCGAGCGGATCTTGCGTATTATTGACGAAATCGAATACCGCCCCAGCGCCATTGCCCGCAGTCTGAGCAAACAGCGCAGTTATAATTTTGGACTTCTGACGGCTGGTTTGGAATTTATTGGTCCCTCTGTCACCATGAGCGGCATCGCTAAAAAATCTGAGAAGCTCGGTTACGGCCTGTATCTAAAGGAATTGCCCAGCTTTAATGCCAACAATATTCAACCGCTCTTGGATTGGTTTCTTTCCCGCCAGGTGGATGGGATCATCTGGGCTGTACCTGAGATCGGCCCAAACCGTGAGTGGGTGGATGACATGATCAAAGACATCCATGTGCCAATCATCTTTCTCACCAGCGCGAAACGAGAAAACATCTCGATTGTCACCATTGATAACTATCATGGTGCCAGATTAGCGACAGAACATCTGTTGAAGATCGGGCGGAAAAATATCGGACACATTTCAGGGCCAATCAGCTGGTGGGAATCACAGCAGCGTCTGCAAGGGTGGCGGGATGCATTACAGGCGGCAGGGATTGAACCTGAAGCCAGAATGGTCGCCGAGGGGAATTGGTCCTCAAAAAGCGGTAAATCAGCCTTTGGTCAACTCTTATCCACCTTCCCTGAGATGGATGCTGTGTTTTCGGGTAATGACCAAATGGCCCTGAGTGTATTGCAAACGGCGTGCGAACAAAACATTGATATCCCCAACGAGTTGTCCGTGGTCGGCTTTGATAACCTGCCTGAGGCTGAGTATTACTCGCCGCCGCTCAGCTCAGTCCATCAAGATTTGGATATGTTGGGGTCGGTTGCGGTTGAGGAGCTTGCCAGGATGGTTGAAGAAAACAATTCAGACCGTGAAGACAGCGAACCAATTTACCACACCATCAAGCCTGAATTGATTATTCGCAAAAGCTCGACGCCAAAAATTTAGAAAAGGAGGTCAATGGAAAATCTTTATTAAAAAGAGTGTGCGAGCCGACCAGTTTAGAGAGCCGATCGGGCGTCGCACGACTTGATTATACCCACAAACTAATCAGGACATTGAAGGAGATTTTTAGGATGAAAAACATTAAGAAACTCGTATTGTTGATGGCGATTTTGATATTAGCCCTGGCTGCCTGCTCCTCACCAGAAGTAGCAGAGCCGCCCGCCGAAGAAGAACCGGAAACCAAAACCTATGAAGATATGGTTTTGTGCTATCCACAGTTAGGCGCAGAATCCGACTGGCGTACCGCAAACTCAGCCTCGATCAAGCAAGAGGCAGAGAACTATGGGATCAAGCAGTTGATTTTCTCTGATGCTCAGCAGAAACAGGAAAACCAAATCTCGGCAGTCCGATCTTGCATTGCCCAGGGTGTGGATGTGATTGCGCTGCCGCCTGTGGTTGAAGATGGATGGGATGCAGTACTGACCGAAGCCAAAGATGCCGGCATTCCCGTCATTATCGTGGACCGCTCAGTGAGCGCAGATTCTTCATTGTATGATGTCCATCTCGGCTCAGACATGTTCCTCGAAGGTCAGAGGGCAGCCGAAGAAATGAATCGCCTGCTGCCTGATGGCGGCAATATCGTTGAGCTTTTCGGGACCGTTGGTTCAGGTGCTGCTGAAGGCCGCGCCGATGGCTTCCGCGATAAACTGAATGACAACATCACCATTTTGGACTCACAGACCGGCAACTTCACCCGTGCCGAAGCTATCCCCGTGACAGAAGCCTTCCTCAAGAAATATGAAGGCCAAATCGACGGCATGTTCATCCACAACGATGACATGGCCATCGGCGCCATCGAAGCCCTTAAGAACGCAGGGATCCAACCCGGTGACATTAAGATCGTCTCCGTTGATGGTACACGCGGCGGCTTCCAGGCTATGATTGATGGCTGGATCCAGGCTGACGTGGAATGCAACCCGCTTCTTGGACCGCAGGTCATCGAGATCGCCCTGAAGTTGATGAATGGTGAACCAGTTGAACGCGAAATCCTCACCAATGAAACTGTCTACTATCCTGAAGAAGCAGCCGATCTGATCGATTCAAGGCAATACTAAACCGGTCACCATCTGACACAAACTTCGTCTTAGACGAATAGGCACATCAATCCGGGGAGAAGCGGGATTTCAATCATCTGCTTCTCCCCACAAGTAATGGAACTCAAACAGGTAGCATACGAGTGGAAAACCATTATCGAACACCGTTAAACCTACTTGAATAGAATTTTTGATGATTGAAAGACTTTATCGGCGAATGCAGTACTTAGGCAGGGAATAATTTTATGGACAATAATTCGGAAAATAAGACCTCGTTTTTTCATCGGTTTCGAAAAAGCCGATTATTTTGGCCGCTGGTCGCACTCGCACTTATATTAATCTTTGACGCCATTTACGCACCAGGATTTTTCAAAATCGGAATCCTGGACGGACACCTTTACGGCAATCTGATCGACGTTTTTAACAACGGCGCACCATTGATTTTGGTCGCCATCGGCATGACCATGGTGATTGCAACAGGCGGTGTGGACCTCTCGGTCGGTGCTGTGATTGCCATTTCTGCGGCGATGGGGGCGGTATTGATCAACCCGGCCTTCGGCAATGAGTTGATCTCAAACGAAATTTTGACACAAAACGTCTCAAAGACCCCTCTCCCGCTGATTGTTCTGGCAAACCTGAGTGCTGGCACTGCCTGCGGTTTGTGGAACGGGTTCTTGGTCTCGAGAGCCAAAATTCAACCCATGGTTGCAACGCTAATCCTGATGGTTGCCGGGCGCGGGCTCGCACAATTGATCACCAATGGTCAGATCATGACCATTTATTACACACCATACTTCTTCTTTGGCAACGGTTTCATCCTCGGCATCCCCGTTGCAATGTATATTGTTGCTGCGGTTTTACTGCTCGCCTGGTTTTTGGTGCGGAAGACCTCCATCGGGCTCTTCGTTGAATCCGTGGGCATCAACGATAAATCAACCTACTACAGCGGCATCAGTGAAAAGAATGTAAAACTGCTCGCATACACATTTTGCGGTTTCTGCGCTGCAGTTGCTGGTTTAATCCTGAGTTCTTATGTTCACAGTGCAGACGCAAACAATATCGGTTCAAATTATGAGCTGGATGCCATCCTATCTGTCGTCATCGGAGGCACACTGATGGCTGGCGGGCGCTTTTCGCTTTTAGCCAGCGTGATCGGCGCAGTCGTGATCCGAACCTTTACGATCACCATGTACACCATCGGCGTGCCGGCAAACGCTTTGCTGGCAGCCAAAGCCGTCCTGGTGCTCCTGGTTATCCTGCTCTACTCAGAGCAATCAAGGAGATTAATCAATTCATTATTTGAAGGTAAAAAGGAACGTCGTGATGCATAGGATCAAAAAATTCCTTTTTAAGAACGGCCCCTTACTGGCGACCATCCTGATATTCTTTATCGTTTATGCCATCGGCGGCCAGCTTTACCCAGCAATGCGCAAACCCCAGGTGTTCTTCAACCTGTTTATCAATAACGCCAGCCTGCTGATCATCTCCATCGGGATGACGCTGGTGGTTATCATGAAAGGCATTGACCTTTCTGTTGGGGCAATGATTGCCCTGACCAGTGTCGCTTCAGCCGCACTCTTACAGCAAAACGTACCTCCCCTGTTAGTTATCCTGATGATGACCTTGATGGGCATCTTATTCGGGTTGACCATGGGGGCAATTACCCACTATCTGAAGGTCGAAGCGTTTGTAGTCACCCTGATGGGCCAATTTTTTGCCCGCGGCATGGCTTATGTCATCAACCGCAGTTCGATCACCATCACGGATGATTTTTATAAATTCCTTGCACTGACCAAAATTCACATCCCCTTCTTTGAAAACGCGTATGTGTATATCACATCCCTTGTGGCAATTGTGCTGCTGGTCGTCACATTCATTATTCTGGTCTTCACACGATTCGGCCGCACCGTGTATGCGATTGGCAACAACGAGCAATCCGCCCTGTTGATGGGGCTGCCGGTCGCCCGCACCAAGCTGATCGTATATGCCTTCAGCGGCTTTTGTTCCGCTTTAGCCGGGATTGTGTTCAGCATCTCGTTAACCTCTGGTTTCGGTGGGTATGCCCTTTCGATGGAGATGGATGCCATCGCATCCGTTGTGATTGGCGGCACTGCCTTGACCGGCGGTGTTGGGAATGTCTTCGGCACTCTGTTCGGGGTGCTGATCAATGGCATTATCGTCACAATTCTGCAATTCAATGGCACCCTCACCTCCTGGTGGACCAGGATCGGTGTCGGTATTCTTACCCTAATATTCATCGGCATTCAAAGCCTGTTTTATGTGAGAAAGAAACATACTTAATTTATACGTTTGATTATTTATCAGTTTAAGGATCATTATTATGGCAGTTAATAACCACGAAATATTGCGGATGGAAAACATCTCAAAATCATTCCCTGGTGTCCAGGCACTCCAAAATGTTGATTTCTGTCTGAAAAAGGGAGAAATCCACGCATTGGTTGGCGAGAACGGTGCTGGAAAATCAACCCTGATCAAAGTAATGACTGGTGTTGAAAAGCCAGATCAGGGGAGAATGCTCTATGATGGCGTTGAGATGAAAATCAAATCCCCACAACATGCCAACAACATCGGCATCAGCACGGTCTATCAAGAGGTCAACCTTTGCACCAATTTGTCGGTTGCAGAAAACATTCTGCTTGGCCGCGAACCACGCCAGTTTGGCGGGAAAATTAATTGGAAAGCGATGAACGCTCGGGCAAAGGAGATAATGCTGGGTTTGGATGTGGACATTGATGTTAAAGCACCCCTGGCAACCTTTTCCACCGCTATTCAGCAAATCACTGCAATCGCCCGAGCCTTAGAAATATCATCGTCAAAAGTCCTGATCCTTGATGAACCCACTTCAAGCCTGGATGTGCATGAATCTGATCTTATATTTCAGGTCATGCGCAAACTACGTGAAACCGGTGTTGGTATCATTTTCATCACCCACTTCATCAACCAGATCTATGAAGTTTCAGACCGCATCACCGTGTTGCGGAATGGTAAACTGGTCGGAACCTATGATACAGAGAACCTGCCCACAATCTCGTTGATCGAAAAAATGATCGGGCGCAGCCTAGCTGAGTATGAGGATATGGAAAAAGCCAAGCAAGATCCTGGCAAACAGCAGGTTTTGATCGAAACAAAAGGCTTGGGTCGAGATGGTACCGTCCAACCGACTGACCTGACACTCAAGACCGGTGAAGTGGTGGGTATGGCAGGGCTGCTTGGATCAGGCCGCACTGGCGTGGCGAAATTAATTTTTGGCGTTGAAGAACCCGATACCGGGGATATTCGTGTTGAGAACCAACCTGTAGACAAACACTCCCCGCACGAATCCCTGCTGAGGGGGATCGCCCTTTGCCCAGAAGACCGCAAAGAATCTGGCATTTTAGGTGACTTGACCATTCGAGAGAACATCATTCTGGCGATGCAGGCGCGCATGGGTTGGTTTAAATACCTGAACAAAAAACAACAATATGAGATTGCACAAAAATATATTGATATGCTCAACATTTCCACGCCATCATCTGATCAGCTCGTGAAGAATTTGAGCGGCGGCAATCAACAAAAGGTGATTCTTGCACGTTGGCTGGCGACGCACCCCAAATTATTGATCCTTGATGAACCCACGAGAGGCATTGATGTGGGCACCAAAGCCGAGATCCAAAAGCTGGTCATCTCGCTGGCAAACGAAGGCATGTCGTGCATGTTCATTTCGTCAGAACTCGAAGAGGTGATGCGCACCAGCAACCGGATTGTTGTCATGCGCGACCAGGAAAAAGTAACTGAACTCCCTGGCGACACCACTGAGCACAACATCATGCAGGCAATTGCTGGGGCTGATTGATTTTGTGTAACAGAAGTTAGTAGAATAAATGGTTGGTGAATAGTCACCCGGGCTATGAAGCAGTTTGCACAAGGTAAGCATCATCATCAACCTTTGGAGGATTTATAAATAGATGCATAATAAAGACATTCAAACAGCCATCGCAGAGGGCAGAACATCCCTCGGCATCGAACTCGGTTCCACCCGCATCAAGGCAGTTTTGATTGATGAAAATCACTCACCAATCGCCTCTGGCAGTCACGCCTGGGAAAACCGCTATGAAAACGGGATGTGGACCTACTCCATTGAAGATGTGTGGACCGGTTTACAGGATTGTTTCCAAACGCTGCAAGAGGATATCTACAAGAAGTATGGCGTCAAACTCGAGACCACCGGTGCGATGGGTTTCAGCGCCATGATGCATGGGTATATGCCCTTCGACCAGGACGGGAACCTGCTCGTCCCATTTCGCACTTGGCGTAACACCATCACGGGCAAAGCCGCACAGGAACTGACAACGCTCTTCCAGTTCAACATCCCGCAGCGCTGGAGTATCGCCCACCTGTACCAGGCGATCCTCAACGAAGAACCCCACGTTCCAAACATCCGTTTTTTGACCACGCTGGCTGGCTATGTTCACTGGAAGCTGACAGGTCAGAAGGTACTGGGCGTGGGCGAAGCTTCGGGGATGTTCCCCATCGACAGCCAGACGAACACCTACGACAAGCGCATGCTCACATTATTCAACCAGCAGATTGCAAACCGCAACCTGCCCTGGAAACTTGAAGACCTGCTGCCCCAGGTTCTGATGGCAGGCGACGAGGCAGGCGTGCTGACAGAAGAAAGCGCAAAACTGCTTGACCTCACAGGCACATTACGCACTGGCATTCCTTTATGCCCGCCTGAAGGCGATGCAGGCACAGGGATGGTCGCAACCAACAGCGTTGCCCCCAGAACGGGGAATGTCTCCGCCGGTACATCCGTGTTTGCGATGATTGTATTGGAACAACCGCTTTCAAAACTTTATCCCGAGATTGATATGGTCACCACGCCCACCGGCAAGCCGGTTGCAATGGTGCACAGCAACAACTGCACTTCGGATTTAAATGCATGGGTTGAACTCTTCGACGAATTCACCAGCCTGCTCGGTGTGGAAATATCGCAATCCAAATTATTTGAGGTTTTATACCAGCAAGCCCTCAAGGGTGATGCAGATGCCGGCGGTCTGCTCGCCTATAATAATGTTTCGGGTGAACACATTACCCATCTTGAAGAAGGAAGACCGTTATTTGTTCGCACGCCCGAAAGCCGCTTTAACCTCGCAAATTTTATGCGAGTGCACCTGTTCTCAGCGCTGGGGGCGCTCAAGATCGGCTTAAATATCCTCTTTGAACAGGAAAAGGTGGAGATTGATAAGATTCTCGGTCACGGCGGGTTATTTAAGACGGAGACTGTCGGCCAAAAGATGATGGCGGCAGCCATGAATGTCCCCGTATCCGTGATGGAAACCGCCGGTGAAGGCGGGGCCTGGGGGATGGCGCTGTTAGCAGCCTACATGAATCAAAAAGACGCATACGATCGCTTAGAAATCTACTTGGGTGAGAGCGTGTTCGCCGGCGATCAGGAAAAAACCCTTGCCCCAGTCCCGGCAGATGTGGCTGGTTTTGCATTGTTTATGGAACGGTATCAAAAAGGCCTGGCGATTGAACGAACCGCTGTGGAGGTGCTGAAATAAAATGTTAGCGGCATTAAAAGAAACGGTATTGAAAGCCAACTTACTGCTCCCTGAGCATGGCCTGGTCACTTTCACCTGGGGCAATGTTTCTGGTGTTGATAGAACACGCGGATTGATGGTCATCAAGCCCTCAGGTGTCGCATACGACGTGATGAAAGCTGAAGACATGGTGGTTGTGGATCTGGAGACAGGTAAAACGGTTGATGGGAACCTGAATCCCTCCTCAGATACGCCAACCCACCTTGAGCTGTATAAGGCATTCCCAGAAATTGGCGGAATCGTTCACACCCATAGCCGCTGGGCAACAATTTTTGCCCAGGCAGGACGCGGGATCATAGCCCTTGGCACTACCCATGCGGATTATTTCTACGGCGAAATCCCTTGCACCCGCAAATTGACTGACAAAGAACTGAAAAGGGATTATGAGCAAGAAACCGGATTGGTGATCAAAGAAACCTTCGCAGAGCTTGACCCTAACGCCATCCCGGCTGTCCTCGTTCACAGTCACGGACCCTTCGTGTGGGGCAAAGACTCGCTCGAGGCATTTCATAACGCGGTGGTGCTCGAAGAAGTCGCCTTTATGAATTACCACACACAAATGCTTAACCCACACATTTCACCGATGCAGCAGGAATTATTGGACAAACATTATCTAAGAAAACATGGCGCAAATGCTTATTATGGACAATCAAAGCAGTCATAAAAGGAGAATTTAATAATGAAAGAATTTCGTGAATTGCAGGTCTGGTTCGTTACCGGTAGCCAGCACATGTATGGACCTGAAACGCTTGAGAAGGTCAGGCAGCACGCCCAAGTGATGGCAGACCAGCTCAACAACTCTTCACACATCCCAATATCCATCATTCATAAACCCGTATTAACTACCGCAGAAGAAATCAGAAACCTGATGCAGGAAGCTTCGGCAACAGATGCGTGCGTCGGTCTGATCACCTGGATGCACACCTTTTCTCCGGCAAAAATGTGGATCGGCGGCCTGAAACGGCTGACCAAACCCTATCTCCACCTCCACACCCAGTTCAACCGCGAGATCCCGTGGGCTGAGATCGATATGGACTTTATGAACCTGAATCAGTCTGCACATGGCGATCGTGAGTATGGTTTCATCAACAGCCGGATGGGACTCAACCGGAAAGTTATCGTCGGCTACTGGCAAGATGACACCGTTCAGAAGGAACTGGGAAACTGGGCACGCGTTGCCTGTGCTTGGCACGATTGGCAAACGCTAAAGATCGCCCGGTTTGGTGACAATATGCGTGATGTTGCTGTGACCGAAGGCGATAAAGTTGCCGCTGAAATCCAGCTTGGTTTCAATGTCAGCGGGTATGGTGTAGGCGATCTTGTTTATACAATCGGGCAGGTTACCCCGGAAGAGATATCAGACCTGATCACGGAATATCTGGATACTTACATCACACCCCCCAACCTCTTGCCGGATGGCGAGCAGCACGACTCCCTGCGTGAAGCAGCCCGGATCGAACTGGGAATGCGCCGCTTCTTAGAAACGGGCAACTTCAAAGCTTTTACCACCAACTTTGAAGACCTCAATGGTCTCGCACAACTACCGGGTATAGGTGTTCAAAGGTTGATGGCAGATGGCTATGGTTTTGGCGCTGAAGGCGATTGGAAAACTGCTGCCCTGCTGCGTGCGATGAAGGTGATGAGCACCGGCCAGCCCAAAGGCACCGCCTTCATGGAAGATTACACCTACCACTTTAGCGACAAAGGTGACAAGATCCTTGGTGCGCATATGCTCGAAGTTTGCGAATCGATTGCCGCATCGAAACCTGCCCTTGAAGTGCTGCCACTCTCTATCGGCGGTAAGGCAGACCCGGTGCGCCTGATATTCGATTCGAAGACCGGTGAAGCGGTAGCAGCATCGCTGGTTGATATGGGCTCACGTTTCCGACTGATCGTTAACGAGGTAGATGTCGTCCCGACAGATGAACCTCTACCAAACCTGCCAGTCGCTCGTGCTTTTTGGCTTCCCCGCCCTAACCTAAAAACGTCAGCCACAGCCTGGATCTTAGCTGGCGGCGCTCACCACACCAGCTTCAGCTTTGATGTCACCGCTGACCAACTGGCGGACTTCAGCGAAATGGCAGATATTGAATTCTTGCTGATCGACAATGAAACAAATATCCCCGATTTCAAGAACCAACTCCGCTGGAACGATGCATATTTCAACATGAAGCGCGGATGGTAATTCTCTTAAATACAACTCTCCTTGGTTAAACAGTATCGGCGGCCATTCACAGGCCGCCGATATTGTTTAATGTTATTCTACTATTCCGGATCAGGGTTCTGGCGTCTCCGTCGGGCTGACCGTGTTTGTGGCAGTCGGCACCGGTGTGACAATGTTGACCGGGATGATAAGGATATCGCCCACAAAGATATCATTGGCATCTTCCATTTCATCCATATCATTCTGACGGCGGTAATCATTGGTTTCTTCGATGATGCGCTCAACCGTGCTGTTAAACTGCTCCGCCAGGACATACAGGCTGTCGCCTGAACGGATCCTGTACTCGATCAACGTACCGGGTGCAATATCATCTGGCAGCGGTGTGGCAGTGGGCAGTTCTTGCCCAGGAGCAGGGATCAGGATCGTATCTCCGGGGTTGATGAAACAATTCACATCCAGGTTGTTCAATGCCAAAAGCACCTCAATCGACACCTCAAACTCCTCAGCGATCGTGGTACAGTTATCGCCTTCCTGAACCTCATATTCGAATGGGGCGGAGGGGGTGTTGGTTGGTGTGATGGTAGGCGTATTGGTGACGGTCGCCGTCATGGTGGCAGTCGCAGTCGGCGTGACCGGTGTAGGCGTTGGCGTCTCGGTCGGTGTTGGGGTTTTGCTGGCGAACAATGATAACCCCGGGCCGTTTCCGCCACCCACAAGATAGATCACCAATAGAACGATACCGGCAATAGCCAATAAGATCGCAATCCCGCCGATGATATATGGCCCGAGTTTTTGCTTTTTGCGATACGATGAAATCACGTTTTTCGCATCTTTTTTGCTCATAATATTTCCTTTTCAGTTTCGGATCAATCCATAAGTACGGACAAGATCATCCATTTACTTGATCGTTCACGTTTCTATTTTAACCGAAAATCAAATCCCGGTCGAGTCGCTCAATTTAATCAAATTAATCATAGTTTATATAATGTTAAATTGCAAAGTGAAATTTTCAAGGCCGACGAATATAAATCAAGCGGTTGACTTATGACATTCAAGCATGCGTTTCATGAACTGCCCCGTGTAGGAGTGCGCCATTTCACAAATCTGTTCAGGTTCACCTTCAGCGATGATCTCACCGCCAGCATCGCCGCCTTCTGGGCCCAGATCAATGATCCAATCTGAAACCTTGATGATATCCAGGTTGTGCTCGATGATCACCACCGTATTGCCTTCATCCACCAGGCGCTGCAACACCTCGATCAAGCGGTGCACATCGGCGGCATGCAGACCAACAGAAGGCTCATCCAACACATACAAAGTGCTGCCCGTTGAGCGGCGCGATAATTCCTTCGAGAGTTTGACCCGCTGTGCCTCGCCGCCTGAAAGCGTGGTGGCAGACTGGCCGAGGCGAATATAACCCAAACCCACATCCTGAAGCGTTTCAAGCCGACGGGTGATCTTGGGGAAGGCTTCAAAGAACGCTGCAGCGGTGTCAATGGTCATATCCAGCACATCCGCGATGCTCTTGTCTTTGAACTTAATTTGCAGGGTCTCGCGGTTATAACGTGCGCCATGGCAAACATCACAGGGGACGTAAATGTCGGGTAAAAACTGCATCTCAATCTTGAGCTGCCCCTGCCCGGCACAGGCTTCACAGCGACCGCCTTTAACATTGAAGCTGAAACGCCCTTTCTTATACCCGCGCATCTTGCTCTCTGGCAATTCCGCAAATAGATCACGGACATAGTCGAATACGCCTGTATAGGTTCCCGGATTCGAACGCGGTGTGCGTCCGATGGGTGATTGATCGATATTGATAACCTTATCAATATGCTCGACACCCTCGATGGAATCAAAATCACCCGGGGCTGTGCGCGCGCCATGCAGTTGACGTGCCAGGCTGCGGTAAAGCGTATCGATCAACAAGGAGGATTTGCCCGAACCGGAAACACCTGTCATACAGACAAATTTCCCTAATGGGATATCCAATGTGACATTCTTCAGATTGTTTTCGCGGCCGCCTTTCAGCACAAGGTGTTCCCCGCTGCCGTCACGGCGCTTTTCCGGGATGGGTACATATTTACGCCCTGAAAGATACGCCCCCGTTAGCGACTCAGGATGCTTGATAATCTCTTCCGGCGGACCCTGGGCAACCACCTCACCGCCCAGCTCGCCCGCGCCAAGCCCCATATCCACAACCCAATCGGCGCGCCGGATGGTTTCCTCATCATGCTCCACCACCAGCACCGTGTTCCCTAAATCCCGCATCCCCTCCAACGTGACCAGCAAGCGGTCATTGTCTCTGGGATGCAAACCAATTGAGGGTTCGTCGAGGACGTAAAGCACACCCATCAGGCGTGACCCGATTTGGGTTGCCAGCCGAATGCGCTGCGCCTCGCCCCCCGAAAGTGACCCTGCAGAACGCTGCAGTGTCAGGTAGTCCAATCCGACATTAACCAGGAAACCCAACCGGGCTTCAATTTCCTTGAGAATTCTGGCTGCAATCAAATGTTCCCGTTCAGAAAACGGCGAATTTTCACCGGATAACGCTTTGATCCAGTCCAAACTACGCCGGACAGGCCAGCGGCTGACTTCAATGATATTATGGCCGTCAACCGTTACTGCCAGGGCTTCCTTCTTCAGCCGGTCGCCGCCGCAGGTTTGGCAAGGGCGGTCGCTCATAAATTCAGAAAGCCGGCTTTTAACATATTCCGAGTTGGTTTCGCGGTAGCGGCGTTCAAGGTTATTGATCACACCTTCAAACGTGGCCCGGAAGGAGCTCTTGCGCCCATTCCGCCCCGTAAATTCAACATTCAGCTCCTTGCGCCCGGTGCCATAAAGGATTTTATCCAGTTTTTCCTGCGTTATGGTTTCAACAGGTGCTTCAAGATCGATCTTATAATGTTCGGCAACAGCCTCAAGCATCTGCCAGTAATAACCGCCGTCATCTTTTGGGCCGTCCCAGGCTGTATCCACAATCGCGCCGTCAATCAGCGAAATACTCGGGTCGGGGATCAATAAATCCGGGTCAATTTCTTGCCGGCTGCCAAGCCCCTGGCAGGTCGGGCAAGCACCGTGAGGGGTGTTGAATGAAAAGGTGCGCGGTTCGATCTCTGTGATGATGCTGCCATGCTCAGGGCAGGCTAGATATTCGGAGAACTGTATATCACGCGGCGGATCTTCTGACAGGATCTGAAAAGTCACGTAACCTTCGCCAAACTTCAGCGCGGTTTCCACCGAATCATTGATGCGCGATCGGGCTGATTGTGCCTCTTCATCACTCTCCTGGTCACGCAGGATCACACGGTCAACAACAGCCTCAATCGTGTGCTGCTTATAGCGGTCTAACTCAAAGGTTTCATCCAGGGTATGTGTTTCACCATCCACGCGCACGCGCAGAAAACCAGCCTTCCGGATCTCTTCGAAAACCGCTTGGTAGGTGCCCTTGCGTTCTCGCACCAAAGGTGAAAGAATCTGCAGACGGCTCCCATCGGGCAGATTTTCGATCGCATCCACAATCTCCTGGGCGGATTGTTTTTGTACCTCTCTTCCGCAAACCGGGCAATGCGGTATCCCTGCCCTTGCATACAGCAGGCGCAGATAGTCATAGACCTCCGTCACTGTGCCCACAGTTGACCGCGGGTTATGCGAAGTGGCTTTCTGGTCGATCGAAACCGCCGGTGAGAGTCCCTCAATCGAATCGACATCCGGCTTGTTCATCTGACCTAAAAACTGCCGGGCATACGAAGAAAGGGACTCGACATACCTCCGCTGCCCCTCAGCAAAGATCGTATCAAACGCCAGGGAACTCTTCCCTGAGCCTGAGAGACCAGTGATCACCACCAGTTTATCGCGGGGGATCTCGACGGTGATATTTTTTAAATTGTGTTCGCGTGCGCCAACCACACGCAGGTTATCCAGTGCCATCATCATATTTTCACTCATTCAATCAATTGTAGCACAAATGTTTTATTTAATCGCCTGTTTAAAGCGCAATTGGTTATTATACCCTTCAGGCAAACCGAACGTTAGCCTTGCTTTATTCCCAAGATGACGTTCCATCTGATGGGGACCGAGAAAATAAAGAAACCTTTACTTTTTATTTCGGTTATATAATTACAAGCAAACATTTATTAATAAGGAGAATCGATGGAAGCTAAACAGAAAAAGCGTGCCCAATTTGCCTGGGTGATGTATGACTGGGCAAACTCAGCGTTTGCCACTACGGTAATGGGTGCTATCTTACCCAATTACTTTGCCGCCTATATCGCTTTGGAAGGCGCATTATCAATTTGGGGGTATACCGTTGCTATTGGAAGCTTGATAGCTGCATTAATCAGCCCTGTTTTAGGTGCCATTGCAGATTTTCGTGGTTCAAAGAAAAAGTTCATGGCATTCTTTGTTACAATAGGCGTGATCAGCACAGCTTTGCTATTCCTAATTGATCAGCCTGGAGATCAACTTTTAGCATCAATTTTATACATTCTGGGTACAATCGGTTTTGCTGGCTCTTTAGTTTTTTACGATGCTCTCCTGCCGCATGTTGCTGACGAAAATGAAATCGACCAAGTTTCTTCCAAAGGTTATGCAATGGGTTACATCGGTGGTGGCCTGCTATTACTAATTAATGTAGCCATGATCTTCCTTGGCCCCTTAATGCTGCCCAATTTGGATGAAACCGAAGCCACTAAATTAATGATGAGGCTCAGCTTGACAAGTGTCGCAGTATGGTGGGCAGTCTTTTCCATCCCGATCTTTCGACGCGTTAAAGAACCCGAACGAATGATTGAAACTAGTGAAATTGGTCAAAAAGTCATCGCGGTAGGATTCAAACGCTTTTTCAAAGCATTGAAGGAAATTTCGAAATTTCAGGATCTTTTTTGGTTCTTACTGACCTTCTTTATATATGCTAATGGTATCGGCACCATAATTACAATGGCTGTTGCATTTGGTACTGACCTGGGCTTTGGTACTATGATTTTAATTGGTACACTATTGATGGTTCAATTTGTTGCTGCTCCATTTTCTATCTTGTTTGGAAAACTTTCCAAAAAAATCGGGATCAAAAAATCGATTACTCTTAGCTTGCTGATTTACACACTAGTTGCAATTGTCGGTTATTTTATGTCTAAGGAATGGCATTTCCTTATTCTCGGATTTGGTGTTGCAATGGTTCAAGGTGGTAGCCAAGCGCTAAGTCGATCCTTGGTAGGTCAATTGATGCCTAAGAGCAAAACTGCTGAATTTTATGGCTTCTTCAGTGTATCCGAAAAGTTTAATACAGTTGTTGGCCCTTTCATAATGGCACTTGTAACACAGCTTACGGGTGACAGTAGATGGGGCATCGTTTCCTTAGTCATCTTTTTTATCATTGGTATAATTATGTTGCGCCGTGTTAATATTGAACGTGGTATAAAACAGGCGCAAGAAGAAGATGCAAAGATGATTAAAGTAAACTAGTTTAGTCAAAGTCACTTTGTAATCAATATTTTTATTATCCACATTGAACAAGGAAGTGAATAATCCAATAATGAAATCATTTCGGGTAGCACTGCTCGCCAACTTAAAGAAAAATGCACCGCACTGGGAAGGCATGCCTGGAGACCAGTGGGATGACCTCGACAGCGAAAAGACCATACACGCCCTGGTTGAAGCCATCCGCTCTGGCGGACACACCTGCGAATTCTTGGAAGGTGACATCTCCGTCGTTGACACCGTCCGTAAATTTAAACCCGATATTTGTTTCAATATCTGCGAGAGTCACTTTGGCGATGCTCGCGAAGCCCAGGTGCCCGCGATCTTGGAAAAATTACGCATCCCCTACACCGGGTCGAAGGTATTGTGCCTGGCATTGGCATTAGACAAACCCATGACCAAACGGGTACTCACCTATCACGACCTGCCCACGCCCGACTTCCAAACCTTTGAGCGCGTCGATGAACCTCTCGATGAAAAGATGCAATTCCCGCTATTCGTCAAACCCAGCCGTGAAGGAACCGGCATGGGCGTGACTGCCCAATCGATCGTAACTAACGAACAGGAATTGCGGGAAAGAGTTGCCATGATGATCGACCGCTATCAACAGGCGGCATTGGTCGAAACCTTCATTGAGGGCCGCGAGGTAACCGTAGGGATGGTGGGCAACCTGGTCGGGCCTGTGGCACGCCGTTTACCGCACAATGAGGACTTACCCCGCATTCAAGCAGGGTTGCGTTTCTTCCCGCCGATGGAAGTTGATCTAACCCCCTACCTTGAAACCGACGCCGTGTATGCCAACCGGCTCAAGGTCGCCCTGGCTGACCAACTCGACTACCTGTGCCCGGCACCCCTCGACGATGATATGGTGGATGAATTGAACTGGTTGGCAGCCGCCGTATTTCGCGTCACTGGCGCACTGGATGTGGCCAGGGTGGATTTCAGGCTGAACGCCAACGAAGACTGGAAACCTTACATCCTCGAGATCAACCCCCTGCCCGGTCTTTCCCCTGGCATCTCGGATATCGTAATTGAAGCCGCAGCGGAAGGCGTGGGGCATACCGAGCTGGTCAACATGATCTTAGAAACAGCCCTGAGGCGTTATGGGATGATTGATTGAGAATTTGCACATCCCTTTGACAATTAAGCCAAATTATCCAGAAGTTTGATCTAATGGATTGTTTTCCACCACAACCCGGTGCATTCGGGCACAACCACACCCCCATCCATTTCCCACATGGGCAGCGGATCTTCGCCGAAAAAGAATGTCGTCAGGTCTTTCGCTTCCGCCGCATCTTTAAAGCAATAATCAGTCCGTATCCAGTCGGATTGGAACCCGTGGGAGTCTAAGTAATCCAGATATTTCTGCAACCTTGCCGGCGGATGTGGTGATTGAAAGCCCGTCCCCAGCGTTTCAATGATGATTACCACGCCGCCCGGCTTTAAGACCCTTGCCACCTCCGATAATCCCCGACCAAGGGCTGCCTCCCAGGCTTCACCTGCCTCAGAACCGATATGGCAAAAACTCCATCCGGCAATGACCACATCTGCCCGGTGCTCAGCGACAGGCAGCGCCAGGTGCGACTCGAGAAACAGGTGCCAATTACCTAACCCCAATCCATTCAAAATTTTCCCACCGTAAGACAGCATATGGTGAGACCGGTCTCCCACAAACAGGCGCTTAGCCAGTGGCGCCATCAACAGACTCACCCTGCATGTCCCTGCACCCAATTCCATGATCACTTTATTTTGCAACGGCACGATCCGATTGATGGCTGGAAGCAGGTTATTTTCATAATCCTCCCTGGCGACCAGTGCGTGATACCGCTCAGCGAAATTCTGATAAATTTGATTTGAATCAGGCATAGTTTCCCGCCTTTACACAATTAGTATGTTGTTTTCATTTACGTCGGTCGAGAGAAGAGCAAATACAATTTCACGTTCCTTCATCATTATATCCGCCAAGCCATACCAACATTACACATTGTTAATAATCCACGTTTGCTGTGAAATTTTAACATAATTCAATTGACGTCCTGTGCAACCTTCAGTAAGATTAGCTTCGGATTCAGCGAAAATCAGTTGGCATAAAGGAGCCCCTCATGGCACTTAATACAATACCAGAACACCTGCTCGGTGATGTTGTTGCCAGCAAACCCCGCATCCAATCAACAGTAAAGCGCGTTGCAAAAGAGATCTATTACAGTGTTGATTATGTCGGCGAAACCCCAATCCTGCTCTGCCTGAGGGAAGGTGCAGTACCCTTTCACCAAGATCTCAGCCGTGAATTAGAAGCGCTTTCCTTCCCATTTGAAAACGCCTGGCTAAAAACCCATCATCGCTACACAGGCACCGAAGGCAGCGGCGATGTTAAAGTGTTCCCTTATGAAGGCCCCAGCCTGGATGGCCGCCTGGTCATCATCATTGAAGATATCATCGATTCCTCAGAAACGATCATCAAAGTGTGCGAATACCTGGATCAGCAGCATGTGATGCAGCGCAATATCTGCACATTTCTTTTCAAGGAACGCCCCGAAAACATTGAGTGGCGCAACAGGGGCTTGAATGGCTTTCAACATTTGCCCGAAGTGAGGCATGTGGGGCTGTTCATCGAACCGCTGTTCGTGGTCGGTTATGGCCTGGATTACCGCCAGCATGGACGGGATATCGAAGAAATCCGCACCCTGACACCGGAAGGCCAACTTTGGGTGGATGAACAAATTGCAAAACAAAACGCCTGACCGCATAAGCCAGGCGTCAGCGCCAATTAGCGATAGGTCTTCAATCTTTCGATCAAGGAGTCAGTGATCTCTGGCAGGTCATCATCCTTACTGGCCATGCTTGACCACTGTTTTCCGGTATTGACGAGCGTTACCTCAACATTTGTCCGGCGCTCAATCTCACCGATCAAGTTCTTGACCTTGGGGGTCAGTTCAGACCATTTGGTCACGTTCTCCACCGCTCGATCGACCTGCTCTGCAAATGTCAGCGCGATCTTGTTGGCACCGTTCAGCATAATGATCCGGTTCAGGAGCGAGTAATCGATCCCCTTCGCCTTTCGCCGAATCTGATGCTTGCCTGTGTCTGGGTCGATGATCGAACTGTATTCCACGATCCCCAGCGCTTCCATCTCCTCGACCGTAAATTCCTCAACATCACCCATGGGGCCGGTGCCCTCGCGGGTCGGTAAAGCCTTGACACCTACAATCACATCATCCACCGAGCGCCAATTTAACCCTACGCCTGCGATAACCGAAGGTGCGGTCACATCCACCGAGGTCACATTGGGATACTCGCCATGATAGCGGGAAAGGAAAGTGCCCTGAGTGCTCTCAATGCTGATCGGACCTTCACCCGCCAGCCGGTTCGCCAGTGTGGGCACATCATCCAAAAATGGCTGCAGTGCAATAACATCTTCGGCTAAAGGGGCGATCCGCAACGCCGCATGGGACATGGCGATCCCGGTGCCGCTTTTTGTGCTGCCAATGGCATCCATGCTCGAGCTGTCAATTTCCTCCTGGATGTTCTCAGGGGTGATGATCGGACACCTGCGGTCAACCCGCACCTGCTCAGGCAAAAGATGGAATTTTTCCACTTCATAAAGGAATTTCTGGACATCCACTGCTGTTCCCGGGCCGATGCCGATCAGGCAGTTTTCAAAGATAAACCCAAGCGGCAATTGATTGGTTTTGATATAGCTTTCGTTAAAGAATAAACCATGCTCGGGGTTTGCCCCGCCGCAACCTCTGAAAACACCCAGCGCATGATGTTTATAAGTCTGCCAAGCACTGATCAAGCCCTTGCCTTCATCGCCCCAAAACCCGCCAACAACAATATTTGCAGCCATGTTTTATATCCTCCAGGATCCGATTGTATAGACAATTATGAACACGCCCAAGATTATAACATGGGCCTGACCGGGCATATTTTATCGATTTGTTAAACAGGATTAGGTGCGTAATATCAATGAACGCATAACAAGCAATCATTAGGACCGGATAGCAAACCGGTGACCAGCAGGGTCGCGCCCTTCGGCTATCGGCGCACCGTCTTCCAAATCACGGATGTTACCAATTCCAACGCCAGCCTCGACTAATTTGTCTCTATCTTGCGCGACATCCTCGACCCAAAAAACAACCTCATGCAGGTCATCTGGCAGGGTCTGTGCGCCCCCGTGCAGTGCCAGCGAAAAGCCGCCGCAGTCAAATTCCACCCACATCTCTCTTGAAAAGTCTGTGAGTCCTTCGGGGTAGCGGATCGGCAGCCCAAGCAGATCTTGATAGAAATGCACTTCAGCGGCCATGTCCTTCACATACAAGATGACCTGCATCTGATTTTCTTTTACCAGCGCCATGCTGTTCTCCAATCAGCTCCAGATGGAGTTAATAAGGTTCATCCGGCCCAGGCCAGCCAAAGCGCGCTAAATCCACCCGGCCGTTTACGTCAAACATCACGCCCTCTTCTTCCAGAATGGTGCGCTGCATGGCATTCCCGATGCCGTCACCATGTACGGAGATTCTTCCCTGGGCGTTGATCACCCGCTGCCAGGGAACATCAGGGAATGTCCCGCGTTTGAGCGCCGCCATGGCATAACCCACCATGCGCGCCGTGCACCCGCCTACCAGCTCAGCAATCCTGCCATAGGTGGTCACCTTGCCCACTGGAATGCGGCGTACCATCGCGTAAATCCGTTCGTAGAGTTTTACCTTCTCAACCATACCCACTCCTATACTGGTTTGTGCGCCTTCAGGGAGAACACCACCGGCAGCGGCACGGACATATCGGGGAAGGTGTAAAGCCCATCCGCCCGTTGAACCATCTCCGGATAAATTTGATCCCTCAACACCTCAAATTCATTAAAAAATTCCAACCGTAAACCGGCTTTGAGGACGGCGTTGATGAAGTCGCTGACCGTCCACTGCCACTCGTAACTTGGTGACTGCGGCACATAGGATGAATCCATATAATCCGGGCCGTCATCATCCCAAATGTAAGGTGCCTCCTGGTGAAAATAGGAAAGTTCGAAACGCCACCCCCCATCGTCATCGAAGGTATAGAGCAAGGGGTGCCCATCCATGATATAGAACACGCCGCCGGGTTTGAGAAAATGTGCAATGACCCGCGCCCAGGCCTCCAAATCCTTCAGCCAGCACAAGACGCCGATCGAAGTGAAGACAACATCAAATTGACCCTCTAAATTTTTCTGAAGATCATACACATCAGAGCAGATAAATTTCGCAGGTAAATTTGCCTTTTGAGAGAGTGATTGTGCCGCCTTAATCGACGCTGGCGACAGATCCACGCCGGTGACCAGTGCGCCTTGCCGAACCCAGGCCAGACTATCCAGCCCGAAATGGCATTGCAGGTGCAGAAGGGTTTTTCCTTCAACATCACCGACTTCTTCTAAAATTTTCGTTGGCAGCCATTGCTCGCCTGCCAAAAACCGCTCAACCCCATAAGACCGCAGGTGCACGGGTGTGATTTCATCCCACAAAGCCCGGTTGCCGTCACGCGCCTGATCATAAGGAATGTTTTCTGTTTTTGCCATGAATTGAATGTCTCTTTTCGTTCAGGATAGAAATTCGCGTAATTCACTGCTGTGGCTTGGGTGGCGCAATTTCCGCAATGCCTTGGACTCTATCTGTCGGATACGCTCACGGGTCACACCAAAATACTGGCTGACCTCTTCAAGGGTATGGTCGCGCCCATCGATTAACCCGAAGCGCAGTTCAAGCACCTGGCGCTCGCGTTCGCTCAAAACCGTCAGCGATGCGCGCACCTGCGCGTTCAACATCTCCCGTGCAGCAGACTCCAGCGGGGCGGTTGCATCCCGATCTTCGATGAAATCTGCCAGCGTGCTGTTATCCTCATCGCCCACCGGCAACTCCAGCGACACCGGCTCCTGTGCCACCTTGAGGATGTTTTGAACTTTGCTGGTCGCATCCTCCCAGGCTGATAGCAGCGCGGGCTCAATCGTCCTTCCGCTTTTCTGGGCACGCCGGATCTGTTCAGCCATAGTCTCATCCATCTGGTCTGATTCCAGTGCGATCTCCTCGAAAGTCGGGTCGCGGCCCAGTTTTTGCGTCAGTGCGCGCTGAATGCGCACAATGCGCGAGATCGACTCATACATGTGCACCGGGATGCGGATCGTGCGGGCGCTTTCGGCGATATGCCGGCTGATGGACTGCCGGATCCACCAGGTCGCATAGGTGCTGAACTTATATCCCAGCACCGGGTCGAACTTTTCGACCGCCCGCAGCAGCCCCAGGTTGCCTTCCTGGATCAAATCCAGGAACGAGATACCACGGTTCATATAGCGCTTGGCCACGCTGACCACCAGCCGCAGGTTCGACCGGATCAACACCTGGTTCGATTCTTCATAGAGCGCTTGTATTGCCGCAAAATTTTCTTTCAGGATATGCTCATCAGGCATACTCCGCCTGAAGAAAAACGCGCCTGGCAAATGCCCCCGCTTATGCACCTCCAATAAAACCCTGTCTGCCAGGCCGCTTGGGAGCAGGTAAAAACAAAGATAAATGCGGAAGATCTTTTTAACAACATCCTTTGGCTTAGAAGCATCTCCCCAATATTCCCGATCAAGAAAAGCACGCAGAAAAGATGGCTCGGACATCTGCCAGTCTTGACGCAGCATTTGGGCTTCCTGCAGGGTGGCGGTGCAATCGGGCAGCGGAATCGTTTGTTTGCGTGATAAGATTACCAGCTCACCGTAGACATTGCGCAACTCATCGAAGATCAATCGCATCAACGCTTGCTCTCGTTTCGCCTCACCATCCGGCAGGTTCTTTTCCAGCTTCAATACCAGCACTTGCGCCTTCATACGGGCGGAAAGCCAGAATTCATGGTCGCCTTCCAGAAGGTCGATGTGCCCGATCTCACGCAGATAGAGCTTGACGGGGTCATCAACATTAGAAGGAATCGCTGGCAGCACAGGAACCTTGGCAGCAGAGCCTGTAGTGCCCTGTGCCTGTTTGCCTTTGCGTTGTTCTTCGTTTCCTGGCTGTGACTTAACCATGCTTCATTTCCAAAACCATCAATTCTCTTTGAGCCCTTTTCGCCTGCTGTAAATTACCAGCCCTAAAACATGCACCACGCCGCACATCATGTGCTGTGAGCAGCCGTCTGACGCAGCGCCTGGTCTAACCTGGCCCGGGCGCGGATGTAGTCCATGACTACTTTATTGAGATCGGTCAGCGCCGGCTCACCCGCTTCTGCCGACTGAGACTGAAGAAATACAAGCTGGTCCAATCCCTCATCCACCCGGATGCGGCGCAAGCGGAGGAAGGATTTTAATAGCGCCTCCAAAATCGGCTCTTTCGGCTGAAGACGCCAATCTGGGTAAGATTCTGCTTCTTCTGAGGTGTCTGAAAAGGCGTCCAGCAGGGCTTCTGGCATGTGATGGCGAATGAAATCCATCGGCGTTTCTTCGTCCTGGTCCAGCGAACCTTTGATCAGCTTGAAGATCTCCTTATGATCTGTGCTGGAAAAATCCTCCTCGTTCAGACAAGCCAGTTCATATTCACGGAAGGCGCGATCCACATAATGGATTAGCGTGGGATCAGACAGCATAGCTTTGAAGCAGATCTCCTCCAGACGCCTGTGCGATGTGCCTTTGGCAGGACGGGTTGCAGGCGGCACTTCCGGTTTGGGCTGGAAAGACCTGCGCGGCCGGGGGCTGTAACCCGATGCACGCCGCACCAGCGCTCGTTCATCCACTTTCAACAGACGCGCCAACCGCTGACGGTATGCCTCTCGTTCCACGCTGCCTTTCACATCCTCGATCAACGGCAGCACCTGGTTGGCGATCTCTTCCTTGGCTTTGGGATCGTCAAAATCTTCACGCTGCGCAAGGGTCTCCATCACATGGATCACCACCGGCTTGGCAGTTTTCACCAATTCCTCCCATTGCTCGGGGGACTCCAGCGCAATCTCATCCGGGTCCAGACCATCGGGCAGGGTTGTCACGCGGATATCGGCTTTCAGCCGCCCTTCCACCTGCATCAGACCCCGGGCGTCAAACATCACATCACCTTCGCGGTCCATGCTCTGACGGGCAGTTTCCAGCCCGCGCAGGGTCGCCTTCTGCCCGGCGGCATCGGGGTCAAGCGCCAGGATGATCCTGCGCGAGTAGCGTTTGATCAACCGGAATTGGTCTTCGGTCAGGGCAGTGCCCATCGGCGAGACACAATTCTTGAACCCCGCCTGGTAGGGGCCGATCACGTCCAGGTAACCTTCAACAATCACCACTTCATCCTTCGTGCGGATCTCCCGTCGGGCCATATCCAACCCATACAGCAGACGCCCCTTGTCAAACAGCTCGGTCTTCGGGGAATTCAGATACTTGGGCACATCCTCCGCCCGCAGCACGCGCCCGCCGAAACCCGCCATGCGCCCGCGGTGATCGCGGATAGGGATCACCAGGCGGTGGCGGAAGCGGTCATAAACCCCACCGCCCTCGCGCTCCGAAACCAGGCCTGCCGCAATCAGGTCTGCTTCCGAAACCTCGCGGGAAGTCATGTAATTCGTCAGCGCGTCCCAGGAGTCGGGCGCGTAGCCCAAGGCAAAGGCATCAATCGTTTCATCGGTCAGCTTGCGCCCATATAGGTAATCCAGCGCACCCTTGCCAGCGGGTGTATTGCGCAGTTGGTGCTGGAAAAAGGTCACCGCCATACTGAGCACCTCGCGCAGATGTTCGTTCTCCTCCGCCTGCTCCTGCTGTTCGGGCGTAAATTCCTGCAGGGTGACCCCGGCGCGATCCGCCAAGCGGCGCAGCGCCTCAGGAAAGTCCCAGCCCTCACGCTTCATCATATAGCTGAACAGGTCGCCGCCTTCGTTACACTGCCCAAAGCAGCGCCAGGTTTGCGTATCGGGGAAGACCACAAAGGCAGGCGTTTTGGTGTTGGTGTGGAAGGGGCAAAACCCCGTGTAGTTCTTGCCCGAATGGCGTAAGTTCACCGTCTCAGAGACGATATCCACAATATCGAGCCGGGCTTTGATTTCATCAACAGCAGTCATACCTGAATTATACGAGAAAATGCGTAGAAGGGATGAGGGAGTGGAAAATGGGCGTTAGGTATTGGGTATTAGGTATTGGGGATTGGGTGTTGGGAAGTAACAGGTGTGGTCAGGATTTGTGTATCTATAAAGTTTCGGCCCACCTCCAACAAGAGTCATTGCGAGGAACGAAGCAATCTCTCTTTTATCAGATTGCCGCGCTTCGCTGCGCTACGCTCGCAATGACAATCTCTCGGTGGAGTAAAAACCACGCTTCATCCTACGGTTGTACAAAAAGGAAGGTCATTGCGAGGAACGAAGCGATCTCTCTTTTATAAGATTGCCGCTCTTCGCTGCGCTACGTTCGCAATGACAATCTCTTGGTGGAGTAAAAATTGCGCTTCATCCTATGGCTGTACAACAAAGAAGGTCATTGCGAGGAACGAAGCAATCTCTCTTATCGCACTTCTGATTGTTTCTGTCCTCTGGGCATCGCAATAACAATACTTTCAGCATCTAATTTTCGTGTAAAATCAAATCATGACAGACAAACAAAATCTCCTCACGCCGCGCATCATCCTGATGCTGCTGGTATTTATCGTATTAGTACCCATGCTGCCCCTGATCATCTCGTGGCAGTGGGGCTGGTGGGAAGCCTGGGTGTACGCCGCTGTGAACATCCTCGGCTTTGTAGTCAGCCGCTGGCTGGCTGGCCGACGCAACCCCGACTTGCTGGCAGAACGCAGCCAGTTCCTAAAACACACCAACCCGGAAGCCTGGGATAAAGCCCTCTCCCCCCTGCTGGGGCTGGCAGGTGTCGCCATCCCGCTTGCCGCCGGGCTGGATGCCCGTTTCGGCCCATCGGCTCAGTTTGGCTTGTGGGTCAAGATGATCGCGATTGCGATCTTGCTGGCGGGTTACGCCCTGGGTGCCTACGCGCTGATGGCCAACCGCTTCTTCTCGGGCATGGTGCGCCTGCAAACCGAGCGCGGCCACCATGTGGTCTCCTCCGGCCCTTACCGCTGGGTGCGTCATCCGGGCTATGCCGGCGCGCTGCTCAGCTATTTGGCCACGCCCTTCCTGCTCGATTCCTGGTGGACGCTCCTGCCGGTGGTCTTAACCTTCCTCGTGATCTTCATCCGCACCCGGCTGGAAGACCGATTCCTGCAAGAGTCCCTTGAGGGCTACCGGGAATATGCGCAGCAGGTGCGCTGGCGGTTAATCCCGGGCGTTTGGTGAGTATGAAACCAGTTCTCTACTGGCTGTGGCGGGTGCTGCCCCTGCCCAAGCGCCTGCGCTATGTGCTGATGTATCTCGTCAACCGCAAATTCGTGGTGGGCACGGCCGTGCTGATCCGCAACTTGCAGGGGGAGATCCTACTGTTCAACCATTCCTATCGCAAAGAGACGCCCTGGGGTTTCCCGGGCGGATACCTGATGCGCGGTGAGGACCCGCGTGAAGCCATCCAGCGCGAGATTCGGGAGGAATCAGGCCTGCGGGTGAAGAATCTCGGGCTGCTGGAGGTGATCCAATCGGTTGAGACCCCCAGGCTCGAGGTGATGTTCGAGGCAGAATTGGACACAGATGCAGATTTCACCCCCTCCATTGAGGTGTCAGCGGCGCGCTTTTTTGCGCTTGACGACCTGCCTGAGCTCCTCCCTGAACATGAGGAGATCATCAAGCGGTTTATTCAGTAAAAAAATCTGTCATTGCGAGGGTGGGTCGCAGGGACGACAAAGCAATCTCTCTTTTATCAGATTGCCTCCTTACAGGACGNNNAGGACGCTACGCAGGCGCTTCGCTCGCAATGACAAAAAAAGGGCGGGGTAAAAAGGCACCTCGCCCTCAATGATCATACGTTTTCTATTCTATTTTTACGGCAGCCTGTTATCGTAGGACTGCAGCGCCTTCATATAATTCGCACGTTCAAAGGCAGCCGGATTTTCCACATTCTTCTGGCTCATACTGCCGTGCATCTTGGCAACGGATTCATACTCATAAGCCGTCATCCAATTTTCCATCTCTGCCAGCAATTCCTCAGCGCGTCCCACACCATTCGCAACAAATTCCGATGCCACCATGGCGACATTGGCACCCGCCATTACGGATTTGACAAGGTCAACGCCAGTATGCACGCCGGTGGTCAGCGCCAGATCTGCCTTTACACGCCCATAAAGCAGCGCCATCCAGCGCAGGGGCAAGAGCAGCTCAGCAGAAGTTGAAAGGTGCAGGGTGGTATCGACTTCCATGTTTTCAATATCCAGGTCTGGCTGAATGAAGCGGTTGAACAACACCAGGCCGTCTGCGCCTGCACCCGCTAAACGTTCCACCAGGTTCGGGAGGGCTGTGAAGAACGGGCTCAACTTGACAGCCACAGGAATCTCCACGCTCTCGGTCACATTCTTAACCAGCTCCACATAATTGTCTTCCACCTGGGTGGCGGTCAGGTCCATGTTAGTGGGGATGTAATACGTATTCAATTCCAGGGCATCCGCACCGGCTTCTTCCATCTTTTTGGCATATTCGATCCAACCCGTATTGGAAACACCGTTCAGGCTGGCGATCACCGGGATATCCACGGCCTCTTTGTTCTTTCGGATGTGCTCAAGATATTGATCGGGACCAACATTATAGCGGTCCAAGTCTGGGAAGTAATCCAATGATTCGGCGAAACGGTCGGTGCCGCGTTCCATGTAATAATTAAATGCCAGGCTGTCATGGGTGATCTGCTCTTCAAACAGCGAATA
>NPIE01003054.1_pt1 | contig 79898 bp, 77 predicted proteins | sample 8637661 | NCBI WGS metagenome assembly NPIE01 (sample SAMN07420842, study PRJNA396082) | bioreactor metagenome | isolation source: sample BA12 brine-fed electro-methanogenic bioreactor BA | place: Japan: Kochi | collected 2016-12-09
TCTACTCCTGGATACATTACTCCAATATTGAACTATGATGATGACGGAGAATTTTGGCATATAATTGGTGGAATAGTTGTTGGCGCAATAGTTGGTGGAGTAATTCAGATTGCATCAAATATTGTTACAGGACAGGAGTGGAGTGATGGCTTGGCTGGTGCTATGATAGGGGGCGCTGTTGCCGGAGCGCTGACAGCAGCTGGTGTTGGAGCGGTTTCAGTAGGATTATGGACGGGATTGTCAACCGCCACTGCCAACCAAATTCAAAATAACGGTTTGGATCCCACGAACTGGGATTACTTAGAATTTGCATTTGATGCTGTTATCTCTGGAGTTTTAGCTGGTGTAGGTTCTGCATATGGTTCAAAGAAAATAGGCGCATCAGCCAAACAGATTAAAACGTGGTTTAAACCCCAGTCTTTTAAAACAATGGTAACTGGTAAATTTATGAAAAAAATAACAAAATCAATATTATATAGTACTATACCATCACTAGATCTTGCTTTGCTACTAGGTATTGATTCAGACACAAGTGAAGATGCAGTGATAGATATCGAGCAAAGGGTGATTATAAAATGATTCGTCACAATGATAAAGAGAGATATATTGTAATTATCATAATAGCGATACTTTGTAATATTCCATTAATATACTCTATACTTAAGTCGATAATTAATGTTATTCTGACACATTCGTTTGCTGTAATTAGTGAATATAGTGTGGGATTCATCATTTACGCATTGATTTTGATAATCGCCGATAATAGCGCCAAGAACATTATCAATGAATCCTCATTTGTTATTAGAATGAATTCACAGGAATTCACACATAAGACTATATTGTCGAGGGAAATCAAATTTTCAGTTTATGATGTAAAGAAGGTCGCTATTTGTAAAGAATACATAGTTTTGGGAGGTGAACATGAATCGTTGATCATCACCTTAAAAAGACACAGAAGGACTATTTTTATTAACCATTTGCATATGAATGATAATGACTATAAGAGAATAAAGGAATTTTTCATAAATATCAGTTCAGCTGTAGTACAATCTAAGAAATCTCTTATTTATAAGCAACTATGTTTATTTTTTAAATTATGATGTGTATCGGACTTATATGAGCCCTAAGTACTAGCATAAAACATCATATTCAGACAAAAATGTAAGGATTCTAGTTGAGACAGCTAGAATCCTTTCAATAGCAATAAAAATGTTACTAGTGTACATTGGAATTGTGTTATACTATGTATGTGGGAATACATTTAGGCTATTTAGATAGGTTGCTTGCATACATTTTACTAGTAGATTTATACAAAAAGGAAGCAATAGACAACACTCGAGGCACGTCGAGAGTTTGGATTGGTATGGAAATTAAACAGTTTGTATAATAGTATATGCATACAAAAATGAAAGGGAGAATACATTTAAAACAAAAAAGGATAACGCCCTATATCGTTATCCTTTTCTAAATATTTCAACTTTAACAAATAAACTTTTTTCCTTAGAGAACTGCCATTCAAACCATTTGAATTGAATTGTCTCTAAGGATTTTTTCATGTCTTCTAAACCATAATCACCCAAACCAAAACCGTATTTTTCTTGATAGTTGTGAAGATATTTCTCTATTGCTAAATTGTTATTTACTATCTTCTTGATTTCAAGATACTCTTTAGATGTGATATTAGTTTCAAAGATATCAGAAATAACAATAGCCAAACCATTAGATTCTAATGCTTTAATAATGTTTTTATTAAAGTTATGGATTATATCAACTATAGCAATTAAAAATTGGTCATTAATTAAATTTAACAGATTTTGAGGGTAAACCAAATTAGTAAGTTTTTGAAGTAAGATAGTAATCTGTGGATATAATAATTGGGTATAAATAGGTGATAAGATAATACATTGATATTTTTTCGAAAAAGGGCAATGATAATTATTGGATATTGTTTTAATTTCTTTAAAAGTATCTAAAATTATCGTTTCATTTTGAAATTGGTGGAAGTTTTCAAAAAGGTTATCCCAAACTAAAGAGTTATCTAAACCAGTATAATCAATAATTTGTAAATCTATCTTATTTAGATGAAGTTGGTATTTCTTCAAGGCTCTAATCAAAGCGTTCTCATCAATATCGGATATAGTAAGATTCTTAGTTATATTAAATAATCTCTTTAAATCAATATCATCACAATTTCCAGCCCCAACGATTAAACAATCCGTTTTATGAGATCTAAGTAAATCAAGACTATCAATAATATATTTAGTTAAAGATTCTCGGTAGTTTGACCAACGAGTGAATCTATCTTCTTCAGATTGATTTAGATAGTAGTTGAATGTTTGGATTGATTTCATAGTTGACCTCTTAAGTTTAATAACTAAATTAATTATACACTTGATAAGCTAATATTTCAAAATGTATTAGTTTGATTAACACAATTCTTTCTTGTTTATGCTTATAAAATATTATTTGTAAGCAACTCGCTTTTATAAGCGCTTACAGTGTGTTATAATCAAAAAAAGAGTTTTTAGAAGATAATGGATTTTGGAGTTATCTTAACAAAGTTTAAAAAGTCGGTTGTTAAAAACTCTTTTTGAGGACAAAAATGCAGAGGAACTATTTTTACCGCTTAAAAAAATTTGTCAAACCAATTTGCTTAACTGGATATTGCTCACGAAAAATTGCAAAGTAGTATTTATTACTGCTTTTTTTGCATTGGTTTTTTTGTGATGAAAATATAAATAATTAAACAGGAGGAAGAAAAATGAAGTATCTCACAGCTTTCATCAGTTTTTTGCTAATCTATTTGCTGATAGCAGGTTTTACGCTTGATGAAGTCATTCTTGGGAGTGTTGTAAGTGTGATTTTAACAATTGTCTTGGTTAAATATGTTGATTTTCGGATCGATAAGAAGTTTCCAATAAAATTGTTAAAATTTCTCTTCATCTATATTCCCGTATTTTTATGGAAACTAGTTCTAGCAAATCTAGATATTGCTAGAAGAGTTTTAAGTTTTAAAATACCTTTAAATCCAGGAATTGTTAAAGTTAAAACGAATTTGAAAGGTGACTTTGGTAAACTCACTTTAGCGAATTCGATTACTTTAACCCCAGGAACATTATCCATTGATATAGATGAGGATAATATCTATGTTCATACAGTTGATATAAAAGGAAAAGAAGAAACTGAAATTCAAGCCGATATCTCTGAGCCTTTTGAAAAAATATTAGGAGGTATATTCGAATAATGGAATGGATTGACTATCTAGTATTTTCTCTTATTGGTCTAGGTATATTATTTACTGTGATTAGACTATTAATCGGACCAAATTTAAGTGATAGAGTTGTATCTTTAGATACTTTTAATATTATTGTAATTGGTGTTATTGTCTTATTAGCAAAAATATTTGAGAGCGGTTTATATTTAGATATCGCAATTATTTATGCGATACTTGCTTTCTTAGAAACCATTGTCTTTGCTAGATATTTGGAGGGTAAAAAACATGGAAATAGTTAGTTATATTTTCTTAATAATCGGTGGATTGTTTTTTATGCTTGGTGGTTTAGGTGTATTAAGAATGCCTGACACTTTTAATCGGATTCAAGCGGGAACTAAAGCAACAACATTGGGCGTTTTTTCTCTTTTAATTGGCGTAGCGATATTGAATCCAGAATGGATATCAAAAATAATTATCATTATAGTCTTTATAATTATCTCGAATCCAATCGGCTCTAGTGTGATCGCTAAAGCTACATATAACTCTAATAATATTCCTAGTAATTTAGTTAGAGATGATTTAAGTAAAAGAGGTGATGAGTAATGACATTTTTTGATGTAATCTCTTTAGTGGTAGGAGTACTACTTTTAGTTATTGCTTTTTTTGCAATAAACTCGAAGAAATTGATTAATTCAGTTCTATTTCTATCTGGTTTAAGCATGTTAGCGGTTGTTTCATTTGTTTTATTAAAAGCACCTGATGTAGCTGTAACCGAAGCGGTAATAGGTAGTGGATTAGTCACTGCTTTATTTGTTTTTACTTTACTTTCTGTAAGAAGGAGGGAAGCTAAATGAAAAATATAGTTGGATTCTTATTGTCAATAGCTTTAGGCATATTGATAATACTATCTTTAAATAACAATTTGTCGTTTCCTAAATTTGGTGAAGTAGATTTAACGGATAGAGTAGCTAATCAATATTTTGATGAAGATAATTTAGAAAGTGTTGGATCAGCTAATATTGTTACAGCTATAGTTGTAGGATATCGAGGGTTTGATACTTTAGGAGAAGTAACTGTTTTGTTTATCAGTGCTTTGGGAGTTGCTTTTGTCTTCGGTGGTGTAACTAGAAAAAGATTAGAATTAGAATTTAAACCAAACTTTATGTTAAGAGTAGGAGCGAGAATTTTATTTGGATTTATTCTCGTTACTAGTTTATATATCATTCTTCATGGCCATTTATCTCCTGGTGGTGGATTCCCTGGAGGAGCGATGATAGCTAGTGCAATTCTCTTGCTCTATTTAGCGGATGATCGTTTCCGATCAAATATCAAAGGGTTTAAGATTCTCGAAGGTATTAGCGGAAGCTTATTTGTTATTATTGGATTATTAGGAATTGTTTTTGCAACGTACTTCTTACAAAACTTTTTACCAGTTGGTCAAATAGGAAATTTGATTAGTTCTGGAATTATTCCAATCATCTATGTGTTAATAGGACTTAAGGTTGGTAGTGAAATAACAGGTATTATCGATGATTTTCTTACAGAGGGGGAAGTTGTATGATTCAATATGCAGCAATAATCCTATTTGTATTTGGAATATATGGGTTACTTACTAACAGAAATGTTATAAAAATGATTGTATCACTGAATATTATGGAAATTGGCTTAAATATCTTTATCATTAGTATTGGGTTTGTTTATGATGGTATAGCTCCAATCATATCTAGCACCAACACGAATGGATTAATATTTGTAGATCCGATTCCTCAAGCTTTAGTATTAACAGCGATTGTAATTGGTGTTGGAACTACTGCTTTAGGATTAGCAATTGCTAAAAGTATATATAATAAATATCAAACCTTTGATTTAGATGAAATGGAGGAATCTGTATGAACGCTACATTATTGATAGCTATTCCTCTATTGGTTGCTTTTTTATCTATTTTAACTAAGAAATATGCAGTTTATCTATTATTGTCAGTGAGCTTACTGATGACAGTATTTGCGATATTTTTACCAAGTGGGATAGTGATTATCGGTGGTTTTAATCCACCATTAGGAATTAGTTTGCTACTTGATACGTATTCAAGAATGGCAGTTATCTTAATCAATGGCTTAGTTCTAGTTATTAGTTTCTTGAATATGAAGAATTTTAGTAAATATTCAAGTATTCTCTTATTAGTTATTGCCGGATTAAATGGTTTAGTCTTGACGAATGATTTATTTAATTTCTTTGTTTTCCTAGAAATTTCAGGAATAGCTGCTTATTTGATTACTACTTCAAATAAAAAACCGGTAAGTACTTTTAATTATCTGGTATTAGGAGCAGTAGGTAGTAGTTTGTTCTTGTTTGGGGTAATTATTCTTTACTCCATGTTTGGAACTTTAAACATGGTAGATATGATTGAAAAAATTCAGTTAAATAATAATTATCAAGAATTGATTTTGCCTTTTATTATGATGTTTATTGGTCTAGGTGTGGAAGCGAAGTTATTGCCATTTAATTCTTGGGTTAAAGGAGTGTTAGGAAATTCTAATACCTTATCAGGACCGATTGTTGCAGCTGTTTATGCAGCAGCTATGACTTTCGCTTTTGGGAGAATAATCACTAATCTCTTTGCTTTTGAAGGAACCCTATTAATCGTTGTGACCGTTATTCTCTCTGTTGGGATTATTCTCGGAGATGCGATGGCTTTTGCTTCTAAAAGAGCAAGAGAAATATTGCTTTTCAGTAGTATTGCTCAAGCAAGTATTGTTATTTTATTATTTGTAAATGGTTTCATTATTTGGGCAGTTTATTTAATAATAGCGAATGCTTTAAGCAAGACTTTAATGTTCTTTGTAATCAATAAAGCTACAGGAGAACTTAAAACAGATGATATTGATAAATTAAAAGGTCTGTTTTCTAAGAATCTTTTAGTAGGAATTACTTTTACTTTAGCTACTTTAAGTGTGATGGGATTACCTTTATTAACTGGTTTTGTTATTAAGATCAATTATTTAACAGAACTAGCAAGTAATAGTCAAATTTTATTAATAGCGGTAATATTGATTGCTTCCGTGATTGAGGGGATCTATTTCGTTCGTTTACTAGTTAAACTTTGGTTTAAAGAAGAAAATGAAATAAATGTTACATACGAACTTTCTTTTAAAATTGTTTTTATTGTGATAGCTTCTATTTTATTAGTGTTTGGAACGTATTATACACCGTTAAATGATTTGGATAATTCTGTTGATACAGTGATGGAGGTGGTTAATAATGGCTAGTATTGAATATCTTATTCTATTCTTGATAGGTAGTGGATTTTTAGCTTATTTATTAACTAAATGGAATACTTTTGTTGGTTCATGCTTTACTATTTTTTCTACACTGTTTGTTTTTATATCTTTAGCAGGATATGGTTTTGGGATGAATTTAGTGACGGATATTAATCTCCTTACTGGTTTAAGTTTTACAGCAACGTATTTAGGTTTTTATTTTGTTATTATCATTGTCTTTGTTTATCTAATGGTTAGTTTCTTCCATCCTTATTTCTTAAGTGAGTATAAGTATAAGGATTCTTATAACCTACTGTTTTTATTAAGTTTAGCAGGAATCTTAGGTGCATTTTTCACCGATAACTTTTTACAATTATTCTTTTTCTTTGAACTAGTTATTTGGACAACGATGTTTTTGATACCTCAAGGTAAAAGTAGGGAAGCAGCTGTCTCATATTTTGGTTTTAGTATCGCTGGTAGTGTGGCTTTATTATTAGGGATATTTGTAACTTATAATGTAACTGGTAGTTTTGATATCGTTAATGGTTTAGCAGGATTAACAGGAAGTGATGCAACAGTAGTTTTTGTCTTATTCTTAATTGCTGGTTTTGCAAAATTAGGTGCTTTTCCTTTACATATTTGGTTACCAATAGCTCATGGAAATGCGCCTCATCCTTTTTCACCAGTTTTGTCAGGTGCTTTAGTTAAATTAGGTGCTTTTATAGGTATTCTTGCTTTAGTAAGAATTGTTCCTATAGGTGATGTGTTTACGGCAGTTAATTTACCGATAGGTCAATATATCGTTGCGTTACTTGGTAGTTTATCGATTGTTTTTGGTACTTTAATGGCGATTAAGTCAGATGATGCTAAGAAGTTACTAGCGTATTCATCAATGAGTCATGGTGGTTACATCTTAGTGGCTTTTAGTATGATGAATTCAATTGCTTTTGCTGGAGGATTTTATCATATTCTTGCACATGCATTAGCGAGTGCCGGAGCTTTTATGGCAATCGCTGCTGTAGCTAGAGCTACAGGAACTACGAAGATGAGTGAACTTGGAGGGATGATTCATAAAATGCCAATTACTTATGTGGCATATTTAGTAGCGATTATTTCGATGGCGGGGATTCCACCAATGGGTGGATTTATCTCCAAATGGTTAATCTTCCAAGCGGTAATTGATAAGGGTATGATTTTTGTAGGAGTTGCAGTATTCTTCGGAAGTATCGGTTCTTTCTTATATGTCTTTAGACCTTTGGCTGCTTTATTCCTTGGCCAGGAGTTAAGAGAATATAAGAAAGTTAAAGAAGCGCCGATTTTGATGTTGATTCCAACAGTTATCATTATTGGGTTAAATATTTATACTGGTGTTTTTCCAGCAGGGATATTAAATTATATTAATAATATTATTGTAGAGATTTCTGATTTAACTGCTCTTCAAGTTACAACTTTTGAAATAACTGGAACAAACGGGATTTTAAATCCAGGGTTGATTGCTTTAATCTTTGGAGTAGGTGTAGTAATTGCTTTTATAATTTTTATATTATTAAAGAAATCACGAAAAGTGACTTTAATGGATACTTATACAGCAGCTAACTTTGTTCATGATGAGCATTTGTTACATTATACAACTGATTTTTATGCACCTTTAGAAAGACTATATGAAAAGCAAAGTAACTGGATGACTAAGTTTTATAAATCTTTAGCTGAAAAAGTTAAAGAGATTGGCAGGTTGAGTAAGTATCTCTTTATGTCAAAAAATATTGGAGTTACCTTAATCTGGATTATAGCGATTATAGTCTTGTTATTGTGGGGTGAAACATTATGATTTTAAGTATTTTAATAGGAATCGGGATTGCCTTCTTTGGGTTTGTTCTCCAAACATCAATCGGTGGTATTAACAGGAAGATTGTCGGTAGATTACAAAAAAGACATGGTCCTAAGTGGTACCAAGAATTTATTGATATATTTAAATTATTAAGTAAAAGAAGTGTTAGCCATGGTTGGATCTTTGATTTTGGTGTAATTATGGCTTTAGGAGGGATTATTGCGACAGCAATGTTTATGCCTCTTACATCGAATATTGTTGCTTTCGCCAACTATGATAATTTCTTTATCTTCGTTTATCTCTTAGCTGTAGGTATGTTAGGAATGGCAATGAGTGCAAGTGGTTCTGGTAATCCTTGGGCAAGTATCGGTGTTATGCGGGCATTAACAACGATGTTAGCTTATGAAGTACCATTTATGATTGTTGTTTTAACAATCATTAATATCACAGGTACTTCTTCAATGACAGGAATTCAGTTGTTCCAACAAACTGCAGGAAATAATTGGTTTATGATTGCTTTACCTTTAGGTTTTATCGTTGGATTTATCGCACTCTTAGGAATGTTAGGAAAGAAACCTTTTGAAACATATATCGCTCCAGCAGAAATTGCTTCTGGACCGATGGTTGAATATGGCGGAAAACAATTAGGGATGTTATTTATACTCCATGAAATCAGTGTTTTTATCGAAGTTAGTTTATTCGTTCACTTGTTTTTAGGAGGAGCGACGAATATCTTTGAATTCTTAATCAAGTATTTTATTGTGTATACAATCGCGAATTTAGTATCAAATGTTAACGGAAGATTTAAGATTGATCAAGTCGTGAAGTTCTTCTACAAATGGCCATTATTATTGGCTGTAACACAAGCAGTTATTGCAATATATTTTGGGTTGGTGATTTAATATGAAAAGTACAAAATTTACACCTATAAATAAATTATCAAAAGCTGAGATCGATCGTAAATGGTGGGAGATCGGTGATTACTTCCGAAGAAACTCACTTTGGTTATTAATGTATTGTACTGGTTGTTGTGCAATTGAATTACCACCAGCGATGACTTCAGCTTATGATATGGAACGTTTAGGGATGGGACCGATGGCAACCCCAAGACAAGCAGATATTTTATTGGTTTCCGGATATCTATCTTTAAAGACACTAAGAAGACTAATCTATACTTATGAACAAATGAGTGAACCAAGATATGTAGTGGCTTTAGGATCATGTCCAATAAATGGAGGAATCTATCATGATTCTCATGTTGTTATTAATCGATTAGATCAATACATTCCAGTAGATGTTTATGTTGCAGGGTGTATGCCGAATGTGGAATCAGTAATGAATGGCTTTGTAGATTTGATGGAACAGATAAAAACAAAAACAGCAGATGGTTGGAAAAGATATCACGAGAATAATAAATGGTATAAAGAAAACCAAATGAATACATTAGGGGAGGTAGACATTAATGACGAATTCCATGACTAATTTAGATTTTATTAAGAATAAAATTGAAGATAGTGCTAATGTATTAAAAACCGAAATTATTGATAATCAACAAATCGCTTTTGAAGTTGAAAAGAAAGATATTCATCAATTACTATCTATCTTAAAATCTGAAGGTTGGAAACAATTATCTTATCTAAGTGCAATTGATTGGTTAGCAGAAGGGAAGTTTGAATTAGTATATATCGTTTTTAATTGGGATAAACCAGTTTATGTTCAAATAAGAACCAAGATTGATCGAGAAAATCCTGAAATGAATACGATCATTCCCATCTTTCCAGGAGCTAAATACTACGAAAGAGAAGCTTGTGAATTCTTCGGTATTGCTTTTCCTGGTAACCCTGATTATGCGAAACAACTTATCTTAGAAAGATGGGATGATTTACCACCATTAAGAAAAGATTTTGATCCAAAAGCATATAGTGATAAGAAATTTCCAGTCAGAGAATATCCTGAAGATTTTAGTGTTGTGGATGAAAAGAATAATCGTTTATCAAAAAGAAACAAAAGAGAAGAACGAGCAAACTCATTAAGAACTGGAGGTAAAAAGTCATGAAACAAATGAAATTGTTTTTAGGGCCTCAACATCCAGGGATGCATGGTAATGCATCTGTGCATATGTATGTCGATGGTGATATCATAAAAAAATCTTTCCTTTTACCAGGGATGCTACATCGTGGTTTTGAAAAAGGTATGGAAAGAAAACTATGGGTTAACAATATTAGTTTGATTCCAAGAGTCTGTGTGCCGGAACCAGATATCAATGAAATGGTTTATGCACAAGGAGTAGAAAAACTATTAAAACTAGAAATTCCTGAACGTGCTCATTACATCAGAATGATCATTTTAGAACTCGCAAGAATCTCAGCTCATCTAATGTCTTATGGTGGATTAGGTGGACCAACAGGAAACTATACTTTAATGTATCACGCTCATATTGACCGTAATAGTATCCTTGATATATTTGAGAAAATCACTGGAGCTAGGGTTTATCATCAATACATTGTAATTGGTGGAGTAAGACAAGACTTACCTGAAGGAATTGAAAATGATATTAGAGAATTCTTATCAAGCTTAGAATCTCGGTTAAGTGAATACCGTGATTTAGGGATCGATAACCCTTCAATAATCTCAAGAATTAAAGATAATATTCTCTTACCAGAATCAGTAGTTTGGGAACTTGGAGTTACTGGGATTGGTATGCGTTCAGCTGTTAACAAGGAATATGATGTAAGGAAAGTTGTACCTTATGCAAGATATGATAAGGTAGAATTTGAAGTGCCAACATCTGATTATAGTGATGCAAGAAGCAGAATTGATATTAAATTAAAAGAAATTGTTCAATCAATCAGAATAATTAGACAATGTCTTGATGTCTTACCAGATGGTCCGGTAAGAGTAAAACCGGGAAGAGGACAATCGATGCGTTGGACGGTTCCAAAAGGACATGTTTATAGCACTGTTGAATCTAGTAGAGGTGAGTTTGGTTATTACATCGTTTCTGATGGATCAACCCATCCTTATCGCATCGGTGTTAGAGGAGCAAGTTACCCTCAAGGTTTATTAGGTATTGAAAAATACCTCCCAGGAACAAGAATTGATGATGCAGCTTTATGGGTAGATACTATGGGTGTTTGTTCACCGGAAATTGATCGATAGGAGGAATGATTCATGAAAGATAATGAAAAGAAATATCCTAAGTCAAGTATTTTTAAACCGTTAAGACATTGGAAATATATATTTAAAAAACCAGTATCGCACCCAATGAATACAATTTTTACAGAAAAGAATGCAAATCAACTAAATAGTGATCGTTTAATCAAACAAAAGTCATTGAAAGATTCTTCACCTAGAACTGCTCCTGATAATTTAAGAGGATTTCACATTAATGATTGGGAAAAATGTATAGGGTGTGGAACTTGTAGTGAAATCTGCCCAACCGATGCTATAACAATGGTTCAAAGACATGACTTACCATTAAAAGCAGGCGAACACCAACAACGCCCTGTTATTGATTATGGCCGCTGTTGTTTCTGTGGTTTATGTGTGGATACTTGTACTACAGAGTCTTTAAAAATGACAAAAGAATATATCTTCGCTGATTCTGATCCAAATAGTTTTATCTTAATGCCAACAGAAAAATGGCAAGATCAAGAAGTAGAAGTTGCTTATGTTAAAACAAAAGAATCGGACCTTTTAGATTTAGAACGAATCAAGATGGATCATATTAAACCAGAGGAAAGAGTGAATTCTTATATTGAAGTCATCCGAGGGTATTCAAAAGCATATGCAAGACAAGAAGCAGCTCGTTGTGTTGAATGTGGTGTTTGTGTAGCCTCATGTCCAGTGCAAATGCATATCCCTGAATATATCAAAGCGATTTGGGAAGATGACATCGAAGGGGGTTTAAGACAGATTTATGAAACGAATCCTTTGCCAGGTGTTTGTGGTAGAGTCTGTACACATAATTGTGAGACTGCATGTGCAATCGCTGTGAGAGGAGAAGCGATTGCAATTAGATGGTTGAAAAGATATATCATTGATAGTGCACCTGATGACTTATATGAAAAAATCTTTAAAGAACCAGTATCAGAAGTTATTGATGCGAAAATCGCAATAGCAGGTTCAGGACCTGCTAGTTTAAGTGCAGCGTATTATTTAAGAGGTTTAGGATACACTGTAGATATTTTTGAAGAAAAAAGTCGTGCTGGTGGAGTCGCAAGTTATGGAGCTCCCGAATATCGAATCCCTGATTATGCAGTTGAAAAAGATATCAACTTTATTAAGAAGATGGGGGTAAATATTCATCTAAATCAAAGAGTAGGAAAAGATATCACGCTTTCAGAGATAAAAGAGAAGTATGATGCTTTATTCCTAGGTACTGGATTCTTTACTGCAAGAAAATTAAACATTCCTGGATCGGATCATAAAGATATTTATGGTGCTATGGAGTTCTTACCAATCACAAGAGATTATGCTCGTGGAGATTTATCACTTGAAGAAGTTAATGTTTTACCATCCGCTGTAGTTGTTGGTGGTGGGGATGTAGCTTTTGATGTTGCGAGAAATCTTATAAGAATTCAACTAGCAAAATATGGAAAAGCGGATGTTAAGTTAACATCGCTAGAAACATTAGATATCTTACCAGCTAGTGATGAAGAATATACGGAAGGTTTAGAAGAAGGCATACAGTTCTACTTTGGTAATGGGCCTCAAGAAGTGATTATTAAAGATGGAAAAATTCAAGGACTAAGAGTTAGAAAATGTTTAAGAGTTTTTGATGAGACTGGTCGATTTAATCCTTTATTTGATGAAACTAATGAACAAGTACTAGCTGGAGAACAAGTTTTCTTCTCCATTGGTCAAGCACCAGATTATAGTTTTATACCAGAAGTACTACAAAAAGAAATGACCTTTGAAAGAGGAAAGATTAAAGCAGATGAAGCAGGTCATGTTGATGGCATAGATTGGCTATTTGTCGGTGGGGACATCCTTCGTGGTCCAGATATTATTTCCGCTATTTCCGATGGTCATCGCGCTGCAGTAGGCATCGATGAATTCCTATATAAGAAAGCAAAGAAAAAAGAACAAACGGAATATTTTAAAGAAGTAAGAGAAGCTATTAAATTTAACAATCCTGAATTAGCTTTAAAACCAAAAAGAAAATAAATCAAAAATAAAAGCTCGATTTTTTCGAGCTTTTAGTTTATTTGGAAATCAAATTCATACATCAAATTATCTTCACTATCATAAAATTGATAGCTAATAGAATTCAGTATCTCCATATCTGGTATGAATGGTACTAAGAGGACAGGTGGAAGTATCAATGCTTTGTTATAATAGAGAGGTTCAATTTCAAAACTGTTGACATCGATTAAGTCTGGATTCACTAAATCAAAGGTTACTATTACATAGGATATATGATCTAAGATATTGTCAGAGTTTATCAAAGATATCAAAGTGTATATATACGTTTTTTCATCATATTCTAAAGTTCGAACAAAACCATTAACTCCATGATTTTGATTTTCTAAATTATAGCCCATACCTGGAAGAGGTCGAAAGTCATCTTTAGCTAGAAAATTGAAATAGGAGTTATAATCACTAAATAGTGTATTAGGATTTATCTCTACACCAAAAGCATAGGCGAAATCAAAATGTGAACTAGTAATATTACCTTCATTATCAACCACGATTACGTGGTTTTCATAAACAGTAAGATGGTTATATCTTGCTTCGTTATCTTCATCACTTTCTAGAGATTCATCAACATAGTAATTACGAACATATTCTGCATAATTTCTCTTTGCTTTTGAATCCGCTAAAGCATCAATTTCAGGGTTAATATCATAGACCCAAGGATGTGCTGAATTTCGATTTATTACCGGAGGATATTGTGCGATTAAATTATAAATGTCTGTAATATCTTGTTCTAAATCATCTATTTCTAAATTTTCAAGGATCTTATCGATATCAGCGGTTTTAAAGAAATGTATTTCTAAGTAGGTTGGAACCTCGTTAACCTTGACTTCAATAAAATAGCGATATTTATTTAATTTAAAAACATTAAAAGTTATGTCTTGTTGATGGACGATTGTATCAGAAACATAATTATAAGGAACATAGTAATCAAATAAAGAGTTGTAATTTGTTCTTTCTCCCGGAGTAACGATACTAGCGGTATAATACAGCTTAAATGAACTCTCTTCGGTAATTGATTCAACTAGGTAAGAATTGTTACTGAGACTTATGACATCATAGTCAAGTTTATCTTTTGGATTAAAGATAATAATAGAAACTGTAGTTAACAAGATAATAATAAAAGCACTGAATGCTATTCTTAATGGTTTTTGATAGGAATTAAATTTTTTAGATGTAGATGTTTTGGCTATGAGTTTATTTATTTCACTTTCTTTAAAAATGTTTATTTCTAAATCAGTGATAGTTTCTTTTCTACGGTACTTATCCATTTGATTTTACCTCCATTTCCTTTCTAATTTTTTTAATGGAAACATTGATAGTATTATAAACCGTCTTAAGGGGAAGATTCTTAAATTTAGCGATTTCTGGAATTGTTAAATCACTAAAAAAGTAAAGGTTCATTAAAGAATAATGCTTATTGCTTAAAAGCTTACGCATCACAAAAAGAATATTATCTACATTCTCTGATTGGATAATTGTTTCGACAACATCTTCAGAATCAGAAAAAAGTTCAAGATAATTATCAGTAAGATCTACTTCTAATTGATTCTTAATTTTTCGAAAATGATTGATTACATGATTATGGGCTATCCGATATACCCAAGTTCTTATTGATGCTTTATCGGGGTTGTAAGTGTTTAGTTTTCTCCACACTTTCATAAATACTTCTTGGGTTAAATCTTTAGCATCTTCGGTGGAGTTTGTTTGTTTTCTTAAATAATGAAATATTTCATTGTAGTGATTTCTTGCAATTGCTTCGAAGTTAACTTCTGTTTTTTCTGAGCTCAAAATATTCCCCCTTACACCTATATATACAACGAATAAATGGATGATTCCCGAAATTATATTTTTTTTATTATATTTTCTTCCCAACACAAAATATTATAGCATGTCTAATAAGTAATTTGATATGTTTATTACTGGGATATGTTTTCATTGATTGTTAACAAGATAATAAGTGAATCTATTGAAAAAAATAATCGATAGTGATATTATATTATATCAAATACAATTAAAGAAGGAGATAACAATGACGGAGGTTTATGCGTTTTTACTAACTCTTTTTGCAGGATTATCAACCGGTATCGGTGGGCTGATCGCGTTTCATAAAAGGGCTAAATCAAAAGTTTTTCTAACCTTTGCCTTAGGCTTTAGTGCTGGGGTCATGATCTATGTTTCTTTTGTGGAAATCTTACCAAAAGCCATTGATTCATTAAGTGAACTTTATAATGTTAAGATTGGTAACGGATTAGCTGTACTTGCCTTTTTTATCGGAATTGGTTTTATCGCTTTAATCGATTGGTTGATCCCTGATGCCCAAAACCCCCATGAGATTCCTGGGGAGTATAATAATGATAAAAACAGTTTAATGAGAATGGGTGCTTTTTCCGCTTTAGCAATTGCTATTCATAATTTTCCTGAAGGCTTAGCTACTTTTGTAGCAGCAATGGATAATATAGCTTTAGGGATTAGTATAGCAATAGCTATAGCGCTTCATAACATACCAGAAGGAATCGCTGTGGCTGTTCCAATATATCAGGCAACAGGCTCAAAGAAAAAAGCCTTTAGCTACGCGTTTTTATCGGGCTTAGCAGAACCGGTAGGGGCTATATTAGGGTTTTTCCTTTTAAGAGCGATCTTCAACGATTTAACATTTGGCTTAGTCTTTGCTTTCGTTGCAGGGATCATGGTTTATATTTCTTTAGATGAATTATTACCTACAGCGGAAAAATATGGAAAACATCATGTTTCGATAATCGGGGTCATATTAGGAATGGGTTTAATGGCTCTGAGTTTAATTTTATTTCTTTAATACACATCAAAAAAAAACACTCAAAAAATTCTGAGTGTTTTTATTTTGAAAATTGTTATTTAGTTTTCTTATCGTCTTGCTTTGGATCTTTTAATGATTCAACTAATCCGCTAGCTAATCCTACTACGCCTTGCATTTCTGAAGGAATAATAATTTTAGTTGCTTGACCATTAGCTACATTTTCCATTGCTTTATAAGCTTCGATTGTAAGAACTGCTTGATCAGCTTTAGCTTCTTTGATTAATTTTAAACCAGTAGCAGTAGCTTCTTGAACTTTAAGAATTGCTTCTGCACGACCTTCAGCTTCTCTAATTGCAGCTTCTTTTTTACCTTCAGCTTCTAAGATATTAGCGGCTTTTTCACCTTCCGCTGTTAAGATAGCAGCTTGCTTTTTACCTTCAGCAATAAGGATTGATTCACGACGTTCACGTTCTGCACGCATTTGTTTTTCCATCGCTTCTCTAATTTCCTTAGGTGGGATGATGTTTTTAACTTCAACACGGTTAATCTTAATTCCCCATGGGTCAGTAGCTTCATCTAAAATAATACGCATTCTTTCATTGATCAAATCTCTAGATGTTAAAGTTTGGTCTAATTCTAATTCACCAATGATATTACGTAATGTTGTAGCTGTTAATTGTTCGATTAATAATCCAGGATTTTCAGCTCCATAAACAAATTGTTTAGAATCTGTAATTTGTAAGAAGACAACTGTATCAATTTGCATTGTAACATTATCTTTGGTAATAACTGCTTGAGGTGGGAAGTCTAAGACTTGTTCCTTCAAGTTAATAACATCACTAACTCGACCTCTGGTATTATATGTTTTCTTTATTCTGTCAAAGAAAGGAACAAGGAAATGGAACCCTGCTGTCCATGTGGTGTAATAATTACCCCATCTCTCAATTACATATTCTGTTGCTTGAGGGACAATTTTAACTCTTGAACCTAAGTAAACAAGAATGATAACAACTAGTAAAACTAGCACGACAATTGCCGTTGGTGAAATTAAAAAAATTGGTACAAACATAATTTTTTCCTCCTATTTTCTTTATCTATTTAATATTTATAACCGGTTCTTTCTACGGTTATTTTGGAAATCATGTCTCTTATGGTATTTTTGTTTCTTGAACCTACTAATAATGCAAAGTCAATTAAGAACATAAACATTATTAACATAAACGCAAATAAAATATTAATTGGTATTAAAATTATAATAAGTAAATATTTAAAAACCACATCATGCAGGAATACTGAAACTGGCGTTATAGGCCCGACAAGTTTTATTTGTAGAACTCGTCTTCCTGGAGTAAGCCCTTTTGTAAATAACGTAAGGATTGTGGTTAAAACAAGGAATATTAAAGCATAATAATAGATTGCCATTGAAAAGTAAAGCGATAAAGGTTCGTTATAAGGATCAATATCTACAAGGTTCTGTTGGTCCAAAATATCTACCTTCTCCAAGTATTCATTTAAAGCAATTGCTTTTAACTCGTCATCATCACCAGCTAACTCTTTAGCCACATCGTATTCTTGTTGAAGTTCACTCAAGTTTTGATTATAAACAAGCATTATTTCTGAGTAAGCTGTGTTAATTTCATCAAAGTCTTCTATCTGGTTTTGGAGCATCGTTCTTCCGAACAAGACGAATGAAAAATAGATAACTGTGAAAATAACAACCATGTCAATTAATGTTGCAAATAACCTTCTGAAAAATCCTGCCTTCATTATTCTTTTCTAACCACTAATTTCACACCTTTTATAGCTAGAACAACAACTTTTTCATTGATGTTAATATCCTCGTTAGCTATAGCTGTCCAAATTTTCCCTTCTATTTTAACTTCGCCTCTTTCGCCATCTAGTATAGGTTTAATACAAACAGCGGTTTTCCCAACTAAAGCATCTGCATTCGTTTTAATCTCGTTTTTCTTTATATACTTTTTAAACATTGGCCGTAGTCCAAGTAGAAGAGCTACTGAAAATATTATGAATACTAATACTTGTAGCCAAATCAAGTCAGAGAATATTGAGAGTAACAAAGCGAAAAAAGCACCTGCAGAAAACCAAATACTTGATAAATCCATTGTTAACGCTTCAATAACACCGGCAAGGATAATTACCGCAAACCAAATGAGTATCATTGTGGTTGGGGTATCAATAGCTAGAAACATACAACTACACCTCTTCCTTATTTAAATTAATAATTAAAGCTTCTTCATCTTTGCTCCAGAAAGCTTTAAATTTGTACGAGTTTTTGTGTTCAAAATCTAGATTAAGTAATTCTGCGACTTCTTGTAGAAATAATTTGTTACAGATCCTTGAATAACTAGATTTTACAGTGATATTATGCCTTTGCTCTTCAGGGATATACCCTAGAGATACTTCTTCTTTAGTAACTGGTTTGACAGCTATCAATTTCTTTTCCTTATCAAGACCTAATAAAACCACATAGGCTGATTCAAAATAATTAGTAGCTGATTTGTTTAAGGTAATATTAGCTTCATATAACGTAGCCAACTCATCTAGGGGTTTTTTTGATGCCCATTCGAATTTACTCATAATTACAACCTCCATTATAATACAGATTTATCTTATTAATAATTATATCACATAAATATTCGATTATCAATAGATATTTAAAATTATTTTAGATTATTTTAGATTATTAATTATACCTTTGCTAATGATTTCGCTTTGATATATCATAGATACGGTGATGATAATGAGCGAAAATACTTATAACAACTATATATCAAAATCATTAAATAAAACATTTAAAAGTGTTCTCTTTGGTAGATTTTTAAGAGCTATCGACGATTATTTACTTATTGAACCAGGAGACCATATTTGTGTAGCTATGAGTGGAGGAAAGGATTCTTTATTATTAGCTGCTTTATTCGAAGAATACAAACTTCATTACAACAATAATATAAAGGTAACTTATTTGATGATGAACTCAGGTTTTAAACCTGATTTTTTAGTTAATCATTTTAAGAATATTGAAAAGATTGGAATTAAACAAGTAACGAAAGAATCCCGTGTATATGAAGTAGCGAATCAAATGAATCCAGAAGCACCTTGTTTTTTATGTGCAAGAATGAGAAGAGGTTTTCTCTATCAATCAGCTAAAGACCTCGGTTGTAACAAATTAGCCTTAGGTCACCATTTTGATGATGTAATCGAAACAACCCTAATGAATATGTTTTACACCGGAACTTTTAAAACAATGTTACCAAAAGCAAAGTCAAAGAATTATGAGGGTTTAGAACTTATAAGACCGATGTATTTAATTAAAGAAAATGATGTACAGAGATTCATGAAGTACCATGATTTTACCATTAGTAATAAAGGGTGTTTATTCCAAGAAAGAAACGAAGATTCAAAGAGACAAGAGATGAAAACTTTAGTTACAAAACTAAGAAAGGTTTATAAGAACATTGATATTAATATTTTCCGCTCAGCAGAAAACATTAATCTTTCAAGTGTTTTAGGATACTATCGTGATGATGAAGAGAAAGTAAGTTTTTTAGATACTTATAATAACCATGGAGAAGAAGATGATAGTTAATGAAGCCTACTTAAAAGAAAAACTTAAAAATGTCTATTGGTTAAATGGAGGACCTTGTTCTGGTAAAACAACAATGTCTAAGATGTTTGTTCAAGAATTAGGGTTTCAAAAAGTAGAAGAGGATATAGTGAAATATAGGTTATATACTAATGCTCAAAAACACCCTAATCTACAATACCCAAATCCTAATCTTGACTGGGACAAATGGTTTAATCGCTCCTTAGATGAATATAAAGATTGGTTGAATAACCTCGGAAAAGAAATACTAGAGTTTTATGTTTTAGACCTTTTAGAACTCGATCTTAGTAAACCAATCATTGTTGACTTCGGTATCCTACCAGAGGATATTCTTGGATTTATCGATAAGAGTCACATTATCTGCTTGCACACAGACCCTCAAGAAATTCATAGGTTGTATTACTACAGAGATGATCATAAAATGATCCTAGATTGTATTAATCAAAATACTAAGAATCCTAAAGAAACGATTAAGAACAGTTGTAATGTTTTAGTTAGTTTTTCTAAAGATATTATTAATTCTTGTCAGAAGCAAGGAATATATCGTTTAAAGAGAACAAAAGATTTAAGTGTTCAGGAACAATTTAAAATCATTAAAAATCACTTTAATATATCAGAAAACGATGCCTAAATTGGCATCGTTTTATCTATAAGGTTTCACATGAAACATCATTTTCCAAGGCAAAACTTCGAGAATAAACTAGATATTAAATCATCTGCAGTATTTTGACCAGTGATTTCTCCTAAAGAAGTCCAAGCCTTTCTTAAATCTATTTCCACCATATCAATTGGTATTTTTGCTTGAGCTGCTGCTTTTGCTTGAGTAAGAGCGTAATTCGTTTCTTCAAGTTTAGAGATATGTCTAACATTAGATAAGACAGTATAGTCCTGATTTAAAATCGTTTCGTCAATGAACAGTCTTTTTACTTCCTTAGCTAAGTCGTCTAGTCCGGTGTTGTTTTTAGCTGATACGTTAATAATGTGTTCGTTATCTAAGTTGATTTTACTACCTAAATCAATTTTGTTACCGATGATAATTCTAGGTAAAGTTTTAGTTATTTGCAATAACTCTTTATCTAAATCGGTGAGTAGTTCTGATTGATCTAGAACCAAAAGGATAAGATCTGCTTCTTGTATAGCTTTTCTAGTTTTTTCTATCCCAATCTTCTCGACCACATCCTCAGTCGTTCGAATTCCAGCGGTATCTATTAATTTCAGAATTATACCATCAAGATTAAGTTCCGCTTCAATCAGATCTCTTGTGGTTCCAGAGATTTCTGTGACAATTGCTTTATCTTCTTTTATAAGAGAGTTCAATAAACTCGATTTACCAACATTTGGTTTTCCCACTATTACTGTTTTAATACCCTCTCTAATGACTTGTCCTGTTTGTGATTCTTTAAGAATTTTCTGAATTTTATCTAGAAGTTTAGAAATCTTTGGTAGGACTATTTCGTTAGTCAATTCTTCAACATCATCATACTCAGGATAATCAATATTCACTTCGATATTTGCGACAATGTCTAAAATATCATTTTGAAGATTCTGAACTAATTGATAGATATCTCCTCTCAATTGTGAAGTAGCCATCTTAAGTTGATTCGTAGTTTTAGCATTCACTAAATCCATAATACTTTCCGCTTCCGTTAAATCTAGTCTGCCATTTAAAAAAGCTCTTTTAGTAAACTCACCTTTTTCAGCAAGCCTAGCCCCATTTACAATTATTAGTTTGATAATCTCATTAGCGATGAAATTTCCGCCATGACAAGAAATCTCTACAACATCTTCAGTGGTAAAGGATTTTGGAGTTTTAAAAATTGATACTATAACCTCATCAATTATCGTCTCATTATTGTGAATATAACCATAGTTTAGACTATGGCTTTTTTGTTTTGTTAGATCAGGGCCTTTAAAGATTTTATTAACAATTTCGAAACTCTCGCTTCCAGAAACTCTAATAACATTCATTGCACTGGTCCCATTTGCAGTTGTCTTTGCGACTATCGTATCAAATATCATTTACATCACCAAGAATATTTTACCATAATTTTCAAAAATATTGTATAATATAACAAGGTGATGAAAATGAAGAAATTTAAAAAACCATTAAAATTTTATCTAATTATGTTTTTGATATTGATTCTTGCTGTTGCTGGTTATAGTATCTATAAGGTAGTAAGTGATAATACTCCAGTATCAGAACTAATCAGTTTATGGATTCTACCAGTAATATTTATCTTAGTATATTATGGTAGTGACAGTTTGTTAGACTTGTTATTTAACAAAAAGAAAAAGATTGATTATGAAGCTGAGTTCATTGAAAAAATTGCAGGAAGAATGAGAGACTCAAATGAGTTTTTAGTTGAAGATTATCGCAGACTACAAATAAACGAAAAGTTTCAAGATAGCTTAAAAATGGCTTATCAGATTTTTTTAAATGGAGAAGATGATATCTTTAATATTCCTAAATTAGAACGCAAATTTAAAAAAGAAACTATAGAATATAAGGCTATGAAATATGTAATTGAATACCTCGAAGAAAGCAAAAAACCGATAGATTAATTATCGTTTTTGAGGTATAATATATACATAAATCTAACAAAGAAACGGAGGGCGAATTATGAGTTATAAAGCATTATATAGAATTTACCGACCGAAAGACTTTAATGAAGTTGCGGGACAAACTCATATCACGCAAACATTAAAAAACGCTTTAGCTAACGATAAGGTAGCGCATGCATATTTGTTTAGTGGCCCTAGAGGCACAGGGAAAACTTCAATTGCTAAGATCTTCGCTAAAGCTATAAATTGTGTGAATGCCCCAACCGATAATCCTTGTAATGTCTGTGAAAATTGTTTAGGAATTCAAGAAGGAACTATTAGTGATGTCATTGAAATTGACGCAGCTAGTAATAACGGCGTTGACGAAATAAGAGATTTAAGAGATAAAGTAAAGTATCTACCAGGATATGTGAAGTATAAAGTTTATATAATTGATGAAGTTCATATGCTTTCTGCAGGTGCTTTTAATGCATTACTTAAGACTCTTGAAGAACCGCCAGCTCACGTAATTTTCATCCTTTGTACAACCGAGTTGCAAAAGGTAATTCCGACAATTCAATCTAGATGTCAAAGATTTGACTTTAAAGCTATTAGCACCGTTGATATAATCGCTAAATTAAAGGAAATAATCGAAAAGGAACAAATTCTCATCGAAGAAGATGCAATTAAACAAATCGCTACTTACGCTGAAGGTGGACTTAGAGATGCAATTAGTTTACTAGATCAAGTTTACTCATTCAGTCCAGATAAAATCTCTTTAGAAGATGTTAATCAAATTTGTGGTGCAGTATCAATGCAAACCCAAATGGATCTAGCAAAAGCTTTATTAAATCTAGATTCACCAAAAGCTATCTCTTTATTAAATGATCTCTTAGCTCAAGGAAAAGAAGTTAAGAAAATAACAATAAATCTTATTGAGTTCTTTCGCGATGCTTTGATGTTTAGAAATTTGCAAGAACTAGACCAATCAAGCCTTTTATTTGACAACGCAGAATTTCAAGCTATCGCTAATGATATTAGCAATAGAAAAGCATTTTACATTATTGATGTTTTAAACAAAGCTTTAAATGAAATCAATTGGAGTAATAGTCCGAAAATCTATTTAGAGTTAGCGTTTTTAAAAATAGCTGATAATGAGGATAACTCTAATTCAAACGTTCTTGCTGCAATAGATGAAATTGAAAAAAGACTTTTAGAATTAGAAAATGTAAAAGAGTATATTGAGTTAGAAGATAAACAAGAATCACAAGAAATCATTCAAAAGATTATCGCTTCTAAAAAAGAAGAAAAAGAAGAAGATGATTTTAAGGCATATGATAATGAAGAAGATATCCAAGAAGAGTCAAAAGATATTACAAATAATGAAGAAGAATCATCGGAGATAGAGTTAGAAGAACCAGAAGTTGAACAAGAAAACAAAGTTGAACAAGTTGAACTTCCATTAAAATCAGATGCAATTAAAGAAGAACTTTGTAATGATGATATATCAAACACTTACAATATCGAGTTTGTCGAAAATGTTTTAAACAATGGTGATCGTCAGGATAAACTATCTTTACAAAATCGTTGGAGTAACTTTCCGGAGATTCGTGATGAGGATGAATCAAAGTATCTTGCTTCTTTATTAGAAACAGGAACTGTTATGGCTTCTTCAGGAGAAAGAATAATTATTGCTTTTTCTAGTACAACTATATGTAATACAATGATGACTCCTGTTAATAAATTGATAGTGAAAAAGATTATTCAGAAAAAATTTAATCGAGAAATTGAGTATATGGCATTACCAAATAATGTGTTCGCAGAAATATCAAATGAGTTTATCAATCTTTATAAACAAGGAAAGAAGGATATTAAGTTATCTAAGATAGTATGTGACGGATTAAAAGATGTTTCAAAAGTTGAAAAAGTTCAAGTTCAAGATACTAAACCTAAGATTGTTCAAGATGCGATAAATCTATTTGGAAATAAAGTAAAAGTCAAAGAGTAGAGGAGGAAAGTTTTATGATTAATCCACAAATGTTAAAACAAATAAAAAAAATGCAAGAAGATATAAAAAGAATTCAACAGCAAATCAATGAATCAACATTCTATGGTCAAGCTGGAGGTTCTGTAGTTAAAGTAGCTGTTAAAGGAACAAAAGAAGTAGTTTCAGTAGATATAAAAAAAGAAGCAGTAGATTTAGATGATTTAGAAATGATTCAAGACATGATAGTTGCAGCATTAAATGATGCTTTTAAAAAGGTTGATAAAGAATTAGAAGAATCATTAGGAGCTGTTACTCAAGGCGCTAATATGCCGGGGTTGTTTTAATGGTGTTACCAAAAGCTTTAGAAGAGTTGATTGATGAGTTTAAGAAGTTTCCAGGAGTAGGAAGAAAAACTGCAGAAAGATATGCATTATTCACTATAAATAAATTAAACGATGAAGATATTCATCAATTTACTTCTGCTTTAATATCTGCTAAAACGAAGATTATTAAATGTCCAACATGTGGACATTTAACAGATGAAGATCTTTGTTCAATCTGCAAGAATAAAAACCGTGATCAATCAATCATCTTAGTGGTTGAAAAACCTACTGATGTTTTTTCAATAGAGAAATCAGGTGAATATAAGGGTTTATATCATGTTTTAAATGGTGTTATTTCTCCAATGGATGGATTAGGACCTGATGATATTAACTTAGCTTCTTTATGGACAAGAGTAATTAACGAGTCGGTTAAAGAGATAATAATTGCGACATCATCTACTCCCGAAGGAGAAACTACAGCTTTATATATAAAGAGAATTGTACAAGATATGGATATTTTAGTTAGTAGAATTGGTTATGGTATGCCGGTTGGTTTGAATCTTGAATACGCCGATGATCTAACTTTATCGAAAGCTATAGAAAACAGAAAAAAGCTATAAAGTAAAAAAAATATAAAAAATATAAAAAATACCTTTTAGATAGATATTATTATGATATAATAATAGTTAATCAAAATGTATTATGGAGGGGATTACTTTGTTAGGAAAAATAATGCTTTTCACCCTTGCAATAACAGATACCATCGGTGACTTTATTGAACCATACGTTACACAAGCTCTAGACTTCATTACTAATATGGAAATGTGGATGCAAGGTTTAATTCTTTTAGGTATTGCTATATTTGTTATCGTAGGATTAGTTGTATTTATCAAGAAGTTTATTAAAACATTTTTGGTATTAGCAATTTTAGGCGCAATTGCATACTTTGTGTATTCGCAAGGATACTTAGACGGTATATTATCTACAATTACCGATTTTTTAGGCAATATGAACATTAGTGTTTAGTTTTTTAAAAGATAGGAATGCCATATAGATGGGGTTTCTTTTTTTTTCTCTAAAAACGGATTTGGTAAAACACCAAATCCTAATTTAATCTAATATCATTTATTATAATAGATTAAATGATTTACTAAGAAAGGGTTTTTAATATGTTTAGAAGAGTTTTTAAATTTTTGTTAATAATTTTAATTTTTTCAGTGTCAGTTGCTTGTGGAGGTGAAACAACAACCACAACAACGACTACCACTACTACCACAACAACGACTACAACCACAACCACTACAACAACAAGCGGGTATACGTTACCTGATTTAACTGGACTAAATCTAGCAGAATCTGAAGAAGCATTATCTGATATTATTGATATTGAAGTGAAATATGAAGAGAATTCAGAAATTGAAGATGGATTATTTATAAGATATGGCAACGATTTAGTTGCTGGAGACACGATCACATCAGGGACAACCGTTGATGTGTATTTTTCACTTAATTATCCGGAACTACCTGATTTAGCGGGTTTTAATCGCTCACAAATAAGTTCAGCTTTACGAGACTTAGGGATTCAGTTTTCAATTGATTATGAAACTAATACAACCATAGTTGATGAAACATTTCTTCGTTATGAAGGTTATTCTATTGGTGATACAGTTAGACCTGAAGAATCAGTAGTTGTTATTATTGCAACTGAAGATTTTATTTTACCTGATTTGTCAGGAAAAACTCAGACAGAGATTTTAACAACAATGTTAAGTTTGGGTATTAATTTCCGAATTGAGATTATTACTGATAATGAAGTTCCTGATAAAACTTTCTCAGGTTATGGAGATGGGTTAGTAGCGGGAAATCAAGTTCCAGCTTCTTTCCAAGTTGTAATTTTTATAGGATATAACTCTGAAAGACTTCCTGATTTAACTGGAAAACTAAAAGCGGAGATTATGAGTATTTTAGAAAGTCAAAATATTTTATATGATTTTAGTTATGTAACTGATGATTTATATCCAGAAGATAGTTTTGCTGGATATCAAGATATGGCGATTGGTGATTTTTATGAAGAAGGTACCGTTACAGTCAATCTTTATAAAAACACTTTTACGGACAATCCAACAAGTCTAATAATTTCGAAATATGTAGATGGTGGCGATGATACTGATGAACAAGCAATCGAAATTTATAATGCTACGGACCAAACCATTGATTTAAGTGATTATCATTTAGCTATTTACGCAAATGGATTATTAACAGTAAGTTATACTATTCCTTTTGAAGAAGTTGATTTATTACCAGGAGAAACTTATGTTATTGCGAATAATAATGCTGGTGTAGATATCTTAATGCGTGCTGATTTAATAACTGCAGATTTAAGATTTGATGGCAATGATACAATTCAGCTTCGTTATAAGAATAATACATATATTGATTCAATCTATTCTATAGGTAACAGAAACTATATTATGGATAATGAAGTTTATATCAGAAATGAAAGTATTCTATCAGGAAATAGAGATTTTAATTTAAATGAATGGCATGCTTTTGTACCAGATTATACAGAAGTGTTAGGAACTCATCCGATTGCAATACCAGATAAAATAGAGTTTATTTACACAACAAGAAATTTCGATGATCCGCTAGGAGGTATGGACCAAGTAACTTTGGCTGGTATCAACGATGGAGATACTGCATCCTTCAGTCCTGGTTTCTTAAACAGTGAAAGAGTAAGATTCTTGGGAGTTGATACTCCTGAAACTTATCCTTCAACTGAACCATGGGGAGCAGAAGCAAAGGCTTATACTACTTTGATATTAAGTAACGCTATTGATTTTTATATTCAAAGTGATCCTGATTTAGGATATACTGAAACTTACGGAAGACATTTAGGGCTTGTCTGGGTTAATCTAGGAGAAACTGGTTTAACGATTGAAATTAAAAATAGTAGTGACGAAGTGGTAAGAACTGAACATTTAAGCGGTTGGATTTTACTAAATTATTATTTAGTTTTAAATGGTTATTCATATAACTATTACGGAAGTCAATCAAATCTAGTTTTTAATGATCGTTATTTATATCGTTGGTTCCAAGAAGCTGAAAAGTTTGCTCAAGAGAATGGGCTTGGAGTACACGAATGAGAATTTTCGGAAGGTTTCTATATGCGCTTTTAGCGGTAGGGTTTTTCTTATTAGCATTTACTTATTCTCAGGATTTAATGCAGAATAAATATCTAGAAGATGTTTTTGGTTCTTCCTTAACTGATGAGAACTCACCTTATCCTAAATTCTATTATTTTTATACTGCTATACCTGATTATCATAAAAGCGAGCCAATAATAGAAATAGATGTTGAGGGATATGAAATAAGAGGATATGAAGTATTGCAAACAAAGATTAATAATGATGATGAGTTAGAAACTACAGAGTCAGTTTATATCATTGTTTATAGTGATTATCAAGACTTATCCAAGATTAGTCACATGACTTTAATTAATAGCATTAACAATGAAGAAACAGAAATTAATTTAACAAGATTTAAAACCTTAAATATTATTAATGGAGTTAATCAAGAAGGTCGAGTCTATCTGTTAAAAGATTTGTTTTTATCGACAGATTTTGATACAATAAACTTGGTTGATAATGAGGAACAGATTATAATTGAAAGCGCTTTTACGATAAGTCAAGATGATTTTACAGTAAAAGATAATATTGTAGATTATTATCAAGAACACCTTGAGTTACCTGGGATTGATGATGTTAGTGGTTTAACTGATGACAACATATTTCCTAATAAACCACATGTAGCTACAGACTATGCTTATATTTTCTGGATAGGTATGGGGATATATTTCACTATTTTGATTTTTATGACTTATATTATTTTCTTTAGAAAAAGGAAGTATTCATAGTATTTTTAGATTTTATATTTTAAATTCATTTATTAAAAAAATAATAATTAAGTATTTTAGGAGGACATATTAATATGGAATTAAGATTAGAGAATTTAACAAAGATTTTCACCAATAAATCTGGCCAAGAAACTACTGCGGTTGACAAACTTGATATAACTATCGAGTCAGGAACCTTGGTAGGCTTATTAGGACCATCTGGTTGTGGAAAATCAACAACACTTTTTATGATTGCTGGGTTAGTAAAACCTACAGGCGGAAAAATCTTCTTCGGTGATGATGATGTAACAAAACTGGCTCCAGAAAAAAGAGGTATCGGTTTAGTTTTCCAAAACTATGCATTATATCCTCATATGACAGTCTATAAGAATATCATTTTCCCATTAGAAAATTTAGATGTTCCAAGAGATGAAGCGATTGAAAGAGTTAAAGAAATGGCAAACCTTGTTGGGATTGGTGAGTTATTAGATAGAAAACCATCACAACTTTCAGGTGGTCAGCAACAACGTGTTGCAATTGCAAGAGCGTTAGTTAAGAAACCTAGAGTTTTATTACTTGACGAGCCGTTGTCAAATCTTGATGCAAGATTAAGACTGCAAATGCGCGAAGAGATTAAAAGAATTCAAAGAGAAACAGGTATTACTACAATCTTTGTTACTCATGACCAAGAAGAAGCAATGAGTATCTCTGATAAAATGGTAGTACTAGATTTCGGCCAAGAGCAACAATATGCTGCTCCACAAGAGATGTATAATAACCCAGAGAATCTCTTTGTTGCAAAATTCCTAGGTAATCCTCCAATCAATACTTTTGAAGCAGAAGTAAAGGGTAAAAAATTGATGATTAACGGTAAGAGTTTTATGAGTATCAATATTCCTGATGGTATTTATGATATCGGAATGAGACCAGAAAACTTTAGAGCAAAAGAAGAAGGATTCAAAGTTGATGTTAAAGAAATTTTCCACATTGGTAGAGATACAATGGTTCATTTTGATTTTAATGGGAAGAATATGAGAGCTCTAGTTGATTCTGATTCAATTAAAGAAAATCAAAAAACAGTTAATATAACTATTAAAGAGGAAAGGGTTTATATCTTTGACAAAACAACAGGAAAGGTAATTAATCATGGGTAATCTTATTAAAAACATCAAAAAGTTTTTAATAAAGGTTAAAATTGGCATTAAAAACTTTTTTTGGGATGTTAGAAGAATTCTAAATAACTTTAAAAGGCGAATAGGTAAGTTTCTAGATAAGCATAATATCAACCCATCTAATAAATTTCCAGGGTGGGCAAAAGCTTTACTTTATCTTTCGCCAGCTTTAATTGTCTTAGCAATCTTCACTTTTTGGCCAATAATTAACTCATTTGCTTTAGTAGTTTATGAAAACTACAATATGACAAATAATACAATTACTGGATATACATTATTTGGAAACTTTATTACAGTCTTAACTGATGAATCGTTTATTGTACCAGCTTCTCATACTGGTTCAAGTGCGGTAATCAATACCTTAATTATTGTTTTCATTAGTGTGCCAATTTCAATTTTCTTAGCGCTATTTATTTCTGTAGCTTTGAATTCAATTAAACCATTAAAGAGCTTTTTCCAAACAATTTACTTTTTGCCTTATGTAACTAATACAATTGCGATTGGGTTGGTTTTTGCTTATATGTTTAAAACAGATGGTGGTTTGGTAAATCAGCTCTTAGGAATCTTTGGAGTTGAAGCTGATGGATTGTCTTGGGTAGAAAGTAACGCAGTTTATTGGCGTTCAATGTTTGTTTTGATTTTTTATAGTATTTGGGCATCGTTAGCTTTTAAAATTATGGTGTTCCTTACATCTATTCAAGGTATTGATAAACAATACTATCAAGCAGCGGCAATTGATGCGACACCAAAGGGAAGAATTTTTACAAAAATTACTGTTCCACTGATTTCGCCAATGATATTTTATATCACGGTTACATCAGTAATTGGAGCGTTTAAAATTTATAATGCTATTGTTGCGTTATTTGGCGTTACAGGATCACCTCCAGGGGTAAATTATAATTTACAATCAATCGTAATGTATATCTATCAATTCATTGATGGTAGCAATGCTGGTAACTTAAGTGTGGCAGCTGCGGCTTCATTGATCTTATTTGCGATTATTTTGGTCCTTACTATAGTTCAAATGCAAGTCAGCAAAAAGCGCGTGCATTACTAAGGGGGGCTTGTAGATAATGGATAAACAATTATTTTTAAAATCTAAAAAGATTGAAAAGATTACATTAATATTTGATTTACTAGCAATATTCTCTTACCTTATCTTATTCTTGATATTATTTAATATGCTAGCTCTTCCAGAAATTGTAGATGGTTCAATGGACCTTGATAATCTTCAGTTTATGACTCCAACATATGAGTTTATTGGGAGAAACTTAGATAAATGGCAAATGAATAGTATCTTAACGATTTTGGTAATGTTCTTAGTAGTAGCGGTTCCTTTATTCGCTATTAATCTTAAAAAGTTAAGAACTAGAACGATTTATGAAGTTAATTCTTATACTGCAGGTTCAAAATTTATTCAAGCGATTATTAATCTCTTATCATTTAATTTCGTTAGTACGGGATTAAGAATTTGGAATATGTTGGTATTAGTTAAATTCGTAAAAGGTTATGATGCTAAAGAGTTCTTTAAAAGTATTATTCCTGCATTAAAAGTAACGTACAAAAAACTAACTACTAAAAAAGTTAAAGAACAAACTGAAGGTATCGATGAATATTCTGCTTCATTGAAGAAGAGTATTAGAAGACAAAATACAGTTTATGTTGTTAGATTATTATTAACCTATTTGTTCTTAGTTTTGATGGCTTTGATTATTATAGTTCCTTTCTATTGGATGGTACTTACCTCATTAAAAGACTTCACAGGTGCTACTTCAACTAATCCTGAGTTCTTTATCGGAATTTCAAGGATGAATTGGGTAAACTATAAAGTGGTATTAACTGAACTTAATTTTGGTTTATATATTAGAAACACAGTAATTGTTGCTTTATTCTCAACTGCTGGTACTATCGTTACAACTATTTTGGCTGCTTATGCTTTTGCTAGAATAGAATTTAAAGGTAGAGAATTGTTGTTTTCAATATTAATTATGACAATGATGATACCTGGTGAACTATATATTATTACTAACTTTATCACAGTAAGTAAAAATGGTTTAGGTTGGGTTGGAATGCCTAGTGGAGAAAACAGTTATTTCCTAGCGATGATTATTCCGTTTGTTACAAGTATTTCTTATATTTTCTTTTTAAGACAAAACTTCAAGCAAATACCGGAATCATTATATAAAGCAGCTAGAGTAGATGGTTGTAGTGATTTCAAGTATTTAACAAGAATTATGGTTCCAATTGCATCACCAACAATCTTTACAATTACAATTCTTAATGTATTTAGTTCATGGAATGCATATATCTGGCCAAGAATTATTACGGGTGTTGGTGGCCAAGAAGGCCAAAATTACTGGTTGATTTCTAACGCGTTAAGAGACACAGCTTTTGTTCAAGATAATGGTAAGGTAATGTATAACTTGCAGATTGCTGCTAGTGCATTAGTTACAGTACCATTACTAATAGTTTTCTTCGTTTTCCGGAAATATATTATGAACGGAATCGGTAGAAGCGGAACTAAGGGATAGAAGGGGGAGATTGACATGAAAATGAAAAGAGTATTATTATTAATGTTCTTGTCAGCTATTGCTTTTACAATGATAGGCTGTCCAACAACAGTTAATCGACCACCTAAGATTATGCAAATGGTTGATGATGAGTTGGTTGATATCAATGAAGTAGTTTATCATCATCCACAAGGGACTGCTTTTGATCCGGAAGATATGATTACTGACTTAGTTGAGAATCAAAATATCATAGCGATTGATTATAACCAGAGTAAACTAGCAATTGGTAAAGACCGTGAATATTATGATATTTCTGATCAATTAATGGTTACCTCATTTTATCAAATTTGGTTAGATGGTGATGACGCTAATAATGATGGCGTTGTTGATGAAGCTGACGAAGAGTTTTATGGAACAATTAAGACGGATGAAGATGGTAATTATGTTTATGATCAAGGAAAAATAATGTTAGTACAGTTTTTACCAGCAGGACAAGAAATCAGTTTTACAATGAAGGTTACAGACGATGATGGAGAATCTTCTGAAGTAACTGGTAAAATTATTATAAGTTAAGAATAAAATTTAAGTAAAAAGTATAAAAATGTTATATAATATAGATGTGTTAATATAATTAAACAAGGAGGAATAATATGAATTTAAGTAAAAAATTTATTGGTCTTTTTATGTTACTCTTATTTGCATTCGTTGTTATTGGATGTGATAGAGCGACAACTACGACCACTGCATCTACAACAACAAATTCTACAACTACCACAACAACAAGTACTACTACAACGACAACTTCTGGGACTACAGAAACTAGTAGTACAGGAACTACCACTTCAGGAGATACAACAACGACTACAACAAGTCAATCAACTACCACTACAACAACTGCAGACCCAGGTAGTGATACTGTACCGCATTTTGTTGGATTATTTCCAAAGCAAACATACTATAGAGGCTCACAGGAATATGATTTGTTAGCTGGAGCTAAAGCGGTGGATGCTGAAGATGGAGAATTAGCTATTTCTTTAATCGGAGGATATACTACTACTAGAGTTGGGACATACAGTGTATACGCTATGGCACAAGATAGTGATGGAAATGTTATCACTCAAGAAATAACTTTGACTGTTAAAGACTTAACTAAGTATACAATTCCTGAAACATTAACATCTGATCCGATTGAAATAGACTTATGGCATTCAAATGGTGCAACTATTGAAGCGGCATTAAATCGTTATGCAGACGAGTTTGAAGCTCTTTATTCAAATATTACTGTTAATATTATTAAAAATGGTAATAATTACGATGAGTTAAGAGAAAACGTAGTTAACGCAATTAGAGGTGGACAAATCCCTAATATCGTGCAAAACTATCCTGACCATGTTATGGAATATATTGATAATAACGCTGTTATTTCTTTAACACCTTATATTTATCATCCAATTCATGGATTTAATCCAAGTGTAGAAGAAGAATCTTTCCTTGATATCTTATTAAGTTATCGTCGTGAAAATTCACAATATACTAATGATGGTGAATATTACTCATTACCATTCAATAAATCAACAGAAGTTATGATATATAATAAAACAATGTTTGATCTATTGATTGCTGATGGTGTTATTGATGAAGTTCCTAACACATGGCAAGGTTTATTTGCAATTGCTGATGAGTTAATGGCAGTTAAAGATAGTGTTATTGATGATATTACATCAAAATTAAATCAATCAACAACACAATCTCTACATAAGACACCTGAAGAAATTGCAAATATCAAAGCTAATTTCGTACCAATTACTTATGATTCACCAGCTAATGCCTTTATCACTTTAACTAGACAATGGGGTGGAGAATATACAGGTATTAATTCTGCTAGAACTGGTGTTATCTTATTTGACAACGCTCAAACTAGAGCTATGTTAAGTTATTTCTTTGATAATAGAGACACTGCTTTCACATTACCAGGAAAATGGGGAACTGAATATGCTTCAGACGCATTCAAAACTGGACAAACTGCAGTAACATTTGGTTCAACTGGAGGAGCTAGATACAATACCCCAGATATGGTTAACGGAGAATTTGTTTTCGATTTTGGTGTAGCACCAATGCCTTATAATGCTGATATGCCAGAAGAAAGAACAGCTATCCAACAAGGAACTAATATGTCAATTACAACCGCTGGAACTGATCAACAAAAATTAGCTTCATGGTTATTCTTACAATACATCACTAGTAAAGATGTTCAATTAGACTTTGCTTTAGATACTGGATATTCACCAGTAAGATCATCAGTTTATGATGAAGCTGAATATGTATTATTCAGACAAGGTAAAGATTCTTTGGGTAATGATTTAACTGGTGAGATGTTAATGAAATCTTTAGCTGGTAATGCAGCTGCAGATCAATCAGCTTTCTTATTCTATGATCAAGCATTTATCGGTTCATCAAAAGCTAGATCTGAAGTTGAAGCAGCTTTTGAAAGAGTGATACTTGGCTCTTTAGAAGGAACAACAAAACAAGATATTATTGATGATGCAATAGCTGCGGCTAAGGCTAACTCAGAAAGAGTTTTAAGTTAAGGGATTAAATTAATAAAATATGGATATTAATTTAACTATATAATATTTATTCTAAGAAGGAGGATAATATGAAATTGAACAAAAAGATATTAAGTGTTTTCTTAGTTGTCTTTGTGATGATTGCAATGGTTGGTTGTGACCTTTTCGGAACCACAACAACAACTACTACAGCAACAACTACAACGACTACAACGACGACTACGACAACAACGACAACAACGACTACTCAAGCTCCAACTACGACTACTACGACGACTACCGAAGCTCCAACGACTACAACTACAACAACAACGACAGCTTCAACTACTACTACGGAAGCAATCGATTTGGATGCATTAATTGATGACTTAAAAGATCATTATGATGCTACTTTAGAAGATGAAAATTTCGTAGCTACTGAAGATTTAACATTGTTGGCAGAAATTGGAACATTGGCTATTACTTGGACAAGTAGTAATCAAACATATTTAGAAAATGATGGTACAGTACATCGTCCTGCTTATTCATTAGGGGATCAAACAGTTATTTTAACTGCTTCAATCACTGATGGAACTAATAACAGAAGTCATATGTTCTATGTAACCATTGGCGCACTTGAAAAGAGTGATCAAGAAAGAGCTAATGAAGTATTCTTAGTTGTAACTGCTTTCCCTGCAAAGGAAAAATGGTCTTCAGCTGATAATGATGATTTAGACTTCTTAACATCAGGTCAAGATGCTGACGGTGTTCAATACACTGTTGTATGGACTTCATCTCATCCAGAAATTATTTCTATAGATGGTGAAATTACACAACCTGAAGGTGCTGATGTAGTAGTTACTATGACTGCAACTATTACTATTAATAGTGTTGAATACTCTGAAGATGTAGTATTTACAGTTGCTAAAATGGCAGAAGGTACTCCTGTTAATACAATTGCAGAAGCAATTGCATTAGGCGAAGATGCTTATGTTGAAATTCTTGGTGTTACTGTTATAGCTAAGCATGATGCTGGTGATGTATTCTTCACAGATGGTGTTGACATTCTTTATATTTATACACCTACTTTCCAATCTGTGATTGGTGGAGTTTATGATATTACTGGTATTGTTGATTTCTATTATAATGCACCACAATTAACTGGAACTGACACTAAACCATTAAAAGCAGTAGTTTCAACAGATGCAGTATCTGCTCCTGTTGTAACAACAGTTGCTGGTATCAATGATATTATTACTGCAACTACAACACCTACTCCAGAAGATCCGTTTGAATATGCAGCATATGAAGTAACTGCAAAGGTATTCTACAATGCAGCTTGGGGTAACTACTCAACGTTCTTAGTACCTACAAACTATGATTTTGATGCAGCCTTAGCTTCAGGTGCAACTCAACCAAATGGCGATTCAATCATGATTTACTATAAATCTGATATGGATGTATTACAAGCTTTCCATGGACAAGAAATTACAATTACGATTATTATGCAAGGATGGAGATCAGATAAGAGCGTTTGGTATGCTAACTTCTTTGGTTCTGTAACAGATGTTGAATTAGTAATTGCAGACGATACAGAAGCAGTAGCTACAGCTTTATCAGCACTTACTTATCCTACACCTATTCTTGAAGATACAACATTATTATTCCCAGCTGAATTATATGGTGTAACATTAAGTTATGCATCAGATAATACAGCAGTTATCGATCCTGTTACAGGCGCAGTTGTCGCTTCAACTTTAACTACTCAAGAAACAGTAACTATAACGATTACTGCAACTAGAGGAACAGTTACTGATACAAAAACAGTAGTTGTTAAAGTCGGTGAACTTCCTGTTTCAGATATCTCTGCTGTTTTAGCAGAATCTGTTGGTACTTTCTTAATTGAAGGTGTTATCATTTCTGGGGAATATCAAAACACTTACTTCATTCAAGATGCAACTGGAAATATCGCTCTTTATACTAACGGAACTGCAGCTATCGAAGCTTTATTAGAAGCTAATATCGGTAATGTAGTAGCTGTAACAGGTACTAGAGATGCATATAAAGGCTTAAATCAAATTAGAGTGCAAACTGTTGAATTTGTTTCTGAATCAACTGTTCCTGCTCCAACTAATTTAGATGCACTTGAATTAAATGCAACAAATCTATTAGCGTATCAAAATCAATTGATTGAATTAACAGGTATGTTGGTTACTGATCAATCAACTGATTCATACGGAAATATTTATTTAACATTAACTCATCCTATTAATGGATCAACAATTAATGTTAAATGGGACTCAAGAGTTGCTTTACCAACAGAATTAAATTCAGATTTACAATCAGTAGCTGTTGGTGAAATCATTAACATTACAGCAATCCTTGCTTGGTCTGATAATCCACTTATTTATATCGTTACAACAGCTACTATCGAAGAAGTTGAATTAACAGACGAACAAAAAATCGCTGCTGATAAAGCTGCTTTAGATTTCGGTGGAGATGTTTACGAACAAACAGATGTAACATTACCGGCTACTGGTGACAATGGTTCAACAATTGTTTGGGCTATTACAGCTGATGCTGGATCAAATGCTACATTAGCTGCTGATGTATTATCATTAGCTGAAGTTACAGCAGAAGCTACAGTTGAAATTACTGCTACATTAACATTAGGTAGTTTAACTGAAACTGCAGTATTCACATATACACTTAAAAACCTTACAATGGTTGATTTAGTTGATTTCCCAAGTCAAACATTAGGTTCTGTAGTTACTATTCGTGGTAATGTATATGCAGTAATCGGAAACGGATTCTTCGTTGAAGATGCAACTGGAAAATTATTTGTATTTAGTTATGATGCAACTTATAATGTTGGTGATGAAGTAGAACTTACTGGTGAAGTTGCTCAGTACAAGGGGTCATTCCAATTATCTAATGTAACTGCATTACCAGCTGCTCTTTCTACTGGTAATAACGTTGATCAAACTCCTATTATGTACGAACATGGAACAACTACTTTAGTACCTGGTCAAACTTATGTAGTATTAGGTACAGTTGCTCTTGAAGGACAATATGATAACGTATATATTTATGTAAACGATACGGAATCATTTGAAATTTATTATCGTTCACCAAGTACTTCTATCGATGCTTTAGAAGCAATGGAAGGAAAAATGGTAGCAGTAGAAATTATCTATTATAATGATAATACAGTATTTGTTTATGTAGGCGAAACAACAGGCGTTTCTGAAGTTCTAAATGATTTTTCATCATTACACACAATGACAGATGGAACAAACTATGACGTTCCTAATGGAACTGTAGTATTCTTACATGGTGTAGTTACTGGAAACTCATATGATGGATTATACATTCAAGATGCTAATGGTGTTGGTATGTTTATGTACAAGCCTTATGAAACTGGAATCAATGTAGGCGATGAAGTTATTTATGTTGGTGCTTTAGGTGCTTATAAAGACGCTAGACAACTAGCGTTTGGCGCTGAACTTATTAAAGTTTTATCAACTGATAACGCATTAATATATCATGACTTAACATTCGATGAATTAATCGCAGTTGGCTTTGCAGATGCTGGTAAATTAATTAGAATAACTGGTTTAGTAGTTAATTCTTATAATGGAACAACAATGTTATTAGATGTTGTAGGAACAACTACAGAGCAAATCTCTTATAGATATTTCTCACCAAGCTGGTTAGAAGATGTTTACGCTGCTACAGATACATTACCTGAAGTTACATTCTTAATTTATAACTTTAGAGATGGTTTAACACAAATTGATGTTTTAGGTATTGAACTTACAGATGCTCAAGCAATTCAACTTGATGCTGACTCTGTTCCTGCAACTTTAGAATTATCTGAAAATATGGAGATTCCAACTGCAGAATTTGGTTCAACTTATACAGTTACTGGTATTACTGGTGATGCTGCTACTTATATTGACTACACTACAACACCTGGAACTCTATTAGTTACTCAACCAGCTATCGGTCAACCAGACGCTGTTGGTGTAATTACTGTTGAAGTTACTTTAGGTACTGAATCAGCAATTGTTTTAACAATTGATGTTACAGTTAAAGCTTTAGTTGATTTATCAGGAGAAACAACTTATACTCAAGATTTTAGTTTTCTAACTACATCAACATCAAGCTATACTACAGCTGTTTTACATACGGATGCAAATAGTTTTGAATGGGATTTATTAGGAAGACAAAACATTGGTAGTTGGATGTTAGGTAACGCTGCTGATGCAAGTTATATCCAAGTAACTGCACAAGGTGGAATTTCATCATTCTCTGCTGAGTTTGTTAGAGCATTCACAAACACAAATGTAAGAAGTGTAGAACTATTTGTTAATGGTGTTTCTTATGGAACATTTACAATCGATCCAAATAGTGATGTTGCTCAAAATTGGACAGTCACTGATATTAATGTTTCTGGAGAAGTAGTAATAAAATTAGTTACAACTTCACCGGGATCAAGAGGTGCGTTCAATGTTGATGATTTCGAGTGGACAACTTACACACCTTCTGTTTAATAATTTTTTTACAAGATAATTTGATAAAATAAAGAAAAGGCATAGCTTTAAGCTGTGCCTTTTTGATTTGTTTATGAAAAAAATTTATGAACTTGCTGAAGCTCCAAAAACCAAATCTGCAAATTCTGGATAGTCAATGTAAGGATTTCGGTTATTTTGATAAGAGTATATAACGTTATTTCTATTTCTTTCAAAATCATCTACTGGATCAGCTTGATGCCATTGCAGTAAAACAGATAGTATGCCCATACTTTTTTCACTTGAACTTGATTGAACCTCATCATTAAGAGTTAAATCGAAATACATAGTAGCCATATAGAATAGGATTCTAGCTATATCACCTTTTACTTCATCTCTAGGTTCATAGGTGTCACTGGTTTTGAAAAAATCAAAATAATCATTAGATCTAACAGCGTTTTCGATTGGATCAGATGGTTTAAGATTATGGATATCTGTTGCTTTAGAAGGAAAATCATCTTCTCCATAAGCTACATAAGTACCTAACCTAGATTGTGGCCATACATGTTCTCTATTCCAAGTAGTACCTCCATCCCATTCAGCATTAACTGAAGTTCCTAAATAAACTAATATTAAATTATTAGGATTATTAGGATCACGGTCAGACTCTTGAAGAATATCTCTTGCGTCTCCGTATAATAGATTAGTAAAACCATTATTAAGAATATTGTTCAAAGTTACTTTTAAAATTTGTCCTTTTAAGTTAATGGCATCTTGATAATACTCCATATCAATTTCAAAAGCATAATCAGCTAAGATAATAACTTTGACTTCAATTAAGAATTTATCAAAGATAATGAATAGTGTTTTTTCACCAGCGGTAGAAGAATTAAATCCTCTTATAGTTAAATCTTCTGGGTTGACTGTTTCAGTAGTAGAATCAGTTAAATGAGCGATTATTTCAAAAGAGGATAGATCAATCTCATCATTCAAACGATAAAATCTTTTAGATAGATTGATAAGTTCAATTCCGGTATAACCAATAACTGATTGTGTTGTTGTAGTTGTAGTAGAATTGGTTGTTGATTCGGTTGTCTGCATTGATGATGTTGTTGATATTTCAGTTGTGGTTGTCGTAGTAGTTTCTGAAGTAGTAGTGCTGGTTGTTGTTTCAGTAGTTGTCTCTGTTGTAGTTGTAGTAGAATTAGTTGTTGTTTCAGTAGTAGTGGTTGGGTCACAAGCGACTAATAGTAATACAAGAACAAATAATAAGATAACACTTATTAATTTCTTGTTAAAATTCATGAGTTTCTCCCTTTTTAAATTTAAAATATTATTACCAGATTAAATCAACAAATTCTGGATAATCAATAAACGGATTTCTATTTTTTTGATATGAGTAGATTACATCATTTCTATTTCTTTCAAAATCATCTACTGGATCGGCTTCATGCCATGATAATAAAACGTTTAATAGTGCCATTTCGCCTTGGCTAGGGGTATGATTAACTAATTCTAAATCACTATACATGATAACCATATAAAATAAGATTCTAGCAATATCACCTTTGACATCATCATGAGGTTCATAAGTTGAAGAAGTACTTACATTATCAAAATACTTATTTCCTCTAAAACCATTTTCATCGACGTCAGATGGTTTTAAATTCTGTAAATCTGATTTTTGAGTTGATGTATTAAGCAGTGATTGTGGCCAAACATGCTCTCTATTCCAAACAGGATAATTCCAAGCGCCTGGTACAGATTCTCTTGTGTATACTAGAATTAGATTGTTTGAATTATTTGGATCTCTATCAGTTTCATCTAAGATATAACGAGCATCATCGTATGAAATAGTCACTTTATTTCTGTTTATGATAGTTCTTAGTTCTGAGATTAAAGCATTACCAGATAAACCTTGAGCGCTTTGATAGTAAGCCATATCAATAACAAAACCACCATTACTAGTAATTGTTAGTGTAATATAGGTAGTTAGTGTTTGATAACTAATAGTTACAGTAATTACTCCCGCTGTGCTTGAGTTAAAACCACTAATGGTATATTCGCCGTATTGAATGGTTGCTTGAATACCATTAGATAGATTTGCTACTACTTCGATAGTTTCTGGAAGGAATGCTTCTCCAACCTCATAACTGTCTTTATTTACATTAACTACTTCAACGCTACTAATGAAAACAGCTGTTGTTGTAGTTGTGAAGGTGGTTGTAGGTTGTGTAGTAATAACTGTGGTAGTACTACTTGAAGTAGTAGTTTCGGTTGTAGTCGTTGTTGTAAGAATTGTTGTTGTTTCTGTAGTAGTAGAACTAGATTCAGTTGTAGTAGTACTAGTTTCAGAAGTAGTGGTGTCGTTTGAAGTAGTCGTGCTATTGCTACTTGTTTCTGTATTACTAAAACTGGTAGTTATTGTAGTTGAATTTGTTTCTGTAGTAGAGTTAGTTGTTGAACTAGATAAACTAGTAGTAAGGTTACTACAACCAGCAATAACAACAAATAGTAGTAATGATAGAGCGAATATTAGTAGTTTTTTAATCCTTGTAAACATTTTAAAACCATCCTTAACTTTAATTTGCTAGAATATTATATCATAGACTTACTATTTTTAAAAGATTATATCATTTTAGTTAAATGTTTTTAATCAACTCAATAGAAATATAATAGTAAAAATGATATAATATAATGTTAAATATTAATGGAGGAACTTATGGAAAGAGAAGTTTTCAGTTTAATTCAAAACTATGACTCAATAATAATTGCTAGACATAAAAATCCTGATTTAGATGCTTATGGCTCACAATTTGGTATGTATTATGCTTTGAAAAAAGAATTTCCAGAGAAAAGTATCTTTGTCATTGGTGATTCTAATAATTTGAATTACTTTCAAGATTTTGATGAAGTAGATGAGGAAACGAAAAAACAATCATTAGTATTTATTCTAGATACTGTTGCTTCACAGATGTTAGATGAAGAGGTTTATAAAAACTTTGGAAAATTAGTTTTAATTGACCATCATCAGAATCTACCTGATATTGACTACGATTATTATATTCGCGATGTAGAGGCCTCTTCTACAGCTGAGATAGTCACAAACTTTTTGTTTAGTCTAGGTATTGAAATCAATAAAGACAGTGCTAGAGCTTTATATATGGGTATCATTGGGGATACTGGTAGATTTATGTATAGTTCAACAACAGCCTCTACATTTTTAGCAGTTTCAAGGCTTATGGAAATTGGAGTGGATATTCAAAAAATCCATGATCAGATATATTTAGAGACATTAGAGAGTAAAAGATTAAAGAATGTGTTTTTTAGTACTATTGAGTTAACAAAGAAAAACGTTGCTTACCGAAAAAATACTCAAGATTTTTTACAAGAATATAATTTGAGTCCTCATTATGTTAGCAGAGGTTTGATTGGTCAAATGGCAGGAATTAAAGAGATACCAATTTGGGCTAATTTTACTGAAGACTTAAGTAATGAAAAAATTTTATGTGAGTTTAGATCAAGAGATTATGTTGTTTTAGAAGTTGCTAAAAAATATGGTGGTGGTGGTCATTTACATGCTTGTGGTTGTTCAGTAAAAACTTGGGAAGAAGTAGATTTAATAATTAGGGACTTAGATGAGTTAATATAGATGGAGGATATTATGATACGAGAACAAATATTAGAAAAAATTAAAGAGTTTAATAGAATTATTATCCATATGCACATTAGACCTGATGGTGACTGTTATGGTGCTGGTTTTGGACTAAAGAATATAATCAAAGAATCATTTCCAACAAAGGAAGTTTATGTGGTTGGTGAAAGAGCAGATTATGTAGATTTTATCGGTAAAACTGATATTATCGAAGATGAACTATTTAACGATGCTTTATCAATCGTTGTCGATACAGCCGCAAAATCGCGTATCAGTGACCAAAGATATAGTTTAGCTAAATACGTAATAAAGATAGATCATCATATTCCAATAGAAGAATATGGAGATTTAATCTATGTTGATACAACAAGACCCGCCACTGCACAGATAATTTTAGAGTTTTATCTTCGTTTTCAAGAACAACTTAAAATTAATATGGAAGCAGCTGTGGCGTTGTATACAGGGATAGTAACTGATACAGGTAGATTTCGATTTAGGTCTGTGACAGCCGATACTTTTAAGGCTGTAGCGCATTTATTAGACTTTGGTTTGGATTTTGTTGATATTTTGACAAGACTGAGCGTAAAATCAGAGAATCTAATGAAATTGCAAGGTTATGTTTTATTAAACTTTCAAAAAACAGAAAATGGCGTTGCATATATAAAGATGACTCCAGATGTAATAGAAAAGTTCGGAGTTTCATTAGAAGAAGCTACATCATTAGTAAATGAACTTTCAACTTTGGATGATTGTCCAGTTTGGATGTTGTTTGCCGAATATGAAAATAATATCGTTAGAGCTAGATTAAGGTCAAAGGGCCCAGCTATTGACTCTTTAGCTAATAAATACGATGGCGGCGGACACGCTTTAGCGTGTGGTGCCAACCTTGGAACTTGGGAAAAAACAGATGAATTATTAAAAGATGCTGATGAGTTAGTTGCTCAATATAAAAAGAGTTTGAAATAACCTTAATTTTGTCTTGTAATTTTTAGGTGATTTGATATAATAAATTCGGTTTAAATCTATTCTTATTGAGGAGTATAGTATGCCGAATTTATTTTTATTTATTGACTGGAAAATAACTATATTTGAGATAGTTGGAGGTTTAGGAATCTTTTTATACGGAATTAACCTAATGAGTGATTCTTTAAAAAGATTAGCCGGTTCTAAATTAAAATTATTTTTAGAAAAAACAACGAACACCCCACTTAAAGGAATTATTGTGGGTATTATACTAACCGCAATTATTCAATCTTCATCTGCTACAAGTGCTTTAGTGGTTGGTTTGGTAAGAGCGGGATTGATGACTTTGCCTCAAGCGGTAGGTGTTATTTTTGGTGCTAATATTGGTACAACCTTCACTTCAGTGATTATAAGTTTAGATATTGGTTCTTATGCAATGCCAATTATGTTTGTCGGAACCTTCTTAATATTCTTTATTAAAAGGAAGAGAATCAGAGATTTTGGTCGAGTTATATTTGGTTTTGGTATGTTGTTTTTTGGATTAGAAACGATGGGTTCAGCTTTAAAACAACTTGTTCAATTACCAGCTTTTGCTCAAATGTTACAAGATGTTGGTGATAAACCAATCCTCGGCGTGATTGTTGGGGTTGTAACTACTGCAATTATTCAATCTTCAAGTGCGACTATTGGGATTTTGCAACAATTATATTCAACTGGTGGAGTACCTTTAATAGGAGCTATAGCGATTGTTTTAGGTGATAATATTGGTACAACAGTAACATCAGTAATGGCATCGATAGGAGCGACTTCAAGTGCGAAAAGAACAGCGCTTGTCCATGTTTTGTTTAACGCTTTTGGTACTATCATCTTTTTGATTCTTTTAGGGCCATACCATCGTCTCATCGTCTTTATGGCTGAAAGTATTGTAGGGGCGGATTATTTAACTAATAAGTTGACAATCTCCTTAGCCCATGTTACTTTTAACCTAGTAAATGTCTTTATCTTATATTGGTTTATAAAACAGTTAGTATGGACAGTGACTAAACTTATACCAGCAAAAGATGAGATTGAGCTTGATGATATTGTCCTCGATAAGTTATTGCTGAAATCTTCTCCTGATTTAGCTTTAGAAAATGTTAAAAAAGCAATGATGAATATGGGGAATGTGGCTAGAGGAATGCTGGAGTTTACATATAATTACGCTTTCGAAAACGATGAAAAAGCCATCGAGTTAGGTGTTCAATGTGAAGAAATGTTAGATTCCATGGATGATAAAATTCATAACTATCTGGTTGACATCGGTGCTAATGATTTAACTGATAAACAAATTCAAAGAGTAGCTAAAAATATTGATACTATTACAGACTTAGAAAGAATCGGCGATCATCTAGATAATCTTTTTGAATTCTTTTCTGAAAGAAATGAGAAAAAGATTGTTATGCATGATGAAACTAAAGAAGAATTGCTTAACTTGTTTAGTGTAGTAAGAAGTCAATTAGAAAAATCATTGAATGCATATTTTAATGAAGATGTATCTTTGGCTTTAGAGGTAAATAAAACTGAGGCTGAGTTAGATATTCTAGTAAGAAGTTATCGTAAAAAACATATTCTTAGAATAAATGATAAAAACTGTACAGAAAATGATGCTGGATTCTATGTAGATATTATTTCTAATATCGAAAGAATTGGTGATCATTGTAATAATATGGCTATAAATGTGATAAATAAGAACTTTTCTTATCATAATGACGATTTAGAATAGTTAAACTAAAAGTTTTGGAATTTCTTACTTGTATTATTTTTTAGTTTGCTATATAATATGTAAAGCATAAAAGCGATTAAAAAAATGAAGAACGGATGGTTATAAATGACAGAGAGAAAGAACATGTCAATCATGGAGTTAGCTAACTTAATATTGAAAGAGAATAATAAAGCCATGACATTTATGGAAATTTATGATCGGATCTGTGAGGAAAAAGAAATTTCTGTTGAAGATAAAGCAGAGATGATTTCTCAAGTTTACGCCGATTTTATTCTTTCAGCTAGATTTATCTACGTTGGTGATGATGAATGGGATATCAAAGGTCGACAAGCCATTGATTTATGGGATAAGGATGGTGCTTATTATGATGAGTATCCAGACTATGAAGAAGAGTTAAGCCACTTTGATGAACTAGACGATTATGAAGATGAAGAAGTCGATGAATTAGAGTTAGAAGAAGAAGATGAAGATGAAAGCATCTATGAAAAAGACTATGATGATGAAGATATTGAAGATGATCTTGATGATTTAGATGAAGACCTAGATGATGAATTCACAGAAGATTTCTCAGAAGATGATGATGAAAGTCTATTTGATGAGTTTGAAGAAGAAGATGAAGACTTAGATGTAGAATTAGAAGATGATTACACGTATGATTTAGATATCGAAGAAGATGATTTCGAAGAAGAAGAATACAACGAATATATGGACGATTACGAAAAAATGTATGACGAGTAAAACTAAGGGAGAGAAAAAGCTCTCCTTTTTTTTATTTTAGTATTGTGTAATACACATTACTGTGTTATAATTAGTTAGGAGGTAAGATATGAATTCACAGTTTAAAAGAGGAATTATCGAATTATGTGTCCTTAAAGAGATGATTTTAGAGGATAAATACGGATATCAGATTATTGACAATATATCCCAACATATTAATGTTAATGAAAACACTATTTATCCAATTTTAAGGAGACTGACTAAGGAAGGGTATTTTAAAACATATTTAGAAGAATCAAATCAAGGAGCACCAAGAAAATACTATAAAGTTACAAAAAAAGGTTATGAGTATTATTTTACACTAAGAGATGAATGGGATGAGTTTATTGGTGGTGTTTACCAAATCTTAAATAAGGGAGGGAAAAATGAAGATGAAATTTATCGAAGATTTAAAGAAAGAGTTGAGTAAAACTAACTTAAGTGCAGTAGAAATGCAAGAAGTAATCAGTGACTATGAGGAAATGGTCGAAAATGCTTTAGAAACAGGGTTAAAAGAAAGTGAACTAGAAGATAAATTTGGTTCACCAGAAAAAATCGTTGAAGAACTAGATAATTTCAGAGATGACAGTGAAGAAACTCCAAAATCAGATAATGAAGATGCAAAAACTGAAAGTCAAAAGGAAGGGTTTGAGTTCAAATTTAAACCAGCAAGTAATTATGATATTGAGGTAGATTTAACAAACGAAGATATTCACATTGAAACTTGGGACGGCGAGGAAATTATTGTAAAACCAATGGGAATAAAAAGAGTTAAAGAATACGATATTGATTTTAGAAACAATACTTTATTTGTTAAAAAGAACCAAGTAAGAATGTTTAATATTTTTGGTAGATCAGAAAATGGAGCTTTCGAAGTCAAACTACCTAAAAACAAAGAAATGAATCATACAAAATTTTCTAATGTAAATGGTGACGGAGATTTAAAAGGTTTAGTTGGGAACCAAATGAGTTTCAAAACCACTAATGGTGATTTCACAATCCAAGACTGTAAGCTTAAAGCTTTGAGTGTTAGTTCGATTAACGGAGATTTGAAGATGTCAGAGATTCTCTCTGAAAAAGTTAAATTATCAGTTGTCAGTGGAGACATTGAGATTAACAAGATGAAAATCGAAGGTGATTTTGATTTTAATAGTGTTAGTGGTGATGCGGATATCAATGATTTTGACGCAGTAAACATTTATATTAAATTGGTTAGCGGCGATATTTCTGCTAAAAAGCTGGGGGCAGAGCAGCTAACAGTTAGAACCGTTAGTGGTGATGTTGATATTGATAATTCAAATTGTGAAAAATCAATTAATCATTTATCAAAATCTAGTGTTTCCGGATCAGTAGAGATAAAACAATAAAAATATTCTCCTTCTAGTGTTATAATAGAAGGAGATTATATTATATTAAAGAGGTGGAATATGACTTTAGAATCAAGATTTAGAAAGATCGTTAAGAAAATTAAAGCTTATGAGTATGTTTTACAATTAGCTGGTTGGGATTCAAATACTGAAGCGCCAAGAAATTCTTTTAATAGAAGAGGTGAGGTGTTATCAGAACTTAGTAAAGAATTATTTGCTTTACAAACCAATCAAGAAATTCAAGAAGTCATCAAGGGATTATATGACCAAATTGATGATTTAGATGATTTACTTAAAAGAGAAGTATTAAAAGCAAAGAAGAATCTTGATAAGATTATCAATATCCCTGAAGAGGAGTATGTTAATTATCAAAGATTAATCAATGATGCTCAAATTATCTGGGAAGATGCTAAACATAATAATGATTATGAATCTTTTAAACCTAGTTTAGAAAAAATTATCGATTATAATAAAAGATTTGCTTTATATTATGATAAATTAGCTAACCCTTACGATACACTTCTTGATGATTTTGAAGAAGGTATGTCGATGAAAGAATATGATTTGTTCTTTAATACATTAAGAACAGATTTAGTACCTTTTGTTAAAGAAGTATTAGCGGCTAAAAAACCTAATTATGATAAGTTTATCAATGATTCTTATGATCCTAAAAAACAAGAATTATTTTGTGACTACCTAGTAGATGTCTTCAACTTTAACAGAAATAGTGGTTTGATGAAAAAATCAGTACATCCATTTACTTGGAATACTTCTCCAGAAGATGTAAGATTTACTACTAAATATTTAGAAAACTATGTTTTCTCAAGTATTTTTGCGGCGATTCATGAATTAGGTCATGCAACTTATGAACAACAAGTATCAACTGCTTATGATGATACACTATTGAATGGTGGTACATCTATGGGAATTCATGAATCTCAATCAAGATTTTTTGAAAACACTATTGGTAGATCAAAAGAGTTTTGGGAAGTTCACTTGCCAAAGTTTAAAGAACTATTTCCAGAACAAACCCTTGACATCACTCCACTTGGTATGTATAAAGCAGTTAACCAAGTTGAGGCTACATTAATTAGAATTGAAGCAGATGAGTTAACCTATCCTTTACATATTATGGTTAGATATGATATTGAGAGAATGATGGTAAATAACGAAGTTACAGTTGATGAATTACCAAAATTATGGAATGATAAAATTGAAGAGTATTTAGGTATTAGACCTGCTAATGATAGCGAAGGTGTTTTACAAGATGTCCATTGGAGTGGTGGGATGATAGGATATTTTCCAACCTATGCTTTAGGAACAGCATACTCAGCTCAAATTTATTATGCAATGAAGAAAGAAATTAATGTTGAAGAATTAGTTAAAAATAATGAGATTTCGAAAATTAATGAATGGCTAAAAGAAAAAATGCATAAATTTGGATCTAGTAAAACTCCAAAAGAATTAATGTTAGAAATAACTAAAGAAGAGTTTAATCCTCAATATTATGTTAAATATTTAAAAGAAAAGTATAGTGAATTATATTTGTAAGCAAGATAATAAACAATCGATTGATTGTTTATTTCTAAATATTGTGTTAAAATATTTTTAAAGTAAAATTTTATAGGAGGAAAGTATGTTATTAGAGCAAAAATTAATTGAACAAATTCTTGATACTGCTCTAGAAACTGGGGCTGATTTTTCTGAGGTCTATATTGAAGACCACCAATCATCAGTTTTACAGTCAGTATCAGGAAGGCTAGAGAAATCTAATAATACTAAGACTTTTGGAGTAGGAATAAGAGTAGCTAAAAAATTCCAAAGTGTGTATGGATATACTAACAGTAAAAACCCTGAAGATTTAGTAAAATTAGCTAAAGATTTATCAAAGTCTTTTAGCGATGAAGTGCTAACAAAAAGAACACCATTAATGGAATTGGAAGTTGGAAAAAAACATCAAGTTAAAATTAAACCAAGTGAAGTTGACTTAAAAGACAAGGTTAAACTTTTGAAGACTGCTTATAAAGCTGCAAGTGAGTATGATGAAGTGATCAAACAAGTAGTCTGTTATTTAGTGGATGATGAAAAAGATGTTTTAATTGCCAATTCTGAAGGTAGATTTGTTACAGAAACTAGAGTTAAAGTAAGATTAATGGTTTCTGCAGTAGCTTCTGATAAAGGTATGATGCAAACAGGTACTGATGGTGATGGTTCAGGAAAAGGATATGAATTCTTATTTGAAGAAATGGATATACCAGCACGTGGAGAATCAGCTGCTAAAATTGCAAAAACAATGCTTTACGCTGATGATTGCCCAAGTGGAGTAATGCCAGTTATCATTCATAACGCTTTTGGTGGGGTTATCTTCCATGAAGCTTGTGGACATAGCTTAGAAGCAACATCAGTAGCTAAAGATGCTTCAGTATTCTGTGGTAAACTAAATACTAAAGTTGCATCTGATATAGTTACAGCTATTGATGACGGTACTATTGAAAATGGTTGGGGTTCAGCTAACTATGATGATGAAGGCTATCCGCAACAACGCCGTGTTCTAATTGAAAACGGTATTTTAAAATCTTATATGATCGATAAGATTAATGCTAGAAGAATGAATATGGAACCAACAGGTTCATCAAGAAGGCAAAACTATAAGTTTTCACCGACATCAAGAATGAGTAATACTTTTATTGATAATGGTGAATCGACTTTTGAAGAAATAATTAAAAACACAGAGTACGGATTATTCGCTAAGAAAATGGGCGGAGGTTCAGTTAATCCTGGAAATGGCGATTTCAATTTCTCAGTTATGGAAGGTTATATGGTTAGAAATGGCGAAATTGCAGAACCAGTTAAAGGCGCTGCTTTAGTTGGTAATGGCGCTGATATTCTTCATAAGATTGATATGGTTGGAAATAACTTAACTCGTCAAAGAGGTATGTGTGGTTCTGCATCAGGATCAATTCCAGCTGACGTAGGTCAACCAACAATTAGAGTAAAAGAAATCACAGTAGGTGGTAGAAGGAAAGGAGCTAACTAAAATGAATTTAGATAAATTGTTTAAGAGAGCTCAAGAAAAAAATATCACAGATTTACAAATCTATTCTAGTGATCATAACTCATTAAGTATTGAAATTTTTGCCGGAGAAGTAGATAAATATGTTATCGCCGACACTAACTCACTAACTGTTAAAGGTGTTTATAATAATAAGATGGGTACTTTTGTAACTGAAGTGTTAGATGATGATATCATTGATGAAATCCTCGATACAATAATCGCAAGTGCAAAAGAAATTGATTCTTTAGATGATGCAATCATCTATGAAGGTGATGATCATTATGAAGACTTATCTGATATCTATAATGATGATTTATTCCATTTAGATGTTAAAAAGAAAATCTCTCATCTTCAAGCACTTGATAAATATCTACATGAGTATGATGAAAGAGTTACTGTAGTAGAAACGATGTACTCGGAAGATACCAACTGTGTTTTACTGAAAAACTCAAAAGGTATCAATTTAGAAAATAAAGCTAACTCAGCTTATCTAGGTGGAAGTGTAATTGTAAAAGATGAGACAGACCAAAGAGTAGGGTTTGACGTAGTTATTTCTAATGATTTCAATGATTTTGATATTGAAACAATTGGTAAAAGCATCGTAGATGATGCCTTAGCTTCTTTAGGAGCTAAGCCAGTTCCATCTGATAGTTATGAAATTGTCTTTGAAAATGGTTCTATTGCAACTTTGTTATCAGCTTTTCAAGGTGTTTTCTCAGCTGATTCAGTTCAAAAAGGTATGTCATTATTAAAAGGTAAGTTAGAAGAAGTTATTGGTTCAGATTTAGTTACTATAGTGGATGATCCATTTATGAAGAAAAGTTCAAGTTCAAGATCTTTCGATGATGAAGGTGTAGCCACTCAATATAAAGAACTTGTTAGTTCTGGCGTTTTAAAAACATTCTTACATAATCTAGTTACAGCTAAGAAAGATAATGTAAAGTCAACTGGGAATGGTTTTAGAGGAAATGTTTCAGCAGTTAACTTAAAAATGTTAGCTGGTGAATCTTCTTTAGAAGAGATAATTGCTAGTGTAAAAGAAGGCATTTATGTGACAAATGTTCAAGGTGCTCATGCTGGTGCAAACGCTGTAAGTGGCGATTTTTCACTTCAAGCATCAGGATATTATATCAAAGATGGAAAAAAGGTAAAACCAGTAGCGTTAATTACAGTAGCTGGTAATTTCTTAGAAATGTTAAAAGATATTACTATGGTTGGATCTGATTTAAAAATGAGTTATTATGGTGTAACTTGTCCTTCTATTAAAGTTAAATCGATGTCAGTTTCAGGTAGTTAAAAAGAATTAAGATTTAGAGGATAGCGTTAAAAAAACGTTATCCTTTTTTTGATTAATTTCCAGTTTATTTCAGATTTATCAAAGAGAGTAATGCAAAAAATATCTTATCATGATATCATATAAGGGTGATTCGGAGGGAATGTTTATGGATAACAACAAAGCTTTAATTAATATCAATAAAAAGAGTTTTTTTAGTGTAGTTATTATTTTATTTTCTTTATTAGTAATTGCTTTCATTCTGACTTATCTAATTCCTCAAGGAGAGTATTTACGTGATCTAGATGGTCAGATTATTGCTAATTCATTTTATTATTTACCAGAGACTAGATTGCCTATATGGAAGATAATCTATGCTCCTATCGGTGTTTTATTAAGTTCCGATGGGATTAATGTTATTATGATTTCTTTATTTTTATTCATTCTTGGTGGATTTTTTACAGTTATGGATAAAACAAAAGGTATTGTTGTAATAATTAAAAGGCTAGTGGATAAGTACATAAACAATAAGCACTTATTGATAAGGTTAATAACTTTATTCTTTATGCTATTTGGAGCTTTCTTTGGGATTTTTGAAGAGTCTGTCGCGCTTTTACCAATTATGATTATTCTCTCATTATCAATGGGTTATGATAGTTTAATGGCGATGGGTTTAACTGTTCTAGCAGCTGGTTTCGGTTTTGCTAGCGCGATTACAAATCCGTTTTCTGTGGGAATTGCATCAGAAATAGCTGGTGTTAATATCTTAAGTGGAGTTTTGTTTCGTTTAGTAGTCTTTGGAATTATGTATTTTACAGTTTCAACATTCTTAGTAAGTTATGCAAAAAAACTAGAAAAAAATCCTAAAAAATCATTAACATATGCTGAGGATTTAGTCCGTAAAAATAATATGACTTTAGAGTTTAAAACCGAAGTGGATAACGAAAATAAAATTTTTAAAACATATATCTTTATCTTTATCTTACTATTGTTCTTTATAATAAGCGCATCACTTCTTCAATTAATATTCGCTTTAGAAATACCGACAATTATCTTAATGAGTGTTACATTTTTGGTTGGTGGGATTTCAGCGGGATTCATCATTAATCAAGATATTGTTAAGACACTAAAGATCTTTGGTAAAGGAATCCTAGGTGTAATGCCAGCAGCTATCTTAATTATTCTTGCGGCTTCTGTTAAGTATATAATGACTAGTGGTCAGATAATGGATACGATATTACATTACTTTGAAACATTGTTGGGAGATAAACCAGCGATTATCGGAGTTTTAGGTATCTATGCCATTATTTTAGTTATTCAATTCTTTATCGGTTCAGCTTCTGCTAAAGCAGTTTTAATAATGCCAATTTTAGTTCCGTTAGTAAGTCTTATTGGAGTCTCTAGTAATATCGCTATTCTTGCCTTTATTTTTGGAGATGGATATACTAATGTTATCTTCCCAACAAATGGAGTTTTATTGATTGCTTTAAGTATTGCATCCATTAGCTATCAAAAATGGTTTAAATGGACTATCAAGCTTCAGACCTTTACTTTTGTTTTAACGATTGCGCTTTTAATTGTAGCTTATATTATTGGTTACTAAAAGGTTTATGTCTTTACAAAAGACCTAGATAAATGTATAATTATAATGATTTTAAAATAAATAGGAGGATATATTAATGGGTTTAGTTTCTGCAAAAGAAATGTTAGACAAGGCATATAGAAATAATTATGCCGTTGGACATTTTAATATCAATAATTTAGAATGGACAAAAGCGATATTGCTGACAGCTGAAGAATTGAAATCACCAGTTATTCTTGGTGTTTCTGAAGGAGCTGCTAAGTATATGACTGGTTTTAAAGTGGTTGCGGATATGGTTAAAGCAATGGTTGAATCTTTAAACATAACTGTACCAGTTGCACTTCATTTAGATCATGGATCTTATGAAGGAGCAAAGAAAGCTATTGAAGCAGGTTTCTCATCTGTAATGTTTGATGGTTCACACTATGCAATTGATGAAAATATTAAATTAACTAAAGACATGGTGGAAAGAACTAGAAAATTAGGTGTTTCATTAGAAGCTGAAGTTGGGGCTATCGGTGGAGAAGAAGACGGAGTAGTTGGTGGCGGAGAAGTTGCTGATCCAGCTGAATGTAAAATGATAGCTGATCTTGGTGTAGATTTCTTAGCTGCAGGTATCGGTAATATTCACGGAAAATACCCGGAAAACTGGCAAGGCTTAAATTTTGAAGTTTTAGATAAGGTTAATGAAGTGACTGGGGATACACCATTAGTATTACATGGTGGAACAGGAATTCCAGAAGATATGATTAAAAAAGCAATTTCAATGGGTGTTTCAAAAATTAATGTTAATACCGATTGTCAATTAGTTTTTGCAGAAGCAACAAGAAAATATATCGAAGAAGGAAAAGATTTAGTGGGCAAAGGTTTTGACCCAAGAAAGCTATTAGCTCCAGGAACAGAAGCTATTAAAAAAGTTGTTAGAGAAAAAATGGAGCTATTTGGTTCTGTTAACAAAGCATAAACACAAAAAAACCACTTAAATACAGTGGTTTTTTTTAACTTTTATTGTATAATATTTAAGAGGGTGCTTATGATTAAACTATTAAAAGAATTTGAAGGTTGGTTAACTGATAATAAAGATTTTTATGAACATTTAAAAAGTCATGATTCAACATTATTCCATCGTCTCCAACCAGTATATGATGTACTTCTACATCTTTATAATGAGTATAAAACGAATAAAAGTCAATTTGATGAGGATATTGAAAAGATTTTCCAAGTTGGGTTTGAGTATCTTAATCTGCAAGTTTTTTCTTGTAAAATCTATCTTGAAAAAAACTTCAATAGTAACTTCCATGAGTTTTTGCATTATGATAAAGTTATTAATTACATTTTATTTGTTGAAGATTTAAAGTATGAATTAGTTGAAAAAAAACTTGAATATAATCAAGATAAACTTAGTAAACTCAGTGAGTATCTTGAAGACATGATTATTAACAAATTGGCTATTCCTGAAAACTTAAACTTATATATTGATAGTCAAATCTATAAAATAATTGATGAAGATGATTATCATTTTACGGGGATAATCGATATATTTGTAGAAATTGGAAACACTTTAGGTTTAGACTTTGATGAAGATATGGAATATATATTAGGAAAGGATATTTATAATGAATAGAAAAGAGTATTTAATAACACTAGTTGCTATTTTAGTTATTAGTGTCGGGTTAATTGTAACGAATTTTTTTCTAGAGTTTATCGATTGGATTTGGATATTTGTCATAACTGCGTTTGGATATATCTACTTAAGATATAAGATTTCTGGACCTGTTCAGTTATTTTCTAACAAGTTTAATATGCTTGTTGATTATGACTTAGCTGTAAATGAAGCTTTGGAAATGGCAAAAGACAGAGTAGAAAACGCCCCAACACAAGGGATAAAAGCTCTTTATATGGTATATCTAGGAATGGCTTACTATTATAGCGGTAACTATGATGATGCAATAAAGACGTTTAATCAAATCGAATTAAAACGTTTGAATAACGTTTATCATGTTCTTATTTTTGCTTTCACTGCTTATGCAGCATATGAAGCTGAAGACTTAGAAACATTTAATCTCTCTATTGAGAGAATCAAGAATATTCAAGGAACTATTCACAGAAAATTCCTTGGGTATGTTAGTTCATATATTCAGGTTTTAGAAGCTATTCAAAATATCGAAACTAATCCTGAACATTACCGTGAAGTAATTGAAAATCAGTTTTCTCGTCATGACGGTTATATATCAACTAGATTGACTTATAATTATCGTATGGCTCAATATTATCGGGTTATTAATGATGAAGCAGAAATGGATAAATGCTTAGCTAAAGTAATAGCCAATGGTAAAGAACATCACACTGCACTTCAAGCTAAAAAAATGTTTAAAAACACCGTAAATGTTGAAGACTATGTTTTTGAAGATGAAGTAGTTGAGGAAGAACCAATCAATCAGGAACAGAATTTAATTGGGACAGAAGTAGAAGATGTTCAAGAAATAGAAGAAGTTGAAACTATTGAAAGCGAAGAAGATGATTTATTTAAGAAATAGATATTTTTATTTTGAAATATTTACTTACTTGTAAGAGTACTCAAATTATCTTGAGTACTTTTTTTGTTAAAAAGAGAAATATCAAGGGAGGTTAAAATGTCAATCTATGAAAAATTTCTAGATTTCTGTAAAAATAACGATTTAGTATTAGCAATATATCTTGAAGGTTCTAGAGTATATGCAAAAGAATTTATTGATGATTATTCTGATTATGATTTTCTTGTTTTAGTATCTGATATAAAGCCTTTCGTTGAAGACGAAAAGTTCTTATATAATTTTGGCGAGATCTTAATTATGCAAAAACCAAGTGACTCATACTACCAGCCATATGATTACTCCGGCAAAGAACCTTTCACATATTTAGTCCAATTTAAAGGTAAAGAGCGATTAGATATAAATTTTGTTGATATTAGTAATTATCAAGAATATGTTGATAAGTATGAACCGATAGAAGAAATATATAATAAAGATAAAATTGAATACATAAGCATAAGTGATAACAGCAATGTTTTTAACATTACAAAACCAACAGAAAAAGAATATTTTGATTGTGTTAATGAGTTTTATTGGATTAGTCTTTACGTTGCTAAAGCACTTAACCGGCAAGAATTGATCAATGCTATAAAAATCTATAAAGACTATTATTTAAAGATGTTTATGAAAATGTTGAGCTTTAAAATCGGACATAAAAATGACTATAAAATATCACTAGGTAAGAATTATCGGTTTATAAAAAATTATCTGAGTTCATGGGAATATAAAGATGTTGTCAGTCTCTATTATATAGCCAATAAGGATGATTTATACTCAAAGATTTTTATAACAATGGATAAATTCACAGTAATTTCTCGCGAAGTCAGTAATTTACTAGGCTTTAAATTCACGGATTATTCACAGGTAAGAAGCTTTTTAATAGAGGAATATCTAATAAAAGAATAACGCTAAAATTAGCGTTATTCTTTTATTTATATACATAGATTTTTATCTATTTTTCATTTGTGGGAACAATAACACGTCTCTAATTGATTTTGAATTAGTTAATAACATAACTAAACGATCAATACCAATTCCGATTCCCCCTGTTGGTGGCATTCCATATTCTAAAGCTTCAACAAAATCTAAGTCCATTTCATTTGCTTCTTCGTTACCCAAATCTTTTTCTTTTATTTGGTTTTCGAATCTTTCTAACTGATCGATTGGATCATTAAGTTCCGTATAAGCATTAGCGTATTCGCTACCATTGATAAATAGTTCAAATCTTTGTGTGAATCTTTCATCTTTGGGATCTTTCTTGGTCAATGGTGAAATTTCAATAGGATGACCATAAACGAATGTCGGTTGAATTAAATCCTGTTCACAGTAATGTTCAAAGAATAAGTTAACAATATGACCAACTCCATATAGATGTGGTGCGACTTCTAAATGATGTTCTTTAGCTAATTTTTTCGCTTCTTCAAAACTCGTAATTTCAAAGAAATTAATACCAGTTTTCTCCCTGATCAAATCCACCATATGAGCTTTTCTAAAACCTTTAGAAAGGTCTATTTCTTTATCATCATAAGTGATTTTTGTAGTTCCGCAGACTTTTTCAGCTAAGTGGCTGATTAAATCTTCGCTTAAGTCCATCATTCCTTGAAGGTCTGAGTAGGCTAGATATAACTCGATAGTGGTAAACTCAGGATTATGTAATCTATCAATTCCTTCATTTCTAAATAATCTACCGATTTCATAAACGCCATCAAATCCAGCAACGATTAGTCTTTTAAGGTGTAACTCAGTAGCGATTCTTAAATAGAATGGCATATCCAAAGTATTGTGATGAGTTATAAACGGTCTTGCGTTAGCTCCACCTAATATTGGTTGAAGTACTGGAGTTTCAACTTCAATATAACCTAAGTTATCCAAGTAATCACGCATTTCTTTGATTATTCTTGAACGTTTTATGAAAGTTTCTCGGCTTTCTTCATTAACAATTAAATCAAGATAACGACGACGATAGATTTCTTCTTTATCGACTAAACCGTGATATTTTTCAGGTAAAGGTCTTAAAGCTTTAGTTAAATGATTATACTCTTCAACTTTTACAGAAAGTTCCCCGGTATTTGTAATCATCGGTGTTCCGGTAACGCCAATAATATCGCCGATATCACCTTTTTTAAATATTTCATAAACTTCTTCGCCAATTGCATCTTGTCTAATATATAGTTGCAATAATCCATATTGATCTTGAATATGGACAAAACCAGCTTTACCCTTAACTCTTCTAGTCATGATTCTACCAGCTATTTTAATTTTAGGTGGGTTTTCCATATCATGGAGTTCTTCTTTAGTATAGTTAGCAAATTCGTTTTTGAATGTTTTTGTATTATGAGAACGATCAAAACGAGAACCAAATGGATCAAAGCCTAATTCTCTAAGGTTCTCAGCTTTCTCTCTTCTTACTATTTCTTGTTCAGTTAATTTAATATCCATTTACTTCCCTCTATTCTTCTAGATAACTTCCAGCAGTTTTTATTAGTTCTAAATTATCATACATTACGCTAATATAATCTTCACCTTGTTCAATCAAATCATCAGTAAGTGATTGCAACACATGAAATTCTAGTTTTTCTGGATTTAAATCCAAAGCAACCAATTCATCGAAAACAGCATTTGATAAAGGTGAGGTAGTATATTTTTCATAGACAATGTATTTTATATCATGATAAATCGCTTCATCAACAATCTCTTGTTTTTCTTGAGAAGTAAATTGCTCAGACTCCTCATGATAACCTGGTGATATTGGCATAAAATCTAAACCATAATCATGTTCTAAATAACCATAAAGATTAGTAGAAGTCATTAAAGGCTTAGTAAGTTTTGCGATAGCTTCAGTAAAATCATCCGTTAACTGTTGTAATGTATCGACAAGGTTGTTGTAATTAGTTGTCATTGTTTCTTCTAAATCAGGATAAGCTAGAACAAGTTTATCATATATTAATGTAGATACTTCAAGAACCTTTAAAGGTGAAATCCAAAAATGTGGATCAACACCTAATGCAGTATCATCGTGGTCATGATCCTCTTCCTCATGCTCTTCTTCATCATGATTGTGTTCGTGTAAAATCCCAGGGATAAATTCAATATAATCAGTTTCTTCTTCGATCTTGATTAACTCAACATCTTTATTAGTAAAGATGCTATCGATTTGATATTCAATATAATAATCATAATTTGCCCCAACATAGAATAAGTATGTTGCTTCAGTCATATAGATTATTTCTTTTGGTGACCAATCAACTGAACTTTCATGTGAAGTAACTCCTGGAACGATACCAACAGTTTTTTCAGTGTCCTTAAGAATTTCTTCAGCAACATATTTTAAGGGGTATACAGTCACATAGATATCATGTGGAACAGTTTCGTTTATACAGCCTGTTAGAACAACAGCTTGGATAATAATCACAAGCATTAGTAGTATTTTTTTCATAATTAAAACCTCATTCTATTTTTCTTCATCGATTATTTCATACATAGTATTTGCATCATCTTTTTTAGCATAAGCTAAGGTTGCGATAACTTTAGCTTTTAATACTTTTTCACCATAAGTGATAGTTAAAATATCATTTTCCTTAACTTCACTACCTGGTTTAGCTACGCGGTCGTTAATAAGGATTCTTGAGTTTTTTGCAACTTCCTTAGCGATAGTACGTCGCTTAAATATTCTTGATACTTTGAGAAATTTGTCTAATCTCATGATTTCCTCCAAATATAAGAAGGGATACTTAAAGTATCCCGTCAATTAATGTTTAACTTCTTTTGATTGTTTTTCTGATTCTTTATCTACTGATTTATCTTCTTTTTTATCTAAATCACTAGCTAAAACATCATCCCAACGAGATAATTTATTCGTTTCAACAATTTCATCAATGTCTTCTTTAGTTAAAGTTTCTACTTCAAGCAAGTAATGAGCGATTGTTTTTAGTAAATCAATATTTTCTTTAACAATAACTTTTGCTTTATCATAACACTCATGAACAATTAATCTAACTTCTTTATCAATTTCTGTAGCAATAGCTTCAGAGAAGTTCTTTGATTTTCCATAATCTCTTCCTAAGAAGACTTTATCTGTATCTTTTTCATAAGTAATCGGTCCTAAGTTTTCACTCATTCCGTATTCTGTAATCATAGCCCTCGCAATAGTAGTAGAACGTTGTAAGTCATTATGTCCGCCAGTAGAGATTTCGTTAAAGATAACTTCTTCAGCAACTCTACCACCTAATAAACCAATAATCATTTCTAATAGATTTTGTTTTGTTTGTAAGAAAGCTTGTTCTTCCTTAGGTAACATTAAGTTATATCCACCAGCTTGACCTCTTGGTATGATAGTTACTTTATGAACGATATTTGCATTTTCTAGTTTTAAGCCAATCACAGCGTGACCCGCTTCATGATAAGCAATAATTTCTTTTTCTTTTTTGCTGAAAACACGTGATTTTTTTGCAGGGCCCATCATAACTCTATCAACTGCTTCATCAATATGTGGTAACTCGATTTGCATTTTGTTTTCTCTAGCAGCTAGAAGCGCAGCTTCATTCATTAAGTTTTCTAAATCAGCACCGGTAAACCCAGGAGTTCTTCTAGCAATTTCTTGGAAGGTAATTTCTGGATTAATCTTTTTATTACGAGAATGAACTTTTAAGATTTCGATCCTTCCTTTTATATCTGGTTTACCAACATATACTTGTCTATCAAAACGGCCTGGACGCATAAGCGCTGGGTCTAAGATATCAACTCTATTGGTAGCGGCAATTACGATAACACCAGAATTAGGACCAAAACCATCCATTTCTACAAGCAATTGATTCAAGGTTTGTTCACGTTCATCATGACCTCCACCTAAACCAGTTCCTCTTTGACGACCTACTGCATCGATTTCATCGATAAACAGAATACATGGTGAATGAGTTTTAGCAGTTTTAAACATATCTCTAACTCTAGATGCTCCTACACCAACGAACATTTCTAAAAAATCAGAACCAGAAACAAAATAGAAAGGAACTCTTGCTTCACCAGCAACTGCTCTAGCTATTAAAGTCTTACCTGTTCCTGGAGGTCCCACTAATAAGACACCCTTAGGAATTCTAGCACCTAGTTCTAAATACTTTTTAGGATTTTTAAGGAAATCAATGATTTCACTTAATTCTTCTTTTTCTTCATCAGCACCAGCGACATCCGCAAAAGTTGTTTTTTGGTTTTTACTAACTTGAGCTTTACTCTTACCAAAATCAAAAGCTTGCTTATTAGCGTTAGTGCCACCTCTCATCATCATAACTAACATAATGACAATACCTGCAACTAAAATAATAGGGAAAATAATGTTGATAATATTATATGTAGCTCCAGGGAAGAACGTATAAGAAATATCATTACTATCAAACGGATCATTATTGAACTGATAAATTACATCTCTTGCTTGTTGTAACTCATCATCATTTGCGAAATAAGTAATATATTTATCTGTATCTAATAATTGTCCAGTAACTTTATAAGCACGGTAATTTGTATCTCCAGCTTGAGGTGTAACTTCAACAGAAGTAATACCACCATTCTCTAATAAATCGATGAATGTTGAGTTTGATAATTCTTCTGGAGAATTAACATTTCCAAAACTATAAAATATCGAAATTACTAATATTACTAATAAAGCTATCATCAAAAATCGCGCTGAGCGATTATTTAACGGTTGTTTTTGTGGGTTTTTTGCAACAGCCATAAGTTTTCCTCCTTATTTTTTATAAACTTCTTGTTTTAAGATACCAACATAAGGAAGATTTCGATATACTTCCTCGTAGTCTAAACCAAAGCCGACAACAAACTCTTTCGGAATTGGTGAGCCAATATATTTTGGTGTGAACTCTTCAGTGCGACCTTCAGGTTTATCTAAAAGAGTTACAACTTCAACTGATAAAGCACCGCGATACTTTAGAAGATTTTTTACAACGTTAATTGTTCTACCAGTATCAACAATATCCTCTGCGATGATTACATGTCTTCCTTCAACAGAGACATCTAAATCTTTAGTAATCTTTACATTCCCTGAACTTTCAGTGCCTCCATGATAACTTTGAACACCCATTAGTTCGATTTCACAGTATAAATCGATATGTTTTATCAGTTCCGCTAAAAAGGGTAGACAACCTTTTAAAAGGCCAATGATTATCGGTTTTTCACCTGCATAATCTTCAGTGATTTGTTTTCCCAGTCTTTTAGAAATTTCGATTATCTCAGTTTCAGTTAATAAGATTCTTTCAATATCTTTTTCTAACATGATGTTTATCCTTTCTTAATTGCTATATAGATCTCTTGTTCACCCTGGGTTTTATGAGAATATATTCCCGGGATAAAAAGTATTTCTTCATTACTATTTAAAATTATTGGTAAAGAATTTCTTTCTTCGACAGGTAGTTTTTTATTGATAAAAACATCTTTAAGTTTTTTTGTACCAATCTTTGTAATTATCCTATCGCCATCACGACGATTTCTAATAATTAATGGAAAGAGTAAATCTAGATTATTATAACATAATTTGTAAATAAAACCATAATTTTTGTTTGGTTTTTTGGTGATATTTACTAAATATCCTTCTGGAAGCATTATTTCTTGAAAATCCGTAATTAGATAGGAATAGTCAGATTGTTGGAGAGGTTTCGTTAGAAATGACAATTTGTCATAGCTTTTATAGACATAGATCTTATTTTCAATTGAGAATTCTACATGAGCCTTATTGTTGTTAACTAAATTTAAGACATCATTTAAGTTTTGAAAACTTAGTTCAAGACTATTGTCTGTTAACTTGTTTATGATTTTTTTTAAGCAATCAATTTGGACTATTACTTCTAAAGATTTAAAGGAATTTATGTCAATTTCTGTTCTTTCATTTATTTTTACTTTTGAAAGATATTGAGAACTCAAAGAATCAATTAAATGATATGATAATTCTTGATAATAAGCAAATTGTGTAAACTTATCGAGAAACTTGGGATTTTCATCAGCTAGTAGTGGTAATATTTGATGTCTAAATCTGTTTCTTGTATAATCGAACTTATTATTAGAAGGATCAATACGAAAATCTACCTTATTTTCTTTCTGATAATTTTCTATATCTAATCGAGAAACATTAATTAAAGGTCTAATAATCTGAATCTTATCATACTGATTAGTTTCGAGAATACCTCTGTAACCTTCAAATGAACTTCCTCTGACTAAACGCATTAAAATAGTCTCGGCATTATCGTTCGCATTATGAGCTAAAACAATTTTCTTGATATTGTTTTCTTTAGCGACTTGTGAAAAAAACTCATAACGTTGTGTATGAGCGTAATTATGGAAATTATCATCACTATTATTATCAAGCATTTTAACAAAACATTTAGTGTTATGTTCTTTGGCTTTATTCACAACAAATTCTCGGTCTTCTTTACTGCTTGGTCGTTTTTGATGGTCAACATGAGCAATATATAAAGTCAAATCCATTTCAGATTTAATCTTAACCATGATATCAAATAATACCATAGAATCAATTCCACCACTTACTGCAAGTAACAAAGAGTCAGATTTATCAATTAAGTTGTATTTGAAGTTTTTTAACATTTTTTCCTCCTAAAATTAATATTGAGCATAGAAATATACTCATCTCTATGCTCAAACATATAAAATAAAAGAGAAAATTTGATTGCATAAATATAGTAACAAATCTATGTGATAATTTTATGTGGTTTTTATATAAAAAATAAATATTTTTAAATAGGGTAATTTTTGTTATAATATAGCCATAATGAGGTGACTTGATGAAAATAATTTTAGCTAGTAACTCGCCAAGAAGGCAGGAGTTAATTAAACTATTAGATTTAGAATATGAAGTAATTGCATCTGATATTGAAGAGGTTCAAGATCGAAGTCTAAGCCACGAAGAATTGGTTATGGATTTAGCTTTTCAAAAAGCAGCTGCGGTATTTAAATCTAATAAAAATGATTTGGTCTTAGGATTTGATACTTTAGTTATTATTAATGATCTCATCCTCGGAAAACCTAAGGATGAAGAAGAAGCAAAACATTTTTTACAAACACTTTCAGGAAAAACCCATCGGGTCCTTACTGGTTGTGCTATTATAAAAAAAGGTTATTCAAAATCTTTTTACACGGAATCTTTAGTCAGATTTTGGGATTTAACAGATCAAGAAATCAATGACTATATCAAAACAAAAGAACCAATGGATAAAGCTGGAGCTTATGGTATACAAGATCATGGTGCTAGATTTGTTAAATCGATATCGGGTGATTATTTTACAATAGTTGGATTCCCAATTTCCAGGTTGTATCAAGAATTGAAAAACATACTGTAAAAGGCTTATTTAAGCCTTTTCTATTTTGTTAAGAATAGCTTCAGCGATTGTATCGACTACTCGATTATCGAAGATATCAGGTAGTATAAAATTATCATTCAAACTAGAAACATCGACTAAATCAGCTAATGTTTTTAAGGCGGTTAGTTTGATATCATCCGTTACTGAACGAGCTCTTGCTTTTAGAACACCTTTCATCAAACCAGGAAATACTAAGACATTGTTAATTTGATTAGGAAAGTCACTACGCCCAGTACCGATTATTCGCGCTCCAGCTTTTTTCGCTATGTCAGGATGAATTTCTGGTTCAGGATTAGCTAAGGCAAAAACGATTGCATCTTTATTCATTGATTTTACCATGTTCTCAGTTAAGATGTTTTTAGCAGAGACACCAATGAAAACATCAGATCCTTCTAATAAATCTGCGAGAGATTTTGACACATGGTTAGTTATGATGTATGAATCATCTATTAACTTTTTGACTACAAAATCATATTGATTATATTTTTCTTGATTAACAACCCCAAGAAGATTGTAATTATAGATATGTTTCGCTCCAAGTTTATTAAGTATTTTAATAATTGCTGATCCAGCAGCTCCAGTTCCAGATACTACGATCTTGACTTCAGAGATATCTTTCTGTACAACCTTTAAAGCGTTGACTAAAGCTGCACCAACAACGATAGCAGTTCCGTGTTGATCATCATGGAATATTGGTATATCCAAGTCTCTTTGTAAGACTTCTTCAATATAAACACATTTAGGTGCTTGAATATCTTCAAGCATTATTCCACTATAGTTTGGCGCAAGATGTTTAATTGTTTTTATTATTTCTTCTTCCAAGAAAGTATCTAAACAAATCGGTACTGCCTGAATATGAGAAAACTTATAAAGCAAAGCAGATTTTCCCTCCATAACTGGTAGAGCCGCTTCAGGCCCAATCTTTCCTAATCCAAGCACTGCAGAGCCATCGCTAATAATCGCAACTGTTTTCCCTTTGGTGGTATATTCATAGGCCTTAGATTTATCGTTATAAATCTCCATACAAGGAATTGCAACACCTGGTGTATAGGCTAAAGCCATATCATCCTTAGTGTTCAGTGAAACATTAGGCAAAATATCAAGTTTACCAATGTTTTTTGAATGTAATTTTAAGGTCTTAGTTTTAAAATCATCCATAAATATTTAGATAAATAGATGGGGTAGAGAATCATCTTATTTATCTCTCCTCTCTAGAAACATAGTAAAACAACAATTCACAATTATATTATAACATTTTTGAATATGCTTTTAAATCAGATAAAACTAAATATATCCACAATATTAGGTTTTATCAAAAGAAGACATAATTTTTCTTGCTTTTTAATCATTGATTTGATATAATACTTTTGCTTGTAATAATACTTACTATGATTAAAAAATTCATGGCAGAAGGAGATATGATATGAAAAAGAATATACATCCAGAATATCATAAAGTTACAGTAACTTGTTCAACTTGTGGAAATACATTTGAAACCGGATCAACCTTAGATAGTATTAAAGTTGATACTTGCTCAAATTGTCATCCATTTTACACAGGAAAACAAAAATATACTGTAGCGGCTGGTAGAATTGATAAATTCAACAAAAAATATGGTATAGCTGAAGAAGAAGAAAAATAATAAGATAAATAAAGCCAAAGTTATTGGCTTTTTTTCTTGTTTGTTTTATAATAAATTACATAATTAGTAAGGAGACGGATGATATGTATTTGAATCAAAAAGATGGATGGATAGAAGTTATAACTGGACCAATGTTTGCTGGTAAAACCGAAGAATTAATTAGAAGAGTAAAGCGTTTGGAATATGCTAAACAAAATATTCTAGTTTTTAAACCAGTGATTGATAATCGTTATGGGCTAAACGAAGTTGTTTCACATAATCATAATCGTACAAAATCAATCAATATCTACAAAGCGCATGAAATCATTCAATATGTAAATGAAGCTACTAATGTAGTAGCTATCGATGAAATACAATTTCTCGATGAAGAAGCGGTAGATATCTGCGAGTATTTAGCTGACAAAGGCATTAGAGTTATTGTTTCAGGTTTAGATCGTAATTTTAGAGGCGAACCATTCTCTTTTATGCCAAAACTTTTAGCTTTAGCAGAATATGTAACTAAACTTAGTGCAATCTGTGTTAAATGCCATACTCCTGCAACAAGAACACAAAGAATTATCAATGGTAAACCTGCTAATTATGATGACCCAATAATTTTAGTTGGAGCTCAAGATTCCTATGAAGCTAGGTGTAGGGAGTGTCATGAAGTGCCAAAAAAACCACAACAGTTTGAGTTTCTAAAATGACAAAAGAAGAAGAATATATGCAAATAGCTTTAACAGAAGCGAAAAAAGCTTTTGATAAAGCTGAGGTACCAGTTGGCTGCGTTATTGTCAAAGATGGTCAAGTAATAGCGAAATCACATAACCAAAAAGAAAGTTCCCAAAATGTCTTAGCTCACGCAGAGATCATTGCGATTAATCAAGCCTGTCAAGCTTTAAATTCCTGGCGTTTAGATGGTTGTGAGATATATGTTACTCTTGAACCTTGTTTAATGTGTATCGGCGCTATTGCTTCTGCGAGGTTTAAAAAGTTAGTATATGGGCCAAGAGACGTGAAGTATGAGTCACTTGATAAAATTTTAAAAGAATATTTAAAGAATTTTAATCATCAGGTTGAAGTAGTTCCGAATGTCTTAGAAAAAGAATCAGATCAGCTGTTAAAAGATTTCTTTGTAAGTTTAAGAAAAAAATCTTAAGTTTTTAACTAAATTGTAATTGCAAGTTAAATCTAATTTTGATATAATCTTAAAGAGCTCACTAAAAAGAGTTCTCCAAAAAGGAGAACTCTTTTCTTTAATTTTATGGAGGAATTTACAATGAAGGATACGAAGTATATTTTTATAACAGGCGGAGTAGTTTCATCCCTAGGTAAAGGAATAGCTGCTGCTTCATTAGGTCGGCTATTAAAGAATAAAGGATTGAAAGTTTTTATGTTGAAGTTTGATCCTTATATAAATGTTGATCCAGGGACAATGTCTCCCTATCAGCATGGTGAAGTTTACGTAACTAATGATGGGGGAGAAACGGATTTAGATTTAGGTCATTATGAAAGATTTATTGATGAAAATTTATCTAGAAACTCTTCTGTAACAACCGGTAAAATATATCAATCAGTAATCGATAAAGAAAGAAGAGGAGATTATTTAGGGGCGACAGTCCAAGTGATCCCTCATATTACTAATGAAATAAAGCTTAGATTAACATCTTTGGCTGAAGAGTTTGATTGTGATGTATTAATTACTGAAATCGGTGGGACTGTCGGAGATATTGAATCATTACCATTTTTAGAAGCTATTAGGCAAATGCGGAGGGATAAAGGAGTTACGAATACTTTGTTTATTCATAATACTTTAGTTCCATATTTGGATACAACTGGAGAGTTAAAAACAAAACCTACCCAGCACTCTGTTAAAGAATTACGTTCATTAGGAATAACTCCAGATATTATCATTCTTAGAACACAAAAAGAAATATCAAGAGATATCAGAGAAAAAGTAGCTCTGTTTTGTGATGTGAAATCAGAAGCGGTTATTGAGTGTAAAGATGTTGATGTCCTTTATGAAGTTATGATTAACTTAAAACGTGAAGGGTTAGATATGTTAGCATGTAAGCAATTAGGTTTGCCAGAACATCCATCGGATGTTACGGTATTTGAAGATTTAGTAAAAAGAATAAAAAATCTAAAAAAGACAGTGAAGATAGCTCTTGTTGGAAAATATGTTTCTTTAAGAGATGCATATCTATCTGTTTCAGAAGCTTTAAATCATGCAGGTTATAATCTTGATGTTGAAGTTGACACTGTCTGGATTGATTCATCGACGGTTAATGATAATAATGTTGAAGATTTATTAAAAGATATGAACGGTATTCTAGTACCTGGTGGATTTGGGAAACGTGGAATTAACGGGAAATTGTCAGCGATTAAATATGCGAGAGAGAATAGAATACCTTTCTTAGGCTTATGTTTAGGAATGCAGTTAGCTGTGATCGAATTTGCTAGAAATGTTTGTGGTTTACCACAAGCTAACTCAACGGAATTTGATCCAGAAACTATTCATAATGTTATTGATTATATGCCTGACCAATACCAAGGAATTGATATGGGAGGAACTTTAAGGTTAGGATTGTATGATTGTAAGATTAAAGAAGGTAGTTTAGCTATGTTAGCATATCAACAATTAATTATACAAGAGAGACATCGACATCGTTATGAGTTTAATAATAAATATCGAACAATTTTCGAAGAAAAAGGAATGCTATTTTCTGGAATAAATCCAGAAAATGATTTGGTAGAAATAGCTGAGATATCCAACCATCCTTTCTTTATCGCAACCCAGTTTCACCCAGAGTTTTTATCAAGGCCAGACAAGCCACATCCACTATTTACAAAGTTTATCAAAGAGTCAATAAAATAGTATTGTTTAAAGAAGATTTCTCTGTTAGTATTATTAAACATTAGAAAAAGGTAAAATTAGAACTTGATACCTAAGATACTTTCATGTTAAATAAATTGAAATTATTAGATAATATGTTATAATATATTCTAGAATCTCAAATGAAGCATCTTCACTCAATAGATGCCCACGAATTAGGTCAGGTCTTGACGGAAGCAGCCTTAAGTAAGGTGTTTATGTGGGTGGAGATGCTTGGTTTGAGATTCTTTTAATCGCTGAGGTGAAATATGGCATTGATATTTATTGATTTAGATGGAACAATATTACATAACGGAAAAATAGCTAGTATGGCTAAAGAAACAATTAATCTCTTAAAAGCAAACAATCATATTGTAGCTATCGCTACAGGAAGAAATCCTAATCTTTTATATGGTGTGGATAAAGAACTAGGAATCGATAATCTAGTTTTAGCTAATGGGGGATGTGTAATTTATCAAAGTGAAATAATCAGTGAGAAGTATATTGCAGCGGAAACTGTTCAGAAAATGATGAATTTAGCTGATCAGGAGAAGTTTGACTTAGTTGTTGAATATCACGATAAATATGTTTCTTACCGAAAAGATACATCCGCAAGTGATGATTTTTCAGAGATTTTTAATATCCAAAAAGCTGAATTAGACTCTACATTTTATCCTGACCGTAATGTATACGCCATGTTGATTTTTGAAGATGATGTTGTAAAGAGGATAAAGAATAAGTTTCCTGAGCTACAGTTTAATAAATCTAACAGATTTGGTTATGATATAAATCCTAAGGGTGATTTAAAAGCCGAAGGTGTAAGAACCTTGGTTAATTACTTACAATATCCAGAAGATGAAGTTTACGCTATTGGCGATGGTTTTAATGATATTCTGATGTTAAAATCAGTAAAACATGGAATTGCAATGGGAAATGCTTTTCCTGAAGTTAAAGAAGTTGCTGAGTATGTGACGACTGATGTTTTAAATTCTGGAGTTTATTACGCAATGAAACATTATAAGTTGATATAGATTTGAAAGAAAGTGATTTTATGTACGATGCAATTGTCGTTGGTGGTGGGCATGCTGGCGTTGAAGCAGCTTTAGCATTAGCGAGATTGAAAAAACAAACAATTTTAGTAACCGGAAACCTTAAAATGGTTTCTTTTATGCCGTGTAATCCTTCCATAGGTGGTCCAGCTAAAGGCACTTTAGTTCGAGAGATAGATGCCTTAGGTGGAGAAATGGGTAAAAATACCGATAAGACCTGTTTGCAAATGAAGATGCTTAATAGTTCCAAAGGCCCAGCTGTTAGAGCTTTAAGAGCCCAATCAGATAAGTTAGAATATCCTGAAGAAATGTTAAAAACTTTAAAAAACACAGATAATCTAGAACTATTAGAAGCTTATGTAAAGAGTTTGTTGTTTGAAAATAAACAACTCAAGGGAGTTGTTTTAGAGGACGGCACTAAACTGCAGGCTCAGATTGTAGTGATAACGACTGGAACATTTATGGAAGCTAAGATCCTAGTAGGGGATACAGCTAGGTCAGAAGGTCCAGATAAACAAAAAGCTTCAGTGGGGTTAAGTGAACATTTACGGAAAATCGGACACAAGACATTTAGATTAAAAACCGGAACTCCACCAAGAATAAAACGTGACAGTATTGATTTTTCCAAAATGGAACTTTCACCTGGCGATGGTTTTATTCACCATTTTAGCTATGAATCAGATTATCTTAGAATTCTAGATAAAGAATGGCCTTGTTATTTAATCCATACTGCGCCCATAACTCATGAAATTATTTTAAATAACTTAACAAAATCAGCAATGTATTCCGGCTTAGTTGAAGGAGTAGGTCCTAGGTATTGTCCATCAATTGAAGATAAACTTGTTAGATTTAGTGATAAGTCAAGACATCAATTATTTATCGAACCTGAGTCAAGACATTTAGATGAAGTCTATCTTCAAGGTTTTTCTACTTCAATGCCTCATGATGTTCAGGAAAAAATGGTGAAATCTTTACCTGGTTTAGAAAATGCTAATATCGTTAAGTATGCATACGCTATTGAGTATGATGCAATAGATGCTCGAGAACTTTGGCCAAGTTTAGAATCAAAAATTATCGATAATCTCTTTTTCGCTGGGCAAGTCAATGGAACTAGCGGTTATGAAGAAGCAGCAGCTCAAGGATTAATGGCTGGGATTAACGCTGCGAGAAAACTAGATAAAGAAGAGTCTTTAATATTAAGAAGAGATGAAGCATATATCGGTGTCTTAATTGATGATTTAGTTACAAAAGGGACCAATGAACCATATCGTATGTTAACTTCAAGAGCTGAATTCAGATTATTATTAAGACATGATAATGCAGATATGAGGTTAACAGATTATGGTAAGAAAGTTGGATTGATATCTGATGAAAGATATCTAGACTTCACAAAAAAACGGTCTCAAGTTAATACGGAAATCGAGTTTTTAAATAACACATATATTACTCCAACTGCAGAAATTAATGATTACTTAAGTAATAAAGGGTTAACCCAAATAAAAGGAAAAACGTCTTTAGCAGAATTATTAAAAAGACCAGAAATTGATTATGACCAAGTAACAGAGTTATCTAATATTAAAAAAGATTACTCTAAGGAAGTCAAAGAACAGGTTGAGATTAATATTAAATATGCTGGTTATATTGATAAGAGTATTAAAGAAGCAAAAAAACTGCAAAAAGAATATAATATCAAAATACCAAAAGAAATAAATTATGATTTAGTTAATAATTTAGCTTTAGAGGCTAGAGCTAAGTTATCCAAGATTAGACCACTTACAATCGCTCAAGCATCAAGAATATCAGGGGTCAATCCCGCTGATATTCAAATGCTCTTATTATATTTAAAGACATATGAAACATAAGTTTCATAGAAGTTATTACAAAGCTTAAACATTTATGGTAAAATAGATAAAAACAGAGGTGCAAGATGGATATTATTAGAATTGAAAATGATAACGATTTAAGAATATTGTTAAAAGATCCTCAGTTTTTAAAATATTTTGATTTTCTTATCGAAAAGAATAAAATAACTAATTTAACTAATATTGTTGAAAAAACTGAAGTTTATGATAAACATTTTTATGACTCAGTTGTATTATCGAAGTTTCTTGATTTAAAGAATAAGAGTTTTTTGGATATTGGTTCAGGAGCTGGGTTCCCTTCAATACCTTTAAAAATTATCAATGACAGTTTAGCAGTGACCATCGTTGATAGTCTAAACAAACGGATTAACTTTTTAAAGGAGTTAACTAAGGTATTAGCGTTAGAAAACATTGAGTTAATCCATGGCAGGGTTGAAGAGATGGATAAAACAAAACTATTTAATGTGGTTACAGCTAGAGCTGTAGCTAGATTGAATGTCTTATCCGAAATGTCTTTACCTTATGTTAAAAATAATGGTTATTTTATCGCTTTTAAGTCAATTCATTATTTAGATGAGTTGGAAGAAGCGAAAAAAGGAATAACTTTACTTGGTGGAAAAATTGAAAAAGTGGTTGAGTATGAAATAAATAAAGAGATTAGACATGTCTTGATTTTTATAAGAAAAGTTAAAGACACACCAAGTAAATATCCAAGGATTTTTTCAAAGATAAAGTCATCACCTTTGTAAGGAGGATTAGTTTTTTTGGAAAAGAATTATTTTGTTTTTTCAGAAACTAAATATTACCGCGAACATTTGGAACTAAAACATTTGAAAGGTCAAAACAATCTAGTTTTCTCAATGATTTTCTCAATGATGTTGCTGACAGTTCTTTATATGATATTAGCGGATTATACGGTGCTACCGATATTAGGCTTTGGTTTAGGATATTTCTTAATCCTGTTGTTTAATATGGCCTCATTAGCTTATGCTAAAGAACATTATTATTATCTGCGATTTAACAAGTATATTACTTCGATATCTCTATTTACTATTATGATTGCGATGATTATCTATTTTAAATCGCCTTCCTTTATTCCTTTATTATTTGTAGCTTTTGCTATTTGTTCGATTTATAAAGACACAAAAGTACTTTTAGTTATAACCTTATATTTTCTTTTTACAGTGGTAATGCTTTTAGTTAATTATAAAGATATGTTTGATTTTGAAAATAATATTGTTATAAAAGATTTGGCAATCGGATTCTTTGCTTTATTGTTTTTGTTGATTCTATTATTATCAACTTTTATAATCATAAAAGAGAAAACATTCTTTTATAATAATATTGCTTATGCTAAAGAAAAAGAATATAGAAATCTTGATTTGTTATTAGATTTTAAGATGAAAACAAAAAGAAATGATTTACACCAAAGAGATTATTATGATACAGTTGATCGATTACTATCTGAATTTAGTGAAAAAATAGATATACCGAATATCTTTAAAGAAAAAATAGAGATATTAAAAAAACTTGATTCTGGAGAAACAAGCAGTGAGATACTTAAACAATATCCTAATTATAGTTCTGAGGATATAACTAGATTATCTAGACTTTTATTAAATAGTCCAACAAGTTTACGAAAAACAATGTTAAAAATTAGACATTCTAGACTTGATGCGATTAAAACTCGTGAGATTTTTTCTGCGACCCATTTTCAAAGCTTTAACAAACAATCAGACAGTTTAGAAACGAAAATATTATGTTTTGTTGTGTATTATGTAGCCTTAAAAAAAGGTTTAGTAGGTATGAAGTCGATATCGAATAAAGAATTGTATGATATCTTTGTAAATTCAGATTTTTATCATTTTGTTGATCCAAGGATAATGAAGATTTATAAAGAAAATGCAGATGTTTTTAATACTATTGTCGATGACGCAATTACCGAGGTGACCGACAATGATTAATTTTATTAGAAAGATTCTTAATTCAGAATTCTTACCAATGAGTGAAGTTAGAAAACTAAAAGTACATGTTGTTATGTTGTTTTTGTTTGTGATTACTTTAATAACTATACCTTTCTCATTTTTTTTAGATTATAGTCTTTTAGTTAAGGTTTTATCATTAGTAGCTTTTGCTTTAGTTTATGGCTTGTGTATATTGATGGTAAGATTGAATAAAATATTTACAGCTATTCAAATTACGATGATTTATTCAATTTTAATGACAGTTTTTTATACTCAAGGTATTAGTAGCTTTTATGCATATATTTTCTTTTATATCACCTTGACAATCATTATTTTTTATCAAGAAATATATTCTTATTTTATCTATGCTTCGATAACATTAACATTGGGGATTTTTTATACTTTCTCCTATAGAGAAGGTTTAGTGGTAATATCTGATGTTTTAGGATCTGTCTATATCTATGTAGCTGGATTAGTTATTTATTATATTATTAGTTTTATCCAGATATTAACCAATGAGAAGTTATATGCGGATATGAATCTAGAATGGGTTAAACTAAATAGTATCAATAGCAATTATCATGATGAGATATTATATCATCTCGAAGATATTAGAACTGATTTACAAAAATCTCCTTTATATGAAGATTTAGAGTTTCAAAAAGCTGCTTTTGAGTTAAGTGAGTTTATAGCACAACAAATAATTAAAGATGGTAAAGATATTGTTAACTTGATTGATTTGTATATTTATATTCATGAGAGAGGCTTAGATGCAATTTTAAATAATGAAGAAATCTCTGTTGCAATGAAAAAAACTTCTAATATTTTAGGTAGATATTTGTTGAATGAGAATTCTGATATGTTTTCGATGATAATCAGTTTTTATTTAAAATTTAGAAAGACTGACGAATACAAGTTTGACCGATATGATTATTCAATAACCAAGATTACTGACTTGAATGATGAACAAATAATTGCTTTTTGCTTAACATATTTTTACTTGTATGATGAACTAGCAGAAAACAAGCAATGGCATAAAATAGAGGATATTAGTCAAGAAATGGCGGATGTTTTTGAAAAGATAGATTTAGAAGAGTTCTTTTCTGAAAGACTGATTGCTTTTTATAAAGATAATCTTGAGTTAATCAAGAAATATGTAAAGAAGAATTAGAAGGGAGTCATTATGGCTTTAGTTCTTTCAATCGCTAACCAAAAAGGTGGAGTTGGGAAAACAACAACAGCGATTAATTTGGCAAGTTCATTGGCGGATTTAAATAAGAAAGTTTTATTAATTGATTTAGATTATCAAGCGAACGCAACAACTTGTATGGGGATTAATCGAGGAAGCTTTAAAAAAAGCATTTTTGATGTTTTTAAAAGAGAAGCTAGTTTTGAAGATATTCGAATAAAAACAGGTAATTCGTTGATTGATGTATTACCAGCAAAGACCATGGTAGAAGGGGTCGATGAAAAGATAATTGCGGATAGTAACCGTGATTTTATCTTACATGATGTTTTAAAGGACTCTAAGAATGAATATGATTATGTTTTGATAGATTGTCCGCCTTCTTTAGGTTATATCACCATAAACGCATTAATAGCTTCTGATGGAGTGATTGTTCCAGTCCAATGTGAATTTTTAGCAATGGACGGATTGACTCAGTTATTAAATACAGTAAGGTTAGTTCAATCTAAGAAGAAAGTGAACCGAGAGACTTTAACAATATATGGAGTTTTATTAACAATGTTGGATAATCGAGTGAACTCCGGTTATCAAATTGTTAATGAGATTAAGACTTATTTTAAAGAAAAAGTGTTTACAACCATAATACCGAGAAATATAACCTGTTCCAACGCAACCTTTTATGGGGTTCCGGTAACAGTTTATTCACCAAAAAGTAAGTCATCAGTCAGTTATAAGAAATTAGCTAAAGAGGTGGTGACAAGACATGAATAAGGAAGAATTTATTAAAAGAGGATTAGAAGACCTTTTAAAAGAAAATGAAATAGAAGATTTAGAAAAGGAACAAGTAATTGATATTGAATTAGATTTAATAGCACCGAATCCCTTTCAACCAAGAAGACACTTTGATGAGCAAGCTTTAGCGGAACTAGCTGATTCTATTAGATCGACCGGGGTCTTGCAGCCAGTCATCGTTAAAAAGGTCGCTAATGGCTATTTGCTTGTTGCTGGTGAGAGAAGATGCAAGGCGTCAAAGCTTGCAGGCTTTTCAACTGTGCCTGCAATCGTTAGAGACTATAATAATCAGTATTTAGCAGAACTAGCTTTGTTAGAAAATATTCAAAGAGAAGACTTGACAATTGTTGAAGAAGCAGAAGCTTATCAAAACGCTATTCAAACTTTAAATCTAACTCATTTGGAGTTAGCACATAAGATAGGAAAAAGCAGATCATATGTTTCTAATGCTCTAGGAATTTTAACTTTACCTCAAGAGGTTATAAAAGAAATTAATCATGGTAATATTTCTATGGGACACGCAAGAAGTTTATCAAAACTTAAGGATGTATCAAGAATCAAAAAAATTGCTAATATGATTATTCAAGAGCGATTAACTGTCAGAGATATTGAGTCTTTAGTGAAGAAAGAAAAAAAGAAAAATGAGATTAATCGCAAAAGCATTAATCCCGAACTGCAAAATGATTTGAATACTGTGAAAAACCAGTTTAATGAGAGTTTTGCATTTGTTGAACCAGTTAAGGTAACTAGTAATAAAATTGTTATAACAATTCAAGATAGTAAAGAACTAGAAAAGCTTAAAAAGTTACTTGAAGGTGATAAGGATGTATGATGAGATTAAAGAAGGTAGTGTTTTAGTTTTGAAAAAAGGACATCCCTGTGGTGAGAATAAATGGGAAATTATTAGTTTTGGAACAATTTGTAAAATAAAATGCCTTGGATGTGACCGAATTGTTATTATTGACAGAGTAGATTTAAAGAAAAGAATAAAGAAGGTTTTAGCGTGAAAAAAATACTAGAAGAAATAATAAAATTTAGAGATGAAAGAGGATGGCGTCATCATGATACCCCTTCATCGTTAGCAAAATCAATAATTATAGAAGCAGCTGAATTGTTAGAAAACTATCAATGGTCTGATGTACAACCGAACTTAGAGAACGTTGAAGAAGAACTAGCCGATGTTTTAATCTATTCATTAGCGATGTGTTCAGACCTGGGATTAGACCCTGAAAATATAATTCGTAAGAAAATGGTGAAGAACGAAGTGAAATATCCAAAAATAGAAGAAGACTGATTTTTGCAATAAATATATTTTTACGGTTTTATCGCCTTGTTTTAGGAAGAAAAGGATAATTTTCTTAAAAAAACGGAAAATAATAATTGACAAATAAACTTATAAATAGTAAAATATTATTCGCATTGCAAAGAGATGTAATGGGCCTATAGCTCAGGTGGTTAGAGCGCACGCCTGATAAGCGTGAGGTCGGTGGTTCAAGTCCACTTAGGCCCACCATTTTTTTGGGGTATTAGCTCAGTCCGGGAGAGCGCCTGCCTTGCAAGCAGGAGGTCAGCGGTTCGATCCCGCTATACTCCACCATCATTTTTTTGTATCTGGCGGGGTAGCTCAACTGGCTAGAGCGTACGGTTCATACCCGTGAGGTTGAGAGTTCAAGTCTCTCCTCCGCTACCAAAAAAAGGACCCATAGCTCAGTTGGTCAGAGCTATCGGCTCATAACCGATCGGTCGTAGGTTCGAGTCCTACTGGGTCCACCATATACTTAACAATCATTCGGAGAAATACCCAAGTCCGGCTGAAGGGATCGGTCTTGAAAACCGACAGGGCGTGTGAGCGCCGCGGGGGTTCGAATCCCTCTTTCTCCGCCATTTTGTCAAGATAGCTTATCTGGTAAAGCCATTGGAAGCGAGTTCGATTCTCGCAATTGACACCAAAAAATATGCAGCGATCAACAACTGCAACATGACCCGCTAGCTCAGTCGGTAGAGCATTTGACTTTTAATCAAAGGGTCAGGCGTTCGAATCGCCTGCGGGTCACCACTTGCCCGAGTGGCGAAATAGGTAGACGCGTTGGACTTAAAATCCAATGACAGCAATGTCGTGCCGGTTCAAGTCCGGCCTCGGGTACCAGTCAGATCAAAAAAAGGGGTATTAGCTCAGTCCGGGAGAGCGCCTGCCTTGCAAGCAGGAGGTCAGCGGTTCGATCCCGCTATACTCCACCATTTTTTTATATAAATTTTGTTGACAATTGCATGGGCATTTGTTACAATATAAAAGCAAATCAATATCGCGGGGTGGAGCAGTCTGGTAGCTCGTTGGGCTCATAACCCAGAGGTCGGAAGTTCAAATCTTCCCCCCGCAACCATTTTAAATACGGTTCAGTGGTGTAGTGGTTAACATGCCAGTCTGTCACACTGGAGATCGCGGGTTCAATTCCCGTCTGGACCGCCATTTATGGTTCGGTAGCTCAGTCGGTAGAGCAATGGACTGAAAATCCATGTGTCGGGAGTTCAATTCTCCCCTGAACCACCATTTAGATAGAAATAAAGCCATGTATTGGCTTTTTTTGTTTGCCGAATATCGACTCGCGAGACATGGACAGGTTTTTAAATTTTATAACAGCAAATTTACTTACTTTTTATTTGTGTTATAATTAATTATACATTAATGGCAAACGAATAATATTTCTATTTTTTTAGCCATGACTGATATATTAATATTAATAAGGGGAATCTATATATGAAAAGATTTTATCAATATAAGGCTATTTTAATAACGTGCATTTTAGCATTGACAGTTATGCCAATAGCATACTACTGGTGGTTACATGTAAAACCACAAATAGATAGTTTCAGTTTCGCGGGATATATTCAAGTGGTTATCATCGCTTACATTGGGGTACCATTATTTTTCTTTGGGACAAAAAGTCATTATTGTATTTATATAAATAATGATTCAATTTTTATTAAGAGTTTTAGAAAAATAAAAAAGCAAATTCAATTTATAAACATATCCAATATTTACATTGAAACAAGGAGAGGCTTTAAGCATGTTGTTTTTAGTGACCAAGTTAAAGGCGAAATGATTGATATTATATGGGACAAGAATATACTAATTTACATAAAAGAGACTTGTTTAGAACAAAACGTAATTTCTCTAATCGATAAAATAATATAATCCTTTCATTGACCGAAACGACTTGAAATCAATATGCTATTGTTAAATATGAGGGGGGCTGTATGAGCTACAAAAAAGACCATTTGGAGTTTAAACTAAATTGTAACAAACATGAGGCTATGAATTACATATCAAATATCTTTCATCCAAAGAATTATGTTGTATATAAGGAAAGCAAAGATTATGACTTTTCTCTTGAATTGACATGGTCAAATCATGGTCGCCTAAAAACCGAAAGAGTTTTTAACGCTAACATTATTGATGATAAAATTATAGGCGATATAGTTGATTATAAAAATAAAATTGATAACAAACAAAAGTTATCTATGAAAGCTAAAATTGAAACGATTGGTTATATTTTGCTATATATAGTTGTTGCTTTTGGAATGGTTTTTGGATTCACATATACTATTTCTGATAACCTTATAATGTCTATCGTAATTGGAGCGTTGTCTATAATTCTTGAGGTGGGTATTTTTTCAATTTTTTCAAGCAGAAAGAATACTCACATTAAAAATATAAAAGATATATTATTGCCTATAATAATACAGAAAACAGACTAATATATTTGATTTTTCCGTATTATATAGTGTATGAAACGACTGAAAATCCATGTG
>NPIE01000010.1_pt1 | contig 79839 bp, 66 predicted proteins | sample 8637661 | NCBI WGS metagenome assembly NPIE01 (sample SAMN07420842, study PRJNA396082) | bioreactor metagenome | isolation source: sample BA12 brine-fed electro-methanogenic bioreactor BA | place: Japan: Kochi | collected 2016-12-09
TTATGGGGAGGATTTGCCATGTGCCTCGACTCCGGCGCCTTTTTTCTCGTTCAGGGTGAACAACAACGGACCCTGGAAGATGTTGCATCGATACTGCCCGATCATCACGGGCTCAAGCTGATCGGCACCTCCGGGAAAATCGAGAATGTGACAGGCATTATTGAAGAGATCGATCTGCTCAACCGCCGCATCGTCATGGCCGCCTGAGATTTCCGAGGCGACAGCCCCATGCCCCGCGACGCCGCTTCTTTTTCTCCCGCCGCCCGGCAACGACAAGACTTCTCCGCCTGACATGCCCGCCGCAAATCAGCTCCGGACATCGGCTCTGCCCGACGGCTCCGTCTTGCGAGGATAATTCCATGTTCGAAGGACTCTACCTGATTCTGGACACCGACGTGCCCGATCTTGAGCAGCGCCTCATCGCTGCCTTGAACGGCGGGACCCGCATCGTGCAGTACCGCGACAAGAAGCGCTCTCCGCAACAGCAGCGGCAGATCGCCATAAAGCTACGGCGCCTGTGTCATGAGACGGGAGCGTTATTCATTATCAACGATCATCCGCAGCTGGCGCTTGAGTGTGAGGCCGACGGGGTTCACCTCGGACAGGGCGACCTGTCCGTCACTGAAGCAAGGCAGATCCTTGGCTCCCAACGCTTGATCGGCATTTCAACCCGCACGGCAGAACAAGCCCTGAAAGCAGAGGCACAGGGAGCGGACTACATCGGTCTGGGCAGCATGTACCCGACATCCAGCAAAGATGACGCGGTCCATGTGGGCGTAGATCGGCTCCACCAGGTTCGAAAGGCAGTGCGCATCCCCATTGTCGCCATCGGCGGCATTACCCGCGACCGGGCCGGTGAATTGATCGATGCGGGGGCCGACTCTCTGGCCGTCATTTCGGCCGTCTGCCATGCCGAGAACCCTGCACTGGCCGCCCGGGAGCTTGCATTGCAATTCAACCGCCGCAAGCCCTTCCCGCGCGGCCGGGTGCTGAGCATCGCCGGCTCGGATTCCGGCGGCGGCGCCGGCATCCAGGCAGATCTCAAGACCACGACCCTGCTCGGCAGCTATGGCACCAGCGCCATCACGGCCCTGACCGCCCAGAACACTCTGGGGGTGAGGGGCATCCACCCGGCGCCGACCGACTTTGTCGTCGAACAGATCTCCGCGGTTCTTGAAGACATCGGAGCGGACACCCTTAAAACCGGCATGCTGTTTTCCCCTGAAATCGTCACGGCAGTGGCCGATGCCATCCGTCAATATACTCTTCCCGCCGTGGTCGACCCGGTCATGGTCGCCAAAGGAGGCGCCACCCTGCTTGAGCAGGCCGCTGTGGAAGCGGTGCGCGAACGGCTTGTGCCTGAAACCTATCTGCTCACCCCCAACCTGCCTGAAGCCGAAACCCTGTGCGGACTGGCCGTGCGAAACATTGACGAAATGGAACGCGCTGCGCATAGACTGCACGAGATGGGAGCGCGGCACGTCCTTGTCAAAGGCGGACACCTGGAAGGTGAAGCCCTCGATGTCCTTCTGGCGGACGGCGAAATTCACCATCTGCGCGCGCCACGCATCGATACCCGCAACACGCATGGAACAGGCTGCACCTATGCGGCGGCAATCGCGACCTTCCTCGCCCAGGGGCTCCCCCTGGGTGAAGCGGTACGGGCGGGAAAGGGCTTCATCACTCGTGCCATCGAGACGGCCATCCCCCTCGGCAACGGGCATGGCCCCGTTAATCACTGGCAGGCCGCCTGGGATCGCCATCTGGAACACCGCCCTTGATTTTTCCGCTTCTCAGGAGGGTTTTCACTCCGCCCATGCTCCCGCCGACAATTCAGCATAAAAAGCACCCCTGACCCGGGTCATCCCTGAATAATCCGGGTTAAGGCCATTTTTTCCGTGCTGTTTCGTTTACGGCAATCTATAATGCGGGGTTATCCCTGAACAGCGAGAAGGCAGAACCACATAAGAAATCCAAAAAACAGAGAACGTCCGGTTTTTTTCAATTGAAGAGGCTTTTTAAATGACTCAGCTCGAATCCGCCCGCCAGGGCATTGTGACCGATCTCATGCGCCAGGCTGCGGCAGCCGAAGGCGTCGACCCCGAAATCCTGCGCCAGCGCATGGCCGAAGGCACCGCTATCATCTGCCATAACGTCAAGCGCGAAAAGGGGCTGCCGCTGGCGGTGGGCAAAGGAATGCGCACCAAGGTCAATGCCAATATCGGCACCAGCAAAGACGACACCAGCATCGACAAGGAGCTTGAGAAAGCCCGCGTCGCCATGCGCGCCGGCGCCGACGCCATCATGGACCTCTCCACCGGCGGGCCGGTGGATGAAATCCGTGCCGCGATCATCGCCGAGACCGACGTCTGCATCGGCAGCGTGCCTCTCTACCAGGCGGCGGTTGACACGGTACTCAAAAAGAAAAAGGCGATTGTCGACATGACTGTCGATGAAATCTTCGACGGCATCATCAAACACCTCGAGGACGGTGTCGATTTCATCACGGTGCATTGCGGCGTCACCCGCAGCACGGTAGAGCGCATGCGCAACGAAGGGCGGCTGATGGACGTCGTGTCACGCGGCGGCTCCTTTACTGTGGAATGGATGGCGCACAACAACGCGGAAAATCCGCTGTTCGAGCATTTTGATCGTCTGCTCGAGATCGTCAAACCCTATGATGCCACCCTCTCCCTGGGTGACGGATTTCGCCCCGGCTGCCTGGCCGATGCCACCGACCGCGCCCAGATCCACGAACTGATCCTGTTGGGCGAGCTGACGCAACGGGCCTGGGACGCAGGCGTACAGGTGATGATCGAAGGGCCGGGCCATGTGCCCCTCAACCAGATCGAGGCCAACATCCAGCTGCAGAAAAGACTCTGCCATGGTGCGCCTTTTTATGTTCTCGGCCCTCTGGTCACCGACATTGCGCCCGGCTACGACCATATCACCTGCGCCATCGGCGGGACCCTGGCCGCTGCCGCCGGAGCCGATTTTCTCTGCTACGTCACACCAAGCGAACACCTGAGGTTGCCCACGGTGGAGGATGTGCATGAAGGCGTCATGGCCAGCCGCATTGCCGCCCATGCCGCCGACGTGGTCAAAGGGGTCGGCGGCGCCATGGACAAGGATATCGCCATGGCCAGGGCGCGCAAGGATCTCGACTGGGAGGAGCAGTTCAACCTGGCGCTCGATCCCGAAAAGGCGCGTCGCCTGCGTGCCGAGTCCGGCGTGGATGAAGAGCATGGCGCCTGCACCATGTGCGGCGAATTCTGTGCCTACAAGGTGATGAGCGACGGCAGCCGCAAACAGAACGTCGGCGGCTGATCATTCCATTGGGAACAACAAAACTTTTCCCCATGCGCTGCCGACAGACCCTGTTGGCAGCGCATCTTCATTTCCCGGCGCGGACTTTTCCTTGTACCGCTGCCCGCTTTTATGTTCTAATACGCGCCGCTTGTTAACTACCCACCCATCCTCTTGATTCCAGGGAGGTTTCATCGCATGGCCAAAAAAGTACGCCGCCCAAGCCGGCGCCCCAAGCTGAAGCTGCGCGGGTTCAACAACCTGACCAAGACCCTGTCCTTCAACATCTACGATGTCTGCTACGCCCGCTCACCGCAGGCCCGCAAGGAATATCTCGAATATATCGACGAGGAGTACAACTCCAAGCGTCTGGTCAAGATCCTGGGTGAAGTATCCGACATCATCGGCGCCAACGTCCTCAACATCTCCAGTCAGGACTACGATCCCATGGGCGCCAGCGTCACCGTGCTGATCGCCGAAGAACCGGTAGACGCACGCCCCGACCAGGTGCTGGCTCATCTCGACAAGAGCCACCTGTGCATCCACACCTACCCCGAAACCGATTCAAAAACGGGGATCTCGACCTTCCGCGTCGATGTGGATGTCTCCACCTGCGGCAAAATCAGCCCGCTGAAAGCTCTCAACCACCTGATCCGCTCCTTCGAGTCGGATATCGTGCTGATGGATTACAAGGTGCGCGGCTTTACCCGCGACGTGCGTGGGAAAAAGCACTACATCGACCACCGCATCCATTCCATCCAGCAGTATATCGACAAGAAGATTCTGGATATCTACAGCTGCGTCGATATCAATATCCACCAGGAGAACCTGTTTCATACCAAGATGCTGCTGCGCGACTTCAACCTGGAGAACTACCTTTTCGCTTCGGCCTATGCCGACTTCTCCGATGAAGAACGCGACCGCATCAAGGAAAGTCTGAAACGTGAGATGACAGAAATCTTCTATTCCAAGAACATCTACGGGGGCCCCCGGTGATTCGAATGCGCCCCATGGAGAAAGGTTCATGGCTGTTTTTTTCCGTCTTGCCCTGTTGCTGACACTTGTGATGAGCGCCTGCGCACCCGCATCAGAGCCACTTATTGGCGATCCTCAACGTCCTTACGCGCCTGCCCGCGAACCGCAGGTTGGCGACATCCTGCATCTGCCCACCGGCCATTTCGTCGAGGATCAGGAGATGCTCGAGGTGCTGGCGGACGCCCGCATCGTCTATGTCGGCGAGAGCCATGACGACATGGCCTCGCACAAACTGCAGCAGCAAATCATCGAGCATCTGAGCAACCAGCGTCCTGGACAGGTCGCAATCGGCATGGAGATGTTCACCCCCGAGCAGCAGGAAACCCTTGACCAGTGGGTGGCCGGAGAGCTTTCTGAAAAGGAATTTCTCAAGCAGTCCAACTGGTATGGCACCTGGCGCATGGATTTCGATTTCTATGGCGATATCATGAATCTGGCCCGCAAACGGCGAATTCCCGTCATCGGTCTCAACGCCCCGCGCGACCTCGTCCGCGTGGTCGGGGGGACCGAGATCGCGGACCTAGACGAGGAAACCCGTGCCCGCGTTCCTGAAATGGATTTCGACGACCCCTACCAGAAAGCCCTGACCGAAGCGGTGCATGGCGGCCACGAGCCCAACGGCAATGCCTTTGGCGGGTTTCTGCGGGTCCAGACGCTGTGGGATGAAAGCATGGCGGAAAATATCGCCCGCTATCTGCAAAGTCCCCCCGGGAAGAACAAACAGATGGTGGTGCTGGCGGGCGGCAACCATATCCGCTACGGCTTCGGCATTCCGCGCCGCGTCTTCCGCCGCCTGCCGACCAGCTACGCGCTGGTGGGCAACCGCGAACTGGAGATCCCGGAGGACAAGAAAGATCGCCTGATGGACGTGCGCATGCCGCGCTTTCCCATGCCGGCCTGGGATTTTGAAGTTTTTACCCGCTACGAAGGGCTGGAGAGCGAGAAGGTCATGCTCGGCGTACGCCTCGATGACGAAGAGGGCGCGGTGCGCATCGCAGGAGTCATGCCCGACTCGGCGGCCGGGCGCGCAGGACTGCAGGAAGACGACCTGATTCTGCAGATCGACGGCCAGCCGGTGGAAGAAAATTTCGACCTGGTCTACGCCGTCAAACAGAAAAAACCAGGCGACACCGCGCAACTGCTCATCGAACGTGACAGTGAACGTCTCGAAATCGAGGCAATCTTCGAAACTCCTGCCTCTGAATAAAAGTATCTGTTCGGCAGGGGGTGGGCACAGTTCCCCCTTTCACCAGGTTGCTCCAAATAAAGCAAAGCGGCTGTCCCCACACCAGGGAAACAGCCGCTTTGCTTTTTCTCTCCGTCTCTATCTTTCTCCGCGCCTCTCCGTTAAAAAGAGAACCGCAGCAAACCCCTCAACCACATCAAGCCCGTCCGGCACTCCCCAGCACCGTCTCATTCTTGTGCTTGATCAGCTTGATCAGCTCCTTGCGCGCAGCTCCCAGATACTTGCGCGGGTCGAACTCCTCGGGGTGCTGGCTGAGATATTCACGCACCTTGGCGGTCACCGCCAAGCGGCCATCTGAGTCGATGTTGATCTTGCACACGGCACTGGCCGCCGCACGGCGAAGCTGATCTTCCGGCACGCCGACCGCGCCTTCCATTTTGCCTCCGTAGTTGTTGATCAGCTGAACATACTCCTGCAGCACGCTCGAGGCGCCGTGCAGGACGATGGGAAAGCCGGGAATGCGGCGTTCGATCTCCTCGAGGATATCGAAGCGCAGCGGCGGCACTTCTTCACCTTCCTTAAGCTTGAACTTATACGCGCCGTGACTGGTTCCGATGGAGATCGCCAGGGAATCGACGCCGGTTTTGGAGACAAAATCCTCGACCTCTTCGGGCTTGGTGTAGGTCGATGTCTCAGCCTGAACTTCGTCCTCGATGCCGGCCAGCACGCCCAGCTCCCCTTCGACGGTCACGTCGTGCTGATGGGCATATTCAACGACCTGGCGGGTCAGCTTTATGTTCTCCTCGTAAGGCAGATGCGAGCCGTCGATCATCACCGATGAAAAACCGGAGTCCACACAGGACTTGCACAGTTCGAACGAATCGCCATGATCGAGATGCAGAGCGATGGGAATGTTGCTGCCCATTTCGCGCGCCATGCGGACCGCGCCCATGGCCATGTAGCGCAGCATGGTCTCATTGGCGTAGTTGCGCGCACCTTTACTGACCTGAACAATCACCGGCGAGGAAGTCTCGGCGCACGCGGTAATGATCGCCTGCAGCTGCTCGAGGTTGTTGAAATTATAGGCAGGGATGGCATAGCCTCCCCCCACGGCCTTCTTGAACATCTCGCGGGTGTTGGCCAGTCCAAGCTCTGTGTAGCTGACGGTGTCACTCATGAATTTGAACCTCCTTGTAGCAGTGAAAATAATAATGGCGCATGCACCGGGAACAGGAACCTCTTAGAGGAAAAACGACGGTGAACTATTCATCTCGCGGGATCGCATCTCCCATGTCAAGGGTGTTTGGCGCCAGGGAGGGCGCCAATCAAACGGCCAGGGATGGCGAAAAGTGTCCCTTGTCATGGGAGATGCGATCCCACGCTGAACATTTACAAACGGCGCAACCTCACGACACCATTTTAAATAACAGTCCGGTGCGGTCAAGTCCAGCCGAAAAGCGTCGCCAACACAGGGGGTTGAAAAATCAGCCCCCATCGTCTACGATACGGAGCGATTTTTGCCCCGCCCCGCGTTGCCTCAAGCCCCGGGCGCCGCACCGTCATTTCAATCCCAACGAAAGAGAGCAGAGAAACTCGACATGAGCAGTTCAAAGGAAGAGCAGTATTTCAAGGACTGGAAGGGCCGCGAAGCTGTGGCCGAATCCATGCTGCCGGTGATCGGCCGGCTTTATCGCGATCACGGCGTGGTTACGACCGTTTATGGACGCTCGCTGGTCAACTCCTCGGTCATCGACATCCTCAAGGCCCATCGCTTCGCGCGCCAGATTCTGGAAAATGAAATTTCCGTTCGCGAAACCGCTCCTGTTCTCGAAGCCATGGCCAAGCTGGAACTGGCTTCCGCCCGGGTCGACATCGGCAAGCTCACGGTGCGCTACCAGACCCAGGGGATCGATACGGATATCGACACTTTTGTGCGTCAGGAACTCTCCCAGATCAATACCGGCAAGGCCGCCCTGCTGAGTGAACCGCGCGATATCGTGCTGTACGGCTTCGGCCGCATCGGTCGCCTGCTGGCCCGCATCCTCATCGAGCAGACCGGCGGCGGCGACAAGCTGCGTCTTCGTGCCGCCGTGGTGCGTCGCGGCAGCAAAGACGACCTGATCAAGCGCGCCAGCCTGCTGCGGCGTGATTCGGTGCACGGCTTCTTCAAGGGCACCATCATGGTGGATGAGGAAGAGGATGCCATCATCGCCAACGGCAACATGATCAAGCTGATTTATGCCGACAACCCGGAAGATGTCGACTATACGCAATACGGGATCAAGGATGCCATCCTGATCGACAATACCGGCAAGTGGCGCGACCGCGAAGGACTCTCCCGCCATCTGAAAGCCAAAGGGGTTTCCCGTGTCGTGCTGACCGCGCCGGGCAAAGGCGAACTGCCCAACGTGGTCTACGGCGTCAACAACGAGCTGATTCGCGACGAAGAGCCGATTATTACAGCGGCAAGCTGCACCACCAATGCCATCGTACCGGTTCTCAAAGCGGTGAGCGATCAGTTCGGCATCGCCCACGGCCATGTGGAAACCTGCCACAGCTACACCAACGACCAGAACCTGATCGACAATTACCACAATAAAAACCGTCGCGGCCGCGGTGCCCCCCTCAACATGGTCATCACCGAAACAGGAGCTGCAAAGGCAGTGGCCAAGGCGCTGCCCGAACTCACTGGCAAGCTGACCGGCAACGCCATTCGCGTACCGACGCCTAACGTTTCGATGGCAATTCTCAACCTGACCCTGGAGAGGGAGACCACGGTGGAGGAGTTGAACCGTTACCTGCGCGACGTGTCTCTTGATTCGCCCCTGCAGAATCAGATCGACTACACCAACTCGCCCGAGGTGGTTTCCAGCGACTTCGTCGGCTCCACCTATGCCGGCGTGGTCGACAGCCTCGCCACCATCGTCAACGGCGAGCGCTGCGTTCTCTACGTCTGGTACGACAATGAATACGGCTACAGCTGCCAGGTGGTGCGGATGGTCGAGCAGATGGCGGGACTCGAATTCCCCACCTATCCCAGGTAAAATACTTCCTCACCAAAAAAAGAGGCGGTTCGCCCGAAAGGGGGAACCGCCTCTTTTTTGATCAGATGACAAGCAGGGATCAGTCGTTGCGACGCATCACGCGCATCTTCTTGCGCAGGCGACGCTGTGCTTCCTTCTCCTTGCGCTTGCGCTTCACGCTCGGCTTTTCGTAAAATTTGCGCTGTTTCATTTCACGAAAAAGGCCTTCCTGCTGCAGCTTGCGCTTGAGCACCTTGATCGCCTTGTCGACGTTGTTGTCGAGAACCGTGATTTCCACCGAATCACCCCGCTTTCCTTGCATTTTGGTGTCGGACGGCAGCGTTGTTCACTTTACCATCCTTTGTAAAACTCAAGAATACCCGGCATACCAACAGAATGCAACAAAAAATCCACAACCTCTCAACGCAGAGGCGGAGAGGAGGAGCAAGACAGGCACGGAGAAATCTAAAGGTCAGGGTAAGCATGGGGATACCCCTCCCATAACAAGGGTGTCTGGCACCAGGGATAGCGTAAAGTGTCCCTTGATATGGGAGGGGTATCCCCATGCGGCACCATTGCGGTCATTACAGCTATTGTGGGTTGAAGAGGTACAGGCGCACCCGCAGGCCGCCGTTAGGAAAATCTATTGCGGGGGTCAAAGAAAGGCCTGTTGCGGCGGCGAGCGCGGGATCGGGGCAGACAAAGCCACCACGCCAGCCGCGGGCGTGCTCCCTGACGTAGGTACCGAAATCAGCATACAGGCGGCGGACCGCTTTTTTGTCCTCCAAGCGCTCGCCGTAGGGTGGATTACACAGGATCACCCCTTTTTGTACAGGGAGGGCAAGGTCTCTGAAATCGCCCTGTCGCCATGCGATCAGGTCCGCCACTCCGGCACGCTGAGCGTTGCGCTGTGCCCCGTCCAGAACATCGGCGGCATGGTCCGTCCCGAATAGCAGATTGGGGCTGATTGGAATCCGATTATTTTCGGCCTGTTGCCGCAGAACCTGCCATCGCCCCGGTCGAAAGCGAGGCCAACTCTCAAAGGCGAAACGGCGCTGCAGTCCCGGCGCAGAACGATTCGCCAGCAACGCCCCCTCAATCAGCAGCGTCCCGGAACCACACATGGGATCCCACAAGGGTTCCGCGCCGTCCCACCCTGCGGCATACAGCAGCGCCGCAGACAGCGTCTCCCGCAAGGGAGCGGCCCCCTGCTCCTGCCGGTAGCCGCGACGATGCAGCAGATCCCCCGAGCTGTCGATGGAAATCTGGCATTGATCGTCGCTGAAACGCACCAGCACCTGCTGCGCGAAATCCTGAGAGGGCGGCGGCTCGCTGCGTCCCAGTACACGGTCAATCGCCTCGCTGACGGTTATTGCAATACGATCAGTGTGCATGAGGCGCGAATGCCGGCAGCGAACCCTGATCTTCACCGCAGCAGCCGGCTTGATGAAACGCCCCCAGGGCAGGCGCACGCAACGCCGATACAACTCGGGAAAGGCCGTGGCACGGAAATGGCCAAAGCGGACCAGAACCCGGTTGGCGCAGCGCAGGTGAAGATTAGCGCGATAGACATCATCCACCGTGCCGGCGAAATCGACACCGCCGACCACCGCTTCAGCGGGCAGTCCTAGTGCGACAATTTCCTCCGCCACCAGCAGCTCGCAACCGGGTGCCGTTGCAGCAAACAGATTCAGGATATTTTCAGCCATGGATTTCCCAACCTTAGGGGGTCAAAAAGGATGAACTTTACCATGGCCCCCATATCCTGTAAATTGCAGGGAACATTCGAGCCGAACCAAGGAGATATCTCACACATGATGAATCTGCATTCAATCAATCTCGACTGGGATTTTCTGATCGAACGCATCGATCGACTGATGGATCTGACGGAAGAATTTCTTACCCGCAAACTTACCGACGACATCGAGGCCGATCCGCAGATCTTCCGAACAGCCGTCGCATTCCGCTGGAACCATGATGGACAGCTCGAAGCCCTTGAGCACCCGGACGTGGTGAGACGCGAGCAGCTGCTCGGCCTCGACGACCACCTCGAACGCCTGCACCGCAACACCCATCAGTTCGTGGCGGGACTGCCCGCCAACAACATCCTGCTGTGGGGTGAGCGCGGCGCCGGCAAATCGTCTGCCGTCAAAAGCCTGCTGCCGGCTTTTGCCGAACAGGGGCTGCGCATGATCGAAGTCCACAAGGAAGAGCTCTACCATCTGCCGGCCATCACCCGTCTGCTGCGGACCCAGCCCTACCGCTTTATCCTGTTCTGCGACGACCTCTCCTTCGACGAGAACGAGCCTGGCTATCGTGAGCTCAAAACCCTGCTGCAGGGAGGGCTGGAGGCGCCGCCGCCCAATATGCTGATCTACGCCACCGCCAACCGCCGCCACCTGATGCCGGAGCGTCTGGAAGACAACGCCGATTCAACAGAGATTCATCCGGAGGAGGCCGTGGCGGAAAAGCTCTCCCTCTCCGACCGCTTCGGCATAACGCTCGGTTTCTATCCCGTCGATCAGCCGCAGTATCTCGGCATCGTTCGTTACCTCGCCCGAGAGAGAGAATTGAACATCAGCGATGAAGAACTTTCGCAGGAGGCTCTTCGCTGGGCGCTGGCCCGCGGATCACGTTCAGGGCGAGTGGCGCATCAGTTCGTCGACGACCTCACCGGCCGCCTCGGATTAGCGGCCTTGAGCCGGAATCGACAGGCAAATGACGATCGGTGATTGCATTACCGGCCCCTTTTCCGGTAAATTATCCGCCGATTTCACCGTAAGCTGTAAAGGAATATCCGGTATTTTCGACTGGGCGTCCCATTTCACCCCTTTTTGCTCTGTCCATCATATTTCTTCGGCTGCGGCATGCACATGGAGGATTTGACATGAAAAAATGGTATCTAATCGCTCTTTGCGCGGGATCTCTGCTATCGCCTTTCGACTCTTCGGCGAAACGCATCGATGACGAAGTGCTTATGCCGGTGGCCGAAACAGGGTCCGTCCGCTTCAGCCATTATCGACACTTTGAGGCTCTAGGCAACAACTGCGTCACCTGTCACAACGACATCTTTCACATCCAGTCTGAGAAAAATCCTGTTTTCACCATGGCGGATATGGCAGAGGGCAAAAGTTGCGGCGCCTGCCACAACGGTCGTGAAGCATTTGGGGTGAGCGGCAATTGCAGCCCCTGCCACCCCACCCGCGATGTTTCCTTTGAAATCCCGGGTTTTGACGATGTCACATTCAGCCACGATGACCACACCTTTCTGTACGGCTGCGTGGAATGCCATCCCGATCTGTTCCTGCCTCAGTCCGACAATCCTCCAGTCAGCATGGAGAGCATGGAGGAGGGAGAATCCTGCGGCGCCTGCCATGATGATTCGACCGCATTCTCTGTAGCCACCAATTGCGAGCAGTGCCACCATTAGCGGATCGAAGGCGCCGCCCGGAAGGGATGGGGGTTTTGTGACGGAAGTTGTCACCACGACCACGCCAACAGGCATTGTAGTGGCGCGCCAACTTCCCACGCAGCCGCCCATCCTCATTTATCACAGGCCATTGCGGCTTCGCCCGATTCGTGCACATCCTGCGATTACAGGTAAAATGGCAGGAGACCGGTTCACCTCCTGCATGGCTGGAACAATCCTTGCGATGCATAGCCGCGCCCCGGTGACATTTTTTGCAAGGAGACATGCCTCGTGCTGACCAAATACCTCAAACCCGGCCGGAAAATTTTCATCCAGCCGCGCGTCACGCCGAACGAACAAAACCACATTGAAAAACTCTCCGGGTATATCCGGTCCTGCGAAAGGGATTTTGTCGACCTGGCGCTGCCCTACAATACCGCAGCAGGCGAACACTACCCTTTTACCCCTGAAATGCCACTGAATCTGACCACGGAGGCTTACGGCATGGGGGTCGAAGTCGAGGGAACGTTCAGCGAGTTTCGTGGACCCGACCTGATCCGTGTTCACTGCCGGCCGGATCTTCACCTCTACCAGCGGCGGGTTCTGCCCCGCATCGAGGTTTCCATCGGGCTGCGTTATGCAAAAAGCAAGGGGCAGTTGCGTACCCTGCGCTCCCAGTGGGAGAAAAAACTTCAGATTCTCGACCGTCTCGACACCAGCAAGCCGGTCACAAAATTCCCGTACTGCCCGGTCAACCTCAGCGGCGGCGGCATTCGACTCAACTTCAGGGAAGAAACGGAAATTGCCGACCTGTGCCTGCTGCTTATGGAACTCGCCCCTCAGCAACCGCCAATCTGTACGCTGGCTGAAATCGTCTGGCAGCGCCCGGCAAAGCCGGGATGGCATACTGCGGGGTTGCGCTTCACCCATATTCGCGAACGGGACCAGCGGCGGATCAATCGTTTCGTCGAACAGACGCGCCGTGACCAGCCTCAGCAGAGCGCTTAGCAAAAGTCTCCACCAGCTTCCTCCTGGTCGCGAACTTTCCGCCATTCCCGTCTACGGCATCACCGCTTGTCCTTTTACTGTTGTTGGTGTATAAACGGGCAAATCTATAGAAACTTCTATGGAAACACCCTCCGGAGGAACGATGACTGCCAGCCTTCATGAAAATGAGGTTCTCAAGGCCTGCCGCACCCTGTTCGGGCCCGACGTCTGGCTGGATCGTCATTTTCTCGGATATCTTCAGCCCGACGGTGCCAAGGCGGCTTATCGCAAGCGCGCAAAAGAAACTCATCCCGACCGTTTTCCGGGGGAACACCAAACTCAGAAGAGACAGGCCGAGCACTTTCATGCCGTGCATCACGCCTACGATCTCGTTCGCTCCTTCCTGGCCCACCGTGATCGTGCGGACCTGAAATCCGCCGCCGGCAAAACCTCGCGCCCGCGAGAAGAAGCGCGCCCCCATGCTCACCCGCACCGCGAGAAGCCAGCCCGCAGCAGCAGCGGGCCGATTCCGTCGCGCACCTATGAAATCGGCTCCTATCTTTATGCGGTCGGTGCCATCGGCTATCACACTCTGATAGAGGCCCTGGTGTGGCAGCGCCGTCAACGTCCTCCCATGGGCGAGACCGCCCGCCGCTGGGGGTGGCTTGACGAGCCGACCATACGGCGAATCATGATGCACCGCAGCAGACACGGCCGCCGCTTCGGCGAGAAGGCCGTGGAATTGGGACTGCTGACGCCATTTCAGGTGCGTACCCTGCTGTTTCACCAACGCAGCCGCCATCAGAAACTGGGGCAGTTTTTCGTGCAGCAGGGCCATTTGAACGCTGAAGAACTTGAGGCTCTGGTGCGACAGATGCACAGCCACAACGCTCGGGCTCATTCGCACGCCGATCCGCACCGCAGCGCATCCTGATCCGGCCCGGCTCCAACGGCTCCATTGTTTTCATCCACTCCCGGCAAACCAGTATAACGATCACCCCGACATTTTATATCCACCTGACTTCCGGAGGTTCTTCTTCATGGGAATTACTGCCAACAGCGTCAATCTTGTGCAATACCAGGTACTTGAAATGCCAGAAACAGAAAACCCCGCCGAGTGGGCGCGCCCGTTGCTTGAGTCAAATGCCTTTGTCTCGATCGACAATTCCACAGAAGAATCCGCCATCGGCTGGGCCACGATTGACGACCCGATGAATGCGGACTTCATCGATCCGCGCGATTTTTTCCGCTCGCCCTATCTGTGCTTCACCCTGCGCCAGGATCGGCGCCGCGTGCCGGCTGCGCTTTTGAAGCGCCGCCTGCAGCAGGCTGAGGCGGAGTTTCTCTCCGCGCACCCGGCATTGCAGCGGGTCCCCAAGCAAAAGCGTGAGGAACTGCGCGAGAGTGCACACAACTCCCTGCTGGCCAGAACCCTGCCGACACCTTCCACCTTCGATATCGCCTGGAACGTGGAGCGGGGACTGCTGCTCTTCACCGGTACGTCCAGCCGTGCCATCGAAGCATTTGAAGGGCTTTTCCGCCAGACTTTTCCCGACTTGCGCCTTGTGGCCCGACACCCGTTTGCCCACGCCCGAACGGTGATTCCCACTGAACTGCAGGAAAACCTCGAAGACCTTAATCAGGCCGTTACCGACTCAGTGATCGAGATGACAGAGGCCAATGCCTGGCTGGGTCAGGATTTTCTGTGCTGGCTGCTGCACGCCACCGTTGAAGGCCGTGACCGGTTCAAGGTTGATCAGGACGGTCCCGCAGTACGCGACGAGCTTTTTACCGCGTTTCTCGACAACCGCCTGGTCCTGACAGGGCTTGGCGATCACGGCCCGCAGAAGATCACGGTTGCCGGTCCCCAGGAAAACTTTTCCGAAGTGCGGGCCGCCCTGGCCGGCGGCAAAGCCATCAGCGAAGCCACCATTCATTTCGAGAAAACTGAAAACGAATGGAAAACCAACCTGAAAAGCGAGCCGTTTTACTTCGGCTCGTTTAAAGGGCCGGCCGTGAAACTGGAAAAGGACGAAATCACTGACGAAAAAAGCGAACACGAAGCCGTTTTTCTCGAGAAGATGTATGTACTGGAAGAAGGGATGCAGCTCTTCGACAGTCTGCTGTCCGCGTTTCTACGGGAACGCCTGGCGGCGGACTGGCCCGCGCGTTCAGAGGCAATGAAAGCGCAGCTGGTCTCGGAGACGTCGGCTTAACCCAACGCTATTCGGGCCGGAAAGGGCCGGGGTCGGGGTGGGTGGACGGCATGACCCCGCCGCGCCGCAGACGCTGCAGAAACGCGTCCCGTGCAATCCCCTGCGCCCCCAGGGAACGCAGATGATCGTTGGGCATCTGGCAGTCCAGCAACTCGAATTCAAGTTGCCGCAGCCGGTCCACCAATCTCGTTAGCCCCACCTTGGAGGCGTTGGCTTCGCGGTGGAACATGGATTCGCCGAAAAAGCAGCGTCCGAGAGAAACGCCGTAAAGGCCGCCCACCAGCTCATCCGCCCGCCAGACCTCTACCGAGTGGGCAAACCCCATGTCATGCAGGCGCACATAACTGTCGCGCAGTTGGGGCGTAATCCATGTGCCCTCCCCGCTCTGCCGGCGCAGTTCCGCGCAGGCGTCGATCACCCCGGCAAAATCCCGATCGAAGGTCACGTTAAAGAGACCACGACGCAACACTTTTGCGAGGCTGCGGGAGATGTGAAGGCGGTCGAGTTCGAGAATAAAGCGTGGATCGGGAGACCACCACAGCAGCGGGTCCCCCTCATTGAACCAGGGGAAAACACCCATTGAGTAGGCCAGCAGAAGCCGCTGCGGCGAGAGGTCGCCGCCTACGGCGAGCAGGCCGTTGTCATCGGCCATCTGCGGCGGCGGAAAAACCGGTTCGGAAATCAACTGATAGATCGGCACGGAGAAACCGGGAAAAGAGGTCAAGCAGACCCGGAAGTGTTTCGCCACGATCGCAAGACACTTCCGGGCACGAATCAGGAACGATAACTGAAGGTCAGGCGCCCCGCCTTGAAACCGATGGAGACCCGCCCCCCTTTGCTGAGGCGTCCGAAAAGAATCTCGTCGGCGATCACATCACTGATTTCCGCCTGGATCAGCCGCCCGAGCGGCCGCGCCCCGAAAATGGGATCATACCCCTTTTCAGCCAGATGGGCACGCGCCTTGGCGGAGATCGTCAGCTTGACATTGCGGTCGGCAATGCGCGCCCGCAACTCGCCGATGAACTTGTCCACCACTTTTTCGATAACGGGTAGATCAAGGCCGGAAAAGGAGATAATGTTGTCGAGGCGGTTACGGAATTCAGGGGAAAACTGCTTTTCAACCTCCTGACGGGGGGCGCCCGCGGCCCGTTCACCAAAGCCGATCGGGGTCGCGCTCATCTCCCTTGCACCGACGTTGCTGGTCATCACCAGGATGACATTGCGAAAATCGGCCTTCTTGCCGTTGTTGTCAGTCAGAGAACCATGATCCATGACCTGCAGCAGGATATTAAACAGATCGGGATGTGCTTTTTCGATTTCATCAAGCAGCAGCACCGCATATGGATTTTTCACCACCGCGTCGGTCAGCAGCCCCCCCTGATCGAAACCGACATAGCCCGGTGGCGCACCGATGAGGCGTGAAACCGAGTGCTTCTCCATATACTCGCTCATGTCAAAGCGCAGAAACTCGACGCCAAGCTGTTCGGCGAGCTGTTTAGCCACCTCGGTCTTGCCGACCCCGGTCGGACCGGTAAACAGGAAAGAACCCACCGGCTTGTCCGGATGTCCGAGCCCGGCTCGGGCGCGGCGAATAGCGCGACACAGGTTTTCGATGGCGGGATCCTGACCAAACACCACCCGCTTCAGGTCGCGCTCCAGCGTCTTGAGACGACGCCGGTCGGAGGCGGAAACATTGCGCTGCGGAATACGGGCGATTTTTGCCACTACGGCTTCCACGTCAGAGACCGTCACAGACTGCTTGAGCTGCGGCTGAAGCTTAAGGGAGGCTCCCACTTCATCGATGACATCGATCGCCTTATCGGGCAGGTGACGGTAATTGATGTATTTGGCCGACAGGCGGGCGGCGGCTTCCAGGGCTTCGTCGGTATAGGCCACGCCGTGGAAGTCTTCATAATAGCACTTGAGCCCTGCCAGAATCTCGATGGTTTCCTCCACCGTCGGCTCCAGAATGTCGATCTTCTGGAAGCGGCGCGACAGGGCACGATCCTTGTCGAAAAGATTTTTGTACTCTTCGAAGGTGGTGGAGCCGATGCAGCGCAGATCACCCGACGCCAGCGCCGGCTTGAGGATGTTGGAGGCATCCATGGAACTGCCGCTGGTCGCGCCGGCGCCGACGATGGTGTGAATCTCGTCGATAAACAGGGCCGCCTTGTCCAACTTGGTGACAGCGTTGATCACGGCCTTGAGCCGTTCCTCGAAATCGCCGCGGAACTTGGTGCCCGCCAGCAGCGCGCCCATATCCAGCGCATAAACTTTGAACCCCTTGAGAGCCTCAGGCACCTGCTCTTCGTAAATACGACGCGCCAGGCCCTCGGCGATGGCGGTCTTGCCCACGCCGGAATCGCCCACATAGATGGGATTGTTTTTACGGCGCCGGCACAGCACCTGTATGGTGCGTTCAAGCTCGTTGGCCCGTCCCACCAGGGGATCGATTTTGCCCGCTTTGGCACGGGCCACCAGATCGACGGTGAAAGCCGTCAGCGGATCGCGCGCCGGACTGGCGCGGCCCGGCGCCTCTTCCTTCTGCTCTGGCGCAGGCCGCTCCTTTTCCTGCTGGGCGTCCGGAAAACGGGACACTCCATGAGAGACGTAGTTGAGCAGATCGAGGCGACTGATCCCCTGGGCTTCGAGATAGGCCGAGGCATGGGAATTCTGTTCTTCGAGAATGGCGGCGAGAATATCGCCGAGGCCGATCTCCTTCTTGCCGGCTGAGTGCATATGCACCACGGTGCGCTGCAGCAGTCGCTGCAAACCGACGGTCTGTTCCGGAATGAACTCGTCCTCCCCGGGCAGGGTTTCGAGTTGGTGAGTGAAGAAATCCTCCAGCATCGCTTTGAGTTCGTCTACATCACCGCCGCAGCCGCGCACAATCTTCTGCCCTTCCTCCTCGAAAAGGATGGCGAAGAGAATATGCTCCGTGGTCAGGTATTCGTGATGGCGGCGCTGCGCTTCGCGCACGGCCAGACTGAAGGCGATCTGTACGTCCTGATTAAACATGGCTCCACCCATAGATTAGCGAGGCTCAGGCCTCCTCCATGCTGCATTTGAGGGGGTGCCCCTCTTCCTTGGCCAACGCATGAACCTTCATGACCTTGGTCTCGGCGATCTCGTGCGGGAACACGCCGCAGACCCCTGCCCCCTTGTAATGAATATTGAGCATGATGCGATGGGCTTCCGCGGGGCTCTTGCGAAAAACCGTCTCCAGTGTGCGCACCACGAACTCCATGGTCGTATAGTCATCGTTGTGCATAATCACCTTGTACAACGATGGATGTTTGACCCTGCTGCGGCTTTCGGATGCTACCCCCGCCTGATCTCCAGGAGACTTTCTTGGCACGACGCGACCGACCTCCATCCTTCATGATTCAACTGCACTCAATACATATAATTTAGCATAGGTGCGAACAATTATCCAAGGGTGTTGACAACGGGAAAACGCCAGGCCAAACCACAACCAAATCGTACCGGAAAAGTTCGCAATCGGCGCCGATCCTGCTATGATGATATTGGCAGCCGCCAATCACCATCAAAAAATCGAACAATATCTTATAGTCACCATTCCAACACCTGAAGGAACGCTCTGTGCCCAATCCGGTCCGCACCGTCATCTCCTACCAACTGGCATTCTGCGGAATGGGCCTGCTGCTCTGCCTGTTCTCGCTGCTGCAGAAGCTGGTCATCGGCGTACCTGTGGGAAAACTCCAGGGCTATCTCATCCCCACTATCTTCGGCGGCTTGACCGGCATGGTGCTTAATTTCTGGTATCGAAGGCAGAAAAACGCCGTCCGGAAACTGCAGGTGAGCGAGCAGCGCTTTCGAGATCTCTACATCAATACGCCCGGCATGCTGCACAGCATCGACAAGAATCTGCGTCTGGTCGAGGTCAGCAACCATTGGCTTGAAAAGATGGGCTACAAACGCAAGGATGTCCTTGGCCGCCCTTTCCCTGACTTCATGACGCCCAATTCACGCCGCACGGCACTTGAAGAAGTTATCCCCCGATTTCTGGCCACCGGCTCCGTGCATAATGTTCCCTATCAACTTGTCACCAGGGACGGCGACATCCTCGATGTCCTGCTTTCAGCGATTTCACAGAAAGATGAGCGAGGGGACTTTGCCCATTCTCTCGCGGTGATCACCGACATTACCGCGCGCAAGCTAGCGGAATCAAAGATCGAGAAACTGGCCTATTTCGACACACTGACCGGTCTGCCCAACCGCAAACTGTTTCTCGACCGCCTGCAGCAGTCGCTGGCTGCGGCACGCAGGCACCGACACCAGATTGCGGTGCTGTTTATCGACCTCGATCATTTCAAAGGGATCAACGACACCCTGGGGCATGCACAGGGAGATCTGATGCTGCGTGCTATTGCCGAGCGGCTGCAGCAGTGCGTGCGCGAGGAGGATACGGTGGCGCGCCTGGGAGGAGATGAATTCGTTATTATTCTCGGCGGCAGCACAGAGTCGCGGCACGCCGCGGATTTCGCCCAACGGACGCTGGGCGCACTATCACAACCCGTGGAAATCGAAGAACGCGCCCTGCGCACCACGGCCAGCATCGGCATTGCCCTTTATCCCGACCACGGCGGCGACGCGTCCGCCCTGCTGCGCGCCGCTGATATCGCCATGTATGGAGCCAAAGATCAGGGGCGCAATACTTTCCAGATCTACTCCAATGACATGCGGGCCCGCACCCTTGCTCGGGTTGACCTGGAAAACCGCTTGCATCTGGCCCTGGAACGGGAGGAGCTCTTTTTGCGCTTCCAGCCGCAGGTGCACCTCGGTGAGGGGCGCATTATCGGCGTCGAAGCACTGCTGCGCTGGCAACACCCGGAAAAAGGGGAACTGACTCCGGGCCACTTTATCGACACTGCGGAGGAGAGCGGTTTGGTGATCCCTATCGGCGACTGGGTTCTACGTCAGGCGTGCCGTCAGGCGTATCTCTGGCAGCAGCAGGGCCTGCCACAAATGCGTGTCGCCGTCAATCTGTCTGCACGTCAGTTCAATCAACCGCACTTTATCGACACTATCGACCGCATCCTGAAAGAGACCGGCCTTCCGCCCCAGTGGCTCGAATTTGAGATCACCGAGAGTGCCCTGATGGAAAACGTACTGCAGACCGTTATGCTGCTCACCGATCTCAAAGTTCGTGATATCCGCATCTCCATTGATGATTTCGGCACCGGATATTCCTCGTTGAGCTATTTGAAAAACTTTCCCATTCACCGCATCAAGATCGCCCAGGAATTTGTCCGCGACATCCCGGCAAACACCGACGATGCTGCGATTGTGGAAACCGTCATTACCATGGCGCGCCATCTGGGTCTGGGTGTCATCGCCGAGGGGGTCGAAAAGCCTGCACAGGTCGAATTTCTCAGGCAACGCGGCTGCCTGGAAATGCAGGGTTTTCACTTTGCCCGCCCCCTTCTGCCGGATGAGATCAGCGCGCGAGTCGGCGAGAAGGGAAGCAGAGGAGCTTTCTGCCTGTATGAACCTTGACGGTTTCGGCGGCATATCCGCTCCCCGTTCCTCCTGTTGACAGCGTGGCGCACCTGACATATACCTGAATCGGCAACAGATTTTCTGCCGCCCATCGGCCACACCTATCCGGCGGCCAGTTATCCTCAGCAGTTTTCAACCTTGGGAGAGTCAGCATGTCCATAAATGCCCGTCTATCATATCTTGTCGGCTTCATCCTGCTGTCCATTCTCCTGAATGGCTGCAGCCCCCCCAGCCTTCAGATTGAACCCATCGCCCTGAGCGAGAATCCCAGCGAGCAGATTGAAAGCCTTGAGACAGAATTGACCACCGCCCGCGTCAACGAGCTCCATATCCTGGCTCCCGATTCAACATCGGCCGCCAGGGAGGCTCTTGGCGCTGCACAGCAAGGGCTTCGCGAGGATAAGGGCGTTGAGACGATCCTGCAGAAAGTTGCACTGGGTCGCGCTCATCTTGAGAAAGCCCGCGAGCAGGCAGTGCTGGCGCAGACAGTTCTGGCGAAGCCTCTCGAAGCTCGCCGGAAAGCGCTGGAAGCGGGTGCAGTGCAGATCGGCAGTGATTACCTCGCCGCCGAAAACCGTCTTATCGAATTGACTCGTGCACTGGAAAAGGAACGACTGGACTGGGCCGCCAAACATGCACCCGAGGTCGCCCGGCAATTCAACGACCTGGAACTGCGCGCCATCAAAAACACAGCGCTGGGCGAAGCCCGGCGCATCCTGGCCCAGGCAGAGAAAAAAGGAGCCCAGAATCTGATCCCGGCAAGCTTCGCAACGGCTCGCGAGATCCTGCAGGAAACCGATGACTATATCAGCGACAATCGGTATCAAAGCGACATCATTGAGGACAAAGCCCGGAATGCCCTGTTTGAAGCTCAGCGTGCAGCCATTCTTTTGGAGTACAGCCTCCGTTTCGAGGATATGGCGCCCGAGGAGATCGCTCTCTTTGTCGAGGACCTGCTGCGAACCCCTGCCCTTCGCCTGGCCGGTGAACCTGAACTGCGCGATCGCCCCTTTGAAGCACAAGCCGAAACTCTTGCCCGGGCCATCACTGAGCTGCAGGCGGGACAACAGGCGCAGAAAAGCCAGATCGAAGCCGCCAGGCAGCAGATTGCCTCTCTGGAAGGGATCACCGAGCAGGAAAAAGCTGCCAAAGAACTCTATATCTGGGAACAGAAAGCAACCAAGGAAAAACTGGAACGCGAGCGGAGGTTTCAGCAGATTTTCGATGAAATCCAGGAAATGTTCGCGCCGGAGGAGGCGGAAGTTTACAAGCAGGGCAATCACCTGGTGATTCGCCTGCGTGGAATCCGCTTCCCGGTGGGGAAAGCCGTTATCGCTCCCAACAACTACCCGCTACTGGGCAAGGTGCGCCGCGCCATCCGCACCTTCAACGAACCGGCGGTCACCATTGAAGGACATACAGACAGCACAGGAAGCGACGCGGCCAATGCCTCTTTGTCCCAGGCACGGGCAGACGCCGTCCGCCAATATTTCGTTGCGAATGAAATTCTGCCCCCCGATCGAATCATTGCAGTGGGTTACGGCTCACGGCGCCCTCTTGCCCCCAACACCACCGCTGAGGGCCGAGCCATCAACCGCCGCATCGATGTGATCATCACCCCGCAGTCGCAGAGTTCCTTATGAAAGGTCGCACAATAAGAAACGCAGCAAAAAAAATGCGCGCCGGCCAGGAGGGATATCCGACGCGCGAAAGAAACGAGAGGTGAGTAAGACGTCTCTGCCATCTCGTAGATAAATATTACCACAAGGGTTATATTTAAGCAAGCCCAGGGGAGAGATTCTCAATACCACCCGACCCGCACAACATGTCGGAGGCCGCGCATGACAGTCTGGAACTGCGCGCATCAAGTCCCAGGGCCTGCATGGCGTCAGCCAATCCCTGAAAAGCCGCCTCATAAAGCTTTCTCTGCACCAGATTCATGACGACCGGTTTTTCTTCTCCGAAAACGGGGGCAGCCAGGGCCTCGCGGCAGGCATGCGCATCGGTCGAAGTAATCGCCCGACACATCAAAGGGCGCTGCGGCCAGATGGAGCAGTTTTCCCGGTCATCGAGAAAAGCGCATGAGCGGCGCACGAAAAGCCGCTCCTCTTCATCGAGCCCGCGCACTTCGCGGGCCAGCTGCCGCAATCTCCCTTCGAGCTCGCGGCGCGCCTGCCTCGAGAAATTCTGCCGGACAAAGTGGGCAATACCGATGACCTCGGGTTCAAGCACTGCCACATTGACCATGCAGCAGGTGCCGCACCCCGGCCCGCATGCCATCGGCAGGCACTCTTTTCCCTCCTGCCACTGCCGCAGAGTTTGCTCGCAATGTTCATAAATGGCACTGAGCAGAGAAACCACCGCGGTACTCTCATCGACACCGGCCCCTGTCATTCCGGCATGGGCCAGGTCACGGCATTGCTGGCGAAAAGTGTCAAAATCAAACATTGCTCCTCCTCTCTCCGATTCACCCGCCTTCCAGTGCAAAAAAAAAGATGCATTTGCAAAAACTCAGAGGATGGCCAAGCAGAAATTTCGTCCTACAAGGCCTGGTGGATTTTCAGGGCCGAAGGCATACAACAGGTATGTCGGGGTCCTGAAAAAACGCAGTAACGCCGCAGGATAGAGTTTTTGCGACGCCATTAAAACAATGTTTACTTGAAAACGCGAGAAGTGCAACAGAAGAGGCTAAGGTCGTCAGGGGAGCATACAGGGAGGCTGAAAATAGTCGCGGCCGCGCGGGCCGCCGGACCATTTTTCCTGCAGAAGTGCATAATAGCGGGTGACTCGCAACTGCAGATCGAGCTGCTGCAAGGCGGCTCCGGACAGGAAAGTCTCCCGGCCGTAGCGCCGTTTGAGCTGGGCATGCACGCGGGAGAAATTCTGAATCAAGGGCAGCTGCAGGTCTTTGCGGCAGTGGGCGAGATAGTGCCTGCCGTGTGCGCTCGCCCCGAGCAGTGTGAGGAAAAGAGGGCCTGTTGCCAGACACTCCTTCATCCACTGGCGCTCAATCCCGAGAAGGACGTGGCTGAGCATCCGTGTAACGCGAGTACGGGTAAAATGCCGCGACTTGACCGCTGAAACCAGCTCGTCGTAGTCGCTGCAATCCTCTGCGGCTGCGACAAGACGGTTTTCGATGCCGTCCTCGACCAGGTAAAAGGGCTTCAAGGCCTGCGCCCCCTGCAGTAGCCGACCGAGAAGCAGGGTCAGAAGTCGCCCCCGGTCGGGAGTCGCCCCCCTGGCGAGAGCCTCGAACAGGGGCGCATGGGTCGCTTGCGGAAGGAAGGTCGCGACATCCTGCCCCTGCCGCAGCCGATGGCGGATCGCCGTCGCGCTGGCGATATTGTGCGCGCCCGGTTCCAGATCATGAAACCCGCCGCCGATGCGGGGAACGGTGTAGGCCTGAGCGGTGCTGCCGGACTCCTTGAGAGCGCGCAGATATTCGATGCCGAGGATATTGTTGGGGTGCGACAGAGACTCGGCCACATCTTCCTGAAGGCCTGTCTGTTGCACCGAGGCTGCACGGGCCCGGGGGTAATTCTCCCCCTGGCCCAGGCGGCGGCGGATATCTTTTTCCAGTCCCGGCCTGTCCCGCTCCAGCGCGGCCTCGGCCTGCCGCAGAAGCCTCAGATCCCCGGCCTCGCTGCCGAAGCACACAGCCTGCATGGACGTGCCGAAGCTGTTCAGCACAGCCACCGCCCCGCGCGCGAAATGTGGCGCGCTGTTGCAGGCCCAGGGGAAAGGCAATTCCACCACCAGATCGACTCCGGCGCGCAATGCCGTCTCGGCCCGCACCCATTTATCTACCAGCGCCGGTTCGCCGCGCTGCAGGAAATGACCGCTCATCACCGCCACCGAAACCTGGGCGCCGGTCACGCGCAGGCTCTCGCGCAGGTGATACTCATGCCCCCGGTGAAAGGGGTTGTATTCGGTGATCAGACCGACGGCACGCATAAAAAGGTCAGGCGCTCCTTCTGACGTTACATCAGAATAGGCAGATTACAGTAGAACAGGCAGAGGATAATCGACACAAACTTCTTCGGGGGTGATCCGGGTCCGCCATGCCATGATTTCAACCCCGGCGTCCGCAGCCTCGCGCAGCAGGCGTCCGTATTCGGGGTCGATATCGTCGGCGGGGCTAAAGGCTTGGGCCGCGGCACGCTGTACGACGAAAAAGATGATCCCCCGCAATCCTTCAGAAACCGCAGACATCAGCTCGCGCAGGTGTTTCTGGCCGCGCACCGTGACCGCATCGGGGAAGCAGGCGGTGCGCTGGTCATGCATCAGGGTGACGTTTTTGACTTCAAGCAGAATCCGCGCGTCGTCCCGCTTCAGGAAAAAATCGATGCGGCTATCGCCGTAGCGGTACTCCGGGCGAATCCGGCAGCCCTTAAGCCCGGGAATGAGGCCGGCATGCAGCGCCTCCCCCACCAGCTGGTTGGCGCGGTGTGTATGAGTATCGACCCAGGAGCCATCCACCTCGATCAACTCCAGCGTATAACGCAGCTTGCGGCGCGGATTCTCGTTGCGGGAGAGCAGGACGCGGTGTCCCGGCACAGCGCATTGCCGCATGCTGCCCGTGTTGGGGGTATGTGCCGTGACCAGGGATCCGTCTTCAAGTTCGACCTCGGCGAGAAAACGCTGATAGCGGCGCTTGAGGATGCCTTCCACCAGGGGCTGCGGCAGATTCACTGGTCAAGCTCCGCCATCTCCCACTCGGAGAGCCCCAGCAGATAGAGAATTGAATCGAGGCTCTGCTGATTGATATGGGTATCGGCCTGCTCGCGCACCCGGGCCTTGGCGTTGAAAGCGATACCCAGGCCGGCCCGCCCCAGCATGGGCAGGTCATTGGCGCCGTCGCCGATGGCGATCACCTGGTCGAGGGCGATCCCTTCGTGGCGGGCAATTTCCTCCAGTAGCTCGGCCTTACGCGCGCCGTCGACCACTGGACCATCAAGGCGACCGGTCACCTGGCCGTCGGCGATCTGCAGGCCGTTGGCAAAGGCATAATCGAGCCCGAGGTCTTCCTTGAGGCGATTGGTGAAAAAATTGAATCCGCCGGAGATGACGGCGGTTTTGTAGCCGAGACGCTTGAGAATGCGCACCAGCGTTCTGGCCCCGGGGGTAAAGGGGATATTCTGGTAGACCTGCTCAAGCGCTTCGGCGGAAAGCCCATTCAGCAGCGCAACCCTCTGGCGAAGCGCTTCGTTGAAATCGATTTCTCCGTTCATGGCCTGTTCGGTAATGCGGGCGACCTGATCGCCGACCCCGGCAAGGCGGGCCAACTCGTCGATCACTTCGATCTGGATCAGGGTCGAATCCATATCCATCACCACCAGCCGCTTGGCACGCCGGTGCAGGCTCTCCTTCTGCACCGCCACATCAACCCCCAGGGTCGCCCCGGCGTGCAGGAGCTGGCGATTGATCGCCTTGACGTCGAAGGCCTCGGGGACGGTCACCAGAAATTCCACACAGCGCAGCTGCCCCTGGGTGAGCTTGGAGATGCGCTCGATGTTGACCTGGTGCTCCGCCAGGATGGCGGACACCCGGGCCAGGGCTGCGGCATTGACCTCGCCCCCCATGATGGTGAGCACATAAGCGTTGCGATTGCTGCGGCGGCGGTAATCCTGTTCATCAATGACCTGAAAGTCCAGATCGAGCCCCCACTCCTTGGCCAGAAACAGAAGATCCTTGATGAGAGGCTTCTGGTCGCTGTCGCCAGCGGTGAAGTCGATGATGACGGACAGCGACAGCAGGGTATGGGTGACGGTCTGCTCGATGTCGCGAATTCGCGCACCGGCGGCGGCAATATGGCCGGTCATGGCGGCAATGATGCCCGGCCGGTCGGGGCCGGTCATGGTGACAAGAATCATCGGTTGGTTGCTCATTTTGATCCATCCTTGACTGAATTGCGGCGATTCTACCCTCACCGGGTCCTCGTGACAAGCATCCAGGTCGAATTATCAGCGGCTGCGCCTCGGACTTGACCTGAGGAGCAAGCTGCAATAATCTGGCACCTTCGCCCGCCGTGGCGCCCAATTATCCAGAATTCGAGGCCCTTATTCCTTGTCGTCGTCCGATCTGCTGCAATTTCTGTTTGCCGGCATCACCAGCGGCACCATCTACGCGCTGGTGGCGCTGGGTTTCTGCGTGGTGCACAACACCATGGGGATCGTCAATTTCGTGCAGGTCGATTTCGTCTCGCTGGGCGGGCTGCTCATGTTCAGCGCCCTGTTCACCTTCAACCTGCCCATGGGCGCAGCGCTGGTGGCAGCGGTGGCGGCAACGGCGCTGGTGGCGGTTATCGTGGAGCGCGTCGGGCTGCGCCCGGCCCGGTCGAACGACCCCCTGATCCTGATTTTCCTGACCATCGGACTCTCTATCATCCTGCGCGGCATCATGGCGCTGATCTGGGGCAAAAACCGTATGGCTCTGCCGGGACTGGGCGCCGATGAGCCGCTGCAGATCGGGGGCGCGGCGCTCATGCCGCAGACGCTGTGGATTCTGGGGCTGACGCTGGTGGCCATCCTCATCCTGGCCTGGTTTTTCCGCTGCACCGGCTTGGGGCTGGCCATGCGGGCCGTCTCGTCCAACCCCACCGCCGCCGCAGTCGTCGGGCTGCATATCGGGCGGGTGCGGGCGGCCAGTTTCGCCCTCGCCGGGGCACTCGGAGGGCTGGCAGGGATCCTGGTCACACCCATCACCACCCTGAGCTATGACGTAGGCATCCTGCTGGGGCTCAAAGGATTTGCCGCGGCCATCCTGGGCGGCTTCGGCTCGTTCCCCGGGGCCATCATCGGCGGCCTGCTGCTCGGACTGCTGGAATCTCTCACTGCCGGCTACTTCTCCAGCGCCTACAAGGACGTTGTCGCATTCGTCGTCCTGCTGCTGGTACTGTTCGTGCGACCGCAGGGGTTGCTGGCGAAGTGAGTTTTTTTATTGCCACTAAGGCGCTAAGACTCTAAGAAAATCTTTTTAACGCAAAGGCGCAGAGACAAAGAGTCCGCAGAGAAAACCAAAAAAATCCTGGTCTTTTGATTTGACATAAAAACAAGGATTTTTGAATTTAAGCACTTTGCCTTCTCTCCCCCCTCAGCGTCTCTGCGTTAAAGCCTTTGACTTTCTTGGTGTCTTCGAGTCTTGGTGGCTTACTCCCTCACATATCAGAGGTCTGAATGAAAGATAACCCTGAAATCGAGCTTCTTATGGGTAACGAGGCGATCGGCCGTGCCCTGATCGAGGCCGGCTGCCAGGTGGCGGCGGCCTACCCCGGCACCCCTTCCACCGAAATCCTGCAGGCGGTAGCCGACCGGCGGCAGGAGGCGCTTGAGCCCCTGCATATCGAATGGTCGGTCAACGAGAAGATCGCCTTCGAAGTGGCGCTTGCCGCCGCCTATACCGGCAAGAGATCCGCCGTGGTCATGAAGCAGGTGGGGCTCAACGTAGCCGCCGACCCGTTCATGCGCACAGCCTATCTCGGCGTCAAGGGAGGGATGGTCACCATTGTCGCCGACGACCCTGGCCCTCACAGCTCGCAGAACGAGCAGGACACCCGGCTGTTCTGCCTGCAGGGACGGGTGCCGGTACTCGATCCGGCCTCTCCCGCAGAGGCCGCGCAGATGGTGGAGACCGCCTACGCGCTGTCGGAGAAGTTCGAGATCAACGTGGTGCTGCGCCCCACCACCCGCATCTGCCATTCCCGCCAGAATGTCGCGCTCCATCCGCCAAAACGACTGGAGCGGCAGGCCCATTTTGAAAAAGATCCGAGCCGCTGGGCGGCCACACCCGCCTTTCTGCCGGCTCTGCACCGCAAGTTGAACCACACCCTTGAACAGGTCGCCGCAGAACCCGATCTGCAACCGCAATTCACCCCTGGCGACGGCAGCCATCCCCGCACCGCGCTGGTAGCATCCGGGATTGTCTACGGGCACCTGGTCGACCTGTTGGCTGACCTGGGACTCGGGGGGAGCATCGATCTTTACCAGGTGCTGATGCCCTATCCCCTTTCCCCCCAGTTCCGCGAGCAGCTGCACCGTGATTACGACCGTATCCTGGTGCTGGAAGAGACCTATCCCGTCATTGAATTACAGCTCGCCCACCCCGGAGCGCGGGGCAAGCAGGACGGCACCCTGCCCCGCGAAGGGGAACTGACGCCGGATGTTGTCGAGAAGGCGCTGTGCGCGTTTCTCGATCGGCCCTTTTCACCGGAAGCACCGCCCGAGCGACGCGGCCAGCGCCCTTCGCTCTGCCCGGGCTGCCCGCACCGCGCCTCCTTCGCCACGATCAAGCGTGCCTTCCCGCGCGGCCTGTTTCCGTCGGACATCGGCTGCTACACCCTGGGGATGAATCTCGGTGCGGTGGACACGGTGCACTGCATGGGGGCCTGCATCAGCCAGGGAGCCGGCTTCTACCAATCCTATGCCCAGGACGGCGACTTTCCAACGGTAGTGGTCACCATCGGCGATTCAACCTTCTTCCATTCGGGAATCCCTGCGCTGATCAACGCCGTTATCCAGAAAGCGCGCATCATCGTGATGATCCTCGACAACGCCACCACCGCCATGACCGGCGGCCAGCCAGTGCCGCACCTGGGCGTCACCGCCGAAGGCGAGGCGACGCGGGCCATCGGAATCGAGCCGCTGGTGCACGCCGCCGGAGTTGATTTTCTGGAAGTCTGCGACCCCTACGACCAGCAGCGTCTGGAGAAGCTGCTTAAGGATGCCGATCGTCACATTCGTGGTTCTGAACCGGGGGTGGCGGTGATCATTTCCCGCCACGGCTGCATGATGGATTCAGTGGTACGCTCGGGACAGGAGAAGTATCAGGTCACCGTCACTGAAGCCTGTACCGGCTGTAAGCGCTGCATCCAGGCGTTTGAATGTCCGGCCATAGAAATGGATGAAAGCGGCGCGCGGGCACGGATCAACGTCGATCGCTGCGTCGGCTGCGGCACCTGCATCCCGTCCTGCCCCTTCCATGCCATTGTCAAGGAGAAGCGCTCATGAAACAGCAGATCATCGTCAGCGGCATCGGCGGACAGGGGGTGCTGTTTCTCACCCGGGTCATTGCCCAGGCGGCGGTGGACCAGGGTCTGCCCGTGCTCACAGCCGAAACCCACGGCATGGCCCAGCGCGGCGGCACCGTGCTGTCCACCATCAAGGTCGGCGCCTACCACAGTCCGCTGATCCGTACCGGCCAGGCTGATGTGGGGCTGCTGCTGTGGGAGGATAACCTGGCGGTGCACCGCTCGCTGCTCAAGCCCGACGGACACCTGCTGATCAATGCAGACGGAGAAGGAGAAGGAACACGCATCGATGCCAGCAGGCTGGCTCGCGAAATGGGCAACCCCGTGCTGTCGAATCTGATCCTGCTGGGGCTTGCAGTTCGCGGACAGACTCTTTTCTGCAATGCCGCCCAGTGCGAGCAGGCGATTCGCGCCCTGGCTCCCGAGCGTTTCCTCGACCAGAACCTCGCGGCTTTCCGGCGCGGGCTCGAAGGCTGATCCTGAGGCACGATGAGCACGAAGGATAAAATTCTCTATTTTCTGATTCTGCACCGGACCGGCCTGGCGGTCAGCGCCTTTGCCGCCTTCGTGCTGCTGTTTCCGCTGTACCAGGACAACCCCTATACCTTGGGGCTGACCAACCTGATCGCGCTCAACACCATTGTCGTGCTTGGCCTCAACCTGTTTATCGGCTATGCCGGCCAGATTTCGCTGGGACATGCCGCCTTTTTCGGCCTGGGCGCCTACGGTTCAGCCCTGCTGACGGTGGAGGGAGGAATCCCCCCCTGGGGCGCCCTGCTGTTGACGGCCCTGGCGGTGGCCGCCATCGCATGGCTGGTCGGCCGCCCCATCCTGCGCCTGCATGGCCACTATCTGGCCATGGCCACCCTGGGCCTGAACCTGGTGGTTTATACGATTCTGGTGCAGGCCGACAAGGTGACCGGCGGTCCGAGCGGCTTTGCCGGCATTCCTCCGCTGGCGCTGGGCGACTGGGCCATTGACGACGAGATCCGCTTTCACTACCTGGCGTGGGGAACGGCCCTGGTGTGCCTTCTGATCAGCCTGAACCTGGTGCGCAGCGGCGTCGGCCGCGGGCTGGCGGCGCTGGCGGCGGACGAGCAGGCTGCCCAGTCTCTAGGGATCGACACTGCCCGCGCCAAGGTCAGGATCTTTGTGCTGTCGGCGGTGCTCGCCTCGCTGGGGGGCAGTCTTTTCGCCCACTGCTACCGCTTCGTCAGCCCTGACTCCTTCGGCATTTTCGTCTCGGTCGACTTCGTCATCATGGTGGTGATCGGCGGCCTGGGCTCTGTCTGGGGAACGCTGCTGGGCACGTCCGTGGTCACCATGCTGCCGGAATGGATCGAGGTCTTCGACACCTATAAGGACATCATCTACGGCCTGATCCTGGTAGTGATTCTCATGTTTCTACCACGAGGGCTGGTCAGCGGCCTGATCGATCTGGCCCGCAACCGCTTTGTACTCTGGATTCGGAAAAATGCTGCGTCTCGAACGGATCAGTAAGAATTTCGGCGGGCTGCCCGCCCTGCAGGAGGTCAGCTGCGAGATCGCCGGCGGCAGCGTCACGGCGCTGATCGGCCCCAACGGCGCCGGCAAAAGCACCCTGATCAACTGCATCAGCGGCATCCTGGCTCCGGACAGGGGGAAGATCCGTTTTTCCGGCCAGGATCTCGCCGGCCGCCCGGCCCACGAGATCGCCCGCCTCGGCATCGGGCGCACTTTTCAGAACCTGAAGGTCTTTCCGCGCATGACGGTCCTGGAGAACGTCCTGTGCGGACTGACGCTGGATGCAGGGAAGTCCTGGATCAGCGCCATGCTGCGCCTGCCGAGTCTGCGCCATCGCGAAAGGCATCTGCGCCTGCGCGCTCTGGAGGCCCTGGACCGCTTCGGTCTGGCGGACAAGGCGGGCTGGCCCGCCCAGGCTCTGGCCTACGGCGACCGCAAACGGCTGGAACTGGCCCGCGCTTTCGTGGGCGATCCCCTGATGGTCCTGCTCGACGAGCCGGTGGCTGGACTCAACGCCGAGGAGACCGCACAGATCGGGACCGAGATTCAGAAACTGCGCAGCGAGGGGCAGACCCTGCTGCTGGTCGAACACGACATGGACCTGGTGATGAGCGTTGCGGATCGCGTGGTGGTGCTCGACGGCGGGCGCTGCATCGCGCAGGGAACCCCGCAGGAAGTGCAGCGCAACCCCCTGGTGCTTGAGGCCTACCTCGGCAGCATGGAGCCGACCGCCTGATGGAGTCCGCCGGCGTGGAAATGAGAAATACAACGAGGATGATCCCATGCTGACCATTGAAAACCTCAGCGCCCACTACGGAACCGCCCAGGCGCTGTTCGACCTGTCTCTGACCGTGGAGCAGGGATCGACCGCCGCGCTGGTGGGCGCCAACGGAGCGGGCAAGAGCACGCTCCTGAAATGCGTGATGGGGCTGCTTAAACCCAGCGCCGGGCGCATCCTTCTCGACGGCCGGGATATCACCGGGCTTTCCCCTGCACAGCGGGTCCGGCAGGGGCTGGTGCTGTCGCCGGAAGGGCGTGAAGTGTTCCCGCATCTGCCGGTGCAGGAGAATCTGACTCTCGGCGCCATGCCTCTGAAACTGTCGAAAAAAGAGGCCGCTACGCGCATGCAGGAGGTTTTTGCCCGCTTTCCCCGCCTGGAGCAGCGCCGGGAGCAGGCGGCGGGCACCCTCTCCGGCGGCGAACAGCAGATGCTGGCCATGGGACGCGCCCTGATGGCAGGACCGCGCCTGCTGCTGCTCGACGAACCGAGCCTGGGGCTTGCGCCGCGCATCAGCGATGAAATTTTCGCTATCATCCACCAGCTGGCGCGCGCCGGCACCACCATTCTGCTGGTGGAACAGAACGCCGCGCGGGCGCTCTCCGCTTCCGATTCGGCCTACCTGCTCGCCAATGGCCGCATAGTAGAACGGGGGGAGAGCCGCCGCCTGCTCAACGATCCGAAACTGCGCACCGCATTCCTGGGGGCCGCATCCGACAACAAGCCGGGACACAGCCGTCTGGGGGCGGCCGGCCTGACCAATATCCGCCTGGAGAAACCCGACATGAGTCATCCTGATTTTATGCCTACCTTTTCCACTGTCGACGAACTTGAAGCCCATCGCCTTAAAGGCCTGCAGTGGACCCTGCGCCACGCCTATGAAGGGTCGAGCTTCTACCGCGAAAGGTTCGAGCAGGCCGGCACCACCCCCGATGAGATTAAAACTTTTACCGACCTGCCGCACCTGCCCTTCACCAGCGCCGACGACCTGCGCGACGGCTACCCCTTCCCCCTGAGGGCGGTGCCCTTCGAGCAGATCGTGCGCATCCACGCCAGCTCCGGCACCACCGGCAAACGCAAGGTACTGTGCTACACACAGAAAGACATCGATGACTGGGCCCACTTCTTCGCCCGCTGCTACCAGATGGCCGGTGTTACCCCCCTTGACCGGGTTCAGATCGCCGTTGGCTACGGCGTGTGGACCGCCGGCGTCGGGTTTCAGGCGGGCTGCGAGAAGATCGGCGCCATGGCGGTGCCGGTCGGCCCGGGCAACATCGACCTGCAGATTCAGTTCCTGCTCGATTTCCAGTCGACCGTGTTCTGCTCCACGGCATCCATGGCGCTGCTGATGGCCGAGGAGATCCACCGGCGCGGCATCGCCGACAAGATCGCCGTGCGCCGCATCATCTACGGCTCCGAGCGCTCCAGCCGCTCCATGCGCAAAAAGATCTCTGAGCTGTTCGGCGGAGCGGAGCTGTTCGACATCACCGGGCTTACCGAGCTCTACGGACCGGGAACCGGCATCGAGTGTTCCGACCACGACTGCATTCACTACTGGTCCGATTACTATCACCTCGAGATTATCGATCCGGAAACCCTGCAACCGCTGCCTGACGGCGAATGGGGCGAGATGGTGGTCACCTCCCTGTGCAAGGAAGGCGCGCCGCTGATCCGCTACCGCACCCGCGACATCACCCGCATCATCCCCGGAACCTGCACCTGCGGCTCGCCGCTGCCGCGCCACTCGCGCATCCGGGGCCGCTCCGACGACACCATCAAGTTCCGCGGGGTCAACATTTATCCCTCCAGCATCGACACCATCCTCTCGGCGGTGCCCGGGCTCGGCTCCGAGTACCAGATCCACCTGACCCGCGAACCCGATTCGGGGCGCGACCACATGCGCCTTGTCATCGAACGCGCCCAGGGTGTCAGTGCCGCGCGGGATGCGGAGCTGCTCCACGAAGTCGGCCACCAGATCAAAAAGCAGCTGCTGGTCACCGCAGAGCTGGAACTGACCGATTACGGCGCACTGCCGCGCTCGGAACGTAAGAGCCAGCGAGTCTTCGACACCCGCCTCAAAGATGAAATCGTATAGAAATCGGCTTAATACGGGCCATTGCGGGGCGGGAGAAAAGATGGACTCTTTTCCACAGATGTGATATTAATGAGGCGTTCTCTTCGGTGAGCACTATGGTTCGCCGGGAATTTTCCAGGGAGTCAAGCCGTTTCAGGCATTTTTCCGGGGGACGTTCCGCGACACAGTGGCGGGCCGTCGTGTCTTTCCGTGCCATGATGTCAAGAAGTGTTTTCATGTATTTTCGGCGGGCCCTCCATGTGCCGGCTCTTTTTATGTGCGCTCTGGTCTCGGGAGTCCTTTGCTCCCCTTTGGCCGGAGACGCATCCGCTGCCGTTCAGGCCCCCAAAACCCGCGCCGTTAAAATCATCGATCGCGACGAATCGAACCAGCCGCTTCGCTTCCCTTCCGGCCTGACCTACGACAGCGGCAGCGATGAGATCCTGATCACGAGCCCCCAGAAAAACAAACTCACCATCACTACCGGTGATTATTTTCCCTATATCGCCCTTGGTTCCGGCCGCGGATTGCGGTCTGTCGGCAAAAGCTTCACGCGCAACGGCCTGATTTATGTCTGCATCGGCCGCGGGGGGCAGGATCAGCGCGCCCACATTGCCGTATTCGACGGCGCCTTTTTGCCGGTTGACAAATTCTACTTTCCCGATTTTCCCGATTTTTCGCCTATGGATCTGGCCACCAGCGAAAACGGCCGCATGTATGTGGTTGGCGCCGGTGTTTCCGGAGTGCTGGTTCTGGATTCGAACGGTCAGTATCTGCACACCCTTTCTCCACGCGAAGAAGTCCAGGGCAAAACCGAAGAAGCCGTCATTCATGCCGTCGATATCGACAGCGACGGGCGGCTCTATTTCGTCAGCGAAGGGAAAGGGCGCGTCTATGTCTATGATTCCGCCGAAAACTTCTTGTTCAAATTCGGCGAAAAGGGGGGAGAACCGGGCAAACTATCCCGCCCCCGCGCCGTCGCTGTCGACGATGCTCATCGACGCGTCTTTCTGGTTGATTATCAGCGGCATACAGTGCCGGTTTTTTCCATCGACGGGCAGTACCTTTACGAACTGGGCGGGCTGGGGACCAGTCGCGGATGGTTCCACTACCCTATGGATGTGGAAATCGATGGTCAGGGCCGTTTGCTCGTCGCCGATGCCTTCAATCACCGGGTTCAGGTCATTGAATTTATCGACCAGCCAAGCCAGGACTCGCTAACAATCGGAACAAGGGCCGATGTGGAAGGGACGCTTGAGCAGCCCCCGGCCCCCCAAGCCCTGACCATTGACAGCATTGAAACGTCACTGCCTGAAGGTGCGGCCGGCGAGTTCCTGGTGCTGGCTCTGCTCTCGCCCGACAGGGAGACGGCCGAAGTTGTTGCAGAAGATCTGCGCAAAAAAGACTTTTCTTCCTTCGTGCGCAGCGTTGAGCGAGCACGGCGCGGCACCTGGCACCAGGTATTCGCAGGCCCCTACGAGACGCCATTGCAGGCCTACAATACAGCTGAGCAGCTCAGAACGGCGGAAGGCCTGCCGGCGATCGTCAAAACACTGGGGAAACGCACAGAATTCGTGCTCCCCTCTCAACCGGCGGCAACTTCGCCCGACGGCGCGGCGGGAACAGGCAAGCCAGGAACACCGGAGACGCAACCCCAGGAAAACATTCAACCCTGAGCTGCCGGCTGCCAAGGATAGGATTCATGCTGATTTCCATCATGACAAGACTTGGGCGGATCGCCCTTTTAACCCTCCTGCTTGCCGTTTCGCCGGGCATCCCCGTCGGTCCGGCTCAAGGCCAGGACACACCCCGGCTGCAACCGCAGGATTGCAGCAAATGCCACCGGGAACAGAGCAGCGCCATCAAAGCAGAGGGCAGACGGCATCGCAGCAGCATCTCGTGCATTGACTGTCACAAGGAACATCCTCCGGGCGGCACTGACACCATCGCCACCTGTGATCAATGTCACCCCCCTACCCGGATGAAACATTTTACCGTACCCGGCTGCCAGAAATGCCATCCTCCGCACACTCCTCAGCGGATCGACTACAGCGGGCTGACACGGGCGACTCCGGCTTGTGTCTCCTGCCATTATCAGGCCGCCGCCACCATGCGCGATTTCCCCAGCGACCATGCGGTTCTCGACTGCAAATCCTGCCATGCCCGCCATGGTGAACACTACGAATGCCTGACTTGCCACGCCCCGCACCAGGAGGGGGAGACCAACGCCTACTGCCGGCGCTGTCATGTCCCCCACAAGCCGCTGCAAATCGCATATGGTCCCGACATGCCATCAGGCACCTGCATCTCATGCCATGAGGAGCAGGGGGATCAATTGAACAACACACCGACCAAACATCAACTACTGGCCTGTACTTACTGCCATCGCAACCAGCATGGGTTTACACCACCCTGCACCTCGTGCCACGGGCAACCTCATGACGTAACCATCCATAACAAATTCGAGGACTGTAACGACTGCCACGGTGATGCGCACGACCTGCTGAAATAGCTTGGAACTCTTAAGTCTTATGTTTTTGCCGCCTGAGTTCTGTCATTAACCCTGAAGCCAAGCGGATCCGCTCCAATGAAATATCTGCTCCGGGTCACCTCCAAAAATATGCTCGCATCATCGGTTCGGGCGTTGATGGTCCTGATGCTGATCGTGCATGCAGCTCCCGTTCTGGGGGGGGACCCGCTGAGCTTCATCGGCAACTGGAATTATCGCGAAAGCGGAGGGGACACAGGCGACAGCTCCCTTTTCAATCACACATACACCCTGATCTATTCCAAGGAATTGTCCCGCGCCATGGGCTTTTCCGCTTCGATCCGCTACAATGAAAACGTCCCCTCCGGGGACCTGGAAAAAACCGACTCCATCAACCCCACCCTGTCTCTCGACACCCGCAATGAAATCTTCTCCCTCAACCTCAGCGCGTCGAGAACCGAACTGAACCGCGAAAACAACCCTTCGCGGACGGATCAATCATGGAGCGCCAATTTCCAGACTCAGGTCGAGCAATGGCCCAGCCTGAGGCTATACTACAACCAGAACAGCAGCTACGATGATGGCTCGCCCCGGCGCCAGGATGTCGAGTCAGACGTTATCGGAGCCACGATCGAACATACCATCGCCAACTTTGATCTGCTCTACGATTTTCGCCACTCCGAAAGCCAGGATCATGTCAACCGGAGCGACACGGAGACCACCGACCACACTGCCCAGGTCGGCTATTCCAATTCGTTTTTCGGCAATCGGGTCAGTGTGGCCGCATCTCAACAATATCAGAGTTTTAAAACCAGCACTGAAACCCGGGTCGGCGTAGGTGGCCGTTTTTTCGTTCCGGCTTTTCTTTTCGGTGGATTCTCCAGCGAGGACGACACCCCGGCAACGGGCACACCTGCAGGCAATCCGGCCCTGATCGACGAAGACACGGACACCTCAGCCGGCATCGACATCACCGGCACGACGATCGCTCAAAACATGGCTGTGCAGACAGATCTGCAACCGATCGACCGGGTGCGCATTTTTCTCGACCGGATCATCGACACCGCCACCCAGAATCGTCTGCAGTGGCGAATATTCCAGAGTTCGGATCTGACCAACTGGACGCAGATCACCAACGCCCTGCCCCCTTTCTATGACGAGGAGAACGGTCGTACCCTGGTGGTTCTCGATCTTGTCGATGCCGTCGCATCCCGTTACATCAAAGTCGTAAGCGAAACCACGCTGCCGTCCACGATCTCGGTTTTTGTCACCGAAATGGAAGCCGGCACGGTACGCACCGCAACGTCCGACCGCTTCAGCATCAGTCAGCGCACCATCAACCTGCAGTCCCAGTTCAGTACCACGGTACGCATAACAGACTCCTGGCAGGTGAGCTACAACCTGCGCCGCAACGAAAATCGTCCCGACAACGGCCTTGACACGGTACAGTTCAACCATACCCTGAGTACGCGCTACAACCCAAGTGAGCTTCTGACCCTGAACCTGGGGGTCTCTGAGAATATCGACTGGACGGACAGCAACGAAGACCGTCGCAGCCGCTCTTATTTCATCTCGGTCGGCTCCCAACCTCTGCCAACACTGAACTATACGCTGGGCTACACCCGCACGGAAACCCGCAGCGATGAGCATGGGGATATCGATGGCGACTCCTTCAGCGCCCTGATCAATGCCACGATTTATCCGGACCTGACCAGCAGCCTTTCGGCCAACTGGAGTCAGAGGCAGGACATTACCGACAACCGGACGAACACGGTCTATGGATTCACCCTCGACACCACGGCTCGTCTCAGTCCCCGGCTCGATCTCAATGTCGACCTGGGATACACCAAGTCGACCGCCGAAGATGAATTTATCGATGACGAAACCACGACCGGAACCCGCTACGGTTTCAACCTCGGCTACCGCCCATCGGATATTCTGCTTTTCAATGGCGGATATCATCGCCAGGTCGAGGAAAATACGTCGGTTGTCAATGCTTCGTTCACCGGTCTCTGGACACGCAAACTGCAAACCATTTTCGGCCTGACCTACTCCATGGGGGATGAGGACAGCCGGCAGTACACCGGAACAATCAGCTGGCTGGTCAGCCGCAGGATCTCGACGCAGATCAATGGAAATTACCTGGATGCGGAATCCGGCGACAGCTGGAGCGTCCTTTCCAGCTTGCATCTAACGCTTTGACAGGCGGGGCCTTTGTCCCGATAATGAGAATTCGGTATTCGGGCGGGCAGGGCTGCCCGTCCCAGATTGAAGGAAGGTGATCAACGTGCAAAGATATCTTTTCATCAGCATCCTGGCGCTGCTGGTTTTTGCCGCCGGATGTTCATCACCACGGCATTTCGCTGCGGAGAGCCTTGAACTTGACTATGTGAAGCGGATTGTGGTTCTTCCTTTTGAAAACAACACCGAAACGAAATTCGCCGGACAGCGCTTTCGCGACATCGTCACGACCGAAATTCTCAGTGCCGGTCTCTTCGAGGTGGTCGAGCGTGGCGAATCTCAACGCTTTCTGCGTGAGGAAGTTGTCAGCAAAGAGCAGGAAATGATCGATCAGGCCACCGCCTTGCGCCTCGGCCAGGAACTCAATGTGGAAGCCTACCTGGCGGGATCGGTCAACGATTTCTCAGAGCGCAAGAACGGCAGCTACAGCTATCCGGTCGTCGCTGCGACACTGCGCCTGGTCGATGTCAAGACTGGACAGATTATCTGGCAGGCCGGCGACAGCGAGAGCGGTTACCGCACCTTTGACCGGCTGTTCGGATTTGCCGCTCCCGACATCAATCAGGTGGGATATCGTCTTGCAAAACGACTGCTTGCGACAATCAAGGGACGTTAAGGAGTTGCCACGCATGAACCGCCTGTGTCGGGCGATATCCCTACTGGCCCTGGCCATTCTATTGCAGATTGCGGGACCCGGACCGGCCATGGCCCAGAAAACCGTACTGCTTCCGGTCGCGGATCTCAGCCGGGGCGACAACGGTCTGCACCTCGGGTTGACCAGAACGGTGCAGAGCGCCTTGGAGCGCATCGGCCTTGAAGTGGCGCCCATGGGCGATGTCCTGCGCTTCATGTCGGACAATAAAGTCCGCAGTTATCATTATCTCGACTCCTTTCTGATACAGAAGATCGGGCGTGATCTCAACGCACAACTGGTCCTGATGGGGACTGTGACCGAAACAGCCGGCCGCACCCCCGCTATCGGGCTGAGCTTTACCGCTTACGAGACGGCACGCGGCGCACCTGTCTGGGGTGAAACCGCCGCCACCAGCATTCGTGAACAGGTCGGTGTCCTCGGCCTGGGGGAGCCCGCCGGCATTCAGGAGCTGGCAACGCCTCTTATCGACCAGCTCCTCGGTGAATTCCGTGAAAGTGTCTATGGAGGATTCATTCCTGAAGTTCGCGAATACCAGCTGGTCGGCATGCAGGTGACCCCGGCCTATGTGCAGGGAGGCAGCCGTATCGAGGCCCGCCTGAAAATACGTTTTCTCGGTTCGCATCCGAAGCTGATCGGCGCCCGCAGCGCCGCCGGGCAGACCTATCTGCTGCACGACAAAAAGACCAACACATGGAAGGGCAGTTGGGCGGCGCCCCTGGAAAACGGCAGCTACCCCATCGATATCACTCTTGAATGGGAACCCGGCTCTGATGTTGAAACCCTGAAGGAAGTGGCACGCTACGCAGTGATCAACGAACCACCGGGGCTGACTCTTGAAATCAAGAAGGGGCAGCGTATCGGAACGGACCTCGCCTTCAACAACCACCTCCTCATTCTGCCGCGCCTTGGCAGGATAAGACCTCTGGCACGCTGGGGACTTGAGATTCTGACCGAGGACGGCATACGGGTGGTCCAGGAGGAGCATGAGGGCGATATCCCTGAACGGCTGATCTGGGAGGGCAAGGGAAGCGACGGGTTCAAGCTGGCCAACGGCACCTACGATATCGTATTTCATGTTTATGACCTGGCCGGTAATCACAGCGAAGCCACGCGGCGGGTAATCTTTCAGCCCACCCCTCCCAAAATCAAGGCAGTAGCCCAGGTGATTGACAGTCAAGGGCGGCTTGAGCTTCGCCCTGACGGCTCATTTTCATACCCGCTGGTCAACTGGTCCGCGGAAGTAAAATCGATGACCGGGGTCACACTGCTGCAGGAAAGTGGCGATGACCTGCCGGCAACCCTGGCATTCAAGCCTGTCGAAGGGGAGGAAAATGCCTACCTGACTTTGACCGGCGAGGATCAGCTTGGAAACCGCCTCCGCATTACCCGACAAAAACTGGCTCTTGTCGAAGGAGAGGTCGAAATTGAGGAACAGGAAGCCAAATCCTGGGTTTCGGATTTCTGATGAATATGGCATGTTCATTTAAACTCATCGCTCTGCTGCTACTGTCAATACTCTGCGGCTGCGCCGGTCAACGCATGCCGCAGACCCGCATGACGGCAACGGCGGAAACCGACATCTGCCGCATTGCCATCATGCCCTTTGAAAATCGCACCCGAGACGATCGGGCGGCGACCATGGCCTATCGTGTGTTCATGGCCGAACTGATAGGGACCGAGCAGCTTGAGGTCGAGCCGGAGGGAAATGTCGGCCTGTTTCGGCTGCGCCACCGCCTGTTTCCAGGAGAGATGCTTCTTCCCGCTCAGTATGCGGACCTGGCGCGGCAAATGAAAGTCGACGCCATCGTGCAAGCACGCATCACCGATATCGGCTACGACAACAGCAGAGGCGACCGGGATATCCCTTATATCGCGCTGCAGATCGACCTTTTCGACGTCCGGCGGGGACACCCCGTTCTGAGCACCATCCACCGACGCTACGGCGATGAGTACCGAAAAATGATGCATTTCGGCGTCATCACGACGACTACAGGGCTTATGGCCCGCATGTCCCAGGAAATTATCGCTGACTGGTTAAAAAAAGGAGTAGGCAATTGCCCATGAGAACACATCGAGCAGTTTTCAGAATCATCATCACAACCCTCATCGTCCTGGGTCTGACCTCCCCCCTGCATGCGTTCTGGGGCAACGACGACGTCCTGGTTACAGTCAATGGCACCGAATATTCACCGGCGGACTTTAAAAACTGGTGGCGTGAATGGCGTGAGCCCGGCATGGGTATCCCCGAGACCCCCGATCCTTATATTGACTGGCTCCTGCTCTCTTCCGAGGCCAAAGCTATGCAGCTTGACGAAAACCCGAGCTATCTTAAAAAACTTGATGTTTTTCTCAAAGTTCGCTCCCTTATGCAGCTTAAGGCCGAAGAAATCGACGCTCATACGGAAATCCCACCGCGTGACGTTCTCTGGCAGGCCTACAAGGAGGAATATACCCCTGTTTTTGATCTGGCCATGATTGCGGTGCCCGAACAGGAGCAAGCACAGGTGGTTCGCCGCTTTCTCGATGAGGGAGTCCCCTTTCTCGATGCCGCGGATGCCGCAGGACTCGAAAAAATTGCGGAGGAACTTCAACACACCGGTCCCATGCGCTTCACCCGCATTCCCGAACCGCTGCGTGAAGCGATCATGCCCCTTGAGGAGGGCGATGTTGCCGGGCCTGTTTTTTTCGGTCATTCCTATTACTTCATCGAGATACTGGAGCGCGACGAGGGGACCGATGCCGACTTTGAAACCTTGAAGCAGGCGCTGATCCGCCAGGAGCAGAAGAAGCAGGAAGCCCGCCTGACCCAGGCGCTGCTTGAGCGCCTGATGGATAAACACCAGGTTCAGGTTGATGAAGAGGCCATCGCCGCCATCGGCCCGGAGGGCCTGTCCGATGAAGATGCGGAACAAACCGTCATCAGGATTGCTGAAATCGAGGTTCCGGCATCGGTGGTGTATGACGCGGTGCAGAAAGCGCAGAAAACGCGCGGCAAGGCGCGCCACGACCCTGAAAGTTTTGCCGAATCGAAAAAACGTGTGGTCCAGGACATTCTCAGCCAGACCCTGACCAATATGGAGGCGCTTGACCGGCACTATGAAGAAGTGCCCCCCCTGAAGCAGACCTTCGAATTTTATCAGGGACACCGCCTCATCAAGGAACTTGAGGCGGAAATCATGAAGCCGCGCGCCGAGATAACGGATGAAGACGTCAAAGCCTACTACGAGGAAAACCCCGAGCTCTTTTCCCGCGAGGGGTTTGTGGAAATGGCGATGGTACGCACCAATGAAACCCAACTGGCGGAGCGCATCACCCAAGAGCTTAAAACAGGAGCAGATTTCTTCTCCGTCATGGAGCCTGTTTCCCCGGCCGGGGTACGGGTTGAAAAACGCCCTGCAGCGCACCTCCCCGAAGCCATCAAGACCGAACTGGAAAAACTCTCGCCGGGCCAGGTCGGCATTGTTGAAGACGGCGACGATACCGTCTTCATCAAGCTGGTGCGGCGGGAGGATCAGGACCGGATTCCTTTCGATGCGGTGCGCGACCGCATCCGCACTCAGCTTGAGGAAGAACGCTTTGAATCGGTCCGTAATGAGATGATCCGGCAGCTGCGCGAGCTTTCCGAGATTGAAATCAATCAAAGTGCATGGAAGAAATTGAGAAAAACCCTTGTTGAAGATGAGGTCTGACATGAGTCCAGAGCGCAAGCCCATGTGGCGATGGCTTATGGTCCCGGCAGCATTGGCGGGCATCTTCATGATGTTCGCCTGTACCTCGCCCGGACCCGGTTCCCGTGACGGCAAAACCTGTCTTGACTGCCACGAACAATACCGTGATCAGTATAACCAGGGAGTGGTCCATCAACCAGTGGCGCGTGGTGACTGCGCCGGCTGTCACCGGCGGCACGGCCTGATCGGAGGCGCATTTCTTCATGTCGAAGGAGCCAAAATGTGCTTCCGCTGCCATCAGGAGTTCGCCCAGGATCTGGCACGGGCCAAATCTCTGCACCCGCCTGTTGAGCAGGGCAATTGTCAGCAGTGTCACGAACACCATAACGGTCCCCATGCCGATCTGCTGAAAACACCCGAAGAAGATCTGTGCTTTAACTGTCACGACCAAAAACTCTTCACACGTGCTTTTGTGCACAAGCCGATGGAAGACGGTTGCCGCACCTGCCACAGCACACACGGCGCGCCCGCCACCGCTCTTCTGCAGGAGGAAGAAAGGGATCTTTGCGCAAGGTGCCACAGCATAAACGACCGCAAATTCAAACAGGCCCATGCCGATTATCCGGTCGTCGAGACCTGCTCCGACTGCCATGCGGTCCATTCCGCGGACAATGCCACGCTTCTAAAAAGCTACACTCATCAACCGATGGAGGAGCGAAACTGCAAAAGTTGCCACAACGCCCCCAACGCACCCGCTCCCTTTGCCCTGGAGGAGCGCGACAGCGCCCTGTGTTACGAATGCCATCAGGATCGCCGTTCGTCCTTTTCCTCTCCGGACGCACATGCACCGGTAGCGGAAGGCAAGTGTGAAAGTTGCCACACCCCCCACGCCTCCGAACATGTCGGCCTGAGCCGCATAGCTCCGGAAGATCTCTGTTTTGAGTGTCACAAGTTCACCCGCTTTGGTCCGCAACCCCCGGAGCAGGAGATCCCGGCCGGAGGAAGTACCCACGCCCCGGCTCGCGACGGGGACTGCCTGAGCTGTCACGTGCCGCACATAGCCGACGCAGGACGCAGCGCCCTGCTGAACACCGACACCGAGTCACTCTGTTTCGATTGCCACCGTGAGCAGACTGCAAACAAGCGGGTTGCCCACCAGCCGGCGCAAGAGGGCAACTGCCTCTTCTGCCATGCTTCCCACGAAAGCAAGGGGCCGGACCTGCTGGCAAAGCCGCAACGCCATCTCTGCGCCGAATGCCATGCATCCGTGGAAGAAACTCTCGGTCTTCCAAGCCTCCATCGGCCGTTTGTTTCAGGAGATTGCTCCTCCTGTCACGATCCCCACGGAGCCAATCTCAAGGACCTGCTCAGAGAGCGCGGGGCGAATTCCTGCGCCGCCTGTCACGGAACCATCGAGACCGAGCGCAAGCTCGCCAACCGGCACCAGCCGTTCACCGAAGGTCGCTGTGATTTGTGCCACCTTCCCCATGGCAGCAACGAGGCCTTTCTCCTTGCCGGCCACGCGAGCGAATTGTGTATCGACTGCCACACGGAGTATCGCGTCAAGCCCGACACCCCCGAGGCCCATGGAAACTGCACGGTCTGCCATCATGCTCACGGCAATGGCGAGCCCAGCTTTCAGCTTCGCGAGCAACCCGATCTCTGCGTGGGCTGCCACGAAGTGAACCGCTACTGGGAGGACGGGGTCGGACACGCACCTGCGGTCAATGGCGAATGCAACCGGTGTCATGACACCCATGCCCCCCAGGAAAGCCCGGCCGGCAAGCGTAATGTCTCGCTGTGTGCCCAATGTCACGACACATCGGAGAGCGCCCTGGCGGATTCGCACCGGGGGATCAAACCCGGTCCCGAGAGTTGCCTGACCTGTCATGATCCCCACGGAGGCCCCGATGCCTCCCTGACGCTTCCAGTCAAGCATGCGCCTTTTTCAGAAGGCAACTGCGCACCCTGCCACCCGGGAGGGCTTTAAATGATGAAAGACATCAAGTTTTCCATTGATACCGGATTGTTCGCCCTGCTGCTGCTGGTTGTCGCCTTTCCAGCCGCCGCGCAAAACTGCTTTGAGTGTCACGACAGAAGCTCTTTCACAGACAAATTCGTCCACTCTCCTGTACGCAAGGGGGATTGCAGCCTCTGCCACAATCCCCATGTCGCACGCTACGAAGGACTTCTGCATCAGGCCGAAGCGCAGCTATGTCAGCAGTGTCACCAGGATCAGCAACGGCAACTGGAAGAGAGCTCTTACCTGCATCCGCCGGTACGCGAAGGACGCTGCAGCCAATGCCATGATCCCCATGCCGCTCCCAATGCGGACCTGCTTCCGCAGAAAGGCAGCGACCTGTGCTTCAGCTGTCATGATGAGATGCAGCGGGATTTCAAATTCAGCCATCAACCCTTCCGGCAGGGGCAGTGCTCGACCTGCCATGCCTCCCATGGCGCCCAGGACACGCGGCTGCTGAAGAAGGAGGGGACGCAACTGTGCCTTGACTGTCATCGCACAGATTCGGCCTGGAGCAAAAAACACCTTAACCGTCCGGCGGCGGAGATGGACTGCCTGTCCTGTCATCACCCTCATGGCAGTGATTCGCGGCTTATGCAGCGCGCAGTCGAACACGCTCCCTTCTCGCAGAAGCAGTGCTCGAGTTGTCATGACCGCGACACCGAAGGCAGCGACGTCTGCCTCAGCTGCCACCAGGACACCCTGCCGTCATTCAACCGCATTCACAGCCATCTCGGCATCGCCGGCGCGGGCAACGCATGCACGGCCTGCCACAACCCCCACGCCGGCGACCGCAAGGGACTTCTTCCGACCAATATCGGCAACGTCTGTCGGGATTGCCACGGCGCCACCTTTGACACGCGTGAGCGAATGCTGCACAAGCATCCGGGCTGGAATAACTGCACCGACTGTCATGATCTCCACGGCGCGGACAATCCCGGCATGCTGAAAAATGCGGGCAACGCATGCGCTGAGTGCCATAAGCGCCACGTGGATTTTTCCCATCCTATGGGAGACAAGGCTCCTGATCCGCGTGACGGCCGCCCCATGACCTGCGAAACCTGTCATGACGCCAACACGGGAACCATGTACCAACACTTCCTGAGAGGCAGTGGCGAACGCGGCCTGTGCATTCAGTGCCATCAGGATTATTAAAAACTTAAAAACGTACCCGTTCGAGGGAGAAAATCGATGAAATGCCCCAAACACTTCTTGTTCTTGTTTTTCAGCATGGCCGCCGTTTTGAGCTTTGCGCGCCCGGGGCCAGCCCTCGCAGCAGGTCCCTGGAAATTTGCGCAACAGCTGCCCGCCCGCGACGCCGGCATTACTCTTGAGCGTCCCATGGCCATCACCATCGATGAACAGACACGCCGCTATTATGTGGTCGATGCAGGGCGCTCGCAGTTGGTCTCCTTCAATCAGGACGGAGCTCTTCATGCCGCCTTCAATGCGGGCGGCCGCCTTGATCGCCCCATTGCCATGGCACGAAGCAGCAAGGGCACCCTGTGGGTCGTCAACCGCGGCACCAACGAACTGCTTCGCATCAATGTCGTCCGGCAGGAGGTTAACGGCTATTCCATAAGCCACCCTGATGGAACTCCGGCCTTCCCGGCCGATGTTGCCGTTGACGCACAAGACCGTCTTTTCCTTCTCGACGGCATGAGGGGAGCCGTGCTCCAGATGGATGACAACCTTCAGATTTTACGTCAATTTGCCGGGGAAAATGATTTTCGCGGCTTCAACGATTTTGCACTGAAGCCTGACGGCCTATGGGCTCTGGAGCCAAGTACCCGCAAGGTTTACCATTTTTCCATGGATGGTGCCCTTGTTAAGGTGATACAATTGTCAGGGCTCGAGTTTCCCGTTGCCCTGGAACTGGACGCCGGTGGACAAATCTATGTTCTGGATCGCCGGACAGGGGTCGTCACCGCATTCGGCCGCGACGGCACCAAAAGGTTCGACTTTCTCGGGAAAGGCAAACGCCACGGACAGGTTTGGAACGGCACGGACCTGCTGTTTGACTGGTCGGGGCGCCTTTGCGTTGCAGATGAAGGCAGCGGTCAAATTGAAATTCTGACCCGCTGACAATTCTTCGAAGGATACCGCGATGGACAGGACGACCGAAATGAGACCTGAATCGATACGCCCCAGTCGGGACTTCCGGTATTCAAAGAGGTCCAGGCCCTGTAATTTTGCTCCGCTCCTCCTTCTGCTTTTTCTTTTATCTGCACCAGGCGCTGTCCAGTCTGCCGTAAGCGGACATTGCTCCTCCTGTCACACCATGCACCACAGCCAGGACGGGGTCGCCCTGAGTCAATGGGGAGAGGATGGCCCCTACCACGCCCTGCTTACCACCGATTGCGCAGGCTGTCACATGGGAGCCAACATCGGCGGCGATACTCCGTTCGTCATATCGGCGACCGAGCCCTCCTACCAGACAACCGGAACCGAAGCGGGCACCAACACCCTGGCAGGCGGAAACTTCTTCTGGGTTGCCAGTACCGGCATGGATTCCCGCGGCCACAATGTGGAGGGGGTGACGGCCCCGGACAGCTCTCTCCTGTCGCCGCCGGGATTCGATGGATCCCATGCCGCTGCCGATGGAAGTGTCCCGGCCGGCGGAAGCTGGCCCGACGGTCGTCAGGTCGGTTGCGCCGGAACGTACGGCTGCCACGGCACTCACGCTGAAGATCATCCGGTTGCCGCCGTCAGGGGGGGACACCACCAAGGGCGGGGAGGAGCAGTCACATCCCCCGGAACTGCCCCCGCCGGAGGGTATCGCATGCTGGTGGGTATCGCCGGATACGAAGATCCGCAGTGGGAACTCAACGTTGATGCCAGCATTCACAACCAGTATAAAGGAGCAGACGGAACCTTGGACGATTCAACCATAAGCTCCCTCTGCATCCGCTGCCACGGCGAGTTTCATGTTCAGGGAAGCATCGGAAGCTGGATCCGACATCCCGTTGATTATGACATGGCCAACACAGCCGCCGATTCAGAAGTGCGGAGCTACGGCGGCGACACCAATCAATATCAACCCGCAGTACCTGTGGCCAGCTTCGATGTCTCTCGCCCCTTGAACCAGGTCAGCATGCAAGGCGGTGAAGCCATCGTAACCTGCCTGAGCTGCCATCGGGCCCATGGTTCCCCCTACGACAAGATGATGCGCTTCAATTATGCAGGCTCCCTTGGAGACGGTTGCGTCGTGTGCCACACGTCAAAGGATTGAGCGACAACTCCCTGAGCAGCAACGAGGAATGCCCATGATCGTTTTTAAAATAATCCGACTTTTTTTTCGGCGGGTTGCTGCACATGTACTCGTCTTTCTGATTCTGGCCTCCCTGTGCCATGCCGGACCCTACCGGGACTCGGCCCACGGAGACACGGATGAGGGCGTTCATCGCCTGGTCCCGGGGGTCTCCTCCCCCGGCCCTTATATTACGGGCAATTGCGCACACTGCCATGAGCAGCACGCAAGCATGGGAGGCCAGGAACCTGTCCCCCAGAACAGCGGCCCCTCCCCTTTCGCACTTTTCGCCCCACCTTTTGATTCCGGGAGGCGATTTGCACCCTATCAGGCGGAGGACGTTTTCTGCTTTTATTGCCACAGCGGAGCTTCATCCCTGCAACGCTCTGCCTCCCTGATGGAAAACTACGATTACAGCCGCAATTTCGGAGGGCTGACCGGCGGGCCCAACAACATTATTGAGGCATTCAACCAGCCTCTTGCCGGCCTCTCCGCCTCCTACCACAACCTTTATGACATCTGGAATCATTCCCAGAGATTCAACTTCTTCAAGGCCAGTTCCACACCGTGCAGCGCCTGCCACAATGCACACCGCGCCCGGCAGAATCGCGAGCACCCCCAGAACCCCGACTTTACCGCCATCTCCCTCCCCACCGACCACGAAAGCCTGTGGGGAGATGATGCGGCCGAAACCATGGCAACCTATAATGGGGAATACGAACATCCCCTGTATGCCGGCCCCTCAGGCGGCCGAGAACCCGCGGGGGTCGGCGCTGCCCTTGCAGACGGCTCGCAGGTACCGGATTATAATCGTTTCTGCCTTGACTGCCACGCCGAACAGGTCTACAGCTCGACCTTGTCCCGTCAGATCCCCCGCATCGACTGGAGCACCACCGGCGGAGATACGTATTCGGCAGGTGACAAGCATGGCCGCAATACCTACACCACCGAAATCCTTGTTCAGGCTCCGTATGATTCCGCCATGGGGATCAATCGCGGCTTTGTTCTTTCCTGCCTCGATTGTCACGAACCTCATGGCGCTCCCAATGCCTATCTGATCCGGCGCGGCGCCAACGGTTCCGCTCTAATGGGGCAGGTCACGGGCAACGCCGCAGACAACAGTATGGGACATCTCTGCCGACAGTGCCACAAGGATGATTACGCTCAAGCGGGGGGAGGAGATTCTCAGCTTAAAAACCGCTGGTATCATGTCCATCACGAATCTCAGGAGGCGCCTTACACTGCACGTCGGTGCGCTACCTGCCATCCGATGGGCGGCGGGATGGGAACCCAACCTCCGATCGGCTGCGGATACTGCCACGGGCACGGCATGACAATCGACGCTACCACTCCGGGAACTCTGCCCAGCGGGCAAACCATCCCCGCACCCAACGGTGGAACACGCAAGGCTTTCTAGGAGTGCCTCATGAATTTGCTCCGCGTATTTTTTGCCGTTACGGTCATGACCGCTCTCACCGGCTGCCTTGCGTCCTCTACCAGCCCCGGGATTGCACTCTTGCCCGATCAGGCACTCACGACGATCTACCTCTCTCAGTCCGGGCCTTCCACAGTCGACACATCTTTCTCTCTCGATGGCTTTGCCCTGCTGTCCGACAGAGGGTGGGTAGAATTGGGCATAGGACCGGTGACTGTCGATTCCAGACCGCATCGCGCGCCACAAAGGGTGCTTGGCCTCTCCTCCCTGCCCCCAGGGGATTACAGGAAAATAAGGTTTAGCCTTTCTCGTCTTAAAATCGGCCGATCTGCCATCCCTCCCTCAGAGGACCGCAAAGTGTTTGAATTGACACTGCCCGAGCCGATCAAACTTGAGGCCACCGACAGCCGGTGCCTTTTTCTGGACTGGCATCTCGCCATGGATGAGAGCGCCGGGGCAACGACCCCTTTCTTCAAGGCCTGGGGCCAGGGGCAAACCCTGGGCGGGGATCTTGTTTTTGCCGCGTGTGACCAGATCAACACCGTTTACGTCATACGCTCTGATATCAATGAGGTGGTTGCATCCTTCGGCATTCCTGGACCGCTTGGAGAAATTGCGGTTGCTTCCGACAAGCGACGCCTGCATGTCCTCAGCGCCGGAGAAAGAAGCATCTTCACGTTCGACGCCCTCAATCTCCAGTTGATTGATCGTATCCCCCTGACACGCACAATGGAACCTCGCCACCTGGCTCTTTCCCTGGATGCACGTCACGCCTTCGTTTCTGACGCCGCCACAGGGCAGGTGCTCAAGGTTGAACTCGTCAGTGGGCATGTCACGCAACAAGTTCGTATCGGTCACCGCCCGGAGAGGATTGCTTACACCCCCGACTCCCCAGCGCGCATCGCCGTCGTTGCGCCCAGGTCCCAGCAGGTTTTCATTCTTGACGCCCATTCTCTGCGCACCCTCGGCATCGTTCCCGTCGGCATGAATCCAGCCAGTGCACTTTTCTTTGGCGGCAACCTCTATGTTGCTGAACAGGCTTCCCAGACTGTTTCCATCTACGAAGAAAACAGCGGACGCCAGCTGTCTTCCATCAACGTCGGTTTTGAACCGGACTATCTGCTGGGCCTTTCAGATCGCAAGGCCCTGGTCAGCAATTCCGGAGGTCAAGGCCTCTCCGTTCTGGTGGCCGATCAGGCGACATCCTTTCGCACCATCCACGCCGGAAGCAATCCGACCTCCCTTGCCAAGTCCGAAAACCGTCAATTGCTCTATGTGGCCAACCGGAACAGAAACCGAATTACCGTCATAGACCTGGCCTCAGAACGAATTGAGAAGGAAATCGAGTTGGGAGGAATGCCGTTTTTTCTCGCCGTTCTTGACTGACTCCGGCGGCCCCCTGTCCCGTGAATTCACCAAACATCACTCGCCAAATGACGCATCCCGTCTACCCAAATCCCACACGACTTAATTATATCACCCTAATCACTCAGATATGCGCGCCGCCCCAGCAACAATAATTAAAATATTTGACAACCACATCAGTCATTTATGCCGGCACGCCTGATGCAAGTTCATTAAGCGCGAAGCAAGGGCACCTCTTTATCTATTGACAGCCATTGCAGCGTAATTTGTTTTTTCTCAACAAAAACAGCATAATTTGGCACTTTTAACACAAAACTGTTTGCGCTGCGCCTCAAGGTCAATTAAATTAGAAACGCGGCAAACGGTCAATCAGCATCAGATCCGATTGGAGGGGCGCTTCAGTCTATCCGCCCGGGGGTGGCGGAGTTATCCCAGCGCCTTTATCGCCAAGGGAGTTCAAGGAGGCTATAACAAAATGAAGAATCAACTCAGCAAGACCTCACTCATGATCGCCGCAACTGCCACGCTTGCGGCAATCTTCCTGGTCGGCCCAGCATGGGGCGCAGTCAGCGGCGATTGCGTCAACTGCCACACCATGCACAACAGCCAGGATGGCACGGCCATTGAGTTCAACGGTGAGATCAACGAAGAACCCAATGCCACCCTGCTTAAAACCGACTGCGTCGGCTGCCACTCAAACCCCACTGGCAGTGAAACCATCATAATGCTCGGTGATTCCCGTGTGCCCATCGTTTACAATCCCGGTGGCGGAGTGGTCTACCCAAGCGACGGCAGCACCAACGGTACCCTGGCGGGTGGCAACTTCTACTGGGTGGCCTCCCAGGGAGACGCTTACGGACACAACGTGCGCGGCATCTCCGACGCCGACCAGAACCTCCCCTTCGCCCCGGGCGGCATCGGGCAAAGTGGCAGCAACTGTAACTACTGTCACGGCTCCATGACCTACGAAAACGGTGGCTGCGTCAGCTGCCATCTGCCTGCTCACCATAAAGACGCCGCTGGCGATGTTGTCGGTGAGGGCCATGGCTGGTACCGGTTCCTCGGCAATGCCATGTTCGGCGACCTTTCGGTTGCCGGCGTGATCGGGGTGGAAAGCGACGACTGGGAACAGACCGTCACCGCCACCAACCACAATGTCTACAAAGGGACCGACCGCCTTTACACCACGAGCTTTACAACGCAGGACAACAGCATCGGCTCCTTCTGCGCCGGCTGCCACGGCAATTTTCATCATGAGTATTCCGAAGGCGGCGGCATGACCAACGCTATGGGCGCCTGGATCCGACACCCGTCCGATGTCATCATCCCCAACGAGCGTGAATACGCCGACTACACGACTTACGATCCCCTGGCACCGGTTGCCAAAACATCTCTCGACGGAACCGTCACCGATGTCGTCGTCCCCGGTGAAGACGTGGTGACCTGCATCTCCTGCCACCGCCCGCACGGCTCTCCCTACCCGGACATGCTGCGCTGGGATTACGCCAATGACTGCAACACCGGCAACCCTGACACGGAAGGCGAGCCTTGCGGATGCTACAGCTGCCACACGACCAAGGACGGCGCCTGATTCAAAGAGTGACTGCTTATTTTTGAACGCTCGACGATTTCTGGTCGCATCCTGAATAAAACCGGATTCAATCAACGAACACTGGGAGGTAAAACATGAAGACTCAAAAAACGATCAAACAGGTTCTGGCGGTGGTGGGGGCCACCTTCCTGATCCTCGCCGCAGGCAACGCCCTGGCGGCCATCAGCGGGACATCCTGCGTGGAATGCCACACCATGCATAACAGCCAGAACAACGCCAGCATGCAGTTTGATGATTCGGCCGAACCCTCAGCCAGCCTGTTGCGCGCCGGAACCTGCTCCGGCTGTCATGCCATCCCCGATCGCGTCAACAGCGCCACCGAACCGATTCCGCAGGTCGACGGCCAGAATTACGGCACCGACACTCTGGCCGGTGGCAGCTTTTTCTTTGTGAATGATGCGGATGCCAACGCTCATAACGTCATCGATTTCGGCGCAGCTGAAGACACCCCGCTGGGGCTCACCCCTCCCGGCTGGGACAACACTCTCGATGGCGCCGTGAATACGGAGGCAGCCTGGACCCAGCAGCTGACCTGCTCGGGAACCTATGGTTGCCATGGCACTCATGACACCACCGACAGCTTCGGCGCGATCAGCGGCGCTCACCATCAGCCCGGCGTGGTCGACGGTACGACCGTCGGCAACAGCTACCGCTTCCTGGACGGCATCATGGGCCTTGAATCCCCGGACTGGGAGCTTGTCCCCTCCGCCACGAATCACAACGTTTACAAGGGCGTAGCACGCACCCAGGCCAACAATACCAGTGACCAGAGCACCATCAGCTTCCTCTGCGCCCAGTGCCACGGCAAATTCCACACGGCTGCCGACATCGACAACACCGAAGGCCCCAACCAGATGTCAAGCCCCTGGCTGCGCCACCCCACCGACATTGACCTGCGCGATGTGGGTGGAGAATATGCCGCCTACACCTTCAACGTCGAAGCACCGGCCGCTCTCAGCACCATGCCTGCTGACATTGCCTCAGCCGACTACAGCAGCGAAGCCATCGTGACCTGCATCTCCTGCCATCGCGCTCATGGCTCCCCCTATGCGGACCTGCTGCGCTGGGACTATGACGGCATGAGCGCCGGCACCACCGGCGACGCAGCCGGCACCGGTTGCTTCCGCTGCCACACGACAAAAGACGGCATCTAATCGAACGCGTCACTGCATAAGAGAAAAAAGGCCGGCCGGCAAGGCCGGCCTTTTTTTTAATATCATCGTGCGCGCCATTCAAGCCTCTTGTTCCAAGGCCTGAGATCTGCTACATTGTTAACCTCCTCTCATCCCCTTGAAACCATTTTTTTGGGAGGACAATGGACATGCGCCCAATGATGAAGGGGTCGAACATTTTGAAAGCCGCCGCCGTACAAATTCTTGCGATCACCCTTTTTGCACTGGCCCCGCCCATGGCAGTGTCGGCCGCCCCCTCTAATTCCGGGGAATCATGTGTCGGCTGCCATCAATCCCTGGTTGATAAGGGCCGCGGCCAACGCTATGTGCATGCACCTTTTCTGCAGAATAACTGCACCGCCTGTCACATTGAAGGCGTGGCGGTAAGTTCCGCGTCAGAAACAACCACTACCGGCACCGAGGCCGGCAGCGAAGACGTTGTCAACTGGCTGGACCTTCCATTTCACCGTGCGCAGGAGCACTGGATTCAACTGGGAGGAGAGCTCTACGGATCAACCCTCACGGTCAAAGCAAAGGGGTCCGGGTACCGTCCACCCGTCGAAAAAATTTCCCTCCCGCCCCTGGCTTCACTCCCGCTCTTGAATAACGACCTCCTCCCTCCGCAGCTTTCTGAAATCAAAGTTGTCGATATACGTAAAGCCATGACGGTTTCCGTGACCCTCACCTGGGAAACAGATGAATTTTCCGATTCGCAAGTCAACTACGGTCGTGAAGAATTGACTTCAAGCAAAAGCGTTCCGACCTTAACCCGAAAACATGAAGTCACCCTTGTGGGGCTGGATCCAGGAAAAAAATATCAGTATCGGGTCGTCTCTCGGGATGTTCATGGCAATACCGCCCGCTCAGAGATCCTCGAGTTCGATACCCGGCGCCATCTGATTGCTGCCGATTCCGCCATTGCCGCCCAGGGACCGGTCACCGAAGCAAATCCCGGCTGGCATCTCTACCGCCTCGACCAGAATTCCGGCTATCTTCTTACTTATACGGCACCTCAACCCGTAACCCTTGATATTGGAACAACGGCACCTTCGCCCTCCCTATTCCCCGAAGATACTGCGTATTCCTCGGACAGCACAAACGGTCACCCTGTCCTGAAAACCAGCGGTGACACGAACATCTCCATTTGCCGAGACTGTCACCAGGAGATTCAGGCGAACTATTCCCATCCGGTCAACGTCCTGCCGCCTCCGGGCATGGAAATCCCGCCGGAATATGAATTGATGCCGGATGGACGCATCAGCTGCATGTCCTGCCATTCCGCCCACGGATCAGCCTATCGCTATCGCCTGGTCAAATCGGGCAAGGCGGATCTTTGCCGGGGATGCCATCGCAATTATTGATCGGACCGAACCATCCAGGTTTGCAAATATGAGAAATTCACTTTAGTCTTATATCCGCAAAGAGCTTCAGGAGAGTAAATGGGCGCCAATCAAAAGTTCAAGGGACGAAAAAAACTCAACCTTAAAGTCAAACGCGAGTTTCAGACATGGATGTTGCGCCGGGTTTTTGTAGTGGTCGGCATCAGTGCCTTGATTGCAGCGTGCATCCTTTATTTCTATGCACGGGCGGAAGTGGTCGGGTCTTTTTTCGAGGCCCATGTCAAAATTCGCCGTGTCAGTGATCTGCTGCTGCCCGTCGTCGCTGCCGGTTCCGCCGTCAGCCTGGTCGCCGGAGGACTGCTGGCCCTGTTTCTGCCGCAGAAAATCGCCGGCCCCATCTTCCGTATAGAGCAGGAACTGAAAAAAATTGCCACGGGAGATCTGACAACCCGATTTACCCTGCGCAACAATGACACATTGCAGGATTTTGCCGCCGATTTATCACAAACCATCGAGTCCGTGCGCCATTCCGTTGACCAGGCTAAACAGAATATGGACGCGCTGGAAACCGCATTGAATGACAATCGTGTGGAAGAGGCCAAAGCTCACGCAACTGAGGCACGAAGGGCTCTCGACCGCCTAAAAACCCATAAAGACGCTTAACCACCATCGCTCTGACCTCGAAACACGCAGAAAGAGACTTTCCCTTATTCAGCTCCGCCGCTATACTTTTACCATTTATCCTGCCGCGCCATTTGGCTATGGGCAAAATTCAATTTTCATGTATTCAATAAAATCGTTCTTTCTGATGGAGGTCCTGATGAAAAAATTTCTGTTTTCCCTCGCTCTTATATGTTTCGCGTTGCCGGCATCAGCGGCCGAGCCAATCAAGATCGGTGCCTTTTTCGATTTGTCCGGTCCCGCAGCCTTTATCGGTACTCCGACCAAACTGGTCGCTGAGATGGTGGTCGAAAAGATCAACCTGGAGGGCGGGATCGACGGGCGCCCCCTCGAACTGATCGTCAGTGACACCGAAGGTGATCCGGCCAAGGCGGCCAACATTGCCAAGAAATTCCTCTACAAAGACCGCGTCGCGGCCATCATCGGCCCCACCCGCACCGGCACCGGCATGAGCGTCAAGCCGATCGTTGAAAAGGCGGGCATTCCGACCTTCATGACGGTCGGCGGCGACCCGGTTATCATGGGCGGCAAATTCGGGCCGTTCACCTCCGTTTTCAAATCCCCCCAACGCTCGTCTATCGCTGTCAAAAGGCTTTTCATCCACCTCAAGGAGAAAGGTCTGACCCGCATCGGCCTGCTGTCTGCCTCTGACAGCTTCGGCAAGGACGGTGCTCGCTGGATGGAGGAGCTTGCCCCCCAATACGGGGTTGAGATTGTCGCGCAGGAGTCTTTCGGCCCCAAAGATACCGACATGACCGCACAGCTAACCAATCTGAAGAATTCCCGGCCGCAGGCATTGGTTTGCTGGACCATCGGACCCGCCGGTGCCATTGTCGCAAAAAACCGAGTGCAGCTTGGTATCGACCTGCCGCTGTTCCAGTGTCATGGATTGCCCGACCCCAAATACATCGAGCTGGCCGGTTCCGCCGCGGAAGGAAATCGCATGCCGTCCACCAAGCTGATGGTCGCTGATGAGCTGTCCGATGACGACCCTCAGAAAAAGGTGATTGAGGAATTCCTGCGCCTGTATCATGACAAAGGTTTCGATCGGCAGTTTCCGATCAACACCCACTCGGGATATGCCTGGGATGCCATCATGATTGTGGCTGAAGCCATGAAAAGAGCCGGGACGCAACCGGAAGCCCTGCGTGCTGAAATCGAAAAGACACGCAACCACGTCGGCGTCAGTGGCATCTACAATCTTTCTCCAGAAGACCACAACGGCCTCGATGTCGATTCAATGGTGATTGTCGAAGTCAAAAATGCAGAATTCACCCTGGCTGACTGACCCCCATACCATTACCTCCATCCCCGTCCCCGGGCAGGCGCTTCGGTTCGAATCGAAGCGCCTGCTTTTCATGATTTTTGTCCAGAATGTGTTATAAGTAAAAAGCCGAGATTCGGTCATAATCAAGTCTCGGTGGACAGCCTGCTGATTTTGCAAGTCTATTCAGCAGGCATGCTCGCCAGAACCGCAGGGAAAGGCGGTTGGTTACAACCGCAGCGGTATGAGCCTCAGACGGGGTTGGCACCGCAAACGCTGCCGTCTTGTTCTGCGGTCCCTGCTGAACAGTGACCTGATTTTTTGTTTTCTCCGCTTTCCAAGGATTCATGCATGAACCTCGCTGAACGATTCAAAGATTCCTGTGGTTTCGGACTGCTTGCCAGCATAGACAATCAGCCGAGCCATTCGATGGTGCAGGATGCCATCAAGGCACTCTCACGGATGATGCATCGTGGGGCCATTGCCGCCGACCGCAAGACCGGGGACGGCTGCGGCCTGCTGTGTGCAATGCCGGAAAAATTCATGCGCAGAATTGCCGAAGAAAACGGACAGGGACTGCCCGAAAAATTCGCCGTAGCCATGCTTTTTCTCACCGACCCCCAGAAACAGATGGAGGCTTTTGAGGAAATCTGCACAAAAAACGACCTGCGTGTGCTGTTTGTGCGCGATGTTCCCATCGACACCTCGGCCCTTGGAGAGTATGCCCTCAAGCGCCTGCCGGTCATTCAGCAGGCCTTTATAATCCCGGCGGAGTTGATCGCAACCCGACGTTTCGACGCACTGCTGTACCTGACGCGCAAAGAGATCGAGCATCGCTTGAATGACGATCCCGGCTTCTACATTGCCTCCTTTTCCAGCAGCACCATCAGCTACAAGGGGCTGGTAATGCCGAGCCATATCCGCACCCTCTATCCGGATCTGCAATGTGAGGATTTCCAGTCGTCTTTCGTTATCTTTCATCAGCGTTTCAGCACCAATACCCTGCCCCAGTGGCGGCTGGCTCAACCCCTGCGCACCCTGGCGCACAATGGCGAGATCAATTCGCTGCAGGCCAACCGCTTCAATGCCCTTTACAAGTTCAACGAGGCTCACAGCCCGGTTTTTCGGGAGGACGAGCTGCAGCGCCTTTTTCCGATCCTGGAGGAGAACGGCAGCGACAGCGCCGGCCTCGACAACATGCTCGAATTTCTGCTGGCCAACGGGATGGATTTTTTCAAATCGATCCGCAGCCTGATCCCACCGCCGCGCCATAACGTCGCCCACATGCCGGCGCGCCTGCGTTCTTTTTACGAATACATTTCCTCCGCCTACGAGCCCTGGGATGGCCCGGCGGCGGTCAGTCTGACGGATGGCCGCCATGTGGGCTGCGTCCTCGACCGCAATGGCCTGCGCCCGGCGCGTTATACCCTGACAACGGACAACAGGCTGCTGGTGGCCAGCGAATACGGAGTTCTCGACATCCCCCCGGAGCAGATCCGCCAGCGGGGACGCCTGCAGAGCGGCGAAATGCTGGCCGTCGACCTTGAAGCCGGACAGTTTTTCACCTCGCGTGACATCGACCGCTACCTGATGGACTCCCAGCCCTATAACGAGTGGTTGACTGACCGCACCTACTATCTGCAGGAGTTTATCGAACTGCAGTTCAACGATTTCAGCGATTACCAACTGGACAATCTCGCGTTGAGGCAGCGCTGTTTCCATCTTACGCACGAAATCCTCGAGGGGATGGTCCGCCCCATGCTCGAAGGAGGAAAGGAACCAACCGGGTCCATGGGGGACGACGCCCCGATGGCGGTTTTTTCCACTGAAGCGCGCCCCTTCAGCGATTTTTTCCGCCAGCGCTTTGCCCAGGTCACCAACCCGCCCATCGATCCCTACCGAGAAAGATCGGTGATGTCGGCCACGATCGGGCTGGGGGGGCTCGGGAACCCTCTGATGGAAACGCCGGAACGTGCGCACCGGCTGAAAAGCATCTCACCCATTCTTTCACGGGATATCTTTGATGCGCTGCTTTCCTTTGGAGACCCGAATAAACCGCGCTTCGAGTCCTGCTATCGACACGCTTTCTTCTCGACAGCCTTTAAGCAGGACCTTGAAAAAAGCCTGCGGCAACTCGGTGACCAGGTCACGCGCACCATTCGCGAGGAGGATGTACGCCTCGTCATTCTCGATGACCGGGGACTCGATGCCGATCACAAGATCATCCCCATGGCCATGGCCGTGGGATACCTGAACCAGCTTCTGCTGCGGGAAAAGCTGCGCCACCGGGTCAACTTCGTCGTCGTCAGCGGCGAAGTCCTTGATCCCCACAGCGCCTGCGTCCTGTTGGGGTACGGCGCTACGGCCATCTACCCCTGGCTGCTCTACGGGACCGGTTATGCGCTGTGCCAACGCCGCGAGCTGTCCCAGCGCGAGACTCGGCGGGCATTGAAAAATATCTATGAAGCCATGACCAAAGGAATCCTCAAGGTCATGTCGAAAATGGGGATCAGCACGGTGTCAAGCTACCGCAACGCGGCCCTGTTCGACATTATCGGCCTCGACCGCACCATCGTCGCGCAGTGCTTCCCCGGCACGGCCCTGCACCTGCCCGGACTTGGCTATGGGCAGATCGAGGAGCGCCTGGATCATCACCACCAGAGCATTTTCAAGCGCAGTCATATGGTGCCGGTCTACCCCATTGAACTCGGCAGTCGGTTTCAGGACAACCCCCGGGGCGAACATCACGACTTCAATGCCCGCGCCATCGTCCTGATGCATCGCTTCGCCGCGGATCTCGAGCGGGAGAGCTATCTTGATTTCCGTCGCTGGATTGAAGGTCGCGGCCAGCGTTTTGTGCGGGACTTCCTGACCTGGGACAACTCCCGCTCTCCGGTCCCCCTGGAGGAAGTGGAGTCGGTGGAAGAGATCACCAGGCGCTTTGATTCGGCGGCCATGTCGCTGGGCTCCATTTCGCCGGAATGCCATGAAGCTCTGGCAGAGGCCATGAACATATTGGGCGGTAACTCCAACAGCGGTGAAGGCGGCGAAGACCCGGCCCGTTACGACACAGTGCGCAACAGCCGGATCAAGCAGGTCGCTTCGGGGCGCTTCGGGGTCACGCCGGCATACCTGCGCAGCGCCAAGCAGATTCAGATCAAAATCGCCCAGGGCGCCAAGCCCGGCGAAGGGGGCCAGCTTCCCGGCAACAAGGTCACGCCCCTCATTGCCACCCTGCGCTATACCATGCCCGGTGTCACCCTCATTTCACCGCCGCCCCATCACGACATCTATTCCATTGAGGATCTGGCCCAGTTGATCTTCGATCTCAAGCAGATCAATCCCGGGGCGGAGATCTGTGTCAAGCTGGTTTCAAGCGACGGCGTCGGCACCATCGCCGCCGGGGTCGCCAAGGCCTACGCTGACCGTATCATCGTTTCGGGAAGCGAGGGCGGCACCGGAGCCGCACCGCTGACCTCCATCAAGCATGCAGGCAACCCCTGGGAGTTGGGGCTGATCGAGGCCCATAACAGCCTCAAGGCCAACGATTTGCGTGAACGGGTGGTGCTGCAGACGGACGGCGGCCTCAAAACCGGTACGGACATCATCAAGGCGGCGTTGCTCGGTGCCGAGACCTTCGGTTTCGGCACTGCCCTGCTGGTGATGCTCGGCTGCAAAATGCTCAGGGTCTGTCACCTCAATCGCTGCTCCGTCGGCGTTGCCACTCAGGACGATATCCTGCGCGAGCATTTTGTCGGCACCGTCGACAAGGTCGTGGCCTACCTGCGCAACGTTGCGCAAGACGTGCGTGAGATCATGGCTTCTCTCGGCTTCCGCTCCCTGGACGAACTGATCGGGCGCAACGATCTGCTGCGTGTCGTCGATGCCCCGCTGGCTGCCAGCCTTGATTTCTCCAATCTGCTGCAGCATGTTGAAGGAGGCAGTCTGCGCACCCGGCGCAATGATCCCTTCGATGACAATGCGTTTGAAAAGGAGGTCCTGCAGGAGGTCCTGCCGGTTATTCGCGACCCTCGTATCGAGGTTGTGATCGAGCGGCGCATTCGCAACACGAACCGCTCGTTCGGCACTCTTACCAGTGGCGAAATCGCTCAGTACTACGGCAATACCGGTCTGCCGCGGGAAGCGGTCACCTTTCGTCTGCACGGTTCTGCAGGTCAGTCCCTGGGCGCATTTCTGCTTGATGGCGTCAATATCGAGCTCAAGGGGGTCGCCAACGATTACGTCGGCAAAGGCATGAATGGCGGCCGCATTATCGTCAAACCGACCATCTACCGCGAAGGATCGTCGGCCGTCGGCAACACCTGCCTTTACGGTGCCACCGGCGGCAAGCTGTTCGTTGTCGGCACCGCCGGGGAGCGTTTCGCGGTCCGCAACTCCGGCGCGCTGGCGGTGGTTGAAGGCACCGGCGACCACGCCTGCGAATACATGACCGGCGGCACCGTGGTGATCCTTGGCGATACGGGCATCAACTTCGGCGCAGGCATGACCGGCGGCGCCGCATTCGTCTACGACCGGGCCAAGAAATTCATCGACAAGCTCAACCGCGAACTGGTTGAAGCGCGCCGCATCGACGTGGACGACGACAGCGAAGGCAAAATTTATCTGAAAAAAATCCTGCTCAGCTATCACAACCGGACCCGCAGCCCCAAGGCCAAGTGCATCCTCGACAATTTCCGCGAGGAACTGGCTTATTTCTGGATGGTGACGCCCAAGGACATGAAGGCGCCGCTGAATCCGAAAGAAGGGGATTAAGGATGAGCGCCACTAAGGCGCCAAGACTCTAAGAGAGTCAAAAGCTTCAACGCAGAGACACAGAGGCTGCTGAGAAAAGTGGATCAATTCAAAAACTTATTTTTCTCTCCCATCTTTGCGTCTCTCCGTTAAAAAGGTCTTCTTCGCGCACTTGGCGTCTTCGTGGCTAACCCAATACGAACAGGAACTGCCCATGCAGAATTTCATCGATACCAACCGGCACGAGCCACAGAAAAAATCAGTCGCGGCGCGAGTGCGCGGATTTGACGAAATCTATCGTTTCTACAACATGGCTCAGGCCGCTTCGCAGGCCGAGCGCTGCATCCAGTGCGGCGATCCATTCTGTGCGGCTCTTGGCTGCCCGCTCGGCAACGCCATCCCCCAGTGGCTTGGTGCAATCGCGGACGATGATCTGGAAACCGCCTTTCTGCTTTCCAACGAAACCTCTCCTTTTCCTGAAATCCTGGGCCGTATCTGCCCGCAGAGCCGATTGTGCGAGGGAGCCTGCACCCTGGAGGACGGATACGGCGCCATCACGATCGGCGCCATTGAAGCTTCCATCACCGATCTCGCCTTCGCTCACGGCTTTGAACTCCCTTTCCCCGGAATCCGGCATAAGCAGCGGGTGGCGGTCATCGGGTCAGGGCCGGCCGGCTTCTCCTGCGCACACTTTCTGCTGCGCGCAGGCATCGGCGTCGATATGTTCGAACGCAGCAGCATCCCTGGCGGGTTGATGGCCATTGGAATTCCCAACTTCAAACTGGATAAGGAAATCGTACAGAGGCGCTTTGAAATCCTGACCCGTGCAGGACTTACTCTGCACCTCAACCGGGAGGTCGGACGCGAGGTTGCCTTCGAACAGCTGCTCGAGGATTATGATGCGGTCTTTCTCGGGGTGGGTGCCTGCGGAGGGCAGCTGCCAAAACTGGCGCATGAACGTCATGGCAGTGTGTTTCTGGCGATGGAATTCCTGTCTGAAGTCCAGACCCGCCTGTCCGGCGGCAAGATGCACCGCCGCTTCGACGTTCGCGGACGCCGGGTGGTGGTTATCGGCGGCGGCGACACCGCCATGGACTGTGTGCGCACAGCTATCCGCGAAGGTGCTGAAACGGTAACCTGTGTTTACCGGCGCGACGAGGAGAATATGCCCGGCAGCCGCAAGGAGTATCATAATGCGGTGGAGGAAGGAGCTGAATTTTTCTTCCTGCGCTCGCCGACCCGCATCGTGGTCAACGACGATGCGCGACTGACCGGTATCGAGGTGATCCGCACCCGCTTGAGTGACGCGGATGAAAGCGGCCGCAGACGGGTGGAGACCGTTGAGAAATCAGAGCACTGTATATTAGGGGATATTCTGATCCTGGCACTGGGATTCGACGTGGAGGAGTTCGACTTTCTCAGCAAAGCCGGAATCGCCACCGAAAAACGGTGCCTGCAGATCGATGCCGAAAGCGGCCGCACCTCTCACCCCAAGGTTTATGCAGGCGGAGACTGCAGCCGGGGCGCACATCTGGCGGTCACTGCAGCGGCGGACGGGCGCCGGGCCGCCTTCGATATCATCGAGCGGCTTCTGGAGGAAGCGCCCTGAGCGCTCTCCTGCAGGAGCCTGTCATGTAAACACAGAGACCGCCATCTTCACGCGGAGTAACCTGCACGATGGATCCGCGTTGTTACCGCATCACGCAGTATGCCAACATCCTGGCGCCGGGGATCGGCTTTATTCTGAGCATCCCCGCCCTGACCCTGCTCGTTGTCGAAGCAGCGCGCCACGGCAACGCCTGGCATATCCTCTCCTGCACCATCTACGGCGCCAGCATGGTGATTTCTTATGCCTCCTTTACTCTGTATCACATCTTCAAGTTTCACGCGCGGCTGGGGCGGCTGTTCAAAATTATCGACCACTGCGCCATCTACCTGCTGATCGCCGGGACCTACACCCCTTTCACCCTGGTACATCTGAGAGGGCACTGGGGATGGACGCTGTTCAGCCTGGTGTGGGGGCTGACGCTGTTCGGCTTCTTTTTCAAATTCTTCTTCGTGCACCGCTTCAAAATTCTTGCGCCCCTGCTCTACCTGGCAATGGGCTGGCTGCTGATCATCGCACTGGGACCGGCAACAACCTATATTCCACACCCTGCATTGGGGTTGCTGCTGGCCGGCGGCCTTTTCTACAGTTTCGGGTTGATCTTCTACGCCTGGAAAAAACTGCTCTTTCACCATGCCATCTGGCATGTTTTCGTTCTGGCGGGAACAGTCCTTCATTACCTGGCTGTTCTAAGGCATGTCATTCCCAATTAACGAGAGCCTCTTTCTGCTTTTTCTGAAACGGGAAATCCCTGCTCATCGTGGGCCATGACAATGTGGCGAGCCCGCTGCCATCGATGCACCTGCTCTGCGGAGACACGATAGAAACCGGCGATTTCTTCCGGGGTCACCGGTTCGGGCTGACGCGTTCGGCGTTCATTGTTCCGAAAGCGCAGCAGATTGTAGCTCGCCCACCCGGTCAGAACGGCCCCGATCAGCAGAACGACCACGACATACATGACGGGCACTCGCGCCAGGCTGACAAGCCCCTCTTTGGTCCAAACCGTTTCATGCAGAAAATGTCCCCCCATGAGCCAGGCGGCGAAAGTCACCAATGGCCGCAGCAACATGCCGAATCCGAACCAGAAAACGGCTGTAAGGGCCCCTTGCCCATAACGCTGGAGCGGGGTCGCGCCACGACGATTTTCGATAATGTGAGGTCTCATGTCCCCTCTCCCGCATTCTCCCTGGCAATCCCCCGATCCGGGCTGACCCAGGTCGCCCGCCGTCCTCTGCGCTTGAAGAGAGCCCGCGGCAACCCGACGATGGAGGAGAGCAGGCTGATCAGCCAGAAGGCAAGCGGATACCAGATCATCCAGTAGTAATAACGCCCAAGCCCGCTTTCATAGCGTGAGTCTATAGTCAGACTCACCGCGAATTGCAGCAGGCAGGTCAGCCCCAGCACGACCCCGGGCCAGTCAGGAATCATGGAAGGAAGAGCAAGGTAATCGGGCAGCGGCAGAAAATAACCCAGCAGCCACAACACGGCCACCGTCAGCATACTGTAGCTCCATGCCATGGCCACCAGAAAATCAAGCACTACGGGCCACATGCGGCGCACCTTCCACCGGAACATGCGCGGCAGGTTGTGCAGCAGCACCTCATAGCCGCCCTGGGCCCAGCGCACGCGCTGCTTCCATAGCCCGCGCAGGGTCTCGGGCATGAGAATCCAGCACAGGGCATTGGGTTCAAAGCGGATATCCCAGTGGTTGATCTGTAACTTCCAACTGATATCGATATCTTCCGTCACCTTGTCAAGGCCCCAGTATCCGACCTGATGCAAAGCCGATTTGCGGAATCCCGACACGACGCCGGATACGGTAAAAACACGTCCGTAAACCCTCTGTGCCCTCTTGATCATTCCGATAATGGCGGAGAACTCCCCGACCTGGACCCTTCCCAGCAGGGTCGACCGCGTCCGGATGCGCGGGTTGCCTGTCACCGCCCCAACCCGCGGCCCGTGGATAAAGTGGCTCATGATCCAGGTCGTGGCATGGGGGTCGAGCAGCGCATCACCGTCAATGCAGACCAGAAACTCATGCGGGGAAACCATGGCTGCCATGCGCAGCCCCATGGCCTTGCCCTGGTTGCCGGCAAAATGAACCACTCGCAGGCACGCGTAGCTGGCGGCAAGCGCGTCAAGTGTCGCGCCGGTCTCGTCGCTGCTGCCGTCATTAACGGCTATGATCTCGAAATTCGGGTAGGTTTGCCGGGCCAGCGCTTCGATCGTCTCCACCAGATGGGCCCCTTCGTTGAAACAGGGGACCACCAGTGAGACACCGGGATAATGGGGCAGTTTCGGCTCATTGCGGTATGAAGGGCGCCCCCGCTCACGCCGCCAGTAGTAATAGATGGCTCCGATCATCCACAGGTAGGCCATGAACAGGGGATAAAAAAACAGAAATGCAATGAAGAAATCTCTGGCGGTATTTAGAGCTTCAAGCATAATCAAGGCCTGTAGGGGAGGGTACGGCTGGAGATCTGCGAACGGATCACCCGCGCATCCGGACTGTTGTTGAGAAAATCATCGGGATAATATCCGTAGTGTCTTACACCCGCGGATTGCAGGATCTCCATCTGCCGCACAAGAGTTGAGGAGTCAACAGGGCGTCCGGTACGCCAGTCGCGACTCTGCAGTTCAAACACGACCTTGTCCAGAGCCCCGGGGACGGCAGCCACCGCTTCCACCAGCTTCTGCAGCCACTGATCAGGATTTTCAGCTTCCTCCATGTAGGGCATCGCCATAATGGCGGGATAGTCGTATTGCGCCATGAAACCGGCAAGGCTCTGGGCAAACCAGTGACGAGCCGCCGGCTCAAGCACGGGGCGGGCAAAGAGATTGCGGGCGGTCTTTACTTCAGGGCGATAAACCCGGACACCCTCAATCAATGCTGCAATGAAAGCATTGAGCCGTTGTGACTTAAGTTCGGTCCAGCGCTCGAGGAGCCCGGCATTCTCGCGGATCGAGGCGAAAGATTCCGGCAGTCCTGCCTGACGGTAAGCTTCAAGGGCAGCAGGATTGGCATCTTCGTAATCGGACAGAAAGGCATCATCGTGAAAGATCAGACCGGCAAAGGCAGCATGCTTGGCAAGATCCCGGTAGATCTCCCCGACCATGCGCGCGACCTCCCCTGAAAAGGGGGACAGGCGTCGATAGGCATCGGGCGCCGGCCGATCGGCGCCTTTACCGTCACGGGCAAGAACCAGATGCCCGGGCCTATCCAGCGCAAATCCAAGAACCGGCATCCAGGCATAAACGGTAACGCCGGTACGGGTGCGCAGCTGCCAGGCAGCCCGATTGAACAGATCGGCGCGCATGGGAAGGTGGCGGTTGGGAAAATAAAGAGCATCCGCGACACCGTCGCCATCCGGATCGGCAAAAGCCTGCAGGTAGATCGTGTTGACGCCGAGGTCCAGCACACGTTCGAGCAGGCACCCGAGATTATCTTCCTGCTGCGCAGGGTCTTCGTCGAAGACATAATCGAGATCCACATGCAGCACCCGGCGCGCAACATTGAGGCGCTGGCTGCGGTTGCGCAGCGACCAGACGAAATCCGCCGGCGCGGGATTGCCAAGTATCAGTTCCCGCCCCAAAACGCGCGGATCCTTGCTCCCCGCCCCCTCTGAGGAGAGAGAAAAGGTCAGAGACATTCCCACCTCTTCGGCAAGATCCACAGCGATACGATTGTACTCCCCGTAAGGCCAGACCATGACGCGCGGCCTCAGCCCGAGCTTTTCCTCGAGCAACGCGTGGTTGCGCTTGAAATCCTCGCGCAGCCTTGCCTGATAGGCCTCATCGCTTTCGTAGGAGTTTCCGGCAGGGTCGAACGCCCGTGCGGTCATAGCGGGCTGCTCATTGCCCTGGGGATTGGCGAGGATGCCCCGATGCAGGTCATAGCTGTGCGAGGCAATCTCCACCAGTTCCGATTCGGCCACTTCGCGCAACTGCGGCCAGCTCATAAAGCGCTCGCGCGGCACACGGGCGTCACCGTAACGCACCATTTCACCGGCGGGTGTTTCAAGCCAGCTGCCGACCAGGGCCAGCACTGCGGGGTAATTGAAGGCCTTGAGCAGAGGGAAAACCCGCTGGTAAAAACTGCGGTAGCCGTCATCGAAGGTCAGCAGCACCGCCTTATCCGGCAGAGGCCGTCCGCCGCTGCGGGCTGCAAAAACATCCTCGATGGATACGGGGCGATAACCATGCTCCCTCAGCCAGGCGAAATGAGCAATCAGATTATCGCGCGACACGCTCATATCGTCGCCGGGCGCGACTTCATCGCTCACATCGTGATAGCAGAGCGCGACCAGTTCCGCACAAGCGGGCTGCGGAGCCCCCAGCAGGCCGCAGCCAAATACCGCGATCAATACCGCCAACCGCCACATACTTAAAATCTCCAACGAACTGCGAGGTTGCCGTCCACCCCGTTCTCAGGATCGCCATCATAGATGCGCCGATGCCAACCGATCCCGTAAACCAGGTCGAACCGGCCATCGGCCTGCCACATATGTTCATAGCGGACACCGAGCAGAGGTCCGACACCGTAACCCTGCTGCTGATAGCCCCCCAGCGTCAGGGTGAATCGGTGCCGAAAGGCGCGTTGATAGCGCCGCCACAGCAGCCAGGTGTTGTCCAGAGTTACAGAGGCGGAAGCATCCTGCTGCGGGCTGTAATAGGGCACATCGCTCTTTTTGTTGAGGGAAGCATAGAGATCGACCACCCCGTCGAGATGATAATGAGGGCGGGTCACAAGGCGCTGGCGCAGATCCGCCCGCAGGTGCGTGCGCAGGTTGCCGTCGCTGAAATCCATCAGTCCCGCTCCCAGCGACCAGCGGCGCCGTTCATGTTCACGATGGACATACCCAAAACGGATCGCATCGGCATCAATCCCATTGCGCAGGGCGCGGGTCGGTGTTGCGCTGCTGCGAATTTCCACGGCAAAAGGCCAGGAGCGCTGATCATCCTGATGCAGAAGGCCCGCTGCGGCGACACCAACTCCGTCGGCTCCCGCCGCGGTGTAATTGATTTCGGCACTCCCCTCCAGGTGGCGCCCGCGATATTCAACACCGCTGCGATAGCGGCGATAGAGGCCGCGTCCCTCGGAGAAATCACCGCGCGACCACAGAATCCCCGCAAATAGCCTGTAATGTTCTTTCAAAGGAGCAGAATAGAGGGTCGACCCCAGGCGCAGTTCGTTGCCGTCGTAATCGGACTCGCTGCTGTCGCTGTAACCCGCCTCGACCTGCAGTTCGCGCAGATCATGAAGAGAGCTGCGGCGCGCAAGGCGCTGCACATGCTTATCCTCCGGGAAACGCTCATAGAGATCTTCAGCAGCGGCTTGCGCGGTCCCGTACTGCCGCAGATCAAAATGGTTGTGAGCCCGGGCGATCTGCAGACCACGATGGTCCGGATTATTCAGCAGGCCCTTTTCCAGAGTCGATTCCGCTTTGCGCGGCCACCCACGCGCCGCGTAAACTCCCCCCAGTTCCCGTTTGAGATCAGGATTGAGTGGTGCATGACCGTGCAGCGTTTCGATGCGGTTCTGGGCCTCCGGCAGGTCTCCCGCAAAGACTCGGGCCAGAGCCGCCGTCAACTCTACGGTCAAACGCTGACGATCGGCATCTTTTTCTGCTTGCGCCTCCGCGAAAAGACGGTCGATACGCGTGATGGCGCGATCGAATTCTTCCAGTTCCACATCAGCATAAAACAGCGCCAGCCGCGTTTCAAAATCATCGGGCTCAAGGCGCAGAACCTGCTGATAGATATCGTGGGCCGCCTCGGGCTGCTCCAGGTAGAGGTAAGCATCTGCAGCGGCTTTGAGAGCATAAGCGGGCAACAACTCATATTCGCGCTGCAGAGATTGATAAAGAGTCACAACCTCCGGCATGCAAACGCGGTTGCGCAGGGCAACCATGCGGTCGATGCGTCCCTGCCGCACCAGGGCCGGGGGCGCATTATCAGCCGCATGAAGGCGTCGCAGATTCGCTGAAATCCGCTCCAGGGCCTGATCTGTTTCCAGAAAGCGGGTTTCCTCAGCCTCCGGCGAGTAGCTCCCCCAACGCACCTGATGCGCCGCTGCATCATTATGCAGGCGCTGCAGCTCAGCTTCCTGCAGCAGTCCGGGACTTTTTTCCGCATAGTGCAGGGCCAGGTGACTGGCTCCCAGCAATCTCAGGGCGCGAATCCGTCCCCGCAAAGCGTCGGGATCGGCGGGGTTGAGTCCCAGCAGGCGTTGATGCAGATCCAGAGCGGTGAGATGATCTCCGGCGCGCTCTGCAGCATAAACACAGGCCGAAAGAACATCTCTTCGCTCCGGATGGCGAATCCGCAACTGGCGAACCAGGCTCCGGCTCGCCTCCACCTCGCCGGCGTCGGCCAGCGCCATCAGCCGCCCCAACGCAAAAGGAAGATGATCCGGCCAGCGCTGCATGGCCTCTGCATATAGAAGCGCAGAAGCTTCGAACCATTTATGATTGCGCAGCGCTTTGGCCACGACATCCACCACGTGCAGCGGGGCCTCGTCCAATTCCATGGAATCGGCGAGGATGACCACTTCGGCATCACGCTCAGCCCATCCCAGCACCGTCAGATAGTCGTAGGCCACTTTGCGATTGGCGGGATTGCGATTGTAGAGTTGCTGCAGGGACTGGAGAGAATCTTCCAGATGTCCGCCCCGTGCCTGCTTAACGGCCTCCTGCCGCAGGGCGTCCTCACGTTCGGAATAAGCTTCAGAAAGAGGTGCTGCCGGCCCATGGGAAGAATTTAAAATTGAATCATCCCTTTGCAGCGTTTCTATTTTTTGTGAAGGATTTTCGTTCTGTTTGCGCCGGGGAGGGCGCCGCTTTTCTTCTGACACCACCTCACGAATTGCAGTAGCAATCTGCTCCCGCCGTGCCGAACCGATCCCCTGGCGCAGGACAAAAACTTCATCGGTATCGGTCATCAGCAAAGGAAATAGCCTGCCGGGAGGCTGCATCTGCAAATCTTTTCGAGGGATCAGGCTCAGGTCGATGGCGCGAAAGCGATCCAGCCATTGCGGCAGGCTGTGGATATCCTCGAAGAGGCGCACGCTGACCGAAACGTCAAGCGCGTCGGCCAGCGCCGAACCAAATCGCTCGACTGCGGCAGCGTCAGGAAACAGTGAATGTGCCCCGGGCGCAAATCCGGCATTGATCCGGTTCTCTGCGGCCGAACAGATCACGGGTGAAAAAACGAGCAGAAGAAAAAGAAGCATCTGCGAATAGGAATGGGTAAATTTCATAACGAAAGACAATTAGAAGCAATAAATCTGCCAAACAAATCAAATCCGCGCGGGACTGGTAAAAAAAAAGAACTCATGCTATCTTCGCCTGACTTTTCGACCTTCGCGTCGTTGGCTGCGAAAAAAAACCTATCGCCACCTCCGGAGCGTGGTTTCATCCCGGGATGTCATCTAGTTTATGGTCTCATACCCCCCCACAGGCTTCACGACGGATTCGAACCTCGCCCGCCTTGATGTCGGAGCGATCAGGACGGATGAACCTCTGTCGCGTCATTGCAGTTGGCGCATCGGCGGCCCGGCGGATCTGTTTGTCGAACCCGCCGACCCAAGCCAGATTGCTCGGCTGATGGAATTCGCGCACAACAAGGGCATTCCTCTGCTGATCATCGGGGAAGGTTCCAACCTGCTGTTCGATGACGGGGGGGTGCGTGGCATTGTTCTTAAAATCGGTCGCCGCCTGGGACGCATCTCTATCCACGACCGGACCATCGTCGCCGAAGGCGGGGCCTGGGTTCCGCAACTCGCCCGCCGGGCGGCGCGCGCCGGGCTGACAGGGCTGGAGCACATCATCGGCATCCCCGGCACCATAGGCGGACTGGTCATGATGAACGGCGGCAGCCACCGCCAGGCCATTGGCGATCATGTGCGCCGGGTATGGGTCATCGACCGCACGGGCAACGAGCGGGTGCTGACCCGGGAGGAGTGCCGTTTCGACTATCGCCGCAGCGCCCTGCAAGGCACCGGCGCGGCAGTCACGCGGGTTGAACTGACCTGCCCTGTCGGCGAACCGCGGGAAATACGCCGCCGCATGATGGAGGATCTGCGGGAACGCCGTCACAAATTTCCACGCAAGCAGCCCAACTGCGGCTCAGTCTTCCTGAGTTCCCCTGCCATGCATGCCCAGGTCGGGCCGCCGGGCAAGATCATCGAGGATGCGGGCCTTAAGGGGATGCGCATCGGCGGTGCCGAGGTTTCCCCGCTTCATGCCAATTTCATCGTCAATCGCGGCGGCGCGAGCTGTCACGATGTGCTGTCCCTGATCCACCATATCCGCGCAGTGGTGCGGCAGAGGATCAACTTCGACCTTACCTGCGAAGTGCGCTACGTCACCCCTCAGGCGGTTTTGATGCCCGCCGACCAGGCCCTGCACCAGGTCGCGGTTCACGTCCCCGAGTAAGGCACGCAAACCGCGACCTGAGGATCAGTTTACATCTTTCAGATATCGATAGAATTCTGAATCTGTTCCGATGACCAGGCGACCATTTTCGCCAATCGTTTTTTTGTAGGACTCCAAGGTGCGCAGAAAGGAATAAAATTCCTTGTCCTGGTTATAGGCCTGGGCATAAATAGAGGCGGCTTCGGCATCGGCCTTGCCGCGAATCTCCAACGCCTTACGGTAAGCCTCCGAACGGATCTGCTTGAGTTCGCGCTCCATCTTTCCCAGGATTTCGGCCTTTTCTCCCTCGCCTTCCGAACGATACTCGGCTGCCACCTGGTTGCGCTCATTGATCATGCGCTCATAGACACGCTCAAGCACCTGCTCGACATAATTGATACGTTTGATCTGTACATCGATCAATTCGATACCATATTCCGGAACGCTGGCGCGGGCCTTTTCGAGCAAATCGTCGAGAATCTCTTCTCGCCCGATCAGTTCGCTCTCACCCACAACCTCGCCTTCGACTTCGAATACTTCCTCCTCTTCCTGCTGTCCCCGCGGTTTCTGGTAATCGCTTCCGCGCACCAGTTCGGCCAGCAGGCGGCCCGATACGGCGTCGCGCACCACGGAATCAATAATATCGTCCAGACGCCCCTGCGCACCGCGCTCGGTAGCGACACTGCGATAAAACAGCAACGGATCGACGATGCGCCACCGCGCAGTGGTGTCCACCCAGATAAAGCGCTTGTCTTTGGTCGGGATCTGGTTCGGGGCGCTGTCCCACTTCATGATGCGCCGTTCAAAACGCCGCACCTCCTGAATCAACGGAAGTTTGAAGTGCAGGCCGGCATATTTGACATCGCCAATCGGTTTACCGAACTGGGTGATGATGGCCTGCTCTCCCTCATTGACCACATAAAGGCTGTTGCCGACGCCGACCAGCAGTACAAGAACCACTACGACAATTGCAGGTGCTTTCATTGGACACCTCCCTGACGCTCGCTGCGCATGGGCAGCAGCGGCAGAAGGCTGCTGCCGGCGTCATCCATTACGTAAATTTCGTCGAGTCGGGGCAGGACCTCCTCCATTGTTTCGAGGAAGATCCGACGCTTGGTCACCTCAGGCGCCTTGCGGTATTCCTCCAGCAGCGCCTGGAAGCGGTTGGTTTCCCCCAGGGCCTTGTTGGTACGCTCGATGGCATAGCCTTCGGCTTCCTCGACGGTTTTTTTCGCCTCACCGCGTGCGCGGGGCACTTCGCGGTTGAATTGTTCACGCGCCTGAAAAATCATGCTCTCCTTCTGCTGTTCCGCCTCATTGACCTCGTTGAAAGCTTTTTTGACCGGGTCGGGCGGTGTCACATCCTGAAACTTGACCGTGACCACCCGCACGCCGATGTCATACTCGTCAAGTGTTGCCTGTACATCTTCCTGGATGCGCGCCGCCAACAGGGCACGTTCAGTCGTCAGAACTTCCGTGACATTGCTGTTGCCGATGACCTTGCGCACCATCGCCTCACTGATGTCACGGATGGTTTCCACTGGATTTTTGAGCCGAAACACATACTTGTAAGGATTGATGACCTGAAATTGAACAATCCACTCCACATCGCTGACGTTGAGATCCCCGGTTAATGTCAGGGATTCCTCCTCAAGCCCTCGTTTGGTATAGGTGGTGCGTTCGCCCGGCATCACAGTGCGAAAACCGAACTCCTCCTTAAAAACGCGACCGGTTTTAACCAGATAGACCTGATCGATGCCGAAGGGGATTTTGAAGTGCAAGCCGGGGTCGGAAGTGCCGACATATTTGCCGAACCTCAGAATAACTCCGGTTTCTTCCGTATCGACCTTGTAAAAACTACTGTAAACACCGAAAGCCACCAGCAGTGCCGCCAGTATGGCAAACAGCGTCTTGTTGGGCCGAAACTCCTTTTTGAACTTGCGGCCAATATCGATGATCTTCTTTTCAAGATCCTCGGCCGAGGGCCCGCCGTCGCCCCAATTCTGCATAAAACCTCCATGCCTTGACTTACACGACTCGTCTGATTGGTCGCATTGTTTTAGATAGAAATATGAATGCTGAAAATAACACAGCCATGCACTGCTCACCAGTAAATCCGGACGTGCCCCGGCGAAATTCGCCGTGCCAAGGGATGTACATCTTCTTTAACATGCACCGTATAATTTCTTCATACACTTGGAAAAATCATTTATTAATATGTAATTCCAATCACTTAACCTTTTCAACCTATTTTCTGCCCGGCTTTTGCCCCATGGCGGATGTATATATTTTTTATTCAGCGTGAGAACCTTTCACGGTCACCACCGAAATCGACAATGATTTTTCATGCAAAGATTGCAATAACTTAGAAGGATTTCGCATTCATTTTAAAGACTTGGCATATTCGATGCTAATATTAAAAATCAAACACTAACACCTTGACCATAGAAAAGGAGGACATTATGAAAACTCTGCATCTGACCGTCGCCGCTTTTTTGGTTTCTGCTGGCCACGCATTCGCCGCCTCCGGCGTCCCCCAGGATTCGGGTCTGCTGACATGGTTGTTCCTCGGCTTCTTTGCCCTGATCATTGTCGCGCAGTTCGTGCCCGGCCTGCTGGTTGTCGGTTCAGTCATCAAAGGGCTGGCTTCTTCAAATTCAGCAAAGAAAGTTGGTTCAAACTAAGTGAACATAGCCAAATTCTGAACAAAAGGAGGACACCATGAAAGCCAGAGTACTTGCCGCCATCGCCCTGCTGATCAGCCTCGCTTCACCCGCATTCGCCGCCGGACGCGAAGACCACAGTGGCTTGGTCGTCTGGATTTTTCTCGGCTTCTGCGGTCTGATCATTGTCGCACAACTTATTCCTGCCGTCCTGATGATGCTTGGTCTGGTCAAAGGCGTTGCCGAGGGCAGCAAAAAGCCTGTCGAGCAGAAAGTTCGCAACCGCTGACCCGGCAGATCACAGTGAAAACCAGGACGAGACTCTTTTCTTCAGGGGCCGGGTTGCAAAACCCGGCCTTTTCTGTCCATAATCGCGCCAATTGAAATTGCGAAGCACCTGTCGACAGCCGCGGGGCCGACCGTTTTTTTATTCTGGAGACCAGATCTTGGCCGCTTTTTATCTCAGCATTGCCATCATTGCCGAAGTCATTGCAACCAGTGCCCTGAAGTCCTCTGAGGCTTTCACCCGGCTCGGTCCCAGCCTCATTGTCATTACCGGCTACAGTGCCGCTTTTTATTTCCTGGCGATCGCCCTGAGAACGATTCCTATCGGCATCGCCTATGCCATATGGGCCGGAGCCGGCATCACCATCATTACCGTGGTCGGCGCGCTGGCTTTCAAACAGATTCCGGATACGGCGGCAATTATCGGCATCACTCTCATTGTTGCAGGAGTTATTGTCATCAACGTCTTTTCCAGGACGACGCCTCATTAAATGGAGAGCTTACCTTGAGCCGATCCAGACTCAATCTTGTGACGACTCTGATCATGGCCGGGCTGCTGTCTACTGCAGTGGTCGTTGCCCTGCTGCCCAGCCTGCTCATCCGACAGGAGACCTCCCCGCCTGCCGCTGTGACAATCGAAGACCTGGATATGAGCGGCGTTGCTTCCGTTCAGGAGAAAAAGCAGCGTTTTTTTTCTTTCCTCGGGCCTGTCGTTGTCGCTGAGAATGATCGCATCCGTGCCCAGCGGGCTCGCCTGATCGATGCCCTGGAAGGCGACAACGAAAAAATACTGTCGCAGTTGCGCGTTGAATATGATCTGCCGCCGCAAGCGCCGGTCGAGCAGCTGCTGAAGCGAGTTGACATCGTACCGCTGGAACTGGTGCTGGCCCAGGCGGCCAACGAATCCATGTGGGGGCGTTCACGGTTCGCCCGCGAAGGCAACAACCTGTTCGGCCAATGGTGTTTTACGCCGGGCTGCGGGATGGTTCCACAACAAAGGGAGCCCGGCCTCAGCCATGAGGTGGCTGTTTTCGACAGCGTCAACGCTGCCGTTGCCGCCTACCTCAAAAACATCAACACCCATCCGGCGTACCGGCAACTGCGCACCCTGCGCGCTCAAAAGCGCAGGCAGGGCAGTGCCCTCGATCCCCTCACCCTGGCCCGGGGGCTGGGAGCCTATTCGGAACGCGGCGAGGATTATATCTCCGAGGTGCAGAGCATGATTCGCACCAACCGTGAACTGATCACGCCCATCCACTACCGCGAAGCCCTCTCGATCCGCAATCTCTGAACTCCCATTGAGGCCGGCCATGACCTTCGAACCGATCGGTACCGTTTACAGCCCGTTTCAGACCACCCAGGACATGCCGATTCAACCGACCGGGGCCGCAGGGGTCCGGGGCACCATCGAACTGTTGCCTGAATTGGCAGAGGGGCTTCGTGATCTCGACGGATTTTCGCACATCATCGTTATCTATCATTTTCACAAAAGTGGCCCTGCACGCCTTACCGTCACTCCTTTTCTCGACAATCGACCGCACGGCGTCTTCGCCACCCGAGCTCCACGCCGCCCCAATCCTATCGGCCTGTCCGTTCTTAAACTCAACGCTATCGAGGAAAACAGGCTTCGGGTAGAGAATGTCGATATTCTCGATCAAACGCCGGTACTTGATATCAAACCCTATGTTCCGGCCTTCGATCAACCTGCCCAGGTCCGCACGGGATGGCTGGAAAAATCTGCGGATCAGGCGTCTGCCACTCGCTCTGACCATCGCTTTTCCTGACCGCGCTCCAGCAGAGCAGAATGGGGGTTGCCTCATTGTCTGGGCCGATAGATAATGACTTGAAAAATTTCAGCCGTCCGGGCCACTTTGGACTTCAACCAACCGGACTTGAATGCGCGATCCTTAAGGGAATTTCCATGTTGCGAAAAAAATTTTCTTCCCTGCTTTTTATGGGATGCCTGCTTCTTGCCGTTTCAACGCCGCCCAAAGCCTCATGGGCAGCCGATTATGAATTCGTCACCGAGATGGCGAACAGCTACCTGCAGACCGGGAATTTCAATGGCCTCTCATCCCTCTATCTAATGCCTGAGCACTATTCGCCCCGGCAAAGCCGGGAAGAAACCACGGTTATCAGCAACGCGCTGCAGTTTCTGATGGGAGAATTCGGCCCAGTCCAGTCTATGCGCCTCAACCAGGACGACATTCTCTGGTTTGAGTTCATGGTCACAGTGGGAGACATGACTTTTCTGCAAACTCGCGACGATTATTTTCAACGGGTCTACAGCGCGGAGTTCGAAACGGTGGGAGATGGCTTTATCATCCTGCAGATATTCAAGGATGAGGCCCCGCCGCGCCTGCGCGGTGTCGGCCTCGCCCTCCCGGCAACCCCCGACAACGCCATCGTCGTACAGCAGATCGCGGAAAAACTCTCTCAACCGAATTAGTGCTCCGGGCACGCTCGCAAGGATTCTCCATGAGCGACATTCTCATCATCGATGACGATCCGGGATTCGTCACCTTCCTCAAGAAACATGTCCACCACAGTTTTCCGGGACTGAGCATCGCCACCTGTCTCGACCCGGTCTGCGGTCTGTCGCAGATCAATCCCGACCTGAAGCTGTTGCTGCTCGACCTGGAGATGCCCACCCTCGACGGAGAAAAGGTTCTGACCTACGCCGTCGCCAAGGGGGTCAGTCGGAGCCGCATCATTATCCTGTCCGGGCGCGAAGCCGACTATCTGCACCGCCGCTTTCCCATGGGCAGCTGCCTGGCGGTGCTGAATAAACATGAGGTGCGGCAGAAAGCCGTTCTCAACATGGTGCTCGGTGCTCTGCAGGAAAAATACGGCAACCGCGAGCAGGCCTTTTAAGGGAAGACACTCTTCGACAGATCCGGGGGCACAGGTAAAGCCCCGGGCCGGCGCCACTCAAAAGCACTTCTATCCGTTCACTTCGGCGGGGGGAGCCCCTCTTCTCAACCATTTACAGGCGCAGGCCATCATAGATGCGCAGCCAGTTGCCACCCAGAATATCCTCTGTCGCTTCGGTGGGATAGCCAAGCACCATCAGCGCGTCCGCCAGCTTCGGCCAGCAGCTGTGATCCTCCAATCCACGGCAGACACCTTCAAACCCGCCATAATCAGACCCCAGGGCAGCCGCCTTCGGACCAAAGCGCTGCACCAGCCAGTCGACCTGCATCACCATATCCTCAAGGGAAGCCGCACCGCCGGTCAGCATTTCAGGTGCCGGGCTCAAGCCGACAACGCCGCCGGCCGACACCAGGGCCCGCAACTGCTCCTCGTCCAGATTGCGCGCTCGGTCACAGAAACGGCGCAGGCCGGTATGAGAGCTGAACACCTGTCCATCGTACAGATCCAGGGCCTGATAGAAAGCGGGGGGAGACAGGTGGGCCAGATCGAGGCACCATCCCCGGTCGGCCATTTTTTTTACCACTGAACGGCCCAGTTCCGTCAACCCCCGGGGGGCGGAGACCGCATTGCCGTCGGCAAGACGGTTGGACCCCGCGTGGGTCAGTCCCGCCACGCGCACCCCCCAGCCCTCGACCCTGTCCCAATCGGCCTCGACCAGAGCGTCGCTGTTCTCCAGCAGAAAAGCCACCGCCGGCCGGCGGGAGCCCTCAGGCTCCGTGGCAGAGAAAAACCGCGGCATTCCCGCCAACCGCCGGTCCGCCTGCCGCATCAGGTTCTGAAGACGGGGCCAGGCCTGTTCGGCGCCGTTGTAGATATCCTCGCAATATAGAGCACAGACCAACAGGACGACACGACCCTGAGCAAGAGTGGCGGGGGTGACCACTCCCTGCCGGAGTTCGAGGAACCTGGCGTCAGGGGCATGGCGCTCCAGCATGTAAATCAGGTCGACATGGCCATCGGCCACGGCATATCTTTTTCTGCCGCTCTTTTCAGTCACCAGCATCTCCCTCATCGCGGGACGCAAGTACGAATTGACTGCGAATCCGCTCAAACAGGTGGGCATGGCGGCGCAACGTCCAATCGACGGTGCCGCGCTGCCGGATATGCCAGGCAGGGTCGCTCTCCCGCTCCAGGATATAAGCGACATTATCAGCCCCCGTGCCGGGATAGGCCGCCTGATCGCTGCCGCCCAGCCATTTTTTCTCGTCGGCGAAACGCGTCGACCAGGAATAGGGATCGCTGACCAGCATGCGCGCCCGGTGCGGACGAGCGACCCGGTTTGCTTCTACCAGGTGGCGATGGGGATCGGGCAACTTGTCCAGCAGATTGAGAGAGGCCAACCGCGAAAAATATCCCTGCACAAACGGGAGCGCCAGGGCATCGGCTACGACAAATTCCACCTGGGCACCCGGAAGGTGCGGTGGAAGGCTCAAAGAACAGGCGGTGCGGTAACGGCCCTCCTCGACCAGAGAAAAGCAAAGTTGCTGCCGACGGGCAAGCTTTCTCGCCGTGCAGATAAATGAGCGCGATCGATCAAGGCCAACCGATAGCGCTCCGCCGCCCCCCATCTCCAGGGTCAGCCGCCCCACGGCGCATCCCAGGTCCAGTGCCGGGCCGGAGCCATCCAGAAGCTGCGCCCAGCGGGTGTAGGCCTCGCTCGCCTGCGGGTCCTTCCACAGGTCGGCATAATGCCCCCACAGATAGGTGCTGAGCATCTCCTCCTGCTCGTAGTCATCCGGTTCCCCCGATTCGGATCCCTCGCCGGATCCAGAAGGCAGCAGATCCGCCACACCGTCGCGCACCGGGTACAGGGCGTGGCATTGGGGGCAGACAAGGTCAGCATCGACCAGGTCCTCCCCCTGCCGCAAACGGACGTGATCCTGAAGAGACACTTCCTGCGGCAGGCAGCACGGGCAGATCAGGGCAGGC